>Ga0307473_10000017_pt1 | contig 36950 bp, 33 predicted proteins | sample atmos_gasesAM5C__FD_203744 | JGI IMG/M metagenome (GOLD analysis project Ga0307473, IMG submission 203744) | Hardwood forest soil microbial communities from Morgan-Monroe State Forest, Indiana, United States - atmos_gasesAM5C_515 | ecosystem: Environmental > Terrestrial > Soil > Temperate...
TAAGTCAGTCAATTGATTGCAAAAGGAATCCCCGCCGATGCCAAGCCCTTCCAGTTTATCGGCTACTCTCAACTCCGATTTCATCTCGAAACCGGGCTCAGCAGGGAAGAGGTGACGAAGCAAATCCAACAGGCCACGCGCCGCTTCGCCAAGCGCCAGATCACCTGGTTCCGCAAAGAATCAAGCGTCCACTGGCTTTCAGGATTTGGCAATGCGCCGGAGACAGTCGCCGCCGCCCTGCAATACTTGCAAGGGCAGTCCTGTTGAGGGCTTGACGCTCGCCACGCGGCCGTATAATGTGCTGCCGAGCATACGCTCCCGCATGGCATCTGCCGCTCCAGCTCCTCTGAGGCCCGCGCCTCTCCAACCCCTGGATTGGATTCGCGCTGCCAACGCTCGTTTAGCCCAGGAGGGAATCGACGCCGTTCGCGTTGAAGTCCTCGCTCGCGACCTTCTCGTCAGCAAGGGCAGTTTCTATTGGCATTTCCGCGACCGCGAGGATCTATTGAGTTCCGTTCTCTCTCAATGGGAGGGTGAGGAAACCACGTGGCTCCATGAAGCAGCCGGCGACGAAAAAACCGCCGCCGCTCGCTGGGCCACGCTAGTCGAACGCAGTTCAGACCCCCGACGATGCCGGTTCGAGGCAGCGCTGCGCGCATGGGCTCGGCGCGATGACCGCGTGGCTGTTCGAGTTGCCGCCATCGAGAAAAGCCGCCGTGAATTTATCAGCGATGTGCTGCGGGATGTGGGCTTCGCCCCACGCGCCTCGGATTCTTGGGCCGACCTGGCGCAACTTGTGTGTCTCGGTTGGCTCGACCGTTCCACCCGCGACGCGGAATTCAGGCTCGCCGGCCCCGGTCTAGGCGAATTTCTTTCCGAGTTGATTTTAGCCGCTTCGGCGCGCTTGCCCCGCACAGCTCAGTGAGTTTCGACTCACTGATTTACACTTTACTCTTCCGCGCGCGTCTCCAGCGGTTTCACTTGCGGGAATAAATCGGCGTATAATGGAAATCAGATGAGCGTGAATTCCCCCAGGCCCCGGCCGGCCCTCTACTCCGCACTCGAATGAAGACTGCGCAACCCCTGGACAATCGAGAGCGTGTTCTGCTGGTCGGTATCGGTCTGAAAAAATCTCCGCGCGGCCGCCCGGGCGATCCCACAGCGGCAGGTCGTGATTCGCTCGAAGAGCTTCAGGAACTTGCCCAGAGCGCCGGAGCGACCATTGCCGGCAGCTTGCTGCAAGTGCGCGAGGCGCTCGACCCGGCCACCCTCGTCGGTCGCGGCAAACTCGAAGAAATCCGTGTCGAAGCAGAGCACCAACGCACGCCGCTCGTGATCGTGGATCATGATTTGACCCCCGGCCAGCTCCGCAATTTTGAAAAAGGAGTGGGCTGCCGCGTGATTGACCGCACCCAGCTCATCCTCGATATTTTTGCCTGCCACGCGCGCTCCCGTGAAGGTCAGCTTCAGGTAGAGCTGGCGCAGTTGAATTATCTGCTCCCCCGGTTGGCAGGCAGAGGCGAAGATCTCTCGCGTCTCGGCGGCGGAATCGGCACGCGCGGACCGGGTGAACAAAAACTGGAGACCGACCGTCGGCGCATTCGTGATCGCGTGCGCAAGATTCAGCAGACTATCGATACGGTCCGGCGCCAGCGCGCCACTCGCCGCAGCGCCCGCCAGGCCGTCCCACTGGGCATGATCGCACTCGTCGGCTACACCAACGCCGGCAAATCCACGCTCTTCAACGCGCTTGCTCATGCCGAGGTGCTCACTTCATCGCAAATGTTTGCCACTCTCGATCCCACCATCCGCGCCGTCCGCTTGCCGTCGCGCCGCCGCGCATTGCTTTCCGATACCGTGGGATTTCTCCGCGATCTTCCCCCGGACTTGATCGCCGCGTTCCGCGCCACACTCGAAGAAGTTCAGGAAGCCTCGCTCATTCTTCACGTCACCGATATTTCCAATCCGCATCACGCCGAGCAGGACTCCGAAGTGATGAAGGTGCTCGCCGATCTCGGCGTGCAGGATCGCCCACGCTTGCACGTCCTGAATAAAACGGACCTGCTTCCCGCAGGCGATCTGGCGGCAATGATCCGCGCCAATGGCCATCGCGAACAAACAGTTTTCGTTTCCGCATCTACGGGCGCGGGCTTCGATGATCTCCTCGCGAAGATTGATGCCGCACTGCCGGTTGATCCGCTCGTCCACCTGCAACTCCGCGTGCCCCTCTCCGACGGTCGCCATCTCTCGCTCGTTTATGCTTGCGGCCGAGTTCTCCAGGCCAAAGTCGTTGAGAATCACCTCCATCTCGACGCGGAACTGCCTCAATCGCTCGCTCGCCAGATGGGGGAATTTGTCGTGGCGCCGGTGGAAGCAGCCCATGCGGCAGATACGGGCAAATCTTGAGCCACCGCCAATTTGCGCAGTCTTCGCACACGAATTCTTCGGTCGCCGGATAATATTGCCTGCACAATAATTCGAGCGTTTTCAATCGCCTGTTGAAAACGCTGTGGAAAAAGCGCTCTCTATCCCCCACAATCCCTTGCTCATATTCCGCATCCGCTGCAAGTTGACCCTTCGTTTCAATGCCGCAACTAGTTGATTCTATTATTGTTAGCCATACCCATCTTCGCTCCGGGCCCGCATTTCGCTCAGAAGCACTCTCTTTTCCCGCCAATTTGAATTTGCACAGGTTTGCAGCAGCTCCTTCGCTTAAGAGTCACTACTGCAAGTATTTGCCTTCCTGGTCATAACCATCGAATCTTCAATATCATCGCGCTTTCGCCCCGCAGTCTTCCTCCCGTTGACTCACCAACATCGCAGGACTATAGTGAAGATTCTGGCCGCTGGAGGCGTTGTAAGGACGAATTGCACTTCTCCCAGAGATCGACATGAACCTTCCGAACAGCCTCACGATTCTTCGAATCTTTTTCGTACCCCTTCTCGTTGTTGTCCTTTTGACCCGCCAACCCAATTGGGAATTCTGGGGCCTACCGGTGCATTTCGAAGTTCTAGGTGTGTTGATTTTGCTGATGGCCGCTGTGACAGACGTGATGGACGGGTACATCGCGCGTAAGCGCCGCGAAGTCACCACTCTGGGAATCCTGCTCGATCCCATCGCCGACAAACTTCTGATTTCCGCGGCCTTCATTTCGCTGGTGCAGATGGGCCTGGTGCCTGCGTGGATGGTGGTAATCATCATCGGCCGCGAGTTCATCGTCACCGGGTTGCGCGAGATCGCCTCCGTCGAGGGATTGGTGATTCCTGCTTCCGCGCTCGGAAAGACCAAGATGGTTTTGCAAGTGCTCGCTGGCTGTGCCGTAATTCTCACCGCAAAATACTCTGCGTTGAAGCCGCTGGGAACAACTTTGCTCTGGCTGGTGGTGCTCAGTGCAGTTGCCTCGGCAGTACATTATTTCCAGATGTTTTGGAGCCAGATTAATTCCCGCGTGCAACAGCGGCGCAGCGGCGTTTTGACGGTCAAGCAGGAAGAAAAGCCGCAGGATGTCCTCACTCGCTGATCGCGAGCGGCAAACGCTCCTCGAATTCGCGCGGCGCGCTTTGATGGCGGCAGTCGAGCGCCGTGACTTCCAGGAAACTCCTCCGGTGAATGAAATCTTGCAACGTCCTGCTGGCGCCTTCGTCACTTTGCGCCGCCGTGGCCGCCTGCGCGGCTGCGTTGGCCAGCTCGGCACCGCCGACCCGTTGATTCAAGTCGTGGCCCATTGCGCCAGAGCCGCTGCGCTCGAAGACCCGCGCTTCGAACCCGTCCACCCGGACGAACTCTCCGAGCTCGACATCGAGTTATCGGTCTTGTCGCCGCTCTTCGCGATCACATCCGATCAAATTGTAATCGGGACGCATGGCTTGCTGGTCAGCCGCGGATGGCAGCGCGGCGTGCTGCTGCCTCAGGTGGCCGCAGAATTTGCATGGTCGGCAGAAAGATTCTTGGAAGAAACCTGTACGAAGGCCGGACTCGGGCGCGACGCGTGGAAACACCCGGACACCCAGGTGGAAGCGTTTACGGCAGAAGTTTTCAGCGAGGCGGATTTCCGGCGCCCGGCAAGGGGGCCGGTAAAGCCGGGTTATTCCAGTTCTACGTAGTCGCCTGCAAGGATTTCGCGCAGGCTATATGTAACCAGCACACTCGCGGCATTCGGGGCCGTCCGCACTACAACCCCTTCTCCGAGAATTTCCCGGGGCACATTGCTCCAGTTCCATTTCTTCGGAACAGCGCCGAAACCAGCCTCCCCGAATTCCGGCTCGATTTCAAACGCAACACGTTTGATCTGGTATGCGGTTTCATGCTCCGAACCCTGATACCGGAAGATGCGGAAGTAGTCGCCAACCTTTACACCCTGATTGTTTCCCAGATTCACATAGACCGTGCTGTTCGTTCCACTCGACTGTGACCAGTACCTGCCGGTGATTATCATCGCGGTGGGCTTCCCGCTCGGCGGTGCAAAGCGGTCAAAATTGCTCTCTGACTTCAGCGGCGGCGCTGGGCGCTCGGTGAAGGGCAGCACGACATCTCCGCGCTGCAGATCGCTGCAGGAATTCTGGACTTGGGCGATCGAGACGTCCGGTTGCACAACCACCACTCTTAGGCGGCCCTGGTCCGCCCACAGCTTCCCCAGCTTCTTCAGGATCGACGCCTGCCACTTCGTCCATTGCACATCGGTGGGATCGGTGATCGCCCGCACAACGGAGAATTGATCCCCCACTTTCACGCCCTGGTTTGCGCCCTTGTTGAAATAAACGTAGTCGCCATCCGTGAACACATTCTTGACGCTCGATTCCTCGCCCGTGATCAAGTAGGTGTCGCGCGGGACACTTTCGGTAGTCACCACGCCCGAGCAATAGATGTCGTCCTGTGTCGTCGCGGGCCCTCTATCCTGGGCCGAAACGCCGGCTGCCGAGAGGGCCAAAACCAGTCCAGCAAAGGCAATTTTCCCGTGCATGACGCGTGCTCCTTTGAATTCTTGGCGCCTACGAGCGGGCGCTACCCGATGAGCAGAACGTAACATCCGTACTGGAACCCGTCAAGACAATGGTCGGCCTCCCTTTACACATTGGGTACCGCATGGTAGAAGCCAGAACCCCCCTGTACGGCGGGCCAGGGTGTCCCGGGAAGACCCCCTGAGATGGATTCGAAGAGTTCTTCTGAGTGCAAAGGTTCCTCGAAGAATGCTCTGCAAGGACAAAATCTGTGCCGTTGTCGCTGCCAGGGATGCGCGTTCAATGACGCGCCAACTCGCCCAAGCCCTGCCATTCACGCGCACGATCGAGCTGCGCCTCGACTGGCTCGCTGACGACTGCGAAATCGCGCGATTTCTGCGCCAACTGGCAGCGAAGCGCCCCAGTGCCACCCTCCTGGCTACCTGTCGCCGGCACGAAGCAGGCGGGCGCTATCGCGGGACGATCGCGCACCAACTCCTCAACCTCGCGGAGGCCCTCCGCGCAGGTTGCACCTGGTACGACCTCGAAATCGAATCCGCGTCGAAGTGCCCCCCGGAGCTTCTCGACGTCCTTCTCGGTGAAGGTCGCCAGATCACCTCCGCGCACTTGTTCCGCGCCATGCCCTCCAACCCGAAGCGAATCATTCGCCAGCTCTCGCGCCGCCACCCCGACGCGATCAAGTTCGCAGCGCAGTGCGATTCGCTGGCCGCCGGGCTGCGCCTCTTACGCCTCACGCGCGGCCGACGCAACGTCATCGCAGTGCCCATGGGGGAGGTTGCCATGCCCCTCCGCATCCTGGCGCATCGCCTAGGCAGCGCGCTCGCCTATGCGCCAGTCGAAAACCCCACGGCCCCGGGCCAGGTCTCGCTCTCTGAAACACTGAGCCTTTATTGCGCCAGCCATATCACCCGCCGTACGCGAGTGTATGGCGTGATTGGCGATCCCATCGCGCATTCGCTCTCGCCCCAGCTTCACAACGCCGGATTCCAGGCGCGCAAAATGGACGCAGTGTATCTGCCGTTCCTAGTCCGCGATCTCCGCGACTTTCTCGGCGCCATTGCACCGCTCGGCATCGCCGGCTTTAGCGTCACGCTGCCGCACAAAGAAAGTATTCTGCGGCACCTCGACGATTGCGACCCTCTGGCAGCATCTATCGGCGCCGTGAATACCGTGGTGGTGCGTGCCGGCGGAAAACTCTACGGCTGCAACACCGACTACGTGGGCGTCCTGCGCGCACTCGGGCAGCGCATGTCCCTTCGCGGCAGCCGCGTCCTCATCCTTGGCGCCGGCGGAGTCGCCCGCGCTATCGCCTTCGCGCTTGCCCAAGCCGGAACGGCCGTTTGCATTCTCGCGCGCAGGAAGCACAGGGCGATGGCGCTCGCGCGCGCAGTCCGTGGCGAGGCCATTATTAGGTCTCTCCTCGCTCATGAATTCTTTGATGCCATCGTCAACGCCACCCCAGTCGGCATGTACCCGTACATTGACCGCTCTCCGCTCAAGTTCCGCGAGCTGAATTGCCGCCTTCTTTTCGACACGATTTATCGCCCGCAGCGCACCAGGCTCATGCAACTCGCCGCCCGCCGCGGCATCGAAGTCGTATCCGGCGTCGAGATGTTCATCGCGCAGGGCGCAGCGCAATGGGAAATCTGGACAGGCGAGCGCGCTCCGGTCACTCCCATGCGCCGCGCAGTTCTGCGCGCGTTGCGGGAAGCGCAATAAGGGCGCCCGTGCAAGCGGCGTCAGTGAAAAGCGGATAGCTTTTTCTTTTTCCAGACGGAAGAATTGAACGCGAAATGATTCAACCGGACTTCAAATCCTTCTGCCGCCTTGCCCGCCAGGGAAACCTCGTCCCGGTGTACGACACATTCACAGCTGATCTGCTGACGCCCGTCGGCACCTATCTCCGCCTCGCCCACAACGCCAAATATTCCTTCCTGCTTGAGAGCGTCGAGGGCGGCGAAACGATTGCTCGACACGCGTTCACCGGTGCCAATCCCCAGGAAATTTTCCGCGCGCGTGGCCGCGTCTGCACTCTTGAAACCGGCAGCCGCCGTGTGCAGTTCGATGGAAATCCCATCGAGCAATTGCGCCGCCTCACCGCTCGCTATCATCCCGTGCGGATTCCCGGCCTTCCGCCGCTCACCGGCGGCGCGATCGGCTATTTTTCCTACGATATGGTGCGTCTCGTCGAGAGTATTCCGTCCACTGGCACGGATGATCTCGGCCTCGACGATTGCGTCATGATGTTTTATCTCGGTCTTGTCGCCTTCGATCGCTTGCAGCACCGCGCCTGGGTAATTCGCAATGTATTCACCGAAGGCCCGGGCAGCCTGCGCGCGAAATATGACGCCGCCGTCCGCGAAATCTCCCGCACTCGCCGCGTACTCGAAGGGCCGCTCCCGAGACAACGCCGACCGCGGCGTGCCGCCCCGCTGCATATCCGCTCAAACTTTACCAAGCCGCAATACCTCGCCGCTGTCCGCAAGACAAAGTCCTACATTCGCGCCGGCGACATTTTTCAAGTCGTCCCCAGCCAGCGCTTCTCGACCGACACGAACACAGATCCTTTCGAAATTTACCGCGCCCTCCGCGTCATAAATCCTTCGCCCTATCCCTATTTCCTCCGCCTTGACGATGTCTCGGTCGCTGGCAGCTCACCCGAAATGCTCATCAAAATCCAGGGCCGCGACGCCTTTTACCGCCCCATCGCCGGAACGCTGCCCCGTGGCCGCACGGAGACGGAAGACCGCGCGCTGGAATCAAAGCTCCTTGCCGACCCCAAGGAGCGCGCCGAGCACATCATGCTCGTGGATCTGGGCCGCAACGATCTCGGCCGCGTTTGCGAATACGGCTCTGTCCGGGTCGAGCGCCTGATGTTTGTGGAGCGCTATTCGCACGTGATGCATCTCGTCTCCAGTTTGCGCGGCCGCCTGCGCCCCGGCGTGGATTGCTTCGATGCGCTGATGGCATGCTTTCCCGCCGGCACGGTTTCCGGCGCTCCAAAAATCCGTGCTATGGAAATTATTGACGAGCTCGAGCCTAACCGCCGCGGCCTCTACGCTGGCGCAGTGCTCTATCTCGATTTCTCCGGCAACCTCGATTCCTGCATCGCGCTTCGTACTCTGGTCGCCAAGAATGGACGCGCCTATATCCAAGCAGGCGGTGGAATCGTCGCCGATTCCGTTCCCGAGCGCGAATATCAGGAGACGGTCAACAAAGCCCGCGCCGTGGTGAAAGCGCTCGAAATCGCGCACCGCGGTGGCAACGGAAGTCGCGCGGAATAATGCGCGGCGCTAGAATGGAAGCTGCAAGATGATTCTGCTCCTCGACAACTACGACTCGTTCACCTACAACCTGGCGCAGTACCTCGGCCAAATGGGGCAGCAACTTGAAGTCCGCCGGAACGACCAGATAACTCTCGATGAAATTGAAGAACTCTCGCCCGAGCGCATCGTGATCTCGCCCGGTCCCTGCACGCCAACGGAAGCTGGCATCAGCGTTCCACTCGTCGAGCGCTTCGCGGGGAAAATTCCAATTCTCGGCGTTTGCCTCGGCCACCAGGCAATCGGCGCCGCATTCGGCGGCCGCGTAATTCGCGCTCCCAAAATCATGCACGGGAAAACCAGTGAAATTCACCACGATGGCAAGACGGTCTTTCGCGGCCTCCCGCAGAATTTTCAAGCCACCCGCTATCACTCGCTGATCGTCGAGCGCAAATCTCTTCCGCGCGCGCTCGAGATTTCCGCTGAGACCGCCGACGGCACCATCATGGGCCTTCGTCACCGCAAACTCCGCGTCGAAGGCGTCCAGTTCCACCCCGAGTCGGTCCTCACCGGCTCTGGCTTCCGCCTCCTCGAAAATTTCCTGAGCATCTAGGGGTTATCCGGCTCTGTTGACATCCTCGTCACGGCAATGAAAATTCGAGATTGCCGGTCCCGAACTCGCCTATGGAGTCGACCGAAAAACTCGTTGGTGGGAGCCCCTGCTTCAGCAGGGGGAGCTGGACTTTAGTCCAGCGGAAGAGTGTTCGTTCTCAAAATAGACTTTAGCCCAGGGACTTCTCGATCCCCGGGGCTAGAGCGCAATTTGTCCACGAGGTTTTTCTTCTCGCGAGAACGCCACCAGCGCATCCAACTTCGCCCGCGCCGCTCCCGAATCAATTGACTCCGCGCCCAGCCGCACCCCGTCAAGAAAATCCGTCGCGCGCCCGGCAGCCACCAGCGCCGCCGCAGAATTCGCCACCACAATGTCGCGGTGCGGCCCATGCTCGTGCGGCGCATCCCGGCGCCCCAGGACCTGCTTGATGATCTGCGCGTTGTGCTTCGCGTCTCCGCCCTGAACGCTTTCGAGCGGCGCGCGGCTCAAGCCGAAATCTTCCGGCGCGGCAGTGTAACTTCGCACCACTCCATCGCGCAGCTCCGCGATATTCGTCTCATCCGAAATCGAAATCTCGTCCAGACCATCCGCGCCGTGCACCACAAACGCGCGCCGCACCCCCAGTTGGCCCAGCGCTCGCGCCAGCAACTCCGTAAAGCTCGCATCAAAAACGCCGACGATTTGCGCCGAAGCACCCGCCGGATTCGTCAGTGGGCCAAGCAGATTAAAAACCGTCCGCACCTTCAACTCGCGCCGCGCGGTCATCGCATGCCGCATGGCCGTGTGCGCCGCTGGTGCGTAGAGAAACCCGATTCCGATTTCCTCAATCGCTCGGGCCACGCGCTCCATCGGCATATCCATCCGCACGCCGAGCTCTTCGAGCACGTCCGCCGACCCGCACCGCGAGGTAAACGCGCGGTTCCCGTGCTTGGCCACAGGCACGCCCGCGCCGGCAATCACGAATGCTGCCGCTGTCGAAATATTGAATGTGCCGCGCGCATCGCCGCCTGTTCCCGCCGTATCTACCAGCACAGCGTCCGGCGGCAGCTTCAGCTTGCTGAACACGGGCGACGCATGCCGTCGCATCACCATCGCAAAGCCGACCAGTTCGTCCACCGTCTCGCCCTTGATTCGCAACGCCGTCAGAAGCCCGGCGATTTGCGCGTCACTCAAGCGGCCCGAGAGAATCTGCTCCATCGCAGCTTCGGCTTCCGCCCGCGTCAGATCCTCACCCTCTGCAATTTTTTCGAGCGCTTCGTGGATCATTAAATTTCCGCCGGATTTGGCATGATGTATCGCATCAAAAGGCCGCTCTCGCAGGGCGCACTCAATCCGCGCGTCATGCCGCTCCTTGCTCGCTCCGGGCGTTCCAAGTAAACTAAATCGCTTTTTGCGTCCGTAAATACTAGCACTATTCAAGGCGCGCTTCAGAAAGCCGGCGGAGCAGGAATGAAGATCCACGAATATCAGGCCAAGGCCATCCTCGCCAAATTCGGCGTTCCCGTGCCGCGCGGCGAAGTCGTATTCAATAAAAACGAAGCGCGCGCCGCGGCCCAGCGCCTGGGCACGTCTATCGTCGTCGTGAAAGCGCAAATCCACGCGGGCGGCCGCGGCAAAGCAGGCGGCGTAAAGCTCGCAAAATCTCCCGACGAAGCCGCAAAACTGGCGGGGCAAATGCTCGGAATGAAGCTCGTGACGCCGCAGACCGGCCCCGAGGGCCGCATCGTCCATCGCCTCTTGATCGAAGAGGGCCTCGACATCAAGCGCGAACTTTATCTGGGCGTCCTCGTTGACCGCGCATCCGCCGCGCCCGTTTTCATGGTCAGCGCTGCCGGTGGAATGGAAATTGAAGAGATGGCCAAAGACCATCCCGAAGCCATCCTGCGCGAGACAATTCACCCCGCGACGGGGTTCCTGCCCTATCAAGCGCGCAAGCTCGCCTTCGGCCTCGGGCTCGCGCCCGAAATCGTGAATGCGGCCGTGCCGTTTTTACAGTCGCTCTATCGCGCGTTCACGGAGACCGATGCCTCCATGCTCGAAATCAATCCCTGCGTCGTCACCGGTGATGGCCGCTTGGTCGCGCTCGATGCCAAAGTAAATTTCGACGACAACGCACTCTATCGCCATCCAGAATTCAAAGACCTGCGCGACCTCGATGAAGAAACGCCGCTCGAAGTCGAAGCCTCGAAATACAAACTGAACTACATCAAGCTAGACGGCACGGTCGGCTGCATGGTCAATGGCGCAGGCCTGGCCATGGCCACCATGGACATCATCAAGCTCAGCGGTGGCAGCCCCGCAAATTTCCTCGACGTCGGCGGCGGTGCTTCGGAAGATCAGGTGAAGAACGCGTTCCGCATCCTGCTCAGCGACCCCAGCGTGTGCGCCGTCTTCGTCAATATTTTCGGCGGCATTTTGCGTTGCGACGTTCTTGCCAGTGGCGTCGTGAATGCCGCGAAAGAATTAAAGCTAAAAATGCCCGTCGTCGTGCGCATGGAAGGCACCAACGTCGAGCAGGGAAAAGAAATCCTCCGCAACTCCGGCTTCAATTTCACGGTCGCTGACAACATGAAGGACGGCGCCGAAAAAGTTGTGAAGCTTGCAGGCGGTGCGCGATGAGCGTGCTCATTGACAAGAGCACCCGCGTCGTCGTGCAAGGCCTCACCGGTCGCGAAGGCAGTTTCCACGCGCAGCAAATGCTGGAATACGGCACGAAAGTTGTCGCTGGAGTAACGCCCGGCAAAGGCGGCACGAAACACCTCGACGTGCCCGTCTTCAACACCATCGCCGAAGCGGTCCAGGCGACCAAGGCGAACGCTTCGATCATTTTTGTTCCACCTCCATACGCTGCCGATGCCATTCTCGAAGCCGCCGACGCCGGACTTCCGCTCGTCATCTGCATTACCGAAGGAATCCCCGCGCTCGATATGGTGCGTGTCGCCGCCGCCCTGAAAGATTCCAAGACGCGGCTGATCGGGCCGAATTGTCCGGGAATTATTTCGCCGGGCCTCTGCAAGATGGGGATCATGCCGGGCCCGATTCACAAGCAGGGCCACGTCGGCGTCGTCAGCCGCAGCGGCACGCTCACATACGAAGCCGTGGACCAACTCACCAAGCTCGGCATCGGCCAATCCACGTGCATCGGCATTGGCGGCGATCCGATCATCGGTACGAATTTCCTCGATGCCGTGCGCATGTTCAACGAAGATCCGGGCACAAAAGCAATCGTGATGATCGGCGAAATCGGCGGCAACGCCGAAGAAGTCGCCGCCGCGTTCATCAAGAAGCATGTGAAGAAGCCCGTGGTCGGTTTTATCGCCGGACAAACGGCGCCGCCAGGACGCCGCATGGGCCACGCCGGCGCAATCATCAGCGGCGGGCAGGGAACTGCATCGGATAAATATGCAGCCATGCGCGCCGCCGGCATCCACACCGTTCAAAGCCCGGCCGATATCGGCCAGACCGTCGCGAGCGTGCTGGGCAAATCGAAATCGAACCCCGCGGCAAGGAAAAAATCCGCAGCCAAATCGAAATCGAAGAGCAGGAAAAGAAAATAGCGCGCCGGAATTCTGCGCGTCGAAATTTCTAATTTCGGGAGAAGGCATCGAATGGCAATCGAGCGCACACTCGCGATTATCAAACCGGACGCAGTGGGACGCGGCCTGACCGGTGAAATCATCAGCCGCATTCACGCGTCGAAATTCCAAATCATCGCGGTCAAATCTCGCCGGCTTACGAAAGCGGAAGCCGAAGGCTTCTACGCCGTGCACCGCGAGCGGCCTTTCTTCAGGGACCTCACGGAATTTATGAGCTCTGGGAAGGTTGTGGTAATGGCTCTCGAAGCGGAAAACGCCATCGCGAAGTGGCGCGACACCATGGGTGCCACTGACCCCGCGAAAGCTGCGCCCGGCACGATTCGAAAAGACCTCGGCACCAGCATCCAGAACAATTGCACGCACGGCTCGGACGCGCCCCAAACCGCCGCCTTCGAAATCGCCTACTTTTTCGCCGGCTCGGAATTGGTCTAGCGAATCCGCGCGGGATTTCGTGCCACGAGTCGGGTAAAATGAGCGCCGTTCGCCATTCGCATGGACCCTCTGCGTGAACTCGGGAGAGTGCTGCTGGTTGTCGGCGTCGTGCTTGTGGGTGCCGGGGCGCTGCTCGTTCTTGGCGCGAAACTTCCATTCCGATTGGGCCGACTGCCTGGTGACATTGTCTACCAGGGACGCAACGCCACCCTCTACTTTCCGATCGTCACCTGCCTGCTTGTTAGTCTTGTGCTCACACTTTTTTTCTGGATCGTAAATCTCTTTCGCCGATGACGGCGCAGTGATAATCCGATGAGCCAGGCAAACCTCTTCAATCTGGTTCCCGAGCGCCACGTCTGGAAAGTCAGCGAGCTCACCGAACGCATTGGTGAAATTCTCGAGGCTGCGTTCCGCGACGTGTGGGTCGAGGGCGAAGTTTCGAACTATCACCCCGCACAGTCCGGTCATCTCTATTTCACCCTGAAAGACGCGCGGTCGCAAATTCGCTGCGTCTGCTTCCGCGATCAAGTGCGCGGTTTGAAATTCCGGCCCGAGGATGGATTGCAAGTCACGGTGCGCGGCTCGCTCGGAGTATATGAGCCGCGCGGCGAGTACCAAATTTATGTGAGCCATATCGAGCCGGTCGGCCTGGGCGCAATGCAGCTTGCATTCGAACAGTTGAAGAAGCGGCTCGCTGAAGAAGGTCTGTTCGATGAGCAGCGGAAGAAGCCGCTGCCGGTGCTGCCGCAACGGATCGGCGTGATCACGTCGCCCACCGGTGCGGCCATCCGCGACATCCTGCGCGTGCTGAAGCGGCGCTTTCCGAATGTGCACGTCCTGCTTTTTCCCGTGAAGGTGCAGGGCGAAGGCGCGGCGGGCGAAGTTGTTGCGGCGCTGCAATATTTCAACCGCGCGAAGGCAGCGGACGTGCTGATTGTCGCGCGCGGCGGCGGCTCGCTCGAGGATTTGTGGTCGTTCAACGAAGAAATTGTGGCGCGCGCGATTGCCGCGTCACTGATTCCGGTGATCACGGGAATCGGCCACGAAACCGATTTCACCATTGCCGATTTCGCCGCAGACGTGCGCGCCCCGACCCCTTCAGCCGCGGCGGAAATCGTGGTTCGCTCGCGCCAAGAATTCGAGCGGCACGTTGCCGAACATTTTCGCAATCTTGTGCAGCAAATTCGCTACCGGCTTTCCGAGTGGCGGCATCACGTACGCGACTTGGAATCACACCGTGGTTTCCGCCAGCTCGAAGTGCTGGTGCGCCGTCGCCGTCAGCAGGTGGATGAACTTTCCTCGTCGCTCGCCGTTGGCTTGCGCTTGCGCTTGGCGAGCACCATGCAGCGCCTCACGGGAGCAAGCTCGAAGGTTGCGTCGTTTGATCTCCGCGGCCGCGCCGAACTGACGAGCCGGCGCATCGAGCAGCAGCGCGGTGCGCTGCGCGCGGCGCTCGATCGCGTGGTGATAAGGAAGCGCCGCCGCTTTGCATCTGCCGAGGTCCGCTTTGCCGCGCTCGATTTGCGCGCGCGCTTTGGCCGATTGCGCCGCGCGCTTGAACAGGGATTGACGGATCTGCGCCTGCGGCTCGATCGCGCGCTTATCGCCAAGCGGCGGCGCTGGCAAGCGGCCGCGCTGCAACTCGAAGAGCGCAGCCCATTTCGAATTCTTGAGCGCGGCTACGCGATTGTGTACGACGCTTCCGGGAAACTTCTGCGCTCCGTGGGTCAGGTGGACGTGGGCGATGACATTGCAGTGCGGCTCGCCCGCGGCGAACTCGACGCTACCGTCCGCGCAAAAAAGAAAACCGAGTAAACAACTCTCGCCGTATCTGCCGTAAACAATTTGTGTGCGCGGCACAAGTCATTCCTCGTTGTCGGTGCTGCCAGAAACTTTCAGGACCGCGAGAAATGCTTCCTGAGGAATGTCCACGCGGCCGACACGCTTCATGCGCTTTTTGCCTTCCTTCTGCTTCTCGAGGAGTTTTCTCTTGCGCGTGATGTCGCCGCCGTAGCACTTGGCGAGAACATTCTTGCGGATGGCGCTGATGGATTCGCGCGCGATGATGCGGCTGCCGATGGCGGCTTGCAAGGCGACCTCGAACTGCTGGCGCGGAATCAGTTTGCGCAGGCGCGTGACGAGGTCGCGCCCGCGTTCGTACGCCAGATCGCGGTGGCAGATGATCGTGAGCGCATCCACCGGTTCGCCGCCGACGAGAATATCCAGCTTCACCAGGTCCGACTCGCGGTAGCCGGAGAGGTGATAATCAAGCGAAGCGTAGCCGCGTGAAACGCTTTTGAGCCGGTCGTAAAAATCCATCACGATTTCATTGAGCGGCATTTCGTAGGTCAGCATGATGCGCGTTGGCGAGAGATACTCGAATTTTTTCTGTACGCCGCGTTTTTCTTCACAGAGTTTCAGGACGCCGCCGAGGGATTCCTCCGAAGTGATGATCATCGCAGTCAGAATCGGCTCTTCGATTTTCTGAATGGAGCCGGGCGGCGGAAATTTCGTAGGGTTGTCCACTTCCATGATATCGCCCGCAGTGGTGGTGACGCGGTACTGCACGCTCGGCGCGGTGGTGATCAGGTCAATTTTGAATTCACGTTCCAGGCGCTCCTGCACGATTTCCATGTGCAGCAGTCCCAGAAAGCCGCAGCGGAATCCGAATCCGAGAGCGACGGAATTTTCCGGTTCGTAAAAGAACGCGGCGTCGTTGAGTTGCAATTTCCCGAGCGCGTCGCGCAGCATTTCGTAATCGCTCGAATTCACGGGAAACAGACCAGCGAAAACCATGGGCTTAATCGCTTCGAATCCGGGGAGCGGCGGAGCCTGCCGGTCGGCCTCCACTACCGTGTCGCCCACACGAGCGTCGGCCACGCGCTTGATATTCGCTATGATGAAGCCCACGTCGCCCGCGGCCAGCTCATCGAGAACCACAGGTTTGGGCGTGAGCACGCCGAGATTTTCGACTTCATAGACTTCGTTATTCGCGCACAGTCGAATCCTCATGTGCGGGACGATGCGGCCTTCCATCACGCGCACCAGAACCACCGCGCCGCGGTAGGAATCAAACCAGGAATCGAAAATCAACGCGCGCAGCGGCGCATCCGCCGAACCTTTCGGGGGCGGCACGCGCCGCACAATCGCTTCGAGCACTTCGGCGACACCCACGCCGCTTTTCGCGCTGATCAGGAGCGCGTCGTCCGCCGGAATGGCCAGCACGCTTTCAATTTGCTCTTTCACTTGCTCGGGCTGCGCCGCAGGCAAGTCAATTTTATTGATTACCGGAAGAATCGTCAGATTGTGGCGCGAGGCGAGGAATGCGTTGGCCACCGTCTGCGCTTCGACGCCCTGGCTCGCGTCCACCACCAGCAACGCGCCTTCGCAAGCGGAGAGCGCGCGCGAAACTTCGTAGGAAAAATCAACGTGCCCAGGAGTGTCAATCAGGTTCATGCGGTATTCGTGGCCGTCGCGCGCGGTGTGATGCAGGCGAATGCTCTTGGCTTTGATGGTGATGCCGCGCTCGCGCTCCAGGTCCATCGAGTCGAGCACCTGCGCGGTCATCTCGCGCTGGCTGAGCGCGCCGGTGAGCTCGAGCAGGCGATCGGCCAGGGTGGATTTCCCGTGGTCAATGTGCGCGATGATGCAAAAATTCCGGATGTACTGGGGATCCATGGCTCTCTTGCGTGCGTGGCGGCGCCGAATGCGGCGAAAGTGCTGACTGTGCCAGCGACGAGCGCGCCTTTCAAAGAATCGAGTGTGCCACAGATTATCGCGCCCGGAAAGGAGAGGGGCGAGTGACAAGGGGTGAGGGACGAGGGGCCCGCTCGGCAAGCTCGGATAAGTTCGTGATTCGTGAATTGCGAACAACGGATTGGGTAGGATTTGCCGCTGGGCCACAGACAATGAGGGGATTCTCGAAGAGGGTTTTTTGTTGCGATTAGAAAAAGTGATGCCCTGTATTTTGATTGAGTTGCGGCGATTTTTGAATTGGCATGTGTTGCGATTAGCCTTTTCTTCGCCTCGCGTGGAATACGGCGGCTTGCCGCCGCCTTGTTGCGTCCCGGCTTGCCGGTGCGCGTGCCCACGGGGCGCCAAACCAAGCGAGCCGAACTTCGCACTCCAAATTTCGTCCGGTTTGCGCCGAGAATTCTCTCCGCACTAGTCGGCCGACCCCCGGAAATAGTTGCGATTAGAATTGGTCCCCCTCGTTTGTTTTGAGCAAGTTACAACGATTTCTATTTTTCCATAGTTGCAATTAGATTCTTGCAGCGTGTCCCCCTTCGTAGCTCCATAGCGCTTCGAGCGGCAAAGGGCAAACCGGTTCCCGACAGAGCCTGTCGCGCGCGTCATCGGAAATTTCTCCATTCGTAGCATGGCACAGTGGGAGGCAGAATTGCACTGGCCGTTAGACCAGTATTGGGGTGATCGCGCACACTGGCCTTCTCGAGGAGCGGATGTTAATGCATTGTGCTGGATTCAGGGCCGCGGGCTTCCCCGTAAACGAAGCATGGGGCGCGCGGCAAGTGGCATGGAGGCGGATCGGTTCAATGAGATATAAAAGCGACAGCAGGGCCGGCAAATCCGGCGTCATTACTTCAGCTTGGCGTATTCCGCTTTGGCTGCTTTTAGAATGGGGATGTCGGGGTCGGCGTCTTTCCACAGCGTGAGGAAATCCTGATACGCGGTGCGGGCTTTGGCAGTGTCGCCCTGCAGGGCATAAGCGCGGGCGAGACCGAGATGCGCCAGCGCACCGATGGGTTCGTTGAGCACAATTCCGCGATGGTCGAGGATTTTCTGGAATTCGGCTGCCGCTTCGTTGCCCTGATGCGCGGTCAGATAGGCTTCGCCGCGCACATACACAGGATACATGCTGAGCGCAATGCCACCCTGCCCCTCCGTCCCTAGCTCGTAAGAAGCGGCTGCCTGAAGAGCCTCAATGGCCTTCGAGGAGTCGTTGCGGTCGAGCGCAACCTGCGAGCGAACCGTGGGCAGGTAGTTGAACTGCACCACGGTATCCTCCGGGAACCGCATTGCCAGTTCATCGGCCAGCTTCTGTGCCGTATCTCCTGAGAAGGCCAGCGCCAGTGCTGCTCCATATTGCACATCGCGGCCCGTCGAAAGCTTGAGCGCCGCCGCTGCTCGCTTCCGGGCCAGCGCCGCATTGCCGAAGAGCGCTTCCCGAAGAGCCGCGCCCTCTTCATAACCCGCAGCCGCCTCTTTCTTTTCCGCTCGCTCGGCTGAATCGATTGCGCGACGGGAAAATTCCCGTGCCTTCCCAAGTTGTCCGGAATAGGCAGCTGTATCAGCCTCCATCGCCAGCAGCACGTCCTCTACGCCTGGCTTGCCCGCAGCCCATGCCACCTGCCCTGCCATTCCGGCCACGTCGTTTTGCAAGAAGGCGAGCGGGTACATTGTGATTCGCAGTGTAGGGGAGTCGAGATTCTTCGCCAGCGCTTCCTCAGCCGTGGCGTGTGCTTCCTTCAGGCGACCCACAGTGCCATAAGCAAAAGCGAGGTAGGCATAGTCGAGGCTCTCATGCGCGCTAAGGCGGAAGGATTCGCGAGCCTCCGCCAAGGCCTTCTCATGCTGCCCAGTGTAATTGTAGATGTTGCCCAAGTTGAAGTGCGAGCCGTCATTTCGGGGGTAGGTCTGGGCCCAGAATTCAAATGTGTGGCGTGCCTTTTCGAGGTCGCCCGTGACTGTAGTTTGGTAGGTGGATTCAATGGCAAACTTTTCCAGTTCGGTCACGAGCGCCCGCAATTCATAGGCTTTCTTGGCGTTCACTATCGCAAGGCTTCTTTCTCCTAAGTTCCCGTAGTTTGCGGCCAGAACAGAATAGGCAATTGCGAAGTTCGGGTCGAGGGCGATGGCCCGCTGAAGCGCGGCAACCGAAGCCGTGAAGTCGCCGCCGTCCAGGGCTTTCGCTCCCAGGCTGAATGCCTTCAGGGCATCCAGCGAGGGTGTGGTGGCCTGCGCGAGCGGCGTGTCGAATTCCTCGATGGTGCTGAGGATTCGCCGAGCTTTTTGCGGATTTCCGAAGATGCCTTTCCGAGAGCATCCAGGACGTGGCTCTTGTCCGCCGCCTCCGCTTCCGTACTCGTGAGTGATTCCCCATTCGCACAGCTCACAGCCTTCTGTATTAGACTGTATTGCGCGCCAATCTGCGCTATCGAACCGTCGAGAACTGCAGCGCTCGCCGTTCGCTGACAAATCTCCCGCGCAATCTCCGGCGTGAGTTTCACATCCGGCTTCTGGCCCATCATCTGCAGAGTCTGCTGGATTCGTTTGTCAGAGATAATGCTCAGGAAGGGTGATTGTTCCAGTTGTACGGAGAGTCCCTGCCTCAGTGCGCCGTCAAATACGGTGTCTCCCGTCGTGTTCGTGAAATCAGCGACAACGATGGTGTCCTTGTCAGTCAGTACGTGTGCTTTGCGCGAGAAAAACAACCAACCACCTGCGGCCAGTCCGGCGACGGCAAAAGCTGCGCCAGCGACCGCTCGCCATCGGTTGAATTTCCACGCGGCCCTCGACCCGACTTCGGACGCTGCAACGGCTGCACGACCCGAATCTGAATCACGCTTCAGCCGCTGCAAATCCGTGCGGATGTCGGCGGCGTTCTGGTAGCGCAGCTTTCGGTCTTTCTCCAGCGCCTTATGAATGACCTCTTCGAGTTTTGGTGGAAGGTCGGGATTCAGCCGCACGGGCGCGACTGGCGTGCGATTCAGAATCGCTTCCGCGATCACGCCACTGGCCTCGCCCCGGAAAGGTAGAACTCCGGTCACCATCTCGTAGAGCACTGCGCCAAATGAAAACAAGTCCGTCCGCGCATCTAACTCTTCGCCCCGCACCTGCTCGGGCGACATGTACATGATCGTGCCAATCGCCGTACCAGGACGCGTGAGTTGGTCCAAGTTGAAGGCCGTGGGCATCGCCGAAAGACTCGCGGCTCCGCCCGTCGGCGCCAGCTTCGCCAAACCGAAATCCAGAATCTTTACGTGCCCTCGCTCGGTGACAAAAATGTTGGCAGGTTTGATGTCGCGGTGAATGATGCCCCTTGCATTTGCAGCACCCAGTGCGTCCGCAATCTCAATCGCCAATTCCAGCACCTGGTCGAGCGGCATCGGCTTGCCCTTGATGTGATGTTTCAGCGTCTGGCCATCGAGAAACTCCATGGCAATGAACGCCCGACACTCTTCTTCGCCGATATCGTAAATCGTGCAAATGTTCGGATGATTCAGCGCCGATGCAGCCTCCGCCTCCTGCTGAAAACGAGCGAGGGCCTGCGAGTCTTGCGCAAGGTCTTCTGGTAGAAATTTCAGCGCAACCGGACGATGTAGCCGTGTGTCTTCGGCCTTGTACACCACGCCCATGCCACCGCCTCCCAGTTTTGTAAGAATGCGGTAGTGCGAGATGGTTCGGCCAATCATTGGCCTCGAATCTTAGGTGTGCAATGGAAGCAAGTCAACGACGCGCAGACGTCAGGAGTGGGGTGGAACGACGGGGCGGCCGGCCTTTCTGGGCCCCCTTTGGCCGGGGACTACTCTCTTGACTTAAGTTTGAGGCGAGGCTTGTTTTCTTCGAGGAAGGCTCGCAAGGAGTCGGCGGTGTCGAGCAGGCGGATCCACTGCTCGTAGTAGAGAGTGACGGGGAAGCGGCCCAGGCCGTACACGCTGACGCCGCCCTTTTCGCCGACCCTGAATTCGAGTGTGCCTTTTTTCCGCCCGCCGGCCTGCTTCTCGAGCTCGGCGATGCGAGCCATCAACTCTTCTTTGGTGGGTTCGGTCATTTTTGTACCCTCCGGCGCTGCGGAACTGCCGACCGCGTCCCCTATAATACCAGTCCCAGGATTTCAGTCCTACCAACCGCGGTCACGATTCGCGGGTGCGGCATGGACTCAACTGCCGGATTGCCTCCCGTAAGCCGTTGTCGTAGGCTGTACCATCGCCGACCTAGAAACGGCCGTTCTCGAGCTCTGGGGGAAAATCAGCCTCATGAAGAAAGACCACGCGCGCGCCGTCGAAGCAGCCGGCAAACCAACGCCACCCCATTCGGAATTTCCGCGTTGAACACATTGTTCCAGACCGCTCCACCGGAGAAGTCGCGAGTTCCTCGCATCATCGGTTATGGACTCGCCATCGCCAGCCTGGTGTGGGTGTTCCGCGACTTCCATATCATGCAGGCTCTGCATGAGCTTGCGAACGTAAATTACCGGTGGGTGCTGGTGGGGATGTCGTTCGACGTGATCAGCTACGGCGTGCAAGCGTTGCGGTGGAAATTGCTGCTCACTCCTTTCGGAAAAGTGCGCCTGGGGCGAGCGATTCGCGCGGTGTACGCGGGGCTTTTTGCCAACATGGTATTTCCACTGCGGCCGGGAGAAGTGCTGCGCAGTTATTTGCTGTCGAACTCGGAAGAAATTTCCATCGGCAAAGTTCTGGGTTCAGTCGGTGTGGAACGGCTGGTGGACCTGGTGATTGCGGCGGCGGGGCTGGCGATCGTCTCGCTGGTGGTGGATGTGCCGCCGCTCCCTGATGGTGGATCTCCCGTGCGGTTCAAGAAGATCGCGGATACGCTGGGGATTGTCACGCTGATTCTGATTGCAATTGTGGTTCTGCTGATACTGTATCTTGAAATCAAACTAGGCAAGGATTTGGGACCGGAAGGGCGCCCGCGTCGGCTGCCGGGAAAAGTGATGGCGGCGCTGATGGGTCTGCATGCCATGGGCACGGCGCCGAGTTTTTATTCGGCAGTTCTGGCCTCGTTGCTCATGCCATTCTGCCAGGTGGTAGGTCTGTGGGCCATGATGCAGGCTTACGGATTGCATCTGACGTTTCTTGCAGCCGTGGTGGTGCTGCTGGTGATCAATCTGGGCGTTTCGTTGCCGAATGCACCGGCCAACGTGGGCTCCTACCAGTTTTTCTGCGTGGTGGGGTTGAGTATATTTCATGTGGAGAAAACCACGGCCACCGGATTTTCTATTTTTGCCTTTCTGGCGCTCACCATTCCCATCTCGCTGCTGGGCTTTGTGGCGCTGATTCGCAGCGGCCTCTCGTTGCGAACCATGCGTGAAAGAGTCACCCACCTGCCGGGCGAAGTCAACCGTCCCAGCACCTCCAGCTGAAGCAGCGCTTCCAGCCCGCCCTGCGCACCTAGCTTCGCACACTTCCCTGATTTCGTTTTGAGCGCGGCGAGGCGTCCGTTATATAGTGGTTCATTGAAGCCGCGCGCGCGATTCGGCCCGCGGAGATTATTGCGGCAAGGGTCATCGCACAGAATTTCCCAGCAGCTCGCGGTGCCCGCCCGCGCAAGCCACCCGAGGTATTTCCCCGCGGTGGTCTGAGGACGCTCAATTTCACATGGCATCGGACTTCAACAGGCATCTCGAGCGGGCGCGCCGGGCCCTCGAGAAGAACAAGCTGCGCGAGGCGGTGCCCGAGTACCAGGCGGTGCTTGAGGAAATCCCTGCGCACCAGGAAGCCTTGCAGGCGCTGGCGGACATTTATACGCGTCTGAATGAGCCGGCGGTAGCAGCCCAGTATTACAGCGCGCAATTCGACCGGCTGGTGGAATCCGGCGACGTCGCGAAATCCTCCGCCATCTTCGGACGCTTTCTCCGCCAATTTCCCCAACCCCCCGACCGGCTGCTGCGTTACGCCATGCTGCTGCAAAAGCAGAACCGCGCGAGCGAGGCCATCGAGCAATATGGGATTGCCGCCGAATTGTTTCAGGAGCAGGAACGCGAGGTGGAGTCGCTCGCGTGCTACGAAAGCATGGCGCTGCTCGATCCGGAAAATGCCGCGCGCCATGTCGTGCTGGGCGAGCTCGCGGAGCGGCTGGGGCATGCAGACCTGGCCACGCGAAGTTATATCCGCGCCGGACAACTGACGCAGGCAACCGGCGGGCTCGATCAGGCGCTGGAATATTTCGCGCGCGCCCACCGGCTTTCGCCGGACGATCGCACGGGCGCGTTGCTCTTCGCGGAGACCAAACTGCGCAAGGGCGACGCAGCCGGGGCGGTTGAGCTGCTCGAGCAATTTTCCCCCAGCGAAAAAGACACCGCGTTCCTGGCGCTCTTCGGCGAAGCGCTGTTGCGCACCAACATGCTCGATCGCGCTCGCCAGGCGTTCGAGGCGTATTACAAGCAGAAGCCCGACAGCTTCGGCAAACTCTTCGAGCTGGCAGGCGCTTACGTTCACGCCGGACAGGACGAGAAAGCCGCCTCGGTGATGGTGCAGACAAAAGAATGGATGCGCGCGGCGCGAAGGGAAGTCGAATTGTGCTCGCAGGTGGACCGGCTGGCGGCTGCGAATCCGGGCTCGCTCGCGCTGGCCGAGGTGGTGGCGCGGCTTTATGAAGAACTCAACCGCGAGACGAAATACTTCGACGCGATGGTGCGCCTGTTTGATCTGTATCTCGGCGCCGCGCGCATGAAGGAAGCCTGCGACACGCTCGATCGCCTGGTGGACATTGATCCCTACGATTACCGCAATCAGGAGCGCATCGCGAAACTTGAAGGCAAGGTGGACCCTTCGTTCCTCCAGAATATTCTCTCGCGCGCGGCCAAGGCGGCAACGGTATCCACGCGCACGGGCGGTTTCAGTGGCGCCGGGTCGGACCAGTCGTCGAGCGCAGGGCCGGTCTCGGAAGAAGCGCGCGCGCAACAGGCGCTGGAAGACTTGATCGTCCAGGTGGAAATTTTTCTCCAGTACTCGCTGCAATCAAAAGCAGTCGAGCGGCTAGGACGCATCGCCGAACTCTTTCCCGGCGAAGAGGAAAAAAACGAGCGGCTGCGCGCTTTGCACGACCGCGCAAACTGGTGGCCCAAGGGCGCACCACCGAAATCGGCTCCGAAGCCCGCGCCCGCTGCTCCACCGCCTGTGCCCGTGGATGGCTCTGCTTCCCACGCGCCAGCGGGGCCCACGGCTGCCGAAACTCATCGCGACCTCGCCGCCATTGCGGAAATCAACCGCCTGATGTACCGCCAGCCGACGCCGCGCGAAGTTCTCTCCACCACTGCGGCGGAAATCGGTAAGCACCTGGGCGTCGCGCGCTGCCTGGTCGCCATCGGCGGTACGGGAGATTCCGCGCGATTGGCCGCAGAATATTCCGCACCGGGTATTGCGGCAGCGGGCAATGCCGGGATATCCAGCATTGTCGGGATCGTTTCCAGGGTCTCGCCTGACTCACTGGGTGGAATTTATTTGCAAGCGGACACCGCTCCCGGCCTGCGCGAACTCGGTCTGGAATCCGCGCTCGGCGTGGTGTTGACGGACAAGGAAACGCAAGCGCCCGCCGGTGCTCTGCTAGTGGGCGAAACGCGGCAGAGAAAGTGGAAGCCGAACGAAAGTTTTTTCCTACAAGCGGTGGGCGATCAACTGGTGCTTTCGGTGAATCACACGCGCTTGCGCTCGCTGGTGCGCTCGCTCGCCGTATCTGATGAAAGGACCGGCTTGCTCAGCCGCGGCGCATACGTGGATTGTTTGCTGGGGGAGTCGAACCGCGCACGATTGCAGGGCACGCCGCTTTCGTTGATCATCCTGCACGTGGATCACGGCGGCGAATTGCTCCGCCAGCACGGCGATGCCGCCGTGGACCAATACATCGAGCATCTGGCGCGCGGCCTGGCCTCCGGTGTCCGCCAGACCGACCTGGCCGTGAAGTATACGGCCTGGTCGCTGGCTTTCATCCTGCCGGATACTTCGCTCGAGAATGCGCAGGCGCTGGGCGAGAAATTGCGCCAGGTAGCGGGCACGATCAAGCCCTCATGGGGAGCGGATGACTTGACTGTGAGCGCCATCGTGGCTGAAGCTTCTGCGCGCCCCGGCGACGAAACGGAAGACCGGGTGACGGAATGGATCAACCGCGCCGAGGCTGGCCTGGATGAAGCGCGCCAGCGCGGCGGCAATGCTCTCGTGGCTCTCGCGACACCCTGAAGAAGAGGAATCATGTTTATCACCGATGCTGTGATTCTCCACGGCGCGCGCACGCCCATGGCGCGCTACACCGGCGCGTTCGACCAGACCAGCGCAATCGATCTAGGCGCAGCAGCCAGCCGCGAAGCCATAAAGCGTTCGGGCGCCGATCCTGCGGAATTCGATCACGTGGTTTTCGGCAATGTGATGCAGACGAGCGCGGACGGTCTCTATGGCGCGCGCCACGTCGGCTTGAAAGCTGGACTCCCGATTGAGACCCCCGCAGTGACGGTGAACCGCCTGTGCGGCTCCGGCATCGAGTCCATCAGCCAGGCGGCGCAGCGGATTCTGCTCGGTGAAGCAACGCTGGTTCTCGCCGGCGGCATGGAAAATATGTCGCAGTGCCCGCACGTGATTCGCGGCGCGCGCACCGGCTTCCGCCTGGGGGAAGGTAAGCTTGAAGACTCACTGATGTCCGGGCTCTATGACACCTTCTGCGGCTTCAGCATGTCTGAAACGGCAGAAAATCTCGCGGCCGAGCAGGGCATCACGCGCCGCGCCTCCGATGAATACGCGCTGCGTAGCCAGCAGGCAGCCGAAGCGGCGTTTCAGGCTTGCCGCATGAAAGAAGAGATTGTCCCCGTGGAAGTGAAGAAAGGGAAGAAGGCGACGATGGTGAGCGAGGATGATCACCGACGGCCGGACACCACCATGGCCACTCTCGGATCGCTGCAGCCCGCCTTCCGCAAAGACGGCATGGTCACCGCCGGTAACGCCAGTGGCATCGTGGACGGTGCCGCCGCAGTTGTCGTCACGCACGCCAAGATCGCCAAGGAGCGCGGCCTGAAGCCGCTCGGCCGCATTGTCTCCTGGGCCACGGCCGGAGTCCCGCCGCGCATCATGGGCATCGGGCCGGTGCCGGCGATTCAGAAAGCGCTCGCACTCGCGGGCCTGAAGCTCGCCCAACTCGACTTGATCGAAGTGAACGAAGCATTCGCAGCGCAATATCTGGCGGTTGAAAAGGTTCTGGGCCTCGATCGCGACAAGACCAACGTGAATGGCGGCGCCATCGCCCTCGGCCATCCGCTCGCCGCAAGTGGCACCCGCCTGGTGCTCACCCTTCTGCTCGAGCTGCGTAGTCGCAACGCGCGCTACGGCGTCGCCAGCGCCTGCATCGGCGGCGGCCAGGGCATCGCCATGGTTGTCGAATCTGCCGCCTAGCCGTGCCGGCGCTACGTATTGGTCTGCTCATCGCCTGCGATGGAAATGGATCGGAAGTCTGATTGGCTTCGATTTTACCAGTTCGAACACCGCATCATGACCGCTATCGCCAGCTTGACAGCCTCCTCCACCCTGGTAGACAAAATAAGTGATGTAAAGCGAAGTCTCGTTTGGTTGATCATTTGGCAGTTGCTGGAAGTTGGAATTTGTGTTGCTTCCAAGGAAGGCAACCTGTGCACCTTGTAAGTTCGTGGCCCAGAACTCCACGAGACCACCGGACGTAAAACTCTGGGTAAGATCAATCGTCAAGGCTACAAAACAAGAGTTCACGGTGCCAATTATCGTGCCGGAAACGGCGAAGTCGTTCGCTTCCTTGATGTTCACAGTTACGCCATTCACCAGCGTTCCGTACACGTCCGACGTAAACTGTCCGAGGTAAGAATTATTGGTGAGCTGATTGTACTGATACGCTGTGAATTGCCCGTTCTGAACGCCGCAGGCCCCGCCATTTGTTGACCAGGTGCCGCTGATCTGCGCCGGGGTGTTCTTATTGAAATTGCCTTGGAATACGTACGAGTAGCCTTGATCCACGGTCGCGGTGAACTGCACATCGGCGTTCCCGCTGTTGCCAAGGGGATTGATTGTGGCGGTAACGGTAGCGGTCCCGTCGGCAGAACAGGCGGAGCTGGTAAGAGTATGACCAGCGACTTCCGTCAGGGTAGTACCACTCTGGGCAAAGTCTGCGGTAAATTCAATCGGACCAAGATACGAGCCGCCAGCGGAATTGTATGGGTCCCCACTTAGATCGGTAGACAGAATATCCCATTTCCCCGCGAGCTGAGGAATTGTGGACGCCGGGGCGTTAGGGGCCATCAGCGCGGATTGAGAACGATGTATTGAATTCACCTTTTGCTGGGCGAAAGCCGCGACGGGTGCTGTTAGGATGAACGCGAGCGAGATCGTGATTCGACTGGCTTTCATTGTGATTTTCCTTCTAAATTATTTTGCTGTAGTGCGAGGGCCTTGCCTGTGCCGTAAAGCTTCCGTGGCACGCTTCTCGTAGTTCAGTTATGCCATTGGGGAGGGACTGCCAGAATGGAAGACCATTTGCTTTCCATCCGAATCGGTAATAACTACCTTTAGAACCTTCGGATTGAGAGGAACTAGTACTTAATAGGGCTCCCAACACCTGAATTTCTAGTAAGTGGTCCGAGGTAGTCGATCTTTTATGATCCCCTGTCCATCGAGCAAAACTTCCTGCGTTTGGAGGCGTGGGGACGAGAACGAATGTTATTCTCCGCTTTGCTGGCCACTGGCTATGAATTGTCTGCTGATCCCTCCTCCAGGCGATACCATTGCGTTGGTTCTTGTACAGCAAGCGTGTCCCTGAAGGTCTTTTTGCTTGCTCCTGTGCCGCCAGGCGAGATCGCGTCCGGCATCGCGGCCAACGACTTGCCGCCATAACTAGTTGCGAAGAGTATCTGGCGAGACAGTGATGAATCCCCTTTTGAAGCGATGGTTATCGCTTGCCGACGTGACGCTCCTGCCTGTGTTCACAATATGGTTTATCTGGCGGGTGCAATTCACGGCGCGAGGGGCCTGGGTGATTTTCGTCGTGTGGCTGGTTGCAAGCCTTCTGGTGCATCGCGACACGCCGAAGACTCTTGGGTGGCGCGCAGACAATATTTGGCCTGCGACGAAGCAGGCTCTGGCCGTGTTCGGCGTAATGGCGCCGGGGCTCGTCATCATTGGCTTCTTGCTGGGTGCGTCACGGCATGTCCCACCGGGCTTGATCTCTTCGCTGGGGGGCTACTTCGCATTTTGCCTGTTGCAGCAGGTGGCGCTCAATTCGCTGCTGCATAATCGGATGCTGTCCCTCGTGCAGAATGAAGGGGTGGCTGCAGCATTCACAGGCGCGATTTTCGCCGCCTGTCATTGGCCGAATCCGGTGCTCGTACCGCTGACGTTTGTCGGCGGGGCGGCAATGGCCTGGATGTTTGGGCGCGCCCGAAACATCATTCCGCTTGCGATTGGACAAGCCCTGTTGGGGATGATCGTGGGGTGGGCATTCCCGATGGCCTGGCATCACCACATGCGCGTCGGGCCCGGGTATTACGAATGGCGAGGATAAGCTCACAGAGGCTCCGTGTCGAGCAAGTGTCTCGGGATGCACGCCGCGCTAGCGGAACAGCACATGCCAGAGCATATCGACGAGCCAGTGAACCAGAGCGCCGGGAACGAGTGAGCCGGTCTTCATCCACGCCCGCCCGTAGAATATTCCGGCAATCGTAGCCAGAAAGACGTACTTCCAGTTCGGAACCGGCGCATGGAAGATGTGCGCGAATCCGAAGATCACCGACGCCACCATCAGTCCGGCCCTATCACTCTTGAGTGTTTTCGTGAGCAGATTCTGCAACAGCCCTCGAAAAAAGAATTCTTCAGGCCACGCTGTAAACAGCAGGATTCCGACCGCCGACAAAAGGAAAGCGCCTGTTCCCGAGAGCGGCGCCGAGCGCAAGTGCGGCAGCCCGGGTTGCCACGTCAGGAAGCCGGTCTTCACTCCAATCGGAATGGCGATTGCGGCGAAGACGATAATGTTGATCGCAAGATTCCATGTGAATCCGCGACGCCACTCCACGGCATAGCCGACTCCGGGAAGCCGGCGGAGCAACACGAAAGCCGCGACGCCGGTGCTGAGCGCCATCAAGATGGCCAACGTGTGGGTCAGCGGCGGCGGGTACGGGAATATGTGGTACAGCAAACGGTACCGCGGCTCAAGCCAGGCGGGCAGCCAGAGCGCCACTATCGCGGCGTAGTCTTCCCACGTCCCCGGCGGCTTGCCGCGACTGCTCGCAAGGAGCAGCGCGGGAATCAAAGCATAGGCCGCTCCCGCGAGCAGCATTTTCCAGTCACCCGTTACGCCGAAGCAGTACACCAGGACAGCCAACAGCGGAACAAGCGGAGCGAACATCCCGCCGCGATTTCCGAACCACGCCACAATTCGATCTTGCAAGCGCGGTGCGGCAAGGAAGAATTCGAATGCAAAGAGCGCTGCGGCGACTGCCAGCGCTACGAAGAATCGCCATCCTCCGAAACCGGATCGCTCTCCGAGGTAGGCTACCGAAAGAGTAACGGCAACCCAGACCGCTGCGGCCGTTGGAAAATTCATCTGCCACGATCTGGAATTCGCCGCCACTGCAAATGATTCTACCGGACGAAAAGCAGTGTGGATAAGAACTTGATTTGATCGAAGTGGCTGAAGCGTTCGCGGATCGCGAAGTAAGTAAGTGGCACCGGCTGAGCGCGGTGTTAGAGAGGGCTGACACTGCGATGCAAGAGAGCCGGAAGCGCCCCGAGAGCGGTTGGACTATTTGCTGTTGAGAAGGTTATCCAGAAGCGCGGCGAGCTGCCCTTCTTGCCTAACCGCCCGGTCTTGATGGTTCGAGGTGCGGTCGCTTTGAGTTAGGTCGGCAAGCTGCGCCGCCAAGATTCGCACAGCGACATCACGGGGCACATAGGCGCGCTCCACCGGGGTCATCGCCACCCAACCTGATTCCGTGTGGCGAAGCTCCCAGCGGACATCCTCGCGAAGCTGCTTCAAATCAACTCGGCCATTCGAAATCGACACTCTGGAATCAAGCCGGACATGCGCCCAGCCATGGTTACCCTTGATTTCCACGCGCTCGACCTCGAAGTCGTCAAAGATGACCACCGGAAGGCGACGCTTCCAGAGATCATCGGCATGCAGCACATTCCCCTCGGTGTCAGTCAATTCAGAAATGGCCTCGGCGATTTCTTCGTGCGTTGGCTGTTTCCTTCTCGTTGCGATCAGTATGCTCGGCGGAATCTCGATCGCTGTGGCCGTTGCAGCCGCAGTGCTCGTGTTAACAACCCGCGCTGTCGCAACCGGAGCTGCCTTTCGCGGCTGCTTTGACGCGGAGGGCGAGCCACCGGGACCTTCATCATTCACTGTCTGGGCGGCACGCTGCACCGGAGTCTTTTGGGCTCGGGATATTGCCTGTGCACCGCCCACACCGGCGTTGCCGGGGCTTTCGACTACGTAGCGATAGAAGCGTGGTTTCCCCCGCGCCCGCCAATAGGGTCCGTCGTAGAACTCGGCCTGCAGGCCAGAATGGACCGAACTGTAAAAAGTGTGCTGGGCTGGATCGAGCACGATGCCAACATGCCCGGGCCAAATGACCAAATCGCCGGCCTGGGGAGCCTTGACACGCCGAAAATTCTCGCTCCCGGCGTAAAGATCGAAGGAGCTCGCATAGGGGTAGTCGATGCCCGCAAGGACGTAGATCTGATGCACAAGGTGGGAGCAATCAAGCTTACCGCGCGCCTGCTGCTCGTAGTCCCACACGGCGTTGACAATCGCCAGTCCTTCTTCAGAAGTCAACAATCGAGGGGCGGAAGCATGCCCCTGCGGTGATGCCCCAACGCAGATCGTAGAAAGCACGACCGCACAGAGGACAACACACACTAGCTGAATTACGGACGCCAGTCTCTCGGCATGATTCGGCAACGATTTGAGCATTAGTTTTCGCATTTTCTGAGTCGTGAGAGGAGGCGAGCGCCTAAGAGACCTGCCGAATAATGACGCGCCGCCATGCGGGCCCTGGGCGATTGCCCATCGGGGCCTGGAGCCACGTCACGAGCGCGTCCCAGGACGAAATACCATCGCGGCCCTCCAACAGGGCGGGTTCCTTCTCACTCCCGGCAGACGCTTCGGGCATCGGGGAGAGCATGCGCCCAACCCCGCCGTACGCCGCGGCTCTTGGCTCCGCAGCAGGTCGTGAGCCGCGCGTCTCTGACAGGTTTTCCAGGTTTTGTAGGAGTTCGACTTGGGCCTCGGAGGCGGCACGGGATGCGGCCAGCGGAACGGACAGGATTCTCAATGCCTTGCGGCCGTACGATACGACAACTGCCAGGATCGCGAGCTGCAGCGCCAAATTCCCCAACTCATACCAATAGCTCTGAATCCAATCGATCATTTCGCTCATGACTGTGCCCCTGTGCCAGAGGATACAGGCGGCCATGCCGCGAAGAAACTGGCTGAAAGGCCAAAAACTGGACAGGTACCGAAACTGGTCTCATGGCCCAGCCTGGCAGGCGTTGTGCCGCTAAACCTCATCGCGCTCGGCAGCCTTGGCGGATTACTTTCCTGTGACAAGAAACCACACGACACTAGCGATGGCGAGCGGACGCCTGTACTGTTGAGGCTAGCTACCCGAGGCTAATGTGGCCAAGAACTTCGTAGTTCGACTCCGGTGTCCTTACGGCGACGATGATCAACGGCTGGTGTTGGAAGACCGGGAAGAATCGCTGAGTCAAATTCTCGACGCACGCTGGGAGTTCGAGTGTCCTGTGCACGGCGTGCAACGAGAGATCCCGGTGGATGGAAGCGAGAAGCGGATGACGTTCGACTCCGGGCCGCCGCGGAACGAATCAGCACGCACCCTCAGTGACGCGCCGAAACCGCGTTCAGGCAACCGCCTCTCTCTTCATGTGCCTGTCTTGGTCTACGGATGGTCCAAGGGCGAAGCGTCCTTCCACGAAGAAACAACCACCTTGCTTGTGAATGCGAGCGGTGGGCTGGTGACTCTCGCTTCGAAAGTGGGACTGGGCGACACAGTTTTTGTTGTCAACCAGGCTACCCAGCAGGAACAAGAATGCCGCGTGGCCTACATCGGGACGGAATTACATGGAAAAATCCGGGTCGGTGTTGCATTCAACCGCCAGGCCCCCAGTTTCTGGAGAAATAACCGCAAGGAATTGCGTATTCCCAAGTCGCTTCGGGTGTGGGTCCGCGGGTTGGATCGCAGCGGTCAGAAATTCTCTCAGAGTGCGCACACGATTGACGTCAGCCGGCACGGAGCGCGCCTGGATGGAATTGGTTATCTCACGTCGCGCGGCGAAACCATCGAGGTGGGCCGCCCCTGGCGCAAGGCGCGCTTTCGTGTCGTATGGGTGGGAGAGATCGGAAGGCCGCAAGCGGGTCAGGTTGGCTTATATTGCTTGGAACCTAGCAAGAACATCTGGGGAATTAAGTCGCCGTAAGCGCGGTATGCGAACCGCCTCTTCACCTTGGAACCCGAATACAGCTCTGCAATTATCGCCCCAGGGCCCAGAATTGCTTTTCACGCCCGCCCCGGTATATAAGCAAGGAACCAAAGGAGAGAATTTGGGATGAGACAGCGCTGCCGGCTTCATGCGGCCTTGCTTTCGATGATATGCTTCGGAACGATGTTCATGCTCTGTGCGACGTTCGCGAGTCCCGCGGGCTCGCGACCCATCCCAGCGGTGCGAACTCCGAAATGCACCATAGAAATCGCACCCGGACAGGAATCCGACTGCACTCTCATCAAAGCGAACCATGAATGGATTCTCTGGTCGAATTCCTCTTCCAAGCCACGCTCCATCCATTTCAAATCCGATGACAACCCCTTCACAGAGCGACGCTGTTGGGACATAGACCCAGGCGCGCGCGAGAGATCGGGCCCGATTGCCTTAAACGCTGCCCCCAAAGCATACGTCTCCTACACATCCGGCGTACCTTGCGCTTCAAATCCGCCCTCCGACGCCAACCGTGGCACGTCAAAGGTGATCATCCAGTAGGACGGCAGGCGAAGTATGGGTTCGTCCCTGCCTTTCTCCCCAACGTAGTTTCCCAATACCCGGCTAACTGAGAGTTACGCCGCCTTCCATGTTGCGCTGCGCGCTCGCATGTATGAGTTTTCGGCTCAGTGTGCGGTTACATGACTATGGGAAAGCTAACCCGCTTAGCTATGAATACGTCGCCAGCGCATCAAACATTAGCTTCCAGAATTTCTCGACGTCCAGATGCGTAGCCACGTGCACATTTGCAGGACGGTCCTCCCGATTATCAAAGTCGCAGACTGTGGCTCCGTACGTATAGCGCCCCTGTGTTTCCACAACCACGTTCGTGAAACGTGTCTTTACCACCGTTGGATCGATGACTCGCGCAACTGCACAAGCATCGTGAATCGGTGGCGCATCAAATTTGAAGTGTTCCTTGTACGTGGAGGCAAAAAAGTCGATCAAGCCAACCGCCATGCGCGCCACTTCATTTTTGATAGTCCGAATGCGTTCCACCACTGGCGGCGTCGCTTTGGCCTGGTGTGTCAGATCGAGCCCAACCATGGTAATCGGCACTCCCGACCGAAATACGATATCGGCAGCCTCTGCGTCGATCCAAATGTTCGCCTCCGCCATCGGCGCCACATTACCGCGTGTATAAGCGCCGCCCATCAGCACAATTTCTTCGATGTTAGACATAATCGATGGGTCCTTGCGGAGGGCCAGGGCAATATTTGTCAAAGGTGCCGTTGGCACCAGCGTGATCTTGTCCTTGCCGTGAAGGAGGTCAATGATCAGATCGACGGCATGCCGTTTGTCGAGATTGACCTTGGGAGCAGGGAAGTCATACCCGTCAAGTCCTGTCTCGCCGTGGATGTATCCGCCATGACTTAGCTCACGCACCAGCGGGCGGTCCGCCCCTGCCGCCAGCGGCACGTTGCGAATCCCCGCGACCGTCATCACGCGCCTGGCGTTCTCGGTCACTTTTTCGATCGTTTGATTTCCTGCCACCGTAGTCACCGCTACAAGTTCGGTTTCCGGATTGGCATACGCCAAGAGCATGGCCAGCGTGTCATCGTGTCCGGGATCGCAATCCAAAATTACTTTTTTCACGGCGTCACCTACGCTTCAGATTATAGTGTCACGGTTTCTCTCAAGATTGGAATTGCGGATTCAAACACACCGACTTGGGAGTGTCAACCAAGGTCCGAATGTTAGGCGCCGCCGCCATTTTGCTCGCATGCTATTTGCTTTCCGCGAATCGCAAAGCGATTCAATGGCGCGTGGTTGCCTGGGGACTCGGGCTGCAGCTTATCGTTGCCGCATTCGTCTTGCGAACGAATTTCGGCTATCGCCTCCTCGACACGCTGTCCCGCGGCATTATGTGGGTCATCCATTTCTCCTTCGAAGGCTCGCGCTTCGTCTTTGGCAATCTCGGCGACCCCAATGGTGGCTACGGCATCCTCTTCGCATTCCAGATTCTTCCCATCATCATCTTCGTTGCGGCGTTCTTTTCAGTGCTCTATTACCTTCGCGTCATTCCGGTACTGATCGGTCTCGGCGCTAAAGTGATGTTTCGGCTGATGCGCACAAGTGGCGCCGAATCGCTCGAAGTCTGCGCCAGCATCGTCATCGACCAGACGTCGGCGCCACTGGTGATCAAGCCGTACCTTCCGAGCCTCACGCAATCCGAACTCCTCACGATCATGACCGCCGGCATGGCGCACATCTCCGGTTCGATGCTTGGCGCATATGCGCTCCTCGGCGCCGACCCGCGCCACTTGCTCACGGCAGTTGTGATGACTGCGCCCGGGACAATATTGATTTCGAAAATGCTGTTGCCCGAAACGGGCACTCCCGTAACTGCCAGCGGCGCGCCAGCAGGGCTCGAAGATCCCTCAACAAATCTCTTGAATGCTATCGCCCGCGGCACTACCGATGGGCTCCAGCTCGCTCTCACCGTTGGGGCCATGCTTATCGTCTTCGTTTCACTGATCGCTCTCGCTAACGGGATTCTTGGCGCCGGCCACACCAGTCTTCAGAGCGTGTTCGGGTATGTCCTCAGTCCGATCGCATGGCTCCTCGGCGTGCCGTGGAGAGATGCGACGGCCGTCGGCAGCCTGATGGCCACCAAGCTTGTGCTGAACGAATTCATCGCCTTCAGCATGCTTGGCCCGCTGAAAGGGCAGATTTCACCGCGTTCGTTCGTCATCGCCACGTATGCGCTTTGCGGGTTCTCGAATTTCGGCTCTATCGGCATCCAGATCGGTGCCATAGGCGCGGTGGCACCCAATCGCAGAGCCGACCTGGCACAACTCGGCTTCCGTGCTCTCCTCGGAGCCACTCTGGCGAACTACCTGTCTGCCTCCATCATCGGTTTCTTTATGAGGTAATCCGGTGTTCCGAAAAACGGAAGATGCAAAACCCGATAGGCGACGTCTTCTCCGCGCACCGGACGCAACCCTTTGGTACGTCTGCCGAGACGCGTCTGCAGGGTTTTATAATGGACTAAGAGCTATCCTGAGAAACGCCCGCGGCAAACGGCTATAATCTTTCTGGATGATCCCTGCTTCCTACAAACCGCGAAAGAAATTCATGGAGCTGGCTGTCGCGGAGGCCAAACGCGCTACGCAATCGTGCGTAGTGAACCGAGCTGATGGAGCGGAAGGCTAGAACAAATCCTGCTCTACGAAGCGGGCTGGAGCGCAAGAATAAATCCGGCTGTAGGCGAGGTATTTTCTTGACTTCCGCTTTTATAAAACTAATCGGGACTTAGCCTGCCGCTGCTGGGGCCGATTACTGGTCGGAAGAGGATTTATCATTATCTATCCGAACCAGGCGATCTTGGCGACTCCTGCTCTCGTGGCCACGGGTGTTCCTTTTGCCATTTCGCTGCCAGCTCATTCGCAGCAAGGATTTGTGCGGGAGTCATCAGCAATTCAAGGTCTTTAAGATTGGTTTTGTGCTCAGGGTCCCTGACCCGATACCACATGTATGCCTGAACATAATCTTTGGGGACACCATGCCCTTCCATGTAGAGGAAAGCTAGGCGGCTTCTGCCTACTCCCGCACCACCTAAGTCGGGGACATGTTCCGCTGCTTTCCGGTACCACTCGGCGGCGATAGCGTAGTTTTGCTCAACACCGTCGCCGTCCTCGTACAACATCCCGAGGCTGGTTTGAGCATCTGGTTGGCCCTGCTCTGCGGCTTTCCGGTACCATTTTGCTGCTTCTTTAAGGTCGGTGGTTCCAAACCAGTTCTGTTCATAAGCGACCCCAAGCCAAAACTGCGAGTCTGCATTTCCTTGCTCAGCTCCGCGCAGCAAATACATCTCGTTCTTGACGGGGTCACGGTTTGTACCCGATAAATTCATCGTGAAGCCCTGTATTATCCCCTGAGCTGGTGCATAACGCTGTTCCGCAGATTTATTCAACCAGTCAAGAACCTTTGTAGAGTTCTTCGGGACGAACCCTTCTCATCCACTATAGAGTAAAGCCAACCAATACTGAGCCTCTCGGTCACCCGCCTGCGCCTGAGACGAAAGGTGCTTAAATTCGTCCTGCGTTAGGACAGGCAGCTGAAAGCCGCCCGCTATACGAAAATGCCTGGGTTCAGCGGACTGCTGAGCCAAGAGGATGGAAGCAGCAACAAGCCAGAGCGCCAATGGTGGGAGCAGAAGCCGCAGTTTCATATGGCCTCCGATGCCGAAATTCTACTGCTAACCAGACACACCGTCCAGCAACTGATAAAATCGACGTATTACACACCTTCCTTCGCTCCAATTTTCATTCGACGAACAGCTGGCAGATTACTGTTGCGAACAGGGATTATTATCAGCTAATCATATAGTGCCTGATTAATTTGCAAACCGGATAAATGGAATACTGGTAAGCTAGATGTCCGGTAAACAAACTCAGGGCTCCTGAGAATAATTCGCCCAACCCCGAGATTGCCAGGCACTACGAGGAGGAAGTGGAGGAGGGCAACGTTTCGAGGGTGCTTGTGCTTCCATATACCGATCGACTGCTTCAGCCGCAAGCCTACCGAAAGATCTAAACTCATCCCTGAACGGAAAAGTGAATTCAACCGCGTTCATAGCCCTTAGCGGTCGAACCCGAACTGTGATCGTCACATCAGTTTCGTCAACGACCCATACCTTCCACTTCCGACCTTTGCATTTTATCGTGGGGCTGTATGCCAACATTTCGTGTCCGATACGTGCTCTGTGCCAAAGATTGCATGTCATCTAACCCTATTGATGGGAGCGCGTCAAGGATTGAAGCGCAATTGGGCTCAAGACTTGGCGAGTCAAGTCCGGATCAACGCACTTACCAAAAAAGTCATTTCA
>Ga0307473_10000018_pt1 | contig 35765 bp, 28 predicted proteins | sample atmos_gasesAM5C__FD_203744 | JGI IMG/M metagenome (GOLD analysis project Ga0307473, IMG submission 203744) | Hardwood forest soil microbial communities from Morgan-Monroe State Forest, Indiana, United States - atmos_gasesAM5C_515 | ecosystem: Environmental > Terrestrial > Soil > Temperate...
TGGACGGGGGATGATTCGAACCTCCGTAGCCCGCAAGGAGCGGCAGATTTACAGTCTGCTGGTTTTAGCCACTCACCCACCCGTCCCGCAGAACCATTCGGGACGTGAATTCAACGTCCCGCAAGACTTCCCATGACGCACGTTGCGCATCCCGTGAAATCATCGGGACACAGCTTCAGCATCCCACTTGCCCTACAAGAACTTGACCGGACTGCTGTACGGGGTACTCCGCAATGCAGAAAGGGCTCGTGTCTGAAGACACCAGCCCTAGCGCTTTTGTTGCGAGGAATCCGTCCGCAACCCCTGCCCAAAATTCCCGGTCCCTCAAACTCAGCTGGCGGAGGGATTTGAACCCCCGACCCTCTGATTACAAATCAGATGCTCTACCACTGAGCTACGCCAGCCCTGCTCAAACCTAGGAAAAGTATCATAGAGGCAATCAAATTGCAAGCAAGTTTCCACTGGCGGCAAACCCCTTGCCATGTCGGCACTTATCCTTTGCTCCGGCGCCTGCGGTTTGCCCTATTCGGCAGCGGGCTTCGAAAACTCACTGTCGTCCAGTTCCACGTTATGGCGCACTTCCGTAAAAGTAATCGTGAAAGATGGTTTCGAAATTGACTGGTGAACGATGAAGGGCAGCTTGATTCCGTCCACTTCCCTGTAATCCTCCAAGTCTTCCTGGTAAGCCGAAATACCCTCGGGCGTGTGACGCTTGCTGATGAGCCGAAGCGCCAGCCCTGTGTTCACATCGAAGTACATCTTGTCGGGCTCGGCTGCTGCACGAGCCGCTTCCACTACGTAGGTATCATGCCCGCCGATTTTTTCCGTGCCGGTCAAAGTAAACTTCGAATACAGTTGCCGCAAATCAAGCGGATGGTAGAAATCGGCGTCGAAGCGCGTGTCTTCGAATTCAGCGCCGGTCTCATTGCGTAGACCGTCCTGAGGATCATCGGTCCAAGCAGTTGTGCCGTCGAAGCCCTGGCGGAAGGTAGCGCCGTTGAGAATGATCACGCGCAGCAAGCGATTGGGCGCTTTCTCATGAAATTCGACCGTGCCTGAAATCTGCATGTCCGGCACATCAATCGTGCCCGTCGAAACGCGCGAGGTTAATTTTTTCCACGCGGCGCGTCCGCCAACGGCTTCGACATAACGATTCAAAATCTGATCGGCGCTCGGCGTTGCCGGTGCGGCCGTCTTTGCCGCGGGCTTGGGCGGCGAAGCGGTGGCCGCGGGCGTTTGCGCGAACGCAGCACAGCTTGTCGCGAGGCTCAGTATCCCGGCTGTCAAGAGTTTTCTCATTTTCCCAACTCTATGCCCGCAGATGGACCGAAGCCATACAACATTAGAAGCGAGCGTTGCCCTTGCAGTTGCCAGATTTCGTCTCTGGCCGCTGACGACGCGCAAATTCCGAAAGAGGCCGCGCGAAGGAAGGAGAGCAAAACTTTACACCAAAGCGATCGAAACCTATACTCGATTCTTCGCATGCCATTCTCTTCGACGAAGTGCACGCTGATCGCGATAGCCTTAATTGTTGGCCTGGGCGCAGTAGGTTTGGGCACCTATCTCTACCGGCAACATCGTCCGTTGCCCTCCAGCGCCGGCTCGGCACCTGATCTCCTCGGCCAACCTCCCGCGGATGCTCCCGCCATCGGCTATATAGATGTGGCCGCGTTGCGTGGATTGCAGAACTCGCCGCTGGCGGCGGTCCTGGGATTGACCTCACCGGGTCCGCAAGCAGACAGCGATTACGCCGAATTTGTTCGCGAGACGGGATTCGATTACACGCGCGATCTCGATAAGGCGGCGATTGCAGCTTGGCCACAGAGCCTGCTATCGCCGGGCACCATCGGCGAGAACCGCATCCTCGCAATCGCCGATGGCCGCTTCAACGAACTAAAAATCAAGGCCTACGCCCTGAGGACTGGAAGAGTGGTCGTGCTTGGCGCACAGCCGCTATACGAAGTTCCCGGCAGTCCACCTTTATCGTTCGAGTTTCTCTCGCCGACGCGGATTGTGCTGGCGAGCGGCAAGGACGCATCGGACCTGCTCACCACAACTCGCGCGACGGCGCGGGACGCGAACATGCAAGCCCGCATCTCGCGCGTGGCCGGGACGCCGATTTTTGCCGTTGCCCGCGCGGATCAGCTCCCCGCCAGCTTCTATTCAAATTTTGGGAATTCGACGCAGCTCGAACGACTGGCGCACAGCGTTCGCGGCCTCATGCTCGCAGGGCAGCCCGATGGCGTGAAATTCAAAATAGCACTCGATGCCGAATGCGACTCGATGACCAATGCGCTCCAGCTCGCCACGCTGCTCGATATTCTACGCATGGCCTCATCCGTGACTCTGTCTGATCCGAAAACGCGCCAGCAGATGAGTCGGGAACAAGCCGCGTTTCTGCGCGGTCGTGAGCCAGGTAAAAGTCGCGCATCAGGACAAGTGGGTCCGCCTGACGCTTGACGTCACGCCAGAGATGTTAGGCGCGCGCCCACCCGCCACCTCCGATCCTCCTTCGGCTCGACAATCTCCCGCAGCCGCGCGGTAGGAACATGCCGGCGACGGTTGCCCGCCCACTCCCCTTGCTTATTGACAGGAGTCGTGGTAATCTTCCTGTCATCCGCTGAGGGGAGCAATGAGCAAGCCGACCGACCTCGTTCAGGGCACCGTGGACCTGCTGATCCTCAAGACTGTGGCGCTCCACCCTATGCACGGCTGGGCCATCGCCCAGCGCATCCGCCAGATTTCCGAAAACGTCCTGCAGGTAAATCAGGGTGCACTTTATCCCGCGCTTCACCGGCTCGAGCAGCAGGGATGGATTCGCGCCGAGTGGGGCGAATCGCAAAATAATCGCCGCGCGAAATATTATTCGCTTACAAGAGCTGGCCGGAAGTATCTCCGCGAAGAAGAGGCCAATTGGGAGCGCCTTTCTTCGGCGATTGGCCTGGTGCTGAGGACCACCTGATGGAGCAAAGTACCTTATTGCGCTGGCCCTCAAAAATCCTACAGCGTCTGCGTTCTCTTTTCCTGCGAAGTCGCGTGGATCGAGAACTCGATGACGAGCTCCGTTTCCATCTCGAGCAGCAGATTGCCGAAGATACCGCTGCGGGAATGACTCCAGAAGAAGCCCGCTCTGCCGCGTTGAGAAAACTGGGGGGCGTTGAGCAACTCAAAGAGGAGTGCCGCGACTCCCGCGGCGTACGCCTGATTCAGGATTTCGTCCAGGATGTGCGCTACGGCTTGCGCATGATCGCGAGAGCTCCGGTGCTCTCGCTCGTGATCGTTGCCATTCTAGCGATCGGAATCGGCTCAGGGACAGCCATCTACAGTCTGATCGACGCATGCCTCCTCCATAGCAACACCTACCCGGTCGTGGAGCGCTGGGACGTGGTCCATGCCTACTCCCCGAAGCAGAAGATGTTTATCAACTATCTGTCGGTCCCGGAGATTCTCGAAGTGAAGTCCCTCACCGACGTTTTCGAAGCCGTAGGAGCGGTTCACGGCGATAGCTTTAATCTCACCGGCGGCGAATATCCCGAACGCATTCTCGGCACACAAGTCAGCGCCAACGCCATCTCGATGACGCGCGTCGCCCCCATCCTTGGCCGCAGCTTTACGGAGGCAGAAGACAGGCCGGGCGGGCCTCCAGTTGTGGTGATCAGCGCCGAGCTCTGGAAGCGGCGCTTCTCAGCGGACCCGAATATTCTCGGTCAGGTGGTTCGCCTTGATGGCGTGGCTTACACGGTGATCGGGGTCATGCCTGTCCATTTCAACCTGTGGGGCGGAGAATTATGGATTCCGCTCCGGCTCAATCCCGCGGATACAAATCGGTCAGATCGCCGCAACTGGATTGTCACCGTCTTGCGCAAAGGAGTCACCGAAGAAGCGGCCAATGCGCGCCTGGCTGTGATAGCGAAACAGCTTGAGCAGCAATACGGTACGGCGATGCCGGAATACCGCGGCTGGGATTTGCGTGTCTGGAACATCAACGAAGCCGTCATTGGCGGAGTGAAGCCTGCACTGCTGGTTCTCGCTTTCGTCGTGAGCCTACTGCTGCTGATTATGTGCGGGAACGTGGCCGTCCTCCTGCTTGCGCGCGGCACGGCGCGGATGCGGGAAGTTGCCGTGCGGCTTGCGCTCGGCGCGGGGCCTCGTCGCATCCTCCGGCAGATGCTCACCGAAAGCCTCGTGCTCTCGGTCACCGGTGGCGCGCTCGGAGTCTGCGCTGCTTGCGGCTGCTTACCGGTACTTGTGCGCCTAATCCCCGAGGAATGGCTTCCCACCGCGCCTGAATTGGTGCGCATCAATCCCGCAGTGCTTGCGGTCGCCGCAGGGATTGCCATCGCCATGGGCGCGCTTTTCGGGATCGTGCCCGCGTGGCAAGCCTCGCGGCAGAATCTGGTTGCGTCCCTGAAGGAAGGTGGAAGCAAGATCGGAGGCGATCGCGCTGGGCGCTCGGCGCGAAATCTGATGGCCGTGGCGGAGATTGCACTTTCGCTCGTTGTGCTGGCAGGCGCGGCGCTGATGGTCGAGAGTTATCGGCGACTCGAGGGAATCGACCTTGGCTTCCGACCGGACCATCTGCTCAGGTTTTCAATCTCCTTGCCCGAGACGAAATATCCTCGCCCCGAACAGATTGCCGAATTCTGTGACCGCGCGCTCGATTCAATCGCATCGCTCCCGGGCGTGGAAAGCGCCGCCGTGACTTCCGGACAGCCCATGATCGATCGCACGGAGGATCTCACGTCCTGGGAGTTCACAATTGAAGGACGCCCCGCGCAAGACGCCCGCGGCGACGAGAGCGCAAATTTTCGGACCGTCAGCCCCAGCTACTTCCGCACCATGGCCATTCGCCTACTCCAAGGCCGGATGTTTTCCGTGCAGGATGGGCGCAACGCCCCGCGCACTGTGGTCATCAGCGACACGATGGCGCGCCTCTACTGGCCGAAGGGTGACGCTGTTGGCCACCGCATCAGCCTCGGGCAACAATTCGGCCGCCGCGATGCCTACACCGGCGCCGCGACGCATGATACCCCGCTCGAAATCGTTGGCGTGGTTTCTGACGTGAGACAAACCCGCCTGCTCGAAGCGCCAGTCCGGCCGGAGTTTTATCTTCCGCTCGACCAACAGGAGAGCGCGCCGCGGATCATGGCCGTCATCGTTCGGAGCACATCGGACCCAACCCAGTTGACGCCCGCCATCCGAAAGGCAATTGCTTCGGTGGATACGGAACAGCCCATCTACGATGTAAGCACGATGGATGAAGTCGTTGCCGACTCCTTCGGACCCAAGCGGCTCACCCTTTTTCTTTTGGTGTTTCTCGGCTCGACCGCGCTCCTGCTTTCCTCCGCAGGACTCTACGCGCTGGTAGCCTATTCGGTGAGCCATCGCCGCCATGAGATCGGCATTCGTCTCGCCGTCGGGGCGCAGCCTAGCCACATCCGGCGTCTGGTCTTGCTGCAGGGCGTCCGTTTGGCGGCTCTTGGAGTGGCGGCAGGTCTAGGCGCAACCCTGGCTGCCGCGCGACTGATGCAGGGGATACTCTACGGCGTGAGCGCCTATGACCCTCTCACACTCGTATGCGTCGCTGGCGCGCTGATCGCCTCCGCTCTGCTCGCCTGCTACTTCCCTGCCCGCAGCGCCGTCCGCGTCGACCCGATGGCAGTCCTACGCAGCGAATAGTTTGCAGGTAACAAAACAACTCGCGCGCTGACGATGCGCCCGCGCGCCGGGCCGCAAGCCAATCTCTGAGAACAAGGGGAGTTCTATCCCACGTGTGAAACCCGGTGAGAAAAAGCCGACTTCAGAGCTTAATCAGCAGCGGCGGCGGAAGGGGTGGTATTGCGGAGGTAGCGCCAGGGGTTGATCGGCGTGTTGTAGATGCGGACCTCGTAGTGCAAGTGTGGCCCCGTCGAGCGGCCGCTGGCGCCTTCATAGCCGATGACGTCTCCACGCTTCACGTGCGTGCCGATCTGGGTGTTGAAGTTAGACATATGACCATACCAGGTGCTGACGCCGAACCCGTGATCAATGATCACCAGCCGCCCGTAGCCCGCCCGGCGATCCATGACCACAACCACCCCGTCTGCCGAAGCGCGCACCTCATCTCCGTAGTGCGAAGCGATGTCTATCCCCGCGTGGAACGCGCCCTCACCGCTGAAGGGATCGAGGCGCTCCCCGAAATGCCCGGTTATTTCGCCAATCACAGGCCATAGTGACGGGATGATCCCCAGGCTGCTCATCTGGGGCCCCGGAAGCAGTCGCAGCCCGCTGCTCGCGAGCGCCACCGCCGTGGCATTCTTCTCCAAATAGCTGAACTCATCAACCGATTGCTGAAACTCGGCGTCAGGCTCCGCGCCCACATCCGTCAGTCCAAAGGGCGTGGTACGCAACCGCGTGATCCCGTAAGCCATGGCCACCTCACTGGCGAGCGATTGCAATGAGTTCAGCCGCTGGTTGGTATCCTTGATCTCGGTCTGGAGTTGGCGGTACTGCTGCTTCAGGTTGTCCTGCTCGCGGCGCAGAGAATTGTAACTTGTCGCCTTCCAGAGCATTCGCGAGTAGGAACCCATCCCCGCGATCACCGTAATCCCGCCTACCACAGCCAGAATCGTAAGAAGATGTAGAACATAGAAAGGGATCCGCATCCGGCGCATACCACCGGAGGCGTTGGACGCAACAAAGAACGTGTAGTGTTTCCCTTTCATGGCCTATTTTTTCCCTTGGTTAATTTGAATCCCGGCGGCTGAAGACCGCGAGCCCCCAGCCGCGGTTAGCCATTCCCGTCATTAGTTTGAACCGAGAGACCTGGTTCGAAACCCGGTGAATTGTAGTGACCCCGCCAGCAGCCGTCAACCCTAATCTTCCATTTCGCATAGAGGCACCAGATTCGCTTCCTGCCCTGCTCCACTCTATAATTCGTGCTTCGACTTAAGCCAACGGTAACTTATCTTGGGCGGCCGCAACAACTGTACAAGAGGTCAGTATGGAGAGTGAAGATCAACTGGTCCAAAGGACAGGTCGCGCCATCCCTTCTCTAAATGGCGGGGCGTTGCGCCTGGGAATCGGCGACGACGCGGCCATCATCGCCCCAACTGGGCGCTTGGAATGGGTTTTGACCTGCGATCAGTTCCTGGAGGGAGTCCATTATCTTTCCGATTCCCATCCGCCGGACTCTGTCGGCTACAAAGCGCTGGCACGGGCAACCAGCGACATCGCGGCGATGGGCGCAATCCCTCGATTTTTCCTATTAACGCTGGCTCTGCCGTCAGACAAGACTGGTGCGTGGTTCGACGCAGTCCTTCGAGGGATGGGCCGGGCGGCACGCCTGATGGGCATGCGCCTTGCCGGGGGAGACACGACGAAGAGCGCGAAAGTCTCAATCAGCATCAGCGTGCTTGGAGAAATCGCCCCGGGGCGCGCTATCACGCGAGCGGGGGCACGCCCGGGCGACATTATATATGTTAGCGGAAAGCTGGGGCGTGCTCAGTTGGGCCTCGAACTCGTACGCAGCAAGCCCGACCGCCTGCCGCGGTTTCGCCGCGTCCTGCGCCCGCACCTCTACCCCCAAATCCGCTTGAAGCTTGGGGCTTGGCTCGCGCGGAATCGTGTTCCTTCCGCCATGATGGACATTTCCGATGGGCTCTCGATAGATCTGTCTCGCCTTTGCGGCGCAAGCCGCGTCGGTGCTCGCATCAGGGCAAGCCGCATCCCGCGCGTTGCGATCCCCCCGTCCGTCGCCGGTCGGTTTCGGAGCTTGCACCTCGATTCTCTTCAAATGGCCTTGCATGGCGGAGACGATTACGAACTACTCTTCACCGTTCCACCGCGCCACGTGAAGCGGCTCCGGCGCGCTCCGGGATTTCGGGAACTGACGCCCATCGGCGAGATCACCCGCAGCAAGCAGATCCTTCTCGTTCGGAATGACGGCGCAACGAAACTCCTCAAGCCCGGCGGGTGGGACCCGTTCCGGCATAAATGATCTATCGGGATCAGAACCTGAGTTGGCTTCGAACTAGCGTTGCTGCGGCGAAGCAGCGGGCATCCCGTCTGAAGGGACTGGAGTGGAAACTTTCTGAAGCGGCTTCACCGGCGGACGTGATCGCGCCGGCGCGCCCGTTTCCGTCAAGCCTTGCTCGGCAGCGTCTGCTGGCGGCGCGGTATCGGGGGTGTCCACCAGAATTTGTTTTCCGCCGACCTGCTTTTCGAGCGGCACGACATTCGGAAAATCCTCCGCCGAAATTCCTTGCATGGCTCGTTGTGAGAATTCCAGCCAAATGGGCAGCGCAGCACGCGCCCCCGTCTCTTTCTTCCCCAACGACACGCGCCTGTCGTCATTGCCCACCCAAACTCCGGCCGTCAACTGCGGCGTGAAGCCGATGTACCACGCATCGGTGAAGTCGTTCGTAGTTCCCGTCTTTCCAGCCGACGGACGCCCCAACTCTTTCGCACGAACGCCGGTGCCGAATTGCACCACTTCCTCTAGCATCGCGACCATTGTCCGCGCCACGTCGGGCGGAATCACATCGGTCACCTGCGGCCGCGGCTCTTCGAGCACCACGCCGTCATACGACATCACGCGGCGAATGGTGTGCGGCTCTATACGAATGCCGTCGTCGGGGAACACGGTGAACGCTGACGTGTGCTCCATCAGCGTCAGGTCCGCAGCCCCTAGCGCGAGCGGCAAGTAGGGTGGCAGCGGGCTCGCGACGCCGAAGCGACGCGTCACATCAATCACATTCTGGACTCCCACTTTGTCCAGCAGCCGCACTGCGGGAACGTTGCGCGAATCGGCCAGCGCGCGCCGCAGCGTGATGCGCCCTTCGAACTTTTCGTCGTAATTCTTGGGCGAATAATCCTGGCCGCCGCTGCGGAACGTGACCGGCCGATCCACAATTGTGTCGAACGGCGAAGCGCCCTGTTCGAGCGCGGTGGCGTACACGTACACCTTGAACGAACTGCCGGTCTGGCGCACGGCCTGCGTTGCTCGGTTGAATTTCGATTCAGCGAAATCGTAGCCCCCGACCATGGCTTTGATTTCGCCCGTGGGATTGTCAATCGCGACCAGCGCGGCCTGCGCCGCAGGTTCCTGCTCGAGTTGCACGCGCGCGGTGTTGCCCGCAACTTCCGTGATCTGCACCACCACCAGATCGCCCACCTTCAACAATTGTTGCGGGGATTTCCGGCCCGTCCAGGAAAAATCGGTCGGCGTCAGCATCGCGCGGATCGCGCCGATTTTTATGGTCGCGAAAGTCGGCTCGACTGAGGTTACCAGGCCAGTCGCGTAGTCGCCTTTTTGAATTGAGCCGCGCCACTCGTCGTTCTGATAGCTGTCGAGTGTGCCGGGATTTTCCGCGAGGATATTCGGCAAATTGCCGCGCCAGCCGTGCCGCCGATCGTAGGCATGCAGACCGTCGCGCACAGCCAAATTCGCGGCTCGCTGCATGGCCACATTCAGCGTGGTATAGACGCGCAATCCCTGCTCGTGCACCGCCGCCGTTCCATAGGTGTGCTCGAGATACTGGCGGGTTTCCTCGACGAAGTAGGGAGCCAGATCGTTGCGTGGAGAAGTCAGATGCAAGCCGAGCGGCTCTTTCGTGGCGGCCGCGGCTTGCGCCTGCGTCACTTTCCCATCGCGCGCCATCATCGAGATCACCAGGTTGCGCCGCGCCATCGCGCGTTCAGGATGAATGATCGGATTGTAAATCGGTCCGCGGATGATCGCGGCGAGCGTGGCCGCCTGCGACAGCGTCAATTGCCCCACCGGCCGGTTGAAATAATATTGCGACGCCGCTTCGAAACCGTAATTCCCCGCGCCCAGATAGATCTGATTGGCGTACATGGTTAAAATTTGCTCTTTTGTGTAGTGGCGCTCCACCTGAATCGCCAGGATGGTTTCTTCGATCTTGCGGCGAAGGCTGCGGTCGGAGCGATTCAGAAAAAGTCCGCCGGCAAGCTGCATGGTCAGCGTGCTGGCGCCTTGCTTCATGCCGCGGTGCCGGACGTCGTGCCACGCGGCCTCGATCACGCGCGGAAAATCCACGCCCCAGTGCTCTTCGAAGTGCTGGTCTTCGGTGGTCAGAATGGCGTCTCGCAGTAGCTTTGGAATCTGCTGGTAGGTGAGCAGAATGCGGCGTTGCAGCGCGAAGGTCCCGATGGATTGCCCGTCATCCGCATACAGCTCGGTGACTACGTTCGGCCGGTAGTCTTCGAGCGCGTGAATTTCGGGCAAGTCGCCGCTATACACAAACAGCAATCCCACGGCCGCGCCGAAACCGATCGCGCAGACAACCAGAAAGGTGAACGCCAGCCGCCCGAACAGCGTCCCCCCGCCGATCTTCATCGCCGCGCGATAGATTGGCTCCATGGTTTTAGCATTCTATCGCATCCCCCAGCCCCACGCCGGGCACTACATTGACTTCGTGTTTCCAATGCGAACCGCTCGAAGTTCATTTGCCACTCGTGCCCAGCGTCGCTTTGATGGAGTAGGATGGCCTTCGTAGCACCCCGTTTTGAGCTTGCCGAAGGGTGCTGGCCTGAAGATATGGAATCGAATCCAATTCTCTTTCGCGATCTCACCTACATATTCCTCGCCGCCGTTGCCGGCGGGTTGCTGGCGTGGAAGCTGAAACTGCCGCTCATTCTGGGCTTTGTCGCCGGCGGAATTGTGATCAGCCCGTTCACTCCTGGTCCGCACTTGTCCGATCTGCACACTTTTGAAGTATTCGCTGAAGTCGGCGTGGTGTTGCTGATGTTTTCCATCGGCGTGGAGTTCTCGGTTCCCGACCTGATGCGCGTGAAACGGGTGGCGCTCGGCGGCGGCACGCTGGGAATTGTTCTTTCGATGGTTCTCGCGCTGCTGATCTCCTGGATCGCAGGCTGGGGAATCATCGAGGGAGTTGTGATTGGCGCGACCGTCTCCGTCGCCAGCACGATGGTGCTGGCGCGGTTGCTAGCGGATCGCGGCGCGCTCACGACTACTTATGGAAGCGTGATGATTGGGATCACTTTGGTCGAAGATATCGCCGTGGTTCTCATGACCGTGGTGATTCCGATCTTCAGCGGGCCCGCGGAGGGCCGCATCGTGAAAGCGGCGTGGACTCTCGGCAAGGCGGTGGTCCTGCTGGTCCCGTTGGCATTTGTCGCCATGAGACTGGTTCCGCGCGTTCTCCGTCGTGCCGCGCGGACCAAGGATCAGGAACTTTTCCTGCTGGTCGCCATTGCGATTTGCCTGGTATCTGCGTCACTTGCGCAAGTCATGGGGTTTTCCGTTGCGCTCGGCGCGTTTCTGGCTGGGCTTTCCATTAGCGGTTCCAAAGATCTGCACGGAGCGCACACAGTACTGGTCCCGCTCCGCGACGCGTTCGTGGCCCTGTTCTTCGTCTCGCTCGGAACTCTCGTTGTCCCGAAAGTGATTCTGCACAACCTTCCGCTCCTCGGCGTAATGCTGCTCCTGATTGTCGTTGGGAAATTCGTGATCTGGTTTGCGGTGATGAAGCTGTTCCACTATTCGCAGTGGACATCCATCGCCGTGGCCGCTGGGCTGACGCAGATCGGCGAGCTTTCATTCATCCTTGTTGAGATGGCGAAAATATCAGGGTTGGTGGGCGAAGGCGTCTTCACGGCGACACTTGCCGCTTCCCTGATCTCAATTTTCCTGAATGTGTTTATTGTGCGCGGCGTTTTGAATTGGCTCAGTCCGCGGCTTGCCGACGAGCAAGCATCCGTCGCATAGACGATTCGCGCGCGACAGTCTTGCTGGTTTCCGCGCTCAGGAGAGCGCTGCTTCGGCGTCCTTAATCGTCGGATAGCTCCTGAAAAGCTTGGAGACGTGCGTCATGTCGAGCAGCGCTTTCACCTGTGTGTTCATTGCCACGAAAGCGAGCCTGCGCGCGGTCTTCTGCGCGCCCACGTATGCGGCCACCAACGCGCCGAGCCCGGCAGAATCAATATAGGGCACACCGCTGAAGTCAATGATCAGCTCTGGGGAAGTTTCGGTTCGTAACACTTCCTGAAAACCAAACACCGTGTGAATATTCAGAGAACCCTTGATGCGCAGAATGCGTTGCCCTTCACGTGATCCATCTGATTTCGCAACTTGCAGGTTTTCTTGGGTCATGGGCAGCGATTCTAACGAAAAACCACCGCTTTCGACTATAAATAGTTTGTTACAGCCAGATTTCTCTTGCGTATGATTGCGCGTGGCCCCGGAGTTTTCCACCTGTGAAACTTAACTGCGCACCAAAGATGGAAATCACGGGTCAAATCGTTGGCGCAAAGCGGGCGGCACGATGGGACACAGGTCATCGCGTTTCCCAAAGATACGGTACCGGACACGGGCAATGAAATCATAGACCGCATCACGCAGCCCGCGCGGAATCGCGGCCAAAATCGCCCCCAGAATCCTCCACCCGCCGCCCAGCCGCTCGAGTAGGCGAACGACCGCGTCTGAGCGCGCCAACAGCGAACCGTCCGCTGTGCGGACGACGATGCTGTCCGGCAGCCCCGCACGCTGCCCCTCCGGCACCAGCGCCTGAAACGTCTCGCCCTGCAGCGGCGCAAATCGAAATGCCGCGCCACCGCGGTCGCGTTTTATTACAAATTTCACTGTGCCATGGCACAGCGCGCAGTGCCCATCGTAGAAAAGCACATCCGTTCTTTCGGCGAATGACGGCATGTTCAAAGCAGAATAGCACGGCGATTGAATTGTACCCGCGAGTGCGCCGTGGAAACTGCTGCTGGACAGATTTTCCGTAAGTCTCTAAGCTTGTGGGTTCGATGAAATCCTGCAGGAGCTACAGGCAGACATGAAGTGCAACAACATTCTCGAAGCGATGGGCAACACCCCGCTGATCCGGCTGAACAAGCTGGTGAAAAGCTCGGCAGCCGAAGTGTACGTCAAGGCGGACTACATGAATCCGGGCGGCTCGGTGAAAGACCGCATCGGCATGTGGATGATTGACGAGGCCGAGCGCAAGGGTCTGCTGAAACCTGGGGGCACAATCATCGAAGGCACCTCGGGAAACACGGGCATGGGCCTCGCGCTTGTGGCCGTGGTGCGCGGCTACAAAGTGGTGTTCACCATCAACGATAAGCAGTCGCGTGAAAAAATCGATCTCTTGAAAGCATTCGGCGCTGAGGTGATCGTCTGCCCCACGGCCGTGGAACCGGAAGATCCGCGCAGCTATTATTCCGTGGCGAAAAAACTCGCCAAGGAAATTCCCAATTCCTATTACCCGAACCAGTACGAAAATCCCATGAATCCCGAGGCGCATTACCAAACCACCGGCCCGGAAATCTGGAAAGACACCGAAGGAAAAATCACGCACTTCGTTTGCGGCATGGGCACGGGCGGAACAATTAGCGGCGTCGGAAAATATCTGAAGGAGCAAAATCCGAACGTAAAAATTATCGGCGTGGATCCCATCGGCTCGCTCTACTACGATTTTGTGAAGACGGGAACGGTTGGCAAAGCGCTCACCTATGTGGTCGAAGGAATCGGCGAAGACTTTTTCCCCAAGACCATGAATCTCAAAATCGTGGACGACGTTTTGCAAGTGAACGACGAAGAATGTTTCGTCTGGGCCCGCCGCCTTGCGAAACAAGAAGGAATTTTCACGGGCGGCTCCGGCGGCGGGTGCGTAGTGGGCGCGCTGCGCGTTGCAAAAGAAGCAAAGCGCGGCGACATGATTGTCGCGTTCCTCCCCGATTCCGGCGCGCGCTACATGAGCAAAATTTACAACGATGGCTGGATGCGCGAGCACGGCTATGTGGACGCGGAAGTGGCCATCTCCGCCGCAGACGTGATTCGCGCCAAGCGCCAGAACGGCAAGGGCCGGGAGTTGATCGTGGTGCGCCCCCACCAGACCGTTTTTCACGCGCTGCACACCATGCAGAAACAGGATATCTCGCAGTTGCCGGTGTTCGAAGAAGACAGCTCCATCGGCACCGTCTTCGAAGATCAGATCCTCAACCTCGCGCTGCAGGGAAAAGATCTTCACAAATTGGTGATCCGCGAAGTGATGGGAGCGCCGCTACCACAACTCCCGGCCAATGCACCGATTGAGCGCGTCACTCACATCCTGAGCCACGACAGTCCGGCCGTCTTCGTCGAAATGCCCGGCAGCAAACTCGAAATCCTCACCAAATTTGATTTGATGGACACCGTCGCTGGCCTCGTCGAACAGCGGCGCTGACATCTCCATGCCACTCACCGCGGGAACCAAGCTCGGGCCATACGAGATTCAAGCTCCTGTGGGCGCGGGCGGAATGGGCGAGGTCTATCGCGCGCGCGACACGCGCTTGAATCGAGTCGTTGCAATCAAAATATTGCCGCAGACGCTTGCCGCCACACCTGAAACGCGTGCGCGGTTCGAGCGTGAGGCTCGTGCTGTATCGAGCCTGAATCACCCGCACATTTGCACGCTCTACGACGTCGGTCACCAGGACGGTACCGACTTTCTAGTCATGGAATATTTGGAGGGTGAGACGCTGGCCCAGCGGCTCGAGCGCGGGGCCTTGCCTGTTCCGGAGCTTGTCCGGATTGCGATTAGTATCGCCGACGCGCTCGACAAGTCCCATCGCAACGGCGTGATTCATCGCGACCTGAAGCCTGGCAACATCATGCTGACCAAGGCCGGCGCCAAGCTGCTCGATTTCGGCCTCGCTAAAGCCTCCGTGCCTCTGGCCGGCGATCTTTCCTCTTCTCCGACTGCCAGCCAGCCTCTCGGCACGCCGGCAAGTGGAAATTCACTTACGGCCAAGGGCTCGATTGTCGGCACATTTCAGTACATGTCGCCCGAGCAACTCGAAGGCAAGGAATCCGACACGCGCAGCGATATTTTTTCATTCGGCGCGGTGATTTATGAAATGGCCACCGGCAAAAAGGCTTTCGCGGCCAAGAGCCAGGCCAGCCTGATCGCCGCCATCCTCGAGCATGAGCCGGAGCCTATCTCGACTGTGCGGCCGATGGTGCCCGCGGCACTCGACCGAATTGTTCGCACCTGCCTGGCGAAGAATCCCGACGATCGTTTCCAAAGCGCCCACGATCTGAAGCTCCAGCTCGAATGGATTCGCGATGCGGGGTCCCAGGCCGGCGCGAAGGCGGCTGCGCTTCCGTCCCGGCCCACTCGCCGCGCATGGATTTCAGTTCTCGTTGGCGCCTTCGTGGTCGCGTCGATCGCTGCCCTCGCCACGTGGCATTTCACACCCCGCTCGGAATCTCAATCCCCCATCGCTCGCTTCACTATTCCGCCGCCGGAAAATGCAAACTTCGAGTTACCGCTCGCCATTTCTCCCAACGGGCGTTTGCTCACTTTTGTTGCCTCGTCGGAAGGGAAAAATCTTCTCTGGGTCCGCGCTCTCGACTCACTGGACGCTCATCCGCTTAACGGCACTGACGGCGCCAACCTTCCCTTCTGGTCTCCGGACAGCGGTTCGATCGGTTTCTTTGCTGGGTCCAAGCTCAAAAGAATCGATCTCGCCAGCGGTGTGATTCAAACTGTCTGCAGCGTCCCCGACTCGCGAGGTGGCGCCTGGGGCCGCGGAGGAACGATTCTGTTTTCCCCCGATTCGTCTTCTCCCATTTATCGCATCTCCGCCGAAAACGGCACGCCCGCAGCAATCACTTCGATCGACTCTTCGAAGAACGAGACCAGTCATCGCTGGCCGTTGTTCCTTCCCGACGGCCGTCATTTTCTTTTCTTCGCCCGCACCGGAGGAAAGAGCACCGAATCCGTCTATCTCGCTTCCTTGGACTCACCCGAACGCAAGCGGCTGCTCGAATCCGATTCGAATGTCCTCTACGCTCATCCCGGATATCTTCTCTTTGTTCGCGGGCGTACTCTCTTTGCCCAGCCGTTTGACGCCGCTCGTTTCGAAATTCATGGAGAGCCTGCCGCTATTGCGGAAGGGATCGAGCCGGAAGGCGAGGTCGGCCCTTCGTCCTATGCGCGTTTCTCGGTTTCCGATAATGGCGTCCTCGTCTATCGCACAGGCGCGGGCGACCTGAGTGTGCTGACCTGGTTCGACCGCCACGGAAAGCAGCTCAGGACCGTGGGACCTCCCGCCTATTACGACCAACTGGCGCTCTCGCCAGACGCCCGACGAATCGCTCTGGAGCGCAGCGATCAAACCACCTTCACCAACAACATTTACGTCCTCGATGCCTCCTCCGGCGCCTTTACCCGCTTCACGTTCGGTACCGCCACTGAGCTGGGCGCCATCTGGTCACCCGATGGGTCGCACATCGCATTCAGCTCCAACCGATCGGGAAGCTACGGCATCTACTGGAAGCGTTCCGATGGTTCCGCTGGTGAGGAGCCTTTGGTTGAATCCAGTGGTGTCCAGACTCCGGACGATTGGTCTCCGGACGGCCGCAACCTGGTGTTTGATAAAGTTGGCCCCACCACCGACTTCGATCTATGGATCCTACCGATGTTCGGCGATCGCAAGCCGCATGTGTTTTTCGGGGCCCCCGGCATTCAGCAGCATGCCGTCATCTCTCCTGACGGACACTGGATCGCTTACGAGTCGGATGAATCGGGCCGGTTTGAAATCTACGTCCAGAGTTTTCCCACGCCCGGCGGCAAATGGCAGGTCACAAGCGAGGGAGGTATTCAGCCTCAGTGGCGGCGGGATGGCCGCGAACTCTTCTACCTTTCCCCGAACAAAAAACTAATGGCTGTCGCCACGCGGGAGTCGCCCGCATTCAGCGCGGGCGTGCCGCAGCCACTCTTTGAAGCCCCGATCAGCATGAACGGCATCAACGACTCACGCGCCCGCTACGTCTTCATGCCAGACGGGGAGCGCGTCCTCGTCGTCGCCACGCACCCAGAGAGCGCGGCGTCTTCCGCGATCCGCGTGGTGCTCAACTGGCCGTCGTCATTGCAAAAGTAGCGAGCGGCCAGCGAATCATTTCTGGACGTTGATGAATTTGCAGACGTCTTTCACCGCGTTCGACATCCTCATCGTCGAGGTGCTGTACACGGCTTCCCCGCCGTGCTTGTACACGGTGAATTTGTAATTTCCAGACCAGCCCCAGGCTTCCAGCATGTAATCGGACTCTTTCGCTTCGAGCGTGATTGAGACGTTGGGGCACTTGTCAATAAAATGCTTTACCAGGTCCGCGCGAAACACAGTCGAATTGGGAGCCAAGACCAACTTCACGGCTTTTGGCTCCGGTCCGGCGCTCGCCGTGACCGCGAGCAACAGAATTGAGAGGGCCAGCAGAATTTGTTTCATGATCCAGCCTCCTTCTTAAGAAGTATGAATGCCAACACAATTGTGACGCCTGTTCCGGCTGCGTGGTTGCCGCAAGCCGCGCCCGGTTGCGTAACTGTTACTTCACTTCGACCACGACCAGCGACATGTCGTCCGCCGCGGACCCGCTGCGCCACGCGGCCACGCGGTCCACGATTTCCTGTTTCATTTGTGCGAGCGGCAGCTTCGAGGTTTCGCGCACGATGTCGCTGAATCCCTCGACGCCGAGCATGTCTTGCCGTGCGTTAAAACTTTCGGTGAAGCCGTCCGTGTAAATCACCACGCGATCGCCCGCCTCGAGCGGAATTTCCACCGCCGCTTCGCTGTCCACCGCGTCTGCGAGCAATCCGAGGACGGCGCTGCGCGATTCGAGCAGGCGCGGCGTCTCGCCTGGTTGCACGATCATGGCCGGCGGATGGCCCGCTCCTGCAAATTCCAGCAAACGGCCAGAGCGGTTCAAGCGGGCCACGGCGAGCGTGAAGTAGAAGACCGTCCCACCGATATTGTGCATCACGAAGCGGTTCAGATGCCGCAGCATCGGGCCAAGTGCCGCGCCGCTTTCGATTTGGGACATGGTTTCTGTGTAAATCCGATTGGCCACCAGGGCCGAGCCGATGCCGTGGCCGGACACGTCGCACACCATGATGCTCAGGTAATCATCCCCCGGAGTCACTAGGCCGAAATCTCCGCCGATAGTTCGCACCGGTTGATAGAAAGTTTCTACGCCGCCGTTGCCCCAGACAATGCTCCTCGGCGCTAGACTCTGCTGCACGCGCGCTGCAAGCAAGAGATCCTCTTCGATTTCGCGGTGGCGCTGTTCGAGCTGTACGTTGGCCTCGCGCAGCGCATTCTCGGCGCGCTTCTGCTCGGTGATGTCCGTCGCCGTGATTACGGCAAAGAAGCCGCCATCGCGATCTTCGATTTGCCGCGCCGTCACCAGGACGGGCAAGCGCGTGCCGTCCGGCCGCGGAAGGAAAAATTCGAACTGGCTCAGCCCTTCCTTCTGTCTCCGCTCGATGTGCTTCACCAGAGCGGGAACATCCGCGGGCAGATAAAATTCGGTGACCACGTGCCCGACAAGTTCTTGGGCGCTCCGGCCGATCATGCGCTGAAAAATCTCGTTCGCGAACACGATCCGCGAGCATGCGTCGTTGATGATCACGCCCTGATTCAGGGTCTCGAGGATGCCGGTCACTTCATCGATCCACTCGGGCCGCTCGAATTTCGTCTGTTCCACGTTATGCCTCATTCCCCTGGGACCGATGTGTCCTACGGTCGAAGGCTTTTCAATCCGGGTAAATCTTACCGCGACTTGTTGCCGAGTCGTGGAGAATTCGCCCGCTGCCTGCGGCGGGCGGAGCTTCGCGGCGGCGCCGAAACACTGGAAAAGCCACATGCGAGGACCCCGGAATTTGTTGCGATTAGAATTGGAGCCGATCCTTTGTTTTGAATAAGTTACGGCGAGTTCTATTCGCACGTTGTTGCGATTAGATTCTGGAGGCTGGAGGCCAGAAGCTGGAGGCCGGAATCTTTCTGGCAAGTCTGATGCGCCTCCAGGGGCATTGCCCGCCAAAAGGCTTGTGGGGCGTGAAGTTGCCACCGCGGCGGGATCGGGGTAAACGGGCATAGAAAATATCTCAAACCCCGAAGGTGCATTTTTGTTGCGGTTAGAAAAAAGTGATGTCCAGTGTTTTGAGTGACTTCGTGCGATTTCTGAATTGGTGAATGTTGCGGTTAGAAATGGAGTAATTAGGGGGACCCGGGGTTTTTCGCGATTAGAAGGCGCTGCCATTGTTTGTTTTGAGAGAGCTACAGGGAGTTCTAATATTCCGTTCGCGATTAGGTTCTGTAAGTTAGAGTTTAGACGATAGATGCTAGAGCCTCTTTCGCAACGCCATCGCGCTTCGACGGGATGAAGCGGATCATCAACAGGTCTTGCCGCGCTCGCCATCTGAAAATTCTCCACTGTTAGCATTGCATAGTGGGAGGCAAAATTCGACTGGCCGTGAGACCAGTTTTTGCGTGATCGCGTACACTGTCCGTTTTGGTGACGAGGATTGTGGCGGACAGGCAACGTCACAGACCAAGGCAACAGCAAAGACAAAGCCAACAGCAGATCCCTCATCCATCCGCACACGACGCGGCTGGGTTCGGGATGACCGCCGAGGAAAAGGTGAGTCGCGCCAGCGTTGCCGCAGCTCATTCATAATTATCGCGGGGCGGTGTATTATCGGCGCGACTCGCCATGCCACTTCCTGTTGGGACGAAGCTCGGTCCGTATGAAATTCAAGCGCCGCTGGGCGCGGGCGGGATGGGAGAGGTATACCGCGCACGCGACACGCGGCTCGACCGCACCGTTGCTGTAAAAATCCTCCCTTCGCACCTTTCATCAGATCCGGACGCGAGGCAGCGCTTCGAGCGCGAAGCGAAAATCATCTCGAGCCTGAACCATCCACACATCTGCGTCCTGCACGACGTGGGACACCAGGACGGAATCAACTATCTGGTGATGGAGTGCGTGGAAGGGGAGACGCTCGCGAAGCGTTTGGAGAAGGGGGCGCCGCCGCTCGAGCAAGTGTTGAAGCTGGGCGCGCAGATCGCCGACGCGCTCGATAAGGCGCATCGCAGCGGAGTGATCCACCGCGACCTGAAGCCTGGGAACGTGATGCTGACGAGCTCTGGCGCGAAGCTACTTGATTTCGGACTCGCGAAGCCCACCGCTCCTTGGGCGGATTCGGATACGCGAACAGCCGCGAAAGAATCAACGCCAGTAACCGCGCAGGGCACGGTTGTCGGCACATTCCAGTACATGTCGCCCGAGCAGGTGGAAGGAAAGGAACTCGATGGGCGCAGCGACATTTTTTCTTTGGGCTCTGTTCTCTACGAGATGCTGACGGGCCAGCGCGCCTTCCAAGGACAGAGCCGCCTCAGCGTGGCCTCCGCCATCCTTGAAAAAGAACCGGCGCCGATCAGCAGCGTGAAGCCGATGACCCCACCGTCGCTTGATCGTTGCGTGAGGCGATGCCTGGCGAAGGATCCCGAGCAACGCTGGCAAAGCGCCGGCGACCTGGCCGATGAACTGCGCTGGATCGGCGGGTCATCCGATACGGGAATCGCAGGGCCAGGGGCCCCGCCGCGAAGGAAGCTCCAAGCACGAATCGCCTTGACCGTTGCGGCGGCTGGTATCACGACGGCGATCTTGTTCGGCTATCTCCATTGGCGCGACGCGAATTCCGCGTCGCGTCCGCGGATCGTTGCATCAATCGTCGCGCCGGAAAAAATGCGCTTCAATCTTGCGGGCGACTTTTCCGGGCCCGTGGCGGTTTCCCCCGACGGAACGAAGCTTGTCTTTTCTGCCAGTGGCTTTCTCTGGGTGCGCGCCCTAAACGAGATAGCGCCACGACGCCTCGAGGGTACGCAAGATGGTATGTTTCCTTTCTGGTTGTCAAATAGTCGCTTCATCGGTTTCTCTGCCGACGGCAAATTAAAGTCCATGGAAATCTCCGGTGCTCCCCCCGTCGCGCTCTGCGACGCGCCCGGTCTGCGCGGAGCGAGTTGGGGCGCGGATGGCACGATCATTTTTGCGCCGGCGCCCCGCACGGGAATTTCTCGAATCTCGGCCACAGGAGGAACCCCCGTGGCCGTTACGAAGCTGGACTCTGCGCAGTACACAACACACCGCTGGCCACATTTTCTGCCCGATGGCAAGCATTTTCTATACCTCGCCTCAAATCATGGAGACCCGCACGCAGCAACCACCGAGATCTATATCGCTTCGCTCGATGGCAAGTTGAATCGCCCGCTCATGCATTCCTTTGCGATGGCGGAGTATGCCTCCGGCTACTTGCTTTATCTTCGTGACACCACGCTCATGGCGCAGCCGTTCGATCCGGACAAATTAGAATTCACCGGCGATGCGGCCGCTATCGCGGAGAATGTCATCGAGAGCGTCAGCACCTGGGGAGCGGTTTTCAGTGCCTCACAAAACGGCGTCCTCGCCTATCAGGCTGGGGGCCAACATACTCAACAAAGCGAACTCCGCTGGTACGACCGAGAAGGCAAAAAGCTCGGGACGCTAGGGAGCGGCATGTATTATGGGCCGCGGCTCTCTCCCGACGGCACGCGGCTCGCCGTCGATTTCGGCGATCCCAATCGGAATGTTTGGATCTTTGACCTTCGCCGGGCCGTGAAGACGCGGCTCACCTTTGGCCCGACTGAAGGTGCGCCCGTGTGGTCGCCGGAGGGGTCTCGGATCACGTTCTCGACGTTGTATGGTGGCACCGGATCATCGGAGATCCTTGCTAGCAAAGCTAATGGGGAAGGGCAGAACGAACGCCTTTATGCTCCTCAGGGGATGTGGATTCCCACTGACGGGTCCCCCGATGGTCGATTCATTCTCTTAGACAACAGCTATACGATATTGAGCGAGGTTGACGTTCTGCCGCTCGCGGGTGACCGCAAGCCTTATCCATTTGCCAAAACGCAATTCCCGGAGCGCTCCGGCCACTTTTCACCGGATGGCCGCTGGGTGGCCTATACCTCGCGCGAGCCGGGCCGAGAGGAAGTGTACGTGACGCCGTTTCCAGGCCCAGGCGGGAAATGGCAGATTTCCAGTTCTGGAGGAAGAATGCCGCGCTGGCGACGAGATGGGCGCGAACTCTATTTCGTCGCCGAAGACGATACGCTTATGGCAGCTGAGGTCGAGGCCAATCAGAATAGATTCGAAGTGAAAAACGTGCGTTCTCTTTTTCGTGTCAATCTCGCCCCTGAAGCAACGGAAAGAGGTGGCTCCTACGATGTCACCGCCGATGGCACACACTTCGTTGTCAACGCAAGCAGCGACGAAGCCCAGCCGCCCATCACCCTCGTCCTGAATTGGAATGCCGCACTGCCAAAAAAGTGAAAATTCGAGGGGATTGCCATTACTGAAAGTCCCGCGCCATAAGCGCTGGCGATGCATTCGATTCAATCTTTGAGTTTGCTTTGCTCGAACTGACACGTCAAAATGCACTGATTAAATCGGGGCTGTGAACTCCTACGGAGAGGCCGGGAGATTCCGAATTTCAAATGGGCCAAGGAGAACCGTATGAAGAAGCGCATGCTATTTGCCATTGCAACCGTGTTGCTGTTGTGCGGCCCCGCGCCGCCGCTTTTCGCCCATGAACCTCCCGCCGGCGGTGTAGCGACTACATTGCGGGCCGCCTGAGGCCCGAGACCCTCGGGCGGTGCAGCAACGTGTTTCCTCAGCGCTGCGAATTGCAGATTATTCGCACCTCAATTCTTGAATTTGGACTTCCAATTCTTGCCGTTCGACTGCATTTGCTTGCCTCCCGCGGTTGCCCCCATTACAGTGTAAGTTTGATTTGAGCGGCTGATTTTCCCCAGTGGATGAGTGGGTGAGGCGCGTATTGACGCGGGCGGAAGATGAGGATTGAAGATTTCAGCGAACGGCTGAAGCACGGGATCATTGTGGCCGATGGCGCCATGGGCTCGATGCTGTACGAGCCCGCAGCGGCGCACCGGTGTCTCGAGGAGCTGAACGCTTCGTACGAGGAAGCCGTGTTTCGGGTGCATCAGGCGTATATCGAGGCCGGAGCGCAGGTGATTGAGACGAACACTTTTGGCGCGAACCGGCACAAGCTCGGGGAGCACGGGATGGGCGAGCGTGTCGCCGAGCTGAATCATCGCGGGGTGAAAATTGCGCGCGAGGCGCGCGAGGCGGCGAAGCACGAGGTGCTGATTGCCGGCTCGATTGGCCCGCTGGGAATCGCGCAGCATGTGCGGGATCTGCCGGACGAGGAAATGTGCGCGATTTTCAAAGAGCAGGCCGGTGCGCTGGAAGAGCGCGGCGTGGACTTTTTTATTCTCGAGACGTTTAGCGACATCGAGGAATTGCGCGCGGCGATTGACGGGGTTCGTTCGTTCTCGCGGCTGCCGATTGTCGCGTCCTCTACTTATTCCGAAGAAGGGACCACCCTGGGTGGAACTCGCCCGCAGGACATCTGGGAGCAATTGAAGGGAAAAAGCATTCAGGCTGTGGGCGCAAATTGCACCGTTGGGCCGCAACCGCTTTTGCCTCTATTGCGCGAGTTGGCCGGCTGCTGTTCACTGCCGGTTTCGGCCATGCCGAATGCGGGATTTCCCAAACGCGTGGGCGACCGGATCGTGTATCCACGGTCGTCGCCGGAATATTTCGCGTTGTTTGCGCAGGAGGCGGCGGAGCTGGGAGTGCGGCTGATCGGCGGCTGCTGCGGGACGACGCCGGAACACATTCACGCAATCGTAGAGGCGGTGAAAAAACTGCGGCCCGCGAAAACTAGGGAATCGCGCGGCGCGGCTGCTGCTGTGGAGGTGATTGAGCCGGCGGAGCGGATGAGGCGAGTGGCTGCGCGCGGGCCGGAGAGTGAACTGTGGCGCAAGATTCAGGAACGAAAATTTGTCGTGTCGGTGGAAATCGATCCGCCCAAAGGCGTCACGATTGACCGCATTGTGGAGCAGGTGAGCCGCGTGATGGCTTCGGGCGAAGTGGACGTGATCGACATCAACAGCGGCACGCTCGCGCGGGTGGGCATGGACGCGCTGGTGCTGGCAGGGGCGCTGGAGGCGCACGGTTTCGAGACCATTCCGCATTTGACGACACGCGACTCGAACATGATCGGGCTGCAAGCCATGCTGCTGGGGGCCTGGGCCGTGGGCGGCGTGCGGAATGTGCTGGCGATCACGGGCGATCCGCCTTCGCTCGGGGATTATCCCGAGGCGAGCGGCGTGTATGAAGTGGATTCGATCGGCCTGGTGAAGATGCTGGCGCGGCTGAATCAGGGGACGGACTGGGCGGGGAAAAATTTGGGCGGCGCTACAAATTTTACGATTGGCGTGGCTGTGAATCCTGTAGCGGACGATCTGAAAGAAGAGGTGCGGCGCTTTGAGAAGAAAATTGAAGCGGGCGCGCACTTTGCGATGACGCAGCCGATTTTCGATCCGGAGCATTGGCAAGCATTCCTGAAACGGCTCGGTGGAAAGTCGCCCGTTCCGGTGCTGGTGGGGTTATGGCCTTTGACGAGCTACAAGCAGGCGATGCGCTTGAACAATGAGGTTCCCGGAATCGTGATTCCGAATGCCACGCTGCATGCGATGGAGAAGTCGGGGGATAAGGCGCGCGAGTGCGGGTTCGCGCTGGCACGGAAAATGGTGGAGTGGGCGCGCGGGGCGCGGTATCAGGGAATTGCCGGGATGTATTTGATTCCGCCGTTTAAGCGCTACGAGGAGATTCTGGAGTTGTTTAGGTAGGAGCAGGCAAGAAAATCCAAACGTGCAAGCAAATGCGTACGCATACTGGAGGTGTACCATGCTCAAAATTTTAGTGGGGGCGGCCCTAGGCGTGATTTTGTTCGCCGCAAGTGGGCGCGCGGGAGAAAACCTGAAGCTTAATCCGCATCTGGATTATTCGAGCGACAGCATGGATGGGCCGCATATTACGGGCGACCACATGGAAGACGGGGTGGCGGCGGAAAAACCGAATTACGTGGTCATATACGGCGAGGGTTGTTACAACTCGAAGCGGCAGTCGCGGCGGACGGTTGCCCTGTACGAGAAATATCGCGGGCGCGTGAATTTCGTCATCATAGATCTGGACAAAGGGCCTTCGGGGGCGCAATCCGAGCTGGTGAGGAAGCATTACCAGGGATCGATCCCGCATGTGGTGATTCTGGACGGGAGTGGAAAAAGTCTCCACGACGCGGCGGGCGAAGTGAACGAAGCGGAGATTTCCGGGATATTCGAGAAGGCTCTCGCACAGCGGTAACCGCGTGTTCCACGCCCCATCATCTAAGTTACCTTCGGGAAAGTCCCGGTGGAGCTCTCTCGCCGACAATCCTGGCGGGATGGTCAGAAAAACCAGAAGCGTTTCTTGCGGCGGGGGACGTGCGCGTCTGAAGCTGTGTCGCCAAGCTCCGCGCTGAGCTCGGGGACATGCGGCAGGGGGCGTCCTTCAAACGCCGCGAGCGGATTTTCCACCAGCAGCGCCTGCGCTGATTCTCTTCCGTATTTCTTTGCCACGTGGTCGTAGGCTTCTTTCAGGCGGAGTGGGCGCGTGGTGGTGTTGTGCGCGTCGCTGGCGATGAAATGCGCAGCATCTGCTTTGAGCCACTCGTGGGCGACCTCTTCTGCAGACCTTCCGAATTTCCCAAGCAACGACTGAGCGGTTATCTGCGCGTAGCAGCCCTGTTGCAACCAGCGGAACAAGCGCTCGGGTTGCGCGCGGATCAGCGGATTGCGCTCCGGATGCGTGATCACCGGCTGGAGGCCGGCGAGTTGGAGTTCGTGGAGAGCTTGGTCGAGGGAGGGCGGGATGGAGAAGTCGGCAAATTCGACGAGCAGATAGTTTTTCTGGTTGAGCGTGTAGCGGCTGGGGTCGTGGCGGATGTCCTGCAGGTTCTCAAAGCTGAGATGGAAATCACAGCCAGTGGCGATGGTGAGGCGGCCTTCAAAGGCAGCCTGAATTTCATCCCGGCGCTTTTTTACCAATTCGGGAATGAAAGGATGGGCGGGATGGGCGTGAGGGGTGCCGATGACGTGTGTGATGCCGTCCGCAATGGCCATTTCCGCCATGGCGCAGGAGACATCGAAGGAGTCGGGGCCGTCATCAAGGCCCGGAAGTATGTGGCAATGAACGTCAATCATGTTTTGGCGAGGATAGCGCAGGCGAGAGTTGATAACAACGGAAGAGGAGGCGAAGAAAAACAAAATTATTGGCCCACCTATTGCAATGAGCACAGTTGAAACTGTTGAACGATATTATTCAAGATCAGGGAAGACCCACGAATCACGCCCCTGGGAAAATTCCTGCGAAAATACAGCCTGGATGAGCTGCCTCAACTGTGGAATGTGCTCGTCGGCGACATGAGCCTGGTGGGGCCACGTCCGCCATTGCCCGAGGAGTACGAACAATACAGCATCGAGTACCGCCAGCGCCTGCGCGTGAAGCCCGGCATCACCGGATTATGGCAGGTGACAGCGCGCCAGAATCCATCCTTCGACGTTTATATGCGACTCGATCTTCAGTACGTGGAGAACTGGAGTCTGTGGTGCGATCTGAAGATACTGGTGCAGACCATTCCCGCCGTCCTTCATGGAACGGGCTGGTAAATTTGCCTGAATTCCCGTGCCAAAATCCTCCTTTCCTCCTCCGCAATAATCGTCGCCGTTCATGTACGCCCCGCTCCCCTCGCTTCGCCACTTGTTAGAATCCTGCTATAGTCTTTAATTCGAAGATCGAAGCCATCCCAAGCGGCGCAGGCCGGGCAGTTACACCCATGACGCGAGAGGAATCATGATGGGCGCGGAGCGCAAACCGGAGTTCTTTGCAGCGAAGGACATCAGGATCGGCATCATTGGATGCGGCTACGTGGGGCTGCCGCTGGCGTTGCGCTTCGCGGACGTCGGTCATCGGGTCACCGGATTTGACACCGACAGGACCAAAATTGAAAAGCTGAACGCCGGGCAATCCTACATCCAACATATCCCGGCGGAGAAAATCCGCCAGCATGTGCGGGGCAAGCGTTTCGACGCAACGTCCGATTTCACTCACCTGCGAGACATGGACGCTGTCCTTATCTGCGTTCCCACCCCCCTCGATCAGCGGCGCGAACCGGACTTGAGTTACGTCGAGCAGACTGCTATTGCGATTGCGCCGCATCTGCAGCGCAACCAGTTGATCGTCCTTGAGAGCACCACCTACCCTGGGACCACCGAAGAGTTGGTGCTGCCCATACTCGAAAAGGGCGGCCTGCGCTGCCCGATCTCCGGCGACGTCCATTCTGAAAATATCGCCACCGATTTCTACCTGGCTTTTTCGCCCGAGCGTGAGGATCCCGGAAACAAGCAGTACGGCCTGGCGCAGATACCCAAAGTGGTCGGCGGCATCAATCCTCCCAGCGGGCGTGCCGCGGCTGGGCTGTATGCGCAAATCGTCTCGCGTGTGGTCCCGGTAAGCTCCACTAGGGCTGCGGAAATGGTAAAGCTGCTTGAAAATATTTTCCGCTGTGTCAACATCGCGCTGGTGAACGAGCTGAAGCTGCTCTCGCTGCGCATGGGCCTGGACATCTGGGAAATTATCGACAGCGCTTCCTCCAAACCCTTCGGATTCATGCCCTTCTATCCGGGGCCCGGCCTCGGCGGGCATTGCATCCCGGTGGATCCTTACTACCTTTCCTGGAAAGCGCGCGAATACGATTTCGCGACGCGCTTTATCGAGCTGGCCGGCGAGATCAACACCTCGATGCCATATCATGTGGTGGAGTCGGTCGCCGCAGCCTTGAACGAGCAGAAAAAAAGCTTGAAAGGATCGAAGGTGCTGCTCCTCGGCGTTGCCTATAAGAAGGATGTCGACGACCTGCGGGAATCGCCGTCGCTCAAGCTCCTCGAGTTGCTCACAGATCGCGGGGCAACGCTCGATTACAACGATCCCTATTTTCCGGCACTTTTCAAGATGCGCCATTACGATTTTTCGAACATGCGGTCGGTGAATTTGACACCCGAGAAGATTGCAAGTTATGACTGCGTGCTGATCGCCACGGACCATTCGAGCTACGATTACGACGCGCTGGTGCGGGATGCGAAACTGGTGGTTGACACGCGCAATGCAACGCGTAAGGTGAAGCAACACCGCGAAAAAATTGTCGCCTGCTGAGCGCTGTTTTGTACCTTCAGACCGCGATGGCTGGCGCCTCGCATTTCCTCCCCCTGCGATTTGCCCTTCTGTTTACTCAATCGCTGCGAATAGGAAGACAGTCCCATTGCCGTGGTCGCTTTCGGGCGCTATGGTCGTCTCAATATGCCGCCAACCAAGACGGCTGGGAAAGAGACGAGTTGGATAGCGGACCCGGGACGGCGCCGCAGCATGCGCGTGCTCCTTAGTGTGCCGATCCACGTGAGCGGCAAATCACCTGAAAACAAAGACTTTATGGAAGAGACGCGCACGCTCGTGGTGAATGCGCACGGCGCCTTGATTTCTCTTGCGGCGCCGGTGGTTGCCGATCAATCCATCATAGTTGAGAACAAAGCCACTCATCAGGCCTTGGAATGCCGGGTGGTATATCTCGGAACGGCGCAGGCCGGAAAAACTCAGATGGGCATCCAATTCAGCAAGCCTTCCGCCAGATTCTGGCAGATTGATTTCCCGCCGGATGACTGGGTGGTGCCGGAAAACTGATCCGGCACTCTCCCGATGATTCCAACAATTTACTGTGCCGCTGAGGTCAGCTCCACTCGGAGGTTGCCAAAGGGGAGATCTGCTTGCATCAGAACAGGTGTGCGCGCGGGGTCGTGCGCCAGCCAAGCTGAAAAACTCATTCCGGAAACCTCTTTATCGTGCTGGAACAAGTGAATGGAGACGCGCGAAGCAGAGTAATTCCCGGCCGCGACGGTGATCGCTTCATTGGCGGCTATCAGGCGGGCTCGCAATTCGTAAACGTCGCGGCCGTCGTACACCGGCACGCGGAAATCCGGAGTCTTTTGCCAGTCCACCCCGCGCAGGGCGTATAGCGCGCCGAGCGGATCGCGCGTTCCGGGCAGCACGGCGACGCGCGGCACATCTCCGCGCGGCGCCTGCCCCATCGGAAGCAGGTGAATCACGCGGTCCTGCTTCTTGCCCATCTCGTTCAGGTACATTTCATACTGGCGGCTTTCGAGTGAAGCCGCATCGGTGTAGGAGTCAAATTGATCGTCAATTGCGAAGAGTGACCGAACCGGGCTGACCGTATGCGCAACCGCTCGGAAGTGCCAGGTGCCCCAGCCGAACAGGTCGCGGCGCTCCGCAACATTCATCTGCACGGAAGCGGCAGTTGTGAACGTCGCCCAGGCCACCTGGTATTTCAGGGTCTCGCCAACACGGAAGGGCATGACCACGTCGCTCGGAACGTCTTTCTTGGGCGTGTTCGTCTTCGTCGCCTTGTGGCTTGCCGATTGTGCCGCAGACGTGTTTGGCCCGAGCAAAAGGGCGCTTCCCGAAAACATTGCCAGGAAAAATACTGCGGCAATCGCAGAAATCAATTTTCCCGAAACGCGATCGAGTGCCTTCATTGTCTGGAACTCAACATTTCCTCTCGCCAACACTTCCCGCCGAGTCTTCAAGCGGCCGGCATCCTTGCCTGCTGCAAGCCGCGCGGGATATATTCAAGCGTACCTGAAACGCTAGAGACAGGCCACCACATCCAGGCGCGCGTTTTGGAATTACATCATTCCTGCGATGCACGCCGCCCCCAAGGAGCGAATCGCGGATGCGCTATCTGGTGACGGGTGGTGCGGGCTTCATCGGCTCGAACATCGTGGGCGAGCTCGTCCGCCGCGGCCAGCAAGTGATCGTGCTGGATGACCTTTCCTCAGGAAATGAAAAGAATCTCGGCGACGTGCGCAGCAAGATCGATTTTCGCGCGGGCAGCGTCACGGATCTGAAGGATGTGCAAGCGGCGTGCCGGGGGGTGCAATATGTGATTCACCTCGCGGCACGGACCTCGGTGCTGCGATCTGTCCAGGATCCGCTCGAAACCAACCGCGTAAACATAAACGGCACGCTGAACACGCTGATGACCGCTCGTGACGCCAAGGTGCGGCGCTTCGTGTTCGCTGCTTCCTCTTCCGCCTATGGCGAAACCCCCGAACTCCCCAAGCTCGAGTCCATGCAGCCTCGGCCCATCTCGCCCTATGGCGTCACGAAATATGTAGGCGAGCTGTACGCGCAAGTTTTCGGCCGCGTTTACGGCCTCGAAAACGCTTCGATCCGCTACTTCAACGTTTTCGGACCGCGGCAGGATCCCACGTCGCAATATTCCGGCGTGCTCTCAAGATTTATGCTGGCGCTGCTGGAAGGACAGCCGCCGGTGATCTATGGCGATGGCGAACAATCGCGCGATTTTACTTACATCGAAAACGTCGTGGATGGGACCCTGCGAGCCTGCGAAGCCCCGGGCGCTTCTGGGATGGTTTTCAACGGTGGCACCGGCGCGCGCATCACGCTCAACCAGGTGCTGCAGCTGCTCGGAAAAATTACGGGAATGAAAATTCAAGCTCGATACGATCCGCCCCGCACCGGCGATATTCGCGATTCGCAGGCGGACATCACGCTGGCGCGCAAGGTGCTCGGCTACGAGCCGAGCGTCCACTTCGAGGAAGGATTGCGCCGTACCTGGGATTGGTACAAGCGCGCATACGGAAAAAATTAACGTGCAGCCGTCTGGCCGTGGAGATAGCCCGACAATTCCGTAAGACTGTCGAGCATCAGATCCGGTGGATGGGCGCCCAGGCCCTCGCTTCCCAGCCCGTAGCTGACGCCACAGGCCCAGATCCCCGCGTTACGTGCCGTTCGCACGTCAACCTCGGAATCCCCCACCATCATCGCTTCGCGCGGCGCCGCCGCCAGCTCACGCAGCAGAACTTCGACGCCCATCGGGTCGGGCTTTTTCCTCTCGAAACTGTTGCCGCCGTAAACAGATCGAAAAAATGGCGCGAGGCCCAGGCCGTCCAGTATCGCCTGGCTGAATCGCACCGGCTTATTCGTGAGCACCGCCATCGGAAGTTTTTCCAGAAGTTTCAGGCCTTCGCGTACGCCCGGATAGGTCACCGTGTTGTCGAGCATATGCATACGGTAGTAACTCAGAAAGAAACCGAGCCCGTCTTTGCCCTCCTCATCCGTAGCGCCCTCGCCGAGGGCCCGGCGGACCAGCACCGGCGCTCCATTGCCCACGAAGCTGTAAATTGTTTCGTGCGGAAGTTGTGCGCGCCCCATGTGTTCGAGCATGGCGTTGATTGAATTGGCCAGGTCCAGCTTCGAATCGATCAGCGTCCCGTCCAGATCGAAGATCAAGACGCGCACACGGGAGAAGCGTTTGTTGTTATCAGGCATTCGTCAGAGCACCAAAGCAGCGGTCGCGTGAAACTGTTATTTTATGCGGGATAAGTTAGGTTGTCACCCGGCGATCGCACGCCCCTGAATATCGCCGGCTGCTTTTGGCACAGGCAGCGCCGGCTGCTACAATGACTCTCTTTTGCGGCGTTCGCTTTTTCAACCGAGGCCCACATGGCTGAAGTTCATCCCTTCCGCGCCCTCCGGTACGACAGCAAGCGCGTCTCGCTCGACCAGGTGCTCACACAGCCTTATGACAAGATCACTCCCGCGATGCAGGAGCGCTATTACGCCGCCAGCCCTTACAACTTGATCGCCGTCGAAAAGGGGCGGGTGCTCCCGGGCGATTCGCCGGAAAACAATGTGTACACGCGCGCGGCGCAGAAGCTCGAAGAATGGATCGCGCAGAAAATTCTTGTGCAGGATGTAGCCCCGGCGATTTATGTGTACGCGCAAGAGTTTCTCGTGCCCGGAACGCAGGCCCGCCGGGTGCGCACCGGGTTCATCGCCCTCGGCCGCATCGAGGACTATGAGGCCCACGTCGTTTTTCGCCACGAGAGAACACTTTCCGCGCCGAAGGCTGATCGTATTGAATTGCTGCGTCACACGCGCGCGCAAACCGGACAGCTGTTCATGCTCTACGACGATCCAGCGCGGAAAATCGAGACGTGGCTGGATGAAATCAGCCGTCGGAGCGCCCCGCTCGAGCTTCACGACGAATTGGATGTGACACATCGCTTGTGGCCCGTTTCCGACGCGGCATTCCTCCGCAACGTGCAGAAGGAAATGAGCGCCAAAAATCTCATCATCGCCGACGGCCATCATCGCTATGAAACGGCGCTGAATTACTGCAACGAATGCCGCATGCGCCTAATCAAACCAGATCCGCTTGCAGCGCACGAATTCGCGATGATGACGTTTATCAACGCGCATTCGAAGGGCCTCACAATCCTTCCCACGCACCGCCTGATCCGCGATCTCCCGGATTTCGATTTCGAGCGCTTTCGCAGAGCATTGGCGCGCAGCTTCGACTGGTATTCCTACCCTTTTCAAAATGCGGAAGAGCGCGCCGCAAGTTATGCGGAGTTTCGCAAAGATCTCGCCGGGCAAAATCATGGGCGGCGGGCGATCGGCATCTACCCGCGTGGCGGACCCTTCTATCTGTTTCTGCTGCGCCGCGATGCGGACCTCGAGCGTTGGCTGCCGGATGTCTCCGAAGCGCAGCGCGGGCTCGACGTGATCTTGTTGCACCGCCTCATTCTCGGCGATGGACTGGAAATCACACCGGAAGCGGTGGCCGCTGAAAAAAATATCAGCTACGAGCGCGAGATGGATGCGGCCGTCGCGACGGTAGACCGGGGCGAAGCGCAGCTCGCCAGCCTGCTGAATCCTGTGCGCGTCCAGCAAGTTATGGATATCGCGCTCGGCGGCGACGTCTTGCCGCAAAAATCAACGGACTTCTACCCCAAGCTTTTGAGCGGACTGGCCATCTATCGAGTCGAAGGGCGAATAGAAGGGTAAGAGGTCTGAGGCGGGGAACAGCCGGCGATGCGGCCCGGCGTTGCTGCCGGGCCGCATCGCGACAATAATCTCGACGAACTACTTGGTGAAACTCTTCACAGCGAGGTCTTCGCTGTCGTACGTGTCGAAGACAGTCATAAGCTTGGTCACCTGCAGCACCTCCTTGAATTTGGCGCCCAGGTTGGCCAGCTTCAGCGTGGCGCCCTGCGAGCGTGCGCTGTGGAATGTGGCCACCAGCGTCCCGAGGCCAGCGCTGTCGATGTAGCTGACATTTGCCAGATTCAGCACGATCTTTTTCTTGCCCGCTGCCAGCAGGCCCTTAATCTTCTCGCGAAAGGCGTTGCTTTCCTCGCCCAGCACGACGCGCCCTTCGATATCCACCACGGTCACGCCATTCACGTCTCGTTCCGTCATTCTCAGTGCCACGTTCACGCCTCCTGGAAAACTCTTTATCCGTTCTTGAAATGTGTCCTGGAACTGGCCGTCGGCGCCTATGCCGCGGATCTTGTAATTCAGTAGAAATCCGAGCAGGACATATAGTAGCCGCAAGACGAGCAGACCAGCTTGCAACTCCGCGGCTCCAGCCGTGTCGAGCACCGCGGGCAATAGCCGGAAGCATACTCCATTTTCTGCTCAGTTCCACGCCCAACGGGCTTTGTCTTTATTGGTTGGGCCGGCGGTACAGACGCGTCCGGATGTGCCATCCGTGGGTGTCCTTCGGACGGACTTTTATAGCACATCCTGCCTATAGGGAAAAGCAAAGGTGAATCTTTCCACGCTCCCCGTCCAATCCGGGATCTATCCACAGACCGAGCTGGCGGCTGCGGAGAATCCCGCGCTTCTAATAGGGAGTGTGGTTGACTGACAGGCGTATAATTCATGCAACCGGGGGGCTCGCAAGAGCGTCGAATGAAGTGGAGGCGAGGTCGTCTTGCAGTTGAGATGCCAAGTTGGTTTGGCCGCAGCGTTGTTTCTGATGATTCCGACATTTGCGTTAGCCCAGCGCGGGCCTTGTATGGCAGGCATGCCGACTGCGCCTCGCGGCCGGACTGTTTCTGCAAACCCTGTGGTGGTGCGTCCTGGCGCCAATCGCGGCACCGGCAATCGCATCGCCTCAACATCAGCGGCGCGCAACTCAAACGATTCTTTTGGATTTGGCGGCGATCCACTTTCCATCCAGGATTTGCTGAATCCGTTTCCGGGTTTCGGCTTCAACTTTGAACATTTGGCGGCGTTGAATCAGGACCTGGGAATCAAAGCCCTCATTGATCCCGCAACGCAAGCACGCCTGGCGGTTGCCCAGAGACTACTGAGAACGACGCGCTTCTCTCCCGGATATTTCCTGCTCGATGGCGGCGGTTCCTACGCCGTTCCGGTTGACGCGGACCAGCAACCGCAGGCCCAGCAGCCCGTCATCATCGTGCAGCAGCCGGCACCACAGCAGATGGCTGAGCAGCCGCCATCGCAACCTGAGCCCGCCGAAGCCTCGGCGCCTCTGCCGGATGAAGGTGAATTCACGCTCGTGCTGCGCAGCGGCAAGCAGCTTCAGGCCGCTGCCTTCACGCGCATGAGCGATAAGATCGTCTATATCGCCCCCGATGGTGGCCGCCGTACCGTCGCAGTTGGTGACATAGACTCCGATGCAACGCAGCGCGTCAATCAGGAGCGCGGCGTCCCTCTTCAACTTGCCCTCTGATTTTCTGGAAGAATGCAACCGTTGATCGGCTGGCAGTGTACTTCTGCGCGCTCGTTACTTCGAGCCCCGCACCGGCTCTGGCATGTACAGTCCGGCTTCAGCCGGGAGTCCCGCGCGCTCGAATTGAACGGTGGCGTGCGTAACCCGGAAATCTCTGGCTAGCACTTCGCGAATTTGCGCCAAAATTTTTTCGCTTTCTTCCATATGCATATCCGGGATGCGGACGTGGCAGGAGATGGCATTCAGCTCGGTGCCTAATGTCCAGATATGTATGTCGTGGACTTCCTGCACTCCCGCGATTCGCAGCAGCGCGCCCGCCACCTGTTCCAGTTGCATATTCCGCGGCAGCCCTTCGAGAAGGATATGGCTGCTCTCGCGCAGAATTCCCGCGCTGGACCAGAGAACCATCCCGCCGATCGCGATGCTGATCACCGGGTCCACCCACGCCGCTCCTGTCCAGCGAATCGCCAGCGCTCCGGCAACGATGGCAATGTTCGAGAGCGCGTCGCCCAGATTGTGAATCCAGATCGAGCGGACATTCAGGTCGCGCCGCTCGCTGTGCACGGCCAGCGTGATGCCGCCGTTGATCACCAATGCAAACACCGATACCCAAAGCATTACGTTGGTCTGCACTTCCACCGGATGGCGCAGCCGTTCGATCGATTCGAACACTAGAAAAATCGCCACAATCGCCAGAAGCATGGCGTTCACGAAGGCTGCCAGGATTCCCGCGCGATGATAACCATAGGTTTTCTCGCGCGTGGGTGGGCGGCTGGCCCAGACCGTGGCGAGCCATGAAATCACCATTGTGGGCACGTCAGTCATGTTGTGCACCGCGTCACTGATGAGCGCCATGGAGTGGCTGGCGTAGCCGGCGGCCAATTCCACGAACACAAGAGCGAAAGTCGCCACCACCGCGCCGCCCAGTATGGCGGTCATGCCTCCTGAGGGTGCATGAACGTGCGTGTGCGCGCCATGTCTGTGGCCCTCCGCACCATGTTCGTGTGATTGCATTGCTCAAATTCTACTCGGATAAGCGTCCCCGTGAATAGCCTCTGCGCCACCAAGTAGGCAAGTTTGTGACTGGACCGCAAGACACAAGGCCTCTGAGCCGCAGGAATGAACGTTCCGGAGGAAACACAATTGACTTCCCTCGCTGCCACCGCCTACCATGGATTTCGCAGTTGTCCTTTGAGGGGACGCAGGCGGCGCGCGCCACGATTCGCCCGGCGATGACGCACAATCTAGCCAAGTTGGTTTTCTGGGGAGTGCGCGGCTCGACGCCGACGCTCGAGCGCGATACCTGGCGCTACGGCGGCAATACGCCCTGCCTCGAATTGACCGCACCGGACAGTACGCGCTTCATACTCGATTGCGGCACCGGCCTGCGCATGC
>Ga0307473_10000019_pt1 | contig 35407 bp, 50 predicted proteins | sample atmos_gasesAM5C__FD_203744 | JGI IMG/M metagenome (GOLD analysis project Ga0307473, IMG submission 203744) | Hardwood forest soil microbial communities from Morgan-Monroe State Forest, Indiana, United States - atmos_gasesAM5C_515 | ecosystem: Environmental > Terrestrial > Soil > Temperate...
CAGCCGATCATGGTAGCCGTTGAGGTAGGAATCGACGTGGCCGGCAATCTCCGGCCGGTATCTCTCGGCTTCCCGCGCAGAGATTGGAGCATCTCCTAAGTCGCCGTCTGTGTAGCCCATCAGGAACGCGCGTCGGCTTGTCATCATCCTCTCCTACTCTGTGAACGTCTGGAAGGAGCAATCGCCCGTGCCGCGATACTCTGGCAGCCGGAATGAGTCGCAGCCGTAACGGCCACATTGCCACCATCCGGCCATCGAGGTATTGAGCTTGAGCGCCGCGCCGCAGCCTGGGCACTTGCCGGTCGCCACGATGCGTCGCGCCAGGGAGTGAATCTCGGCCATGCGGACGCTGTGACAAAGGTTGCACCGCTCCGAATACCGCGACATCCTGTTGCCACAAGCACAACGGGTAATCTTCATGCTACCTCCCGTCCGCCGGAGTCGGCACGGCGCATGAACAACCGACACACTGATTACAACGTCCACAGACGGGACAGCACCAACCGAGGCGACATTCCATACACGGCAATCGTGGCGATTCAGTACCCGCAACATCGCATCCGTCCGCCTCGCAAGCGGCACAGGGAAGTTGGCAAGGAATCTGGTGTCGGGGGTCGAGACACACGTTTAATTCGGGATCATCTAGATCATCGCGCAGAATCAATGTCATAGTCACGGCTTCCCCTGCCTCTCTTGATGGCAGCAGTTATCCGCCGGAGTCGGGTCCGGCACACGGTCATAGATGATTCGCATCTCTCGCCCTCCCGCCCGCCGGGCCGGGTGTCGGCCCTGGGACGGGTAATATGCGCCCATGCGGCGCGCATGTCAACAAGAATCGACGCCGGGCCCGGGCGTTGTTGCAGGGCGTGAGACGGGGGGAGTTTCGCTGCGTTTTCGCCTAATTTACACCTCCGCCGAATCTACACCCAGAGCGGCGCGGTCGGAGTCTAGCGGCCCGGCGATGCCGACCGACCGCTCGGTAGGCCGCGGCGCGGCAGAGCGGCGGAGCGGCCCGGCTCGCCCCCCGCGCCCCACTCTAGAGTCGCCTATGCTAGACTGGAGACTAGACTAGACACCGCGGCGGATCGGCATAGGCATCTCGGCACGGTTGCCTAGGCGCAGCCCGGTCCCTAGGTCGGCAGCCCCGGCGCGGCCCCGTGGCCCCCCCTTCACTCGCTCGTCCGCCCCCGTCAGGACCCCCATCCTCCGCGCCGGAAAAATGGAATTCCGCGCGAATCCGACTAAGTCCCGCAGAATCAACGAGTTACGTAGGCGTGCGGGGATGTGCGGAGCGTGCCACCGCCAGTTGTGGGCGCGGGCGAGGTTGACACCATCGGTAGGAGCGCGTATGTTGATGTCATGTTCGTCGGAAAACGGCGGCGGGGGCGGCCCCCGAAGGACGGCGGCGGAATCACGCGCATTTCGGTCGAGTCGCACCTCGGCCGGGATGGACTTTCGGTCGGAGATCGGCTGACGCAAGCCGTCCAACCCGCCCTCGCCCTCCCCGATGACATCCCGCTCGCCGAAATGGTCGCCGCGCAGCCCCGCTCGAACGGAAATTCCCTCGTCGCCTACCCCAATGTCCTCCGAAACATCGTCTGGCTGGCCTTTTGCGGGCTCCGAACGAACGAAATCGCCCGCCGAGTGGGCTGGGCACCGACCACCATCGACAATTTCATCAGGAGCGACGACTTCACCCGGCACTACGAGCGGGAACGCGCCTCGATGCTCGCCCGTGTCGATGAATCCATGCGCGAACGGCTCCAGGAGGTCGTCCTGGAGGCCATCGAGACGAAGATCGACCTGATGCGGAACGCCGACAAGCAGTCGCTCCGCAACCAGGTCGCCAGCGAACTCATCGAACTGGGCCGCGCCGCGCTGCAAATCGGCCGGACGAACGTGTCGGACTTGCTCAAGGCGATCCATACCAAGGCGATTACGGAGCGCACGGATGGAACACGCACAACGACGGAACGGGTCACGCTCGAAGGCACCCCGGCGACCGTCGCCGCTGCTGTCCGCGGTGGTGATGGAGCAGTCGGAGGTGGCCCGCCGCCTTCACCTGACGATAGCGCAGGTGCAGGTGGCGCAGGAGAACGCGCTGCGGAAGTTGCGCTGCCTCCTGGAAGCGCGGGGAGTGACCCGGGAGACGGTGGCGGCGGCCTTTAACCCGGCCGCACGCCGACCCGCCGACAGCAACGAGCCCGCCGAGGAGGAAGACGGCGCGCTGCGGCTGCTGCGGCGGCTGTTTGGCGTCGGCGCGCTGGACGATGACGGCGAGGAGCCTGACTGATGCACCGCGACGGCACCCTCGAACCCGGCGACGTCTCCCCCGCCCGCGTCCGCGACGATCTGCTCGACGAGGTCCGCGGCCCGGACGGGCTCCACTTCGTCGCGACGAGGCTGATTGGTATGGACCGCCTCTCCGCGACCATCCACAAGCCCGGGCAGCGTTGGTTCCAGGCCGCCATCACCCGCCCCGACGCCATCGTCGCCTATCGCGACCCGCGCAGCAGCGGCAAGACCTCCTCGATCACCATCTCCTTCCCGTTCTGGCTCTGGGCGCAATTGCCGCAGCCTGGCACCCCGCAGCAGGGCATCAACTCGCGCATCGCCATCGTCGCGCCGAAGAAGGACATCGCCTCCTACTCGTTCCTGTCGCGCATCGTCCGGGTCTACAACGAGTCCGAAGCCTACCGCGCCCTCTGCCCCTGGGTCCGCATCCGCACCCAGTCGATGAAGACCGGGCTGCTGCTGTTCCGCACGGTCGAGGTCGGCGACCCGACCATCACTCCCTGCGGCATGGAGTCGGTCTCGACGTCCTTCCACTTCGACTTCGGCTTCATCGACGACCCGATCCATGAGCAAAACTACTTCAGCGAGATCGAGGTCCGGCGTATCTGCGAGTGGATGCTCCTGTCGCGCAACCTTGTCCGCTCGGAGCACGGCGCCCTCGCCTTCATCGGCAACTTCTGGCGCATCGGCGACGTGCAGGACCAGTTGCGGCCGACAAACCCCTACTTCCGCGACGTGCAGGTCTGGGAGCGCGGGCTGACGGCCTGCGCGGGCTGCGTCGGCGGCCGCGAGCCGGGCCACGTCCATGAGCCGCCCTTTTTCCCGGTCGCGTTGCTCAACCCCGACGGCTCCGCGCCGGACGTCTCCTTCATCGACGCCGCCCGCGCCTCGATGCCGACCTACATGTACCAGGCGCAATGCGAGAACAACCCGGTCGATCCCTCGACGCTGCACTTCGACAAGGCGTGGCTGCGCCAGTGGTCCTGGCACCACACCCCTGGCGGCGAACCGGCGCTGCGGGTCGGCGCCAGCCCGGGCCGCGTCGAGGAGGCGCGGCGTATGGGGAACTTCAACTTCGAGCATAGTGCGGGCGGCCCCGACGGCGCCCACGAACTCATCCCCCTCGCCGCCCTCTCCATGTATCTGCTGATCGACCCGGCGCCTTCGGAGCAGGCAGCGTCGGATCGCTCCCGCTTCGCCATCGCCCTCGTCGGCTGCGAGCGAACCGGCTCGCGCCGCTTTCTCATCGAGGAATACGCCCGCAACGCCCCGGCCCACGAACACATCAACGCCATCCTCGACCTCTATACCCGCTACCGGCCCTACGTCCGCCGCATCGCCGTCGAGTCGGTCGGCTACCAGGCGACCATCCCCGACTCGATTCTGACAACGGCACGCGCCCGGGGGATCAACAGCCTGCGCTCCGCCGACATCATGCCTCTGCCGCGCCTCCGTGCCGAGGGCGCCCAGGAAGACCGCATCCGTTACGCCCTCTCGCCGATCATCGAGTCGGGGTGCTTCTACATCAACGCCGCGCACCGGATCTTCCGCGAGGAATACGACAAGTTCGGCGTCAAGGGGGCGAAGCACGACCTCCTCGACGCCATCAGCAACGGGCCGCGCGTCTGGGGCCACGGCCGCACGGCGACCGAGGGCCTCGCGGCGGCGGCGGTCGCCACGGCGCAGCAGCGGCGGCGGGACGCCGACCCGACGACCGGCTATTGACGCGCCCGGGCGTATCATGGAGAAGGAGGTCCCGATGCTTGAGGTGTTCGAGCCGCGGGTCGGCCGTGGCTGGCGCTCGCGCCGCTGGCTGAACGTGCTGCCGAAGTCGATCCGCCGCCGCATCGTCTGGTGTGCCTTCAACGCGCCCGGCCGTCTGCGCCGCCTCCTGCACCCGCTCTACATGCGCCCGATGACCGACGCCGAGGCAAGGCGTTACGGCTGCATGACCACCGACGAAGCCGACCGCTTCGAGAGGAATCGCTGATGCCCGCCGTGTCGCAGAAACAACAGCGCATGATGGGGGCCGACCTCGCCCGCGCCCGGGCCGGGAAGAAAACACGCACCGGCATGTCCGTTGCCCAACTCAAGGAGTTCGCCGGGACGAAGCGGCGCGGTCTCCCGAAGCGGGCGCGCGGTTCGCGCCACGGTATCCCCATCTAGCGAGGCTGCGGCATGGCCGATCAAGTCCCCTACCCCTCGACCGGCACCAACCAGCCCGGCCTCGCGCAGTCGCCCTCGGCAAAGGTCGGCGAGACCCGCGAGTCCTACGGCGGCATCGCCCTGACGACAACCGAGGCCGCCCGCCTCTGCGGCTTCCTGCACGACGAGATCACCCGCGCCGAAATGGAGACCCGGCCGTTCCGCGAGTCGATCATCCTCTGGCGGGAGTTCGTCGATCCGCGCCCGCGCGAGAAGGCGTTTCCGTGGCCGCACGCACCCCTGTCACGCGACACCGAAATCTGCACCCGCGCCGGGTGGTGCCGTGTCGATGCCGTCCGGGTCGGCGATCTCGTTCTGACCCGTCAGGACGGCAGCAGCCTGCTTGAGTGGGCGCCGGTCGAGGCGCTGCCCCGCGTGCAGGCCGAGACACTCATCCATTTCCGCAGCAAGTCCATCGACCAACTTGTCACGGGCGAGCACCAGATGGTCGTCCGCACCGAGGCGAGTCAGACACAGCGGATGTCGGCGCACATGGCGTGGAAGGCAACGGGCCTCCGCGTGCCGCTGACCGGCCAATGGTTCGGCGAGACGCCAGACGAACTCTTCGGGCTTGATGCGGGCGACGTCATGGAGTTCCTCGGCTGGTTCACGGCGGAGGGTTGGCAGGGAGAAGGACCCGACGGCCCGAACGGATCGATCTACATCGGCCAGAGCAAGACGGCGAATCCCGAAAAGTGCGCCCGCATCGAGGCGCTGCTGAACCGCTTGGAGTTTTCGTGGACGCGGCTAGCCAGCAACGAGGCATATATGATCCGGGCGCGGACGATCCCCGCCGCGCTCCTCGCAGAACTTCGCCAGTTCGGCCATGCCCATGAGAAGCGCGTGCCGCCGTTCATCTTCGATCTTAACGCGGCGCTGATCGGGCGCTATCTTGAGGGCGAGATTCTCGGGGACGGGCATACCCGTGCGCCGCAGGCCCACCAGAACTACGAATCGACGTCGATGACGACAGTATCGGAGGGTCTTGCTGGCGATCTCCAAATCCTCATCCAACTCACGGGTAAGCGTGCTTCGGTGATCCGGCAGGAACCCGGGGCAGGCGGCGTTATTCGAGGACGTCCAATTCATGGTGTTCGCCCCCAGTTTACCATCCCCGTGTTGCACAAGGACTACGCCAAACTCGACGCGGCCAAGGAGGCGGCGGCCGTGCCTTACAACGACACGGCCTTCTGCGTCACCGTCCGCAACCATGCGATCTACGTCCGCCGCAACGGCATCGCGTCGTGGACCGGCAACTCGTCCGTCTTCGTGCCGATCCCCCGCATCGTCCTCGACGCGCTGAAGGCCAGCATCAAGCAGACCATCACCAAGCAGAAGCGCCTGTTCGTCGCCGAGGTGACGTCGCCGGAGCACGCCGGGATCGCCCCCGACGCCGAGTTCGAGGCGACCCAGGCCGCCGTCGAGTTCGCCGAGTACGTCTCCCTCGACCCCGGCCATCTCGACCTGAAGCGCGTCCTCGACGAATGGGCCGAGGAGATGCTGGTGACGGGCATCGGCCCCCTGAAGGTCACGCTCGACGACGACTCGCGCAAGGTCACGACCCGCAGCGGCACGGCGACCGTGACGTTCCACCGCGGCCCGCGCATCCTCGTCGTGCCGGTCGGGACATGGATCTGGCCCGCCGGAATCTGGCACAGCGTCCAGGAGATGCCCTGGGTCGGCAACTGGGTCATGCTGACCGAGGCCGCGCTGCGCGTCCGGGGCGCTGCTCCCTGGGGCTACAAGGACGTCGAGGAGGTCATCAAGATGGGCGGGGAGCAACTCTCCTCGGACCCCGACACGGCCACGCGGCTGGAGTCGCAGGGCCAGATGCCCCAGGTCCTCGGCCACCGCATCTACGAGGTCTACTACGTCTGCGACCCCTACGGTGACGGCCGCTTCTACGACCTCGTCATCACCTACTCGCTGCGGGCGAATCGCATCCTGCGTATCGTCCTCGGCGACGGCATCAAGCCCTTCGAGGTCGAGGTCGCCTCGCCGCGCCCCGGCACCGTCTTCGGCCGCGGCGTCATCGAGCCGATTATCCAGCCCGTTCGCGCCATCAACACGGCGGTCAACCAGACCTTCGACGCCCAGACGCTCGCCAACGCGCCCTGCCTCCTGTACCCGGAGGACGGCATGGCGGCGGAGGTCCTGGCGAATGGCTTCACCCCCGGAACCCCCGTGCCCTACAAGGAGGAGAAGGACGAGATCGGCGTGCTGAAGTTCCCCGACCCCTCGGCGACCTCGTTCGAGACCGTCGCCTTCTTCAAGGGCATCATCGAGGAACTGACGCGCATCGGGCCGAATCGGCTCGGGGAGGTCTCGGAGGGCCGCCGGACACCCGCCACCCTCGGCCTCGCGACCCAGCAACTCGGCGCCGAACTGATCGACGAACTCATCGACCGGATACGCGACACCATCGGCCGGGTCATGTCGCGCGTGTTCGTCCTCTACTACGAGTCCGACCGGGGCATCTTCCAGCGTGTCCTCGGCCTGGCGCGCGGGACGCTCCTGGAAACCATCATCGGCAAATCGGTGCGCGAGCAGCGGTCGCTCTCCGAGGCGATCCGCATCCGGCTGTTCGCGTCGTCGGCGACTCGCTCGGTCGAACTCGACAAGCAGAACGCGGTCGCGGTCTCCCAGGCCGCGCAGGGCTGGCGCCGGGAGATCGTCGAGTACGCCCAACTTTTCCTCCAGGCCGGGGCGCTTCCCAACGGCGCCGCCGCGCAGGGGCTCCTCCTCGACCTGGTGCGCTCCTCCGAGGAACAGATGCGCCGCCTGGTCGAAATGAGCAACCAGCCGGATGCCAAGACCATCATCCCGGAAATCTCCAAGCGGCTCGCCGCGCTGGCAGCGCCACCTCCCGCCGCCATGCCGGGCATCCCCCCGGGTGCTGCCGCTGGAGGGCCGCCGGGGGCCGCGCCGGGCGGGCCTCTCCAACCACCTCCGGGTGCGCCCCCGGTGTCGCCCGGGCTGCCGGACCTCATCGCGGCCATCGCGGCGGGCGGCGGGGGAGGCGCCGTTCAGTGAGACAGCGCGCGACCTGGGACGACGGCTGGAGTGGCCGCCACGTCCACGCCCTCGGCCCCGACGACCCGCCCGACAAGCGGTCGCTGACGGTCCACGAACCGGAGAACGACACGCTGCTCTACGTCGAGATGGACGGAGCGCGCTTCCGGGTGCTGCGCCGTGAGCAGGCGGGCTTCAAGCCATGAGACCCCTCGCCACCCGCATCGCCCAATACGCCACCGCCCATCCGGTCGAAACCTCGATGGTGCAGGTCTACGAGCGCGTCCTCTGGGTCTTCGAGCAGGAGCGCGCCGTGCTGGAGTCGGCCATCCTCCACCCGAAGCGCGTCTCCTCCACCCGCTTCCGCCGCCTGCACACCGCCCTCGCCCGTCTCGCCGAGGACACCGCACTCGTCCAGGCGATGCTCGACCGCCACCTCGGCAACCCGGTTGCCGCCACCCGTAAACCACCGCGCAGCAACGCGCCGACGTCCGCCTATGGGGAGTTGTAAAACCGTGTGTGCGTCCGCGCTGTGCTACGCTCGTTGATGGAGACCTTCGATGCCTGATCCGACGCCTTCCGCAACCGACGAACTGGTCAACCGGCTCGCAGCGGAGATTCGCAAGCCTGCCGCGCCGCCCGCTCCTCCCGCCCCCTCCCGCGACGATCTGATGAAGCGCCTCGACGACGCCGGAGCGAAGGGCGCGGGCAAATACACCGAGGAACTCGTCTCCACCGTCCTGATGCCGATGCAGGGGCAGAACATCCGCGCCGCCGCGCAACTGAACCGGCGCATCGCCGAGAAGGACCCGGACGTCGGCCGCCTCTACAAGCGTTACCGCGACAAGGTGGAGGCCCGCGCGACCGAACTCGGCGGCGACATCTACATCGCCGAGAAGGGACTCGAATCGGTCATCCGCAGCGTCGCCAGCGAAGACCCGGCCTACATCGACGAGATCGCCGATGCCCGGGTCGCCGAGAAGATCGCCGCCCGCGACGCCGCCGCAGCCGCCGAAGCAGCGAAGAAGGCCGCCGAGGCTGCCGCCGCCGCCCCGGCCCGCCGCCCGCCGACCGAGACGATTCACACCGGCGTCGTTGGCGCCCCCGCAGCCGCAGCCCCCTCCGAGGAAGAGGCCATCCGCGCCATCGAGATCAGCGACGAGGACGCCGCTCTCGCCAAGACCATTTTCAGGATGACCCCGACCGACGTGAAGCGGCAGCGCCATGAGATCGCCAAGATGGAGCGCAAGTACGGCCCCATCGGCATCAAGAACCTTGGCGGTGTGCCCATCTGCGAACTCCGCGACATGAAGACCGGCAGCGGAGCCCCTTACCCGGTGGAGGAGGACTGAAATGGACACGACGAAACCTGCACCGGCCTCGGCGCGTCCCACCACGGTCCCCTCCCCGGCCGCCGCCGAGCCCGAGCCCACGCCTGTCGTCCGCGCCCCGAAGGAAGAGGCGCTCCCGCCCTACTGGGACTCCGGCCCGACCGAACTCATGGGCCGGGTCGAGAACCTCGACCCCGACCTGCGCTTCTACTGGGTCAAGGTCTCGGCGCACAACCAGCAACTCAAGCGGTATCAGGGCTGGGAGCCGGTCGAGTTCAACCGCAACGACCCGGCGTCGATGGCGCTGCTCGCCCGCTACGGCTTCGACGAGATCCTGCTCAACGCCAAGGGCCGCATTCAGTGGATGGACACGGAACTCTGGGCGATGCCCAAGCGGCGCAACGAGGCCATCCGCGCCCAGATCAACCAGCGGCTCACCCGGCGCTCCGCCTCCGTCCGCGCCACGCTCGATGCGCTCGCCGAGGACACCAAGGGGCGCTCGCGCAACCGCGTCATTCCGTTCGTCACGTCGGGGACCCCCGGCGAGGACGTCTTCGACCGAACCCAAATCACCGAATCCGCCGCCGCATCCGGCAAGGCGAAGTAACAGGAGCCGTCGATGGCCTACAAGCCCGTTTCCGTCGAGTATGTGCCGCAGTATCGGGGCGACGAGGGCCTCGTCCTGCACTTCGTCCCGACCGCGGCCGAGACCTTCCTCAAGGGCGACCTGCTGAAGATCACCTCCGGCAAGGTGCTGGTCGCCGTCACCGCGACCGCCGGGGTGCATCTCGGGTTCGCCATGAACGACGCCCAGACCATCGCCACGCCCGGGACCGCCGCCGTGCTGCGCTCCTACGTCTCCGTCCAGGTCATCCGGGTGAACGATCTCTGGGTCGGGCTGCTCGGCGCCTCCGAGACCTACGCCGACACCGACGCCCTCGGAACCTCCTACGACATCATCAAGGTCGCCTCGGGCAACTGGCGGCCCTCGAAGGCGTCGGCGGCGGCCTGCCTCAAGTTGACCGCCTCTGCCGAGGTCACGTCCGGCGTCACCAACACGGGTCCCGCCGCGAACTACACCGCGGGCGGCCCGGTCTACTTCAAGTTCCTCTCCGCCGCCACCACGACGGCCTGGAACCTCTAGGAGCCCCCGATGGCACTCACAACCTCGTCTGTATCGCCGCTGCTCGTCGAGGGCATCCGCAAGTTGGTCGGCGACGAGTTCCGGCGCTACCCGCTGGAATACCCCGACTACCTGAACACCTACACCTCGCGCAAGAACTTCGAGTTCGACCGTGAGGTCGTCGGTCTCGGCTCCCTGACCTTCAAGACCGAGGGCGGGGCGATCACCATGACCGACCCGGTGGTCGGCCGTGAGAAGCGGTACACGCACGCCGCCTTCGCGCTGGGCGTGCGGACGACCTGGGAGGCCGAGGACGACGAACTCTACGGCTTCATCCGGCGGACGCTCTCCTCGCTCGGCAAGTCGGCCAACGAGACGCTCAACATCGAGGGTGCCGGGCTGTTCAACCGGATGGACTCCGGCGACACCACCCCCTTCACCGGCTTCGACACCTTGTCGCTGCTGAACGCTTCGCACACCCACCCGCTCGGCTCGACGATGGCCTACACCAGCAACAGGACCGCGGCGGACATCTCCGAATCGGTCCTCCAGTCGGCGCTGATCCAGTTCGAGAAGATCCAGGACGCCGCCGACAACCGCATCGACGTCGGGCGCCCGGCGAAGTTGATCATCACCCCCGACCAGATGTTCTTGGTCCGGGAGATCCTGGAGTCCGAGGGCAAGCCGTTCACGGCCGACAATACGAAGAACGTCCTGAAGGGGATCATCACCCCGGTCGTGCTCCACTTCGGCATCACCGGGCTCGGCCGCTGGCTGATCCAGGCCGAGCAGCACGACTGCAACTTCTTCATGCGGACGGCGCCGGTCCTCGACTCCTACGACGACAAGTCCACCAAGTCGCAGGTGAACACCATCGCGACGCGGTTCGCGCTCGGGTTCGGTGACTGGCGGTCGGTCTACGGAAGCCCGGGGGTCTAGCAACCCCTGGCCTGTACCCCCCGGACCTCGGGCGTGGAGGGCTAGATGGCTCGAACGCATGGCGGCATCCTGACGCCGATTCCCAGCGGCACCAGCACGCGGGTCTACGGCCAGACGATGGTGGGCAATTACGTCACCATCGCACTGGTTTCGCAGATCGACACCCCGCTCTCGACGACCCAGACGGTCTGCCGCTTCCCCTTCCGGCAGCCGTTTCGGGCCTCCAGTGTCTCCATCGACAGTTGGGGGGCGAACATCAACGCTTGGGACCTGCGGCACGCCGATGCCACGTCTCTGATCGTCACCTCCGGTTTCGCCTCCGTCGGCAGCACGCCGCGCCGCATCAATACCACGACCTTGCAGCAGACGCGGCGCAACTTCGCAATGGGCGACAGCCTGGATCTGATCATCCAGACGACTGCTGGCGGCACCAACCCGGCGGGGCAGTTCATGGCCTGGGTCACGGGCTACTTCACCGACCATGTCACGATTGCGTCGCCCTTCGCCGAAAGCGGGCAGAGCAAGAAGTCCGGCCCCGTGGCGGGCTACTATGATCTGCTCTACTTCCAAGGCACGGACATCGTCCAGGCGGGCGGCACCAACGGCACCGGGCGGCTCACTCTGCCCTACAACTGTCGCGCCGAGGCGATCTGCTACGACCTGCGCGGGCACACCGAGACAACCGGCACGATTCTCGGCTCGGTGGACTACTTCGACCCCCTACAGGCCGCTTTCGTGGATTTCACCCAACTCCTCGACATCGACGTGAACGAACAGATATTGGTGGATCGGGACTCGGCCCCGCCGATGGACGGCATCGCGCCCAACTCCCCGATTGGGCTGCTTCAGGACGGTCAGGTGCGGATCTCCATCGGCCAAACCGGAGCCGCCGACATCGTTCCCATCGCCGCTTTTTCCGCCTATCTGTTGGTCTGGGTCACAGGGCATGTCCGTAACAGCGCGACCGAAGCGACCGTGGAGGACTAGATGGGCCGCAGCAGCGTGGTAGGTCCGGCGCTTGGAGGCTGCATCGTCATCCCCCTGTTTCAGAAGCGGCTCTCCGTAGCCGGGCCGCGTGACGAGGCGGAGGCAGGCACCGACACGGCACTCCGAGTGATCAGTATTCTCGGCAGCGTGCTCGGTACACCGGGCACCTCTACCGCGACTGTCACTGCCACCGGGACTGCGCTCCATGCGGGCTTCACCACGGTCAACCGCTATACTGTCGCCGCAGAGGCGAAGACGTTTTCTGGCATGGCGACGGGCCAGGCGTTCATCAACCCCACCGCGCGTGACCTGGCCCGCAGCGCGTCCGGCGCCGCCCCGACGAGTCGTCTGCGTCTGAGCATCGCCACTGCCGGGGCTGTGATGGGGACCTACATGGCGTGGGTGGTCTGCGCTGTGCAGTCGCACCGTTACGATGCCACGCTCAATCCGTCCATTTCGGCGAAGGACTGACGGGATGGTCTCGACCGGCAGTCTCGGGCCGCTGACGCTAGGAGGTCGCATGAAGAAGAAGACGAAGGGCAAGCCCCCGGAAAAGGGTGGCGAGAAGGCGCGGGTCAAGACGAAGAGCATGAAGCCGAAGGGCGGCCAGCGAACCCGCGGCGACCGCTACGGCCTGACGATCTGAGGCGGCGATGCGCGCCATGAAGAAACGAGCGATGGCGAAGAAGGGCGGCGGGAAATCCCGCCTGACGCCCTCCGTCAAGACGAAACTCGACCGCGACACGGCCAAGGAGTTCCATTTCAGCCGCCTCGGCAAGTCGTCGCGCTACGGGAAGCCGATCTAGGAGGACGACATGGCCGACGGCCCCTACGGCGAACGGACGATCTTCATCGACCTCAACTCGCCCATCACCGCCCGGGTGATCAAGGACGCCACCAAGGGCGAGTGGGTGAAGTTCTCGGCGATCCATATCGCCGGGACCGGCCCGGCGACGGCCGCGAACGGCCCGATCATCCTGCGGAAAGAGTCGGCGTCCGGTCCCATCGTCTTCCAGTTCATCCCGACCGCGGCCAGCCAGACGGTCACGGAAGACAAGGAATGGTCGGAGAAGGTGCCGATCCACAAGGGCCTCTACATGGACGCGATGACGACGGGCTGGGTCGCCGGGTCCTGCATGACCATCGACACGGCCTAGCGGGGGCAGCATGGACGATCCCGCCATCGGCCGCCGCGAATACGGCCGCTTCAACCAGCGCAGCCGCCACTACCACTGTGACATCTGCGACCGGGTGGTCCGCATGGATCAGACCATCATCCCCGATCCGCCGCATCCGAAGGCCGGGCTGCGCGTCTGCCTGACCTCCGGTGGCTTTCAGGGCTGCTACGATGAGCCGGACTACGCCATGAACGTCGCGCTGCGCCCCCCGCTGCCCTCGACGACGGAGAACCTCCCATGAGCGTCACCCAGATGCGCCGTCTTGCCTGCAACAAGGGGCCGACGCCTGCGAACATCGTGCTGGGCGGCAACTGGGGGGTTGGAGCGGCGCTGAGTATCACCGCAGGCAGCAACGACCAGCGGGGGTCCTTCGTCGTCAGCGTCGGCTCGGCGCCCGGCGTCGGCCCGGAATGGCAGATCATCTTCCGCGATGATGCCTGGCCGAATGCGCCCTTCGCTGTGGTCACCGTTGCCGATCTCGGCGCGGTTGCGCTGCTTTCGCCTCCTATTTGGACGGCGACGCCGACCACGCTGACTGCCATCCAGGGAGGCACACCGCCCGCGGGCGCGTCGCTGTTCTATTCGTATATAGTGATGGGATGAACCGCACGACGCTGCGCTCCGACCTGCTGTATCGGCTCGGCAACCGTCCCGAGTTGACGACGACCCAACTCGACGGCTGGCTCGACAACGGCCTGCTCGACCTGACGACGAAGCGGGTGCATCTGCGGTCCCTGGAGACGCTCGCCGCGCCTTTCAACACGGCCGCCAACGACGTCTCCGCGGCGCTCCCGGCGGGCGCCTTCTCTCTGATCGAGGTCGAGGACTTGACGTCGAAGTTCGTCCTCTCCCGCTTCCCCGGCGAGTGGCGGGAGTACCTCTGGGCGCGGCAGAACGCCTCCCCCGGCCACCCCGTCTACTACATCGAGTTCGGTGGCAGCCGCTACTGGTATCCCAAGGTGGACGGCATCTACTCCATCCAGGACTACTACTATGCCCGGCCGACCTTCGGCCCGAACGGCGCCGACTCCCCGCTGATCGAGGTCGAGTGGCACTATGCCATCGAATTGGTCGCCGCCATCCACGGCTTCCGGGACCTCGGCGACGTCGAGCGCGCGGCCACCGCCGAGCAGGAGTTCCAGGCGTGGCTCTCGCAGCGTGACACACCGCTGCGCCGGACCCGCCGGACGGCCGTGACGCCGCATGGCATCCGGCCGCACCCGGCCTCGCGCAACTCGCGGACGGGGGTGTAGCGATGAGCACCCGAGCCTGGAACGCGGGCGACGCCGCCGGAACCGACGCCGCCAACACCATCGACGACGCCATCCGCCGGGTGCGGCAGGATCTCCTCGAACGGGAGATGCAGGGCGGCAGGAAGTTCGTCGGGACCGCCCCGCCCGCGCCCGGCGTCACCGAGAACAACGACGGGAAGGCGTGCATCGGCATCGAGACGCAGACCTTCCAGACCGACGCGGGCTACCTGACCCTCGCCTGGGACAACGCCGGGACGGCGAAGAAGATGCGGATCTATGGCGGCAGCCATGCGACGCAGGCGAATCAGACGGAGATCCCCGGGGATCTCGTCGATTCCAGCGGCAACCTGATCACCAAGTCGGGAAAGGCGGTGGGCGCGCTGCTCCGGGCGGTCATCGGCGACCCTGCTCCCGCTGCCTCGGCCTATCTCAAGCGCGTCGTCTACAAGGTGCCGTCGTTCACCGGCGCCCCGGCGCGGACGCTCCAGAAACTCCTCGTCGTCGTCGGCACGAAGCCGGTCGGGGCCGATCTCGTCGTCACCGTGCGGAAACTCGCGGCCCCGGCGGTCGGCGTGGACCGCTTCATCGACGGCTCCTCGACGCAGATCGGCACCGTGACGCTGACGGCGGCCTCCAGCAACTTCGCCGCCGAAACGACCGCCATCGCCGCGGCGCTCGCCACCGACGACGAGTTGGTCATCAAGTACGGCACGGTCGGCAGCTCGACCGCCGCCGCCGACGTCACCGTCATCCTCCAGATCGAGTAGCCGAGCCGCCGATGCTGAACTACGAAATCCCCTCGTCCACCATCGTCAGCCCGGACACGACGCCGTTCAACTATGGCTCCGACCCCTGGAACAACCCGGGCAACTGCCGCGACGGCAACTCGGCCACCTACGCCGACGGCACCTACACGGTCGGCGGCACTCGCTCCTCGATGCGACTCCAGCCCGTGACCGGCCACGTCGGCCAGGGCATCCTCACCGGGATCTGGCTGGACTACGAGATCACCGTCGGCGCGGGCGGCTTCTCCCACCTCGACGCCTACGTCCAGCGGGTCGCCGGGACGACGCTGAACCACAACACCTTCAGCCTCTTCGGCAGCCGGACGCAGGAGGTACAGACGCTCAACGCAGGACCCGGCGGGTATCCAACCTGGGACACCTTCTATGTCACCTTCCGCCCGGAGGATGACCGCAGCGCCGGGAACATAACGACGGTGCGGATCTACGAGGTCCGCTTCCTCTACCGCGCCCGGGGCGAGGTCTCGACCGTCGATGGCTGAATCGCCGAAACTCCCCGCCGTCGTGACCCTCCCGGCGCTGCCGAAGACGCCCGACGAGTGCCCCGCCTGGGCCGCGCGGCTGACGGTGACGCTGGTGCAGCACTTCCGGCGGGTCATCCAGGCGCTACCGGGGGCGGCGACGACCTCGGCGACCGTGACGCTCCTCGGCTTCGACAAGTTGAACGTCGCCGGGGGGCAGACGTCACTCCCGGCATCGGCAGTCGCCGCGTCGCCGCCGACTTTTCTGAGCGTTGTCAAGTGGACAGTCGAGTAGGGGGGTAGTCGATGGCCGACGTCCTCAAGTTGCTCTACGAAGGCCAGCCTGGCACGGGCGACACCCTCCTCTACACCGCCCCGGCGACGCCCACGGCCGTCCGCAACATCCACGTCTGCAATACGACCGGCTCGGCGGCGACCATCACGCTCGGCCTGAATGCAGGCGGGGCGCTCGGCGCGGCGAACCACTGGCTCTCGGCGTTCAGCATCGCCGCCTTCGGGACCTACGACTGGAGCGGGCTGGCGACGATCTCCGCGGCCGGGACGATCCGCGCCTTGCAGGGAACCGCCGGGGCCTTGACGGTCACGGCGAGCGGGGTAGAAACGTAGCCATGAGCGAGACCGTCCAACCCTATCAACCCGTGGTGGTTACAAGCGCGCCCGGCACCGCTCGGGTCGCCAGCGACGCCGACGGCCGCCCGGCGCTCCGCACAACCGACGCCGGGGTCGCCGACACGCTCGACGAGATCCGTCTACTCCTCGTCCGTGCGGTACAATTGCTAGAGGAGAAATAGCATGGCCGATGCGATTAAGTTGGGGGTGGGGCCGGATCTCGTCGCCGATGGCAGCGAAGTCCCGGCGCGGGCAGGCAAGACCGGCGAGGCTGTCGTCGCCCAGGCACATGGCCGCTATAACGAGGCCGCCTCGCGCAATCTTATCTTCTCGGCGGCGAACCAGGCCGCGCAGGCCGTCTCCGTCGCGCTCGCCACGACCTACACCGGCATCCTCGTCTACAACCCGCCCGGCTCCGGCAAGTATCTCAGCATCCTGAAGGTCAAGTATGCGCTCTCCGTCGCCCCGGCGGCCATCGCGACCATCGGTCTCCTCGGCGGCTGGGCGGCAACCGGCGGCGTCACGGCGCAGACGACCCCCCTGACCCGCCAGAACACCAACATCGGCAATACCGGCGCGGGCGTCGGCATCCCGCTCTCGGCGGCGACCATCGTGACGCCGACCTGGCTCTTCCAACTCTGGGACGGCTTCACCGCCGCCGCGCTCCCGGCGCCGCAGATGCCCGTCGATCTGGAGGGTCTCTTCACCGTCCAGCCCGGCGGCTTCATCGGCATCGGGGCGCTGACCGCCGTGACCGGCCTCGGCGCACTGGTCTGGGAAGAGATCCCCATCGTTTAGCAGGGAGGAGGAACGTCATATGCCCGGTCCCTACGTACGGCTCGGTTCGGTTGCGAGTGTCAACTCGACGCAGGACATCTCCCTGCCCGTCAGCGAGGCGTGCTTCGACAACGCCCGTTTCGTCGTCGATCTGACCTCCGGCACCGGCGTCCAGTCGTGGACCATCACCTTCAAGAAAACACTCGACAGCGACGCGACAATCACGCTCGCTACGGCGGTCATCTCCGGGACCGGCGTGACGCACGCGACTCTGACCTCCCCGTTCGACGGCCAGAAGGTGCCGGTGCCGATCCCCGACACGATCACCCTGACGCGCGTGTCCGGCACGGCCTCCTTCGACTTCTATGCCTTCTATGGGGGATAGCCGTGGTCGTCGCTCAGGACGGAACCGCGAACGCCTCCCTGACCGTAACGCTGCCGGGCGTCGCCGGACGGATGCACGCGATCCGCCGCATCCTGTTCTATCGCACGGCGGTCCTCGGCGTTGTCGGCAGTGCCGCCCTGGCGATCACGACGACGAACCTGCCCGCCTCCATCGGCTGGACGGCGGGTAACGCCATCGCCATCGGCGGGTCGATTACGGATGTCGATGAGAGTTACGACGCCGGGGGCCTCGTCAGCACCGGCTACGGCACCGACACGACTTTCACGATGCCCGCGGCGGGGCTTGGTGTGACGTGGCACGCAGTAGTCTACTACGACGTGGTGACGTGATGACGACCCGCGACCTGACCCTCGCCCCGCCCGTCCGCCCCTTCGTCGGGCTGCGCGGCCTCGACGGCTTCGGCGGTGGTGGCTACGACGCGCCCCGGATGGATGCGTCGGGGCAGCACTACGGCCACCGGGGCCTCGACTTCCGGGCCGATGTCGGGGCGGCCATCGTCGCGCCCTGCCCGTGCATCGTCCAAGCCATTGGCATCGCCTACCTCGGCAGCGACCTCGCCTCCCTGCACCTCGACGGCATCGGCGAGTTCGCGGATCTCTCGCTGAAGTTGCTCTATGTCAAGCCGCATCCGGATGTCATCACCAGTGCCGTGTTCGCCACCGGGGACCCGCTCGGGATCGCGCAGGCGGTCGCAGGCTACTGGCAGGCACGGCACCCGGAGCGGGGGCTGATGCAAAATCATCTACATTTGGAGTTGCGGATTCATGAAGCGTCAGGAGAGCGGCTCGTAGATCCTACCGGCTATTTTAGTTTCCGGGAGGTCGTGTGACACCAACCGAGGCGGCATACTTGGCGGCATTCATTGACTGCGATGGTTCCATATCGGGGCACGCACGGGAATGGGGCCATTGTACGCCGCAGGTGAGCCTAACCAATTGTGACGCAGAAACACTTCTAGAATTGGCGCGGCTTACCGGGGGGCATCTATGCACCCAAGGCAGCCGCAGTAAGCGGCATCGTGATCATCACCAGTTGATCCACTATTCTGACAAGGCCGAGCGGCTGCTGCGGGCTGTCATGCCCTATCTTCGCGTCAAGCGTCTCCAAGCAGAACTCGCGCTGATGGTGCTGGTAAATCGTGAACCCAAAGGGACGAACACGCACATGGAACCAGGCGCCAAAGCCATGCGTGAATGGTGCATGAGAATGATCAGTCGTCTAAACAAGGGACATGCCAGCCCCGAGACGCATGATCTGCTGCCTCCAGTGGCAGCCTGACGGCGGGGGCTTCCATGCAACTCAATGGCTGGGTCAAGCACGGCGGAACGGCGCTCCTCGGGCTCGCGCTCGGATACGGCGCGACACTGCTTCAGCAGGGCGCCACCCAGAAGCGCGACATCGAGACGCTCCTGGAGTTCAAGGCGCGCATCGACCGCAACGTCGAGGAGTGGCGCGGCGACCAGCAGGGAGCGAAGGATCTGCGGGAGATTACGATGGAGACCCGGCGCAACACCCGCGCGCTCCTGCGCTGGGCGGACCGGGTCAGCGCCCAGTTGCACGTCCCGCCGCCCGATCTTCCCAACGACGGCGGCAGCGGCGGCGCTTCGGCCTCGGTATCGCGGCTGGCCGATCCATGAGCGCCCTCGGTTGGTGGGTTAGACTCTGGCGGCGTCGTAACGACCCGCCCGCGCAACGCAACATCGAGACGGTGCTCGACACGGCCGTCTCGCTCACAGGAGGCTCCATGTCGCTCAAGTCCGTCGTAGGCGGCGTCCAGTGGATCAACCTGCTCACGCTGCTCGCTCAACTCATCAACGACACGACCAACACCTTCCCATCGCTTGCCAACAACCACTGGCTCCTCGTCGCTCAGGGGCTCATCGGCGTCATCCTGCCGAGCGTCGGAGGGTACGCGCACCAGATCATCTTCAACGCACCCCAGGACCCCAAGAAGTGAACGCCCGGCTTCTCTCAGGAGGCTCCATGCGCTATCTCGTCGCAACGCTCGTCGTCCTGCTACTTGCCACACCCACGTTCGCCGCGACCGCGACCGCCATCGCTTCGCCCGCCCATAACGGCGAGATCGACCTCGGCGGCTCCTATGCCGCGAACGAGCATGGCCGTGGCCGGTCGGGCAGTCTGTCGTTCGACATGCTCGCCCCGCTCGTCGGCCAGTTCAAGATCGGCCCCGAGGCGCGCTTCTTCTACGACAACGGCGCAACCGGCCTCGGCTTCGGCCCGGCGTTCGAGTTGAACCTCGGCAGCAACGCCCGATTCCAGCCGTTCCTCTGGGCCGACGGTGTGCGCTGGGCGGGGTCCTACGAGTCGCAGGTCAAGACGCAGGCGGCCGTCGGTGGCGGCCTCAAGATCGGCCTCGACCGGGCCTATATCCGCGCCACCGTCGTCCGGCAGCGGGTGTTCGGCAGCGGCCAGGACACCGACTCGACCGTGTTCTCCTTCGGCATCGGCGTCCGGCTCTAGGCGGCGCAGAGGTGGTGGGTGGGCAGCCTGCTGGAAATCTCGCTGAACACGCCCACGGCAGGGGCGGCCCTTGACGCCAACCCGCGCGCCGTGTCGCGCGACGCCGCTATGCGCCTGGAGAACCTCCGGGTGGATCGCGGCTTCGCCCGCTCCCGCTTCGGCTATACGACGCTGAACGGGGCGGCCTTCGACAGCAAGCGCGTCATCGACATCTTCGACCGGACCTTTGCCGACGGCACCGGCGAGACGACGCGGCACACGCGCGACACCACGCAGCGGTCGGTCGCCGGGGCCTGGTCCGCCGTCACCCTCGACGCCGCCTGGACCGGCCCGGACACCAGCCGCTTCTGGTGCGCCGCCATTCCGTTCGGCGCCGAGACGAAGGGGCGGCTCGCCTACGGCAACGGCGTCGATATCCTGAAGACCTGGACGGGCGGCGCCGGGACGATGACGGCCTACCCCGGCGGTTTCGCCTCCCGCTTCGCCATCGTCGGCGACGACAACCGCCTCTTCCTCGGCTATACGACCGAGGGCGGCAACCCCTACTCCCAGCGTGTCCGCTGGACGGTCATCGGCCTGGTCAACGGTGGCGCGACCGACTGGACCGGCACCGGCAGCGGGGCGCTTGACCTCCGCAGCGACCCCTGGCCAATCACCGGCTTCTGGAAGCAGGGCGGGCGCATCTACGTCGGGAAGTCCCGCGGGATCTGCGTGCTCACCCCGACCGGGATCTCCACGGACGCCTACGGCTACGAGACCCTCCAGACCAACGGCGAGGGCCTCTTCGCCCCCGGCAGCCTCGTCCAGTTCGGCAACCTCGTCGCCTTCGTGACGCATCTCGGCATCACCGTGTTCGACGGCGTGTCGCTGACGCCGATCCTCGGCCTCAACCAGCGCAACTTCATCCAGCGGCTCAACGCGACGGCGCTGAACCAGATCACGGTCGCCTTCGACACGCATAACAACCGGGTCGGCTGGGGCCTGCCGCTCGACGGCGCGACGACGCCGACGGAGATCTGGTGGTATGAGGCGACCACCGGGCACTGGGAGATCGACACCGTGCCGCATTCGGCGATCTCCCTCTACTCCTCGGTCAACACGACCACCATCGACTCGCTCGCCGGGACTATCGACGCCCTGGCCGGAACCATCGACAGCCTCTCCGGGACGGGCGTGAACGAGCCGATCCTGATCATCGGGACCAATGCCGGGGCGACCTACCAGTTCAACAACAGCGCCACGACCGACATCGGCAACGCGATCCCGTCGATCTACGCCTCGCCCGCGCTCGTCCCGCTTGGGCAGACCGTTTCTCTCGCGGGGCGACAGCACGAAGTCACCGAGGACGACTACCTCGTCGTCGATGGCGTGTCGGTGCGCTTCCTGGACCGCGGCGACGCCTACACAGCCCAGGCGGAGGTCTCCGGCGACGGCGGGGCGAACTGGACGCTCATCGGCACGGCGGCGATCTCGCCCGGCGGCGGGACGGACAACTACCCGCGGCTCGCCCGGGCCGTGATGCGGGCGCGCCAGCCGGTGAAAGACGCCGTGCAGGTGCGGCTCGCCAATAACACGCCCGGCGCCCGCTGGGGCTGGGCGGACCTCACGGTCTACCTCGACATCGTCGGCCGGAAGCGGCCATAGGAGGAACGATGCGACTTCGCCCGCTGCGCCATCGCCTGCTGGTCAAGATGGACCCGGAGGATCGCAGCGTCGGCGCCGCCGGGCTGCTCGTCGCCCCCGACCTCGACACGATCCTCTGGTGCCGGAAGTGCGGGCGCCAGATGGAGGCGATCAAGGAATCCCGCTGTGTCCCGGAGGAGACCTACGAACTCGATCCACGGCGCGACAACTACCGCTACACCGGCATCGATACCGGGCACCAGATGGAGTCGATCTCGGTGCCGGTCATCGTCGAAAAGGCGCGCCGGGCGACGGTCATCGCCAGCGGCAGCCCCGAGTTCGACCCCGGCGAGCGCGTCCTCATCGACTTCGCCAGCGGCAAGACGCCCGACGGCGAGGACCCGGACTCGCCCTATCGGCTGGTCCCCGATGACACGGTGCTCGCGCGCATCGAGGAGGAGGCGGGGGATGGCGCCGATTCGCCTGTTCCAGCCGACCGCTGACGGCCTGAAGCGTCTCTGGGAGCAGTTCGACAAGCACCGCGCCCACTTCCCCGACGAGTTGCCCCGGGAGCCCATCGACTTCGTGTGCTGGCTGGCCGCCGAGGACGTCCGGGTGGTCGAGATCGGCCCGGCGGAAGCCCCGGTCGGCGTCTACGTCTTCACCGGCATCGTTCCGGGGGTGTCGGCATGGGCGCACCCGTTCGTCTGGGACCGAGATGCCTACCCCCCGGCCGATCTCATCGCTGCGGCCCGCCAGGCGTGTCTGGCGCTGTTCCAGGCATTCGGGCTGCGCCGCATCAACGGGCTGACGCCGACGACCCACCCGCACGCGCGCATCTTCGCCGAACGGGTGGGGTTCCGGGTCGAGGGAACGCTGCGGGCGGCCTGTGTCGTCAAGGATGCCCCCGTCAATGCCTGGATCTCCGGGCTCATCCCGTCCGACCTCGCCCCGGCTGCTACAATGGGATCGGCAACTCATGGTGCGGTAGGGGCAGGGACGGCTCCCTCACCGGCCTCCAGACCCGGGAAAGCCGGATCGACACCGGACGCCGCCACCAGCGAAAGGTAGGTGTACCTGGCCTGTAGCCGCAGCAATGCTCGGTTCGGCGGCGCTCTCGTCGTCCGGCTCCAAGAAGGCGGCGAAGAACGCCACGCCGAAGATCCCCAAGGAGTTCAGGCCGGATCTCGGCAGCGCCCTGGGACTGCTCGGGCAGCGTCTCTCGGGGGGCTTCCAGGGAATGCCCGGCGGCGCCCTGAACCCCCTTCAGACGATGGCGATGGGACAGGCCGGGCAGTCGTTCGGACAGGGGCAGGCCGGGCTCGACTCGGCGCGCCAGACCATCGAGTCGCTCGCGACCACCGGCATCGACCCGACGGCGATCAACACGGCGCAATCGACGCTCCAGCCCTACTTCGACTTCCTGCACGGCCAGGGGCTCGCCCAGACGCGCGAGGGGGAGGCTCAGGGCGGCCGCTTCTTCGGCAGCGGCGGGACTGGCGCCGAGGCGCTCTTCAACAGCAACTTCGGGGCGCAGCAGTCGGCGCAGATCCTCCCGATGGCGATGCAGATGACCGGGATGCGCCTCGGCGCGGCCAACGCGCTGCCGGGCTTCATGGCGGGCCAGCAGGGGCTCGGCATGAACCTGTTCAACATGGGCGGCGTCGCGCAGCAGCAGCAACTCGCCGAGTTCCTGCGGCAGCAACCGGAGAACGCCATCCCGCTGCTCGCCCAGTTGATGTCCGGCACGCCGATGTTCCAGCCGCCCGTTCCGACGAACTTCGGGCAGGCGCTCGGTGGCAGCCTGAACTCGGCGATGTCGAGCGGCGGGTTCTGGGACTACCTGCGGTCGCTGGGAGGCGGCGGCGCGCGTCTCGGCGCCCCGGCCACAGCGGGCGCGGGCACCTCTCCCGGCGTCTGGTAGGAGCGGCGATGCCCATCTTCCCCGTCCCCCCGGAAGTCCAAGCCGCCGTCAGCGGTCAGAACCTCCCCGCCGCCAACATCGGCCAGGGGTTCGATCAGTTCATGGCGCGGCTCCGGCAGCAGCAGGACGCCGGGCGCACCGTCCTCGACGCCATCGGCCGTCAGACGCCCGGTTTCATGGCCTACCTGACCGCCAACCACCCCGACATCGTCGAGGAGGTCACGGGGCCGCCGCGGCTGTTCCGGGCGAAGGACGCGCAGCCACTGTCGGCCCGGCTCCAGGCGGCGATGCAGGGATTCATGGCGCAGCCGCCGCCCGCCGAGGCCCCCGTCTCCGGCGCCGAGTCCGCGTCGATCCGCCGGGGCGTCGAGGACTACCTCGGCAAGCAGGCGAATTTCCGCACGCTGCCACCGCAGCAGCAGGCTGCGGCGCACGCCCTCGCCGACCACATGTTCCGGGCGACCTCCAATGACGACGCCGCGCAGACGTTCGGGCGTCTTCAGTCGCTCCTCGGCACCGAGCCGACCGCAGAGCAGCAGAAGTACCAGAGCGTGCTCGAACTGGGCAGCGACCCGGCGCTCGGCATGACGCCCGAGGAGCGTGCCGACAAGGCGTTCTCCTACGCCACGAATCAGCCGATGGACCCCAAGGACAAGCGGCTGCTCGACGCCCGGATGGGGCTGAAGGCGGAGAAACTGCGCGACTTGGAGATCATCGCCAAGGAGCAGGACATCGCCCAGAAGAAGAACGAGGCGGCGCACGGGAAGGCGATCCCGGTCAACATGATCAACGACCTCTCCGGGCTCGGCTACGTCTCCAAGCGCGTCATCCGGGCCGCCGACATGATCGACAAGTTCGGCTTCGGCGAGACGAACCTAGGCAACCTGCTGCACGCGCCCGCCTACTCCGAGGACGCGGCGGCCTACAACGCGCTCCTGAACGATCTCGGCGAAGACGTCATCCGGTTCACCAAGGACATCCGGGGCCGGGTCTCCGCCGGGCTGCTCGACCTCCTGCGCGCCTCGCTGATGTCCTACGACAAGACGCCCACGCAACTCCGGGGCATCCTGAACGTCACGGTCGCCAACGTCATCGACCGCCATGAGGCGATCCTCGACAGCCTGCGCGCCGCCGGGGTCGGCAGCGACGCCTACTTCGACGCCGAGGAGGCCAACCTTCAGCCGCTCCGGGACCTCGAAGCCCGGCTGCGGAAGGCGGCGAAGGAGCACCCGACGAAGCCGACGACGACCTGGCGGCAGCGCCTCTTCGGCGGCGGCCCCGGCGCCGCAGCCCCGACACCCGAGGACGTCCTGTTCGGCGGCGTGCCGAAGTCGCCGGAGCCGGAGTAGCCGATGGCCGAGACGACCGCTGCCGACAAGGCCAAACGCCGGGCGACCTTCGCCGCGCTCGCCGCCGACCCCTCGTTGCCGGAGGAGTCCCGGCGCATCTACCGTGAGCAGGCCGGGACCGCCTCCGCCGTCCGGGCCTTCCAGCAGGGGCAAGCCGAGCCCGAGACGCCCCAGGCCCGCGTCCGCAGCACGACCTCGCGCGTCACCGCCGAAGCCCGCCGCTCGCCGTTCGCGCTGCCGGACAAGTCGCGCATCGACGAGTCGCAGCAGGGCGTGACGATCAGCGAGCGGCTCCTCCTGAAGAACCTCGCGACCAACCCCGAGGTCGCCGCCAACTGGCTGCGCGCGAAGGGCTACGAGGCATACCTCTACGAACCCGGCCAGGCGGGGACGGAGGCGGCAGGCGGCCCAGTGGCATCCAAGATGCGTATCGCCGTCCGCAAGCCGGGCGAGCAGGACTTCAAGGTCGTCGATCCGGCGGGCTTCGACGCCCAGGACATCACCGACCTCTTCGGCGACCTCATCTTCGGCGCGGCGGTGCCCGCAGCGGCAGCGGCCGGATTCACCCTCGCCGGGCCGCCGGGGGCCGTCGGCGGCGGGGCGTTGGCCGGGGGGGTGCTGGAGGAAGGCCGCCAGGCGCTCGGCCGGGGCGTCACCAGCCTCTTCGGCCAGCCGCCGCTGAACCCCCCCGGAACCGGCGACGAGGAGATCGGCGCCCAGATGATCGGCGGGGGGCTCGCGGCGCCGATGGGCGAGGCGACGGGCTTTCTTGGCCGGACGGCGACGAAGGCGGTCGGCGCGGTCGGCGAGGCCGCCAAGCGCGTCGCGGGCGGCACCCTCGCCGGTCTGACCCGCGTGTCGCGCGAGCAACTCGCCCATGCGGTCGAGCAGGGCGCAGTCATCCTTCAGCCGCTCGTCGGCGACCGTGCCAAGATGCTGGCGTCATCGCTCGCCCAGCGGACGATGCAGTTTCTCACCGGGCTCGACGAGTCGCGCACCGGCGAGTATCAGGCGGCCCAGGGGCTCCTGAAGTCGGCAGGCGGCGGCCAGGTGCGCGTCCGGCCCGTTCTAGAGGCCATCCGCAACGAGATCACCTCGCCCTTCCATGAGGTGCCGATCCCGCCGGAGAAGTTTATGGGGATTCCGGTCTCCGGGCCGTCAGCGCCGATCCTCCGGCCCCGTGCGACGACAGCGGGGCGCGTCCCGGCCACGGCAGGCCGCTTCGGTCTCGCCTCCGCCGAGAACGACCGGGTGCGCCAGATACTCGTCGAGGAAGCGTCGAACATCGCCAAGAACGCCGGGGCCGACTCCGTCGAAGAGGCGATCCACCGCGACCTGACCATCCCCGCCGAGATGGCCGACGCGCTCAAGCGGACCTATGCCGAGGCCGCGAACTACTCCGCCGAGGCGCTCAACCGCGACACGGCGAAGGAGGCAGCGCACAAGACCCTGGCCGATGGCCTGCGCCGGGCGATCCGGGAGTCGATCCCCGATCCCGCCGCCCGCGAGCAGTACGGTACGCTGATGACCCAGGCGGGCAAGAAACTCGGGCTCGCCAAGGAGTTCCAGAAGGCGCTGGTCGCCAAGGGCGCCGAGGAGATCGCCCCGGAGGAGGGCGCCGCCGAGGAGATCGTCCAGGCCGCCAACCGCCCGGAGCAGTTCTTCCGCACCTATCTCAACCGGGGGGCGCGCTCCGGCCAGCAGGGCCTCGTCCGGGAGTTCGGCCGCCTCTGGGCGCCGGAACTTCAGCAGGCGGGGATCGCCGACTTGGAGACCGCGGCGCGCGACGCCTCGACGCTGGCGGCTTATGGCGCCGAGGGGTCCGATGTCTTCGGCGGGACGAAGGGGATCTACCTCGGCGCGCCGACGCTCTCGTTCGGCGGCCGTCCGATGGGCATGGCGCTGGGTGCCGGGCTGGGGTTCGGCAGCGGCTATCTCGCGGGCGGCCTCCCTGGCGCTGAGAAGGGCGCCCTCATCGGTGGCGGGCTGGGCTTCTACGCCGGGTCGCCGCGCGGCTCCATCCAGACGATGCGGGCGATCAAGGCGGGCGTCAACAAGGCGGCGGAGTTCGGCAGCCTCCCGGGCGAGATCGCGGCGTCGAAGCCGGTAATGTTCGGGGCGGGCGGGGCTGGGGCGCAGGCAACCGCTGAGACCGGGGCCGCCGCGGGCCGCCAGGAAGCCGAAGCCACCCGCCGCCAGCAGACCGACGACGAGACCATGCGCGCCCTCTCCGACATCGCCAGCGAGGTTCGCAAGATGGCGGCGGCGAACCCGGCGCTGACCGCAGAGCAGATGTCCGACGAGTTCAGCAAGCGCGCCAACGACTACCTCACGAAACGGAAGTTGGTGATGGCCTCACCGTAGCCGCTACGCCCTCCGCCCGCACGACCGCGATGAACACGTCCATCCGCGGGCTCGACGGCGTCACCCCCGGTGGCGGCTCGAACGCGACGCGGCGTCGCAGCCACCTGAACTCCACCCGCCCCGCCCGCTCGCCGTCCCGCAGCATCTCGAACCAGGCCGCCCGCGTCCGCACCGGCAGAATGAAGACCCACAGCGCCGAGCCGCGCAACGCCCGGCGGATGAACGGCTCGATGTTGCTGTAGGACGGGTTGCAGAAGAAGCGGCTGCCGCCCGGCGGGTCGAGGTGCAGCGGGTAGTTCTCGACCCGCTCGATGAAGGCCGGGCAGAGCGCGTTTCCGGCGTCGGCCGCCGCGTCGCAGTCGAAGGCGAACTCGGCGTCGAGTGCCTGGAAGAGCCAGCGGGGCGTCCGCCAGTCGTCGGACTGCGCGGTCGCGGCGTTGTATCCGGGGTTCATGGACCGCTCCCGTTGCTGCCCTTCGCCGCGACGAGCCGCACCAGCCCAGCCTCCCGCGTGACATAGCCGTCCTGCACCAGTCCCTCCTTTGCGAGCCAGACAACCTTCGCCGGGACCCCCGCCGCCTCGCCGACCTGCTTGTCGAGCAGCCGTTCATCGAGGCTGCCGCCCGCCGACTCCAGCACCCGCAGTACCGTCGCCCGCAGCCGGGCATACTGCGTCGGGACGAGGCTGCGATACGCCTGAAACATCGGTGGCAGCAGCGCCTCGACGAGCGCGGTCGCCGTCCGCAGCGGCACCTCCCGCAGCGTCTCCGGGCCATGACCCTCCAGCAGATTCACGACCGCCCCGATCTTCAGCGCGTGGGCCTGCATACACGACGCGAAGTGGCCCTCCTTCTGCCCCGCCTCCCGCCAGATGCGGTCCACGGTCGTCATGTACCAGCCCTCGAACCAGGTCCCGGCGGCGTCGTCGAGGCGCATTCGGGTCGCGCCGAACGCGCCCGGACCCAGCCGCTCCCCCATGACCGTCGCCAGCGCCCGGAGCAGGACGCCATCGAGCGGCGGCCGGGCATTGCGGTGCTTCGGCCCGTATTCGACGACGAGGAGCAGGCGGCGCAGGAAGCCCCCGGCAAGCGTCCGGGGATCGGTCGTCTCCAGCCAGTCGGGCGCCGAGGCGGCGACCATGCAGATGTAGGGATTGATGATCTCCTCGTAGTCGTGCGCCTGCGTCCGCCGCGTATAGGGCGAGTGGCAGTCCCAGATGTCCGTCAGGAACTTCGAGTTTGCCGCCCGGTACTCCGCGCCGCCGATGAGGTCGGAGAGTTCGTGGCTGACGATCAGCCCCGCGCCCTTGCCCGACACCGCGCTGGTCTCGGCGAGGTACGAGATCAGCCCCTCGGCCGTGAACGACATCGGCAGCACCGGGGCCTCCGGGACCGCGAGATGCAGCAGCCGCGTCGCCTCCTCGATGGCGCCGGTCTTGCGGGCGCCGGACGGGCCGTAGAGGACCGTGTAGATGTTCGTGAAGCAGGCGGGGCGGCTGTCGGGGTTGACCAGGATGCGGCCGTTGACGGCGGTGGCGGCGGCGGCGAGGAGGGCATAGAGGAAGTAGGAGTCCGGGCTCTCCAGCGGCCGGACGTACTCCAGCCAGCGCGCCATGAAGCCCGTCGGCGGCAGACAGGCACGGACGTCAATGGTGGGCATCGCGCCTCCCTCGCCGCTGCCGCCCGCTTCCGCCGCAGCCACCGCAGATCACCCGCATCCCCCAGAGGCGTCGCGGCACGTCGCAGCGCCGCCGAGGCAGCCAGCCGCGCCCACCGCAGCCACCGCAAGGCTGCGCCGCCGAGCCCCGTTGCTTCATGCGACGCATCGTCCCTTGGCATCCACCCGGTCGGCGCGCGTCTTCGGCAGCGGCGGCTCGCAGTTGGCACGATGGCGTTCGGCGCCACCCTTCGGCCAGTAGATGACGGCGGCGCAGGCTTGGCAGACGGCCGCCACCGCCGCGAACCCAAGCGGCTGCCCCGAGTCGAACTGCAAGTCGGCGAGCCGGGTGAGATCGTCGGGGGTGACGATGTAGAGAGGCGGCTGCGTCGTGTAGAAGGTCGGTGACGTCGTCTGTGGGTTCGACGACGTCGGCACATACATCCCCGGCGTCGCGGGCCAGGGGGAGGGGGTAGCGTTCGTCCCCGCCGTCGGCCCCAGCATCCCCGTCAGGCCGCCGAGGGCTCCGCCGAGGAAGCCGCCGTACTGGCGGAGGGCGTCACTCCCCGCAGCCCCTCCCGATTCTCCAGCATCGGGCACGGGTCCGGGCACGCCTTCGGGTCCGGCGGCTGCCTGTGCCGGTGTTCCTTCCCCCAGTTGTTCCCAACGGAGAAGTCCACCGGGCAGGTGAAGTTTCCGAGCCCACTGAGCCATATCTCCCTCCACGGGCGCTCCATGATCGCCCTTGCTTGCTGCACCAGGAGCGCCACCTCGCTTCGGTGGCACTCCCACAGGAATGAGTCGTGTGTCGTCGTCACCAGGGTCGCCGTCGTCAGGGCGCCGATGCCTTCCAGCGCCGGAAGCACCGCCTTGCACATGTCGCCGACCGCCGACTGCGGCAGGAAGGCCAGCGCCTCTTCCCGGTCGAGGAGCCGCCGCTGGCCGGTCGCCGGGTCCCGTCGGAACCGATGGAAGCGCAGGAGCCGCCCGAACGGATTCCGCAGGGAACCGTAATGCTCGACCGCCGCTACCGTCGCCTCCTGGAACCGCCGCAGCCCGGGCCAGCGCCGGAAGTAGGCGTCGATCAGCGCCGCCGCCTCCGTGACCTTGATGCCATACATGCGGGCGGTCTTCTGCGCCCCCAGCCCGTAGTCCCAGCCGTGGGTCGCCCGCTTGGCCGCCCAGCGCGCCTGCACCATCTGGCCGCCGAAGCGGACGAGGTGCGTGCGGGCCGCTTCCGGCGCACAGCCGAAGAGAGCAGCGGCGTTCAGCGCATGGAGATCCTCCCCGGCGGCGAAGGCGGCGATCATCGTCCGCTCGTCGGCCAGCCATGCCATGACCCGGGCCTCGATCTGGCTCCAGTCGCCCTGCACGAACACGAAGTCGGGGCGCAGCGGGCGGTAGATGATCCGGTCGCGGTCAGGAATATTCTGCGCGTTCCCCGGCGACCAGCGTGGCTTGTCGGCCTCGGCGTCGTCGCTGCCGCTGGCGATGCGCCCGGTCTCCGTGCGGTGCATCGAATAGGCGAAGTGAACCCGGCCGTCGTCCCCCGCCTTCACCCCGAGCACGTTCGAGAGGCGGCGCTGGGCGTGCTGGATCGCCACCCGCTGTTTCAGGATGCCGACGCCCGGATGCCGCCGCGCCAGGGTCTCGATGGCGTCGGCGTCCACCTTGGCGAGATGACGCTTCCCGGTGTAGGCGGTCGGCTTGAGCCCCAGGCCCGTCACCCCGTCAAACAGCAGCCAGCGCCAGGAGTCGTCGCTCTCGCTGTCGAAGGCGTCGCCCAGCCGCCGCAGCAGCACCCGGCCGTCGGCGGCGAGTTCGCGCTTGGCACGCAGCCCCGCCCGCCACGGCGCGGCCTCGGCATAAACCCGGGCGCACTCGGAGCACTTTGCCCGCTTCGTCTGGCCGCAGTAGTCGGGATGCTCCGGGCAAATCAGCGTCGGGCAGGTGCGCTCGCCCTGGTCGATCTCGGCGTCGAGGGCGGCCAACTTGAGCCGGATCGACTCCAGCCGCCGCCGATGCGCCGCGTCCGCCGCCGCCGCGACCTCCGCCCGCCAGCCCGCGACTTCTATCTCCGTCGCCGCCCGCAACTCCCGCCGCTTCGGCTCGTCGAGGGGGATGCCGGTCTCTTCGAGGCGAATCAACACCGGGGCCGCCGGGGCGACGGTCTCTTCGAGAAGCGGCAGCATCCCTTCCCGGGACAGGATCGTCCGCAGCGCCGCCCAGAGACGCCAGGTGAAGACGCAGTCTAGCCCACAGTAGAGTAGAGGGTGCTGCCAGTCGGCGGCCCCTGGGAACAGCCGCCGGTAGAGCGCCTTGGCTTCCGGGGTCTCCGGCTGCTTCCAGTAGGGGATGCCGTCGGCGATGCGCGTGACGCACAGCGGCAGCCGCAGCCAGGGGCGGTCCTTCACCTCGGCGAAGGGAGGCCAGGCGAGCGCCGCGGCCTGGATGGTGTCCACGACCGGCCACGCAACGTCGAGCCCGGCGGCGTGAAACGCCTTGGTGTCGTAGGCGAAGTTGTGGCCGACCTTGACCTTTGCCGGGTCGCCGAGAATCTCCCCGACGAACGCCGCGACCGGCTCGCTCCAGGGCCAGACGAGCGCCTGCCGGTCGCCGTAGCCGATGCCGACGATGGTGATCGTCGTCGGCTGGTCCTTGGGCGTCTCGACGTCGATGGCGACGACCGGGGCGTCGCGCAGCAGTCGGGCGGCGTCGTCGAGCGACGGGTCAACGCGAATGTCGTAGTCCCTGGCCGGGGCGGTGCCGAGCCCGGCCCAGCGCAAGGCTCGGGCCATGCTCGTCGCGATCAGGGGGAGGAATTGGGGGGAGCCAGACCTCAGCGAAAATGCGGGGTGCAGCGAAACGCCGACAGCCGAAACTCTGGGAGGGAGGGTCAGACCCGTCATCGCCCCGTCCATGTCATCGAGCAGGTTCCCGCTGCCGGGAAGGTACGCCCGGGCGGCGGCGGTGTCAAGGGGTGTACTACGGGCGAACGAGCGCGCGCAGCAGGCCCCAGGCGCTCCATAGGAGAAATGCGCCGAACGCGGCCGTGAGCAGCGCCACGGCGACTTCTCCGAGGATCTCCTCCAGTCTATTCTGCACCGGATACCTCCTCGCCCGCCGCGTGCGCCTCCCGCATCGCGTCGGCTTCGGCCCGGGTGAACACGCTGCCGTGGGCCTCCATGATCGATACGACGCCCGCCACGACCTCGGCGGCGTCGGCGCCGACGGCCTGGACGAACAGCGCCGCCGTCAGCCGGTCCAACTCGGGCTGGAGATAGGCGGCGCCACAGTGGGCTATCGAGGCCGCGCGCACCTCCGGCGTCTCCTCGGCGGGCGGCAGGCACTTGCGGACGTTGGTGATGAAGGCGTCGGCGCCCTGCTGCGGCCCGAGGCCGCGGCGCACGATCCGCCCGCTCGGCCCGATGAAGGGCGTCGGCGGGTCGGCGGCGATCTCCTCGCGCCCGGGCGCCTCGCCGACGACGACAAGGCGGGCGTCGAACGGGCCGCAGCCAGGGACGAAGCCGCGGCGGGTCGGCGCGAGCGGGCAGCCGGGGCAGCGGTCAGGCAGAAGTGGCACGAAGGCGACTGGCGTAACGGCGGCGCGCAGCCCACGCACCAATGCCGGATCGAGGTCAGCGTCCGTCAGCATTGTCCTTCTCCTCTGGGTCATGGCATAGGCGGGCCTTTCGCCGTGCATGGAACGCGAGAAACTGTGCCCGCCGACACTTCCGGCAGCCACGTCCGTAATAGTCCTTGCGCCAGTAAGTATTCGTGGCATCGTACGGGTGCCCACGCGGACATGCTTTCCGTGTGGCCGGTTCGCCGCGCCGTGTGTTGATGGCGTGCGGCACGGCTTCGAGATGGCGTGGGTTCACGCAGCGCCGCACACGGCAGAGGTGGTCAAGTTCCAACCCCGCCGGGATCGGCCCATTGAACACCTCATAGGAGCGACGATGCCCGTAGGTGCAGCGTCCCGTCTGGCTGTAACCGAGTCGCTTGTTGTAGTAGCCCGTCCAGAACCAGCAGGGATCGGCCTGTCGTGTGTCGAGCACGACCTTGCCGAACAGCCATTCTACAGACGCGCTATCCCCTCTAGTTTGTCGCACGCTTCCCTCACCGAACACCAGGTCGAACACTTCTTCCCGCCCCACATTTTTCGGCCTTGGAGTGGCACCGCCCTGATCGCCGCCTCCAAGTCCAGCGGCGCCTCGACGACGACCGACCTGTTCCCCGCACCCAACCCAACCTCGGCGTCGGTCGGAAGCGCGCGGTCCCCCGCCCGCTCCGCCGCGAACCGGACATAGGCATCGACGATCTGCTGCACCGTGTAGTCGCCGCCGTTCGGGCGGATCGCGGCGATCTCCGCCTCGCTCATCAGCGGCAGCCGCACCTCGAACCAGGGCGGGACCGGCTGCTTCGTCCTGAATGTCTTGGTGTTCGCGCTGGTCATCGCGCCGTGCCAGACGACGAGCCGCTCGATCTTCGCCGCCGGGAGACACTGTTCGAGCAGCAGCCGGTAGATGTTCAACTGCGCGGCGACCTCCGGGTCCGCGCCGCCCCCCTCGAACTTGAACGACTGCGCCGACTCGCTGTGCTTCTTGTAGTCGTGGATCTCCCGCAGATCGGCGGTCAGGAAGTCGATGGTGCCCTCCATCGGGACGCCGAAGAGTGTCGGCGGCTCCTGGCCGGGCAGCGGCAGATGGACTTCGGTGTAGGTCCCCGGCGGCGCGTGGCGCTGCATCGCCGCGTGTTCGAGGATGCCGTCGTAGATCGAGTTATAGGACAGGACGTCGAGCGGCCCCGCGATGTTGTCCTCGATGATGACCTGCCGGGCGCAGGTCAGAACGCGGGTGGCCGTGATCTTCCCGTCGCGGTGCGCGGTGTCGCCCGCGACCGACGCGAGTATCCCGGCGATGCGTGGCAGCGGCATCGGGAGGCGCCGACAGCCGCCGTCGCTGTAGTGCGTCAGCGGCAGGCGGGCGCCGGGGGTGCAGGAGCAGCGAAGGCTATCGACAAGCATCGGCTTCCTCCTCGGGAAAAGGCCAGGGGTCCACCCGCCAGCCTGCCGGGTAGCGCGGGGGCGCGGGCCATATCTGCTCGGCGGCGAGGATGGCGTCGGTTTCGGTGACAGGGCGGCTGCCGTAGCCCGCAAGGGTGAGGATCTCCCGCAGCCGATAGACGCGGCTGTCTACGATGTCGCACCCCTGAATCTGCTCCGGGTAGAGCCGCCGGATCTCCGCCTTCTGTGCGGGCGTCAGCAGCATCTCAGGCCCCCGCCGTGTCGGACGGCGATGGCGCCGCCGTCGGTCGCTGGCGCCGCGGCCGGGTTGCCTCTCGCACCTGAACGACCCTGACCTTCCCGTGCCGCGCCAGCGTCCAGGCAGCGGCGACCTTCGTGTGCGACAACCAACCGATGACCACCCCCGCGACCAGCCAGATGATTCGGTCCATCGTTACCTCCCCTGCCCGTAGCCGGGCGGCTCGGGCGTGTCGAATTGTAACTCCAACTGCACCGGGTCACCCTCTGCTTTCGTGGTGACCGTGCCAAAGCCGAAGACGCGACCCGCCGCCGCAGCCGCCTCCGCCTGCTCCGCCGTCGGTTCATCGTCCCGCATCGCCGGGAACTCCTCGACCTCCGGCATCACCGGGGTCACGCCGACCCCCAACTCGCGGATCTCATACACGCCCGGGAACACCGCCCGCAGCGTCTTGCCGTCCTTGGCGTAGACGCGCAGGGCGTAGGTCAGCGGAGACGAGCGCGGGTTGGTGAACCGCGCCTCCTGCCGCGCCGGGAACGGAATCGCCGGGCCGAAGGTGATCTTGTCGTCGGTGCCGGTCTCCAGCCGGAACTCCTTGCGCTCGGTGGACTTCACGAAGAAGATGCGGGGCATCAGCGCCTCCCCATCTGGAAGCGCCCGGCCTCCAGTATCGGCAGGTTCGCCTCGGTCGGGACGTAGATGATCTGCCCCGTCACCTTGTCGATGCTCTGAATCCACAGGTAGCGCAGGTACTCCTCCTTGTTCTTCAGCGAGTCGCCGATGATCTGATTCGCCTGGGCGAGATACTTCGCCCGCGTGACCTCGGCTTCGCCCAGCAACTCGGCGGCGTTCTTCTTCGCCTGGGCCTCCGTCACCATGATCTGCCGGTCGTAGTTCGCCTTTGCCAGCGACGCCTCCCCCTCCAGCCGCTGCTGGTAGACGTTGTATTGGGGGCAACCCCACATGCCAGCGCCGATCAGCACCGTCAGGGCTACCAGCACGAACACCCCTATCGACACGCCTACTGCTGTATCACTGTCCATTCGGTTCCTCCTTTGCCGCATCGAGGCGGCGACGTTCGGCGGCGCGCCTGTTCTTCCCGGCGCCGTTCATCTTGTGCGACTTGCACATCAGGCAGCCGCCCCGCCGGTTCTTCGGGCGGCGACGCTTATGGTGCATGGGGCGCTGCCTCCTTCTCGGCCTCGCGGGCGCGGGATTCGAGCCACCCGTCCCACGGGCACGGGAACTTGTCGCTACAGTAGTAGCCTGGATGCTCTCTCAGCGCCTCTCTGAACGCCTCCGCCCTCGCCTTCTGCGCGGCCTGTTCAGCCATCGCCAGCGCCGCA
>Ga0307473_10000020_pt1 | contig 35277 bp, 29 predicted proteins | sample atmos_gasesAM5C__FD_203744 | JGI IMG/M metagenome (GOLD analysis project Ga0307473, IMG submission 203744) | Hardwood forest soil microbial communities from Morgan-Monroe State Forest, Indiana, United States - atmos_gasesAM5C_515 | ecosystem: Environmental > Terrestrial > Soil > Temperate...
AGTGAAGTGACCAGCAAACCGCCACCCGCCGGATCCATATCTACTCTTGCGCCGGTCGTGAAAATCCAGGAGGAGAAACAATGAAGGCAATCAACTCACTGGTATGCCTAATTTTGATCGTGCTGTTGGCGCCCTGCCTGGCTCATGCGCAGGGGGTGGGGTCTTCGGGCGACATCAGCGGCACAATTACTGATCCCACGGGCGCGGTCGTCCCCAAGGCGGACATCATTGCCGTGGAGACAGATCGAGGAACCCGGCATACCGGCATCTCCGACGACCGGGGCCAATATCGGATCACGGGCCTGCCGCCCGCTGCGTATGATGTAACCGCGCAGATTGCCGGCTTTGGCACGGAGATTCAGAAGGGCGTGGTCGTCACCGTGGGGACGACGACCATCCTGGATTTCCACTTGAAGATATCCACCAGCAAAGCCACGGTCGAGGTAAGCGCGCAGCCTCCCATCGTGGAAGTCGAGCGGGGCAGCCAGGCGGACACGGTGGTGCAGCAGTACATCTCAGACCTGCCCATTTCACGCCGCGATTACCTTACTTTTACTTTGCTGATGCCCGGCGTGTCTGACTCCACCCGACTGGCTGACGATCAGGATTTTCGCGTGAAACAAACTCCCCAGAGCGGCCTCTCGTTCTACGGGAGCAATGGCCGAGGCAACAGCGTGACTCTGGACGGAGGCGAATCCAACGACGATTCCGGCGGCGTGCGCCTGACGCTGAGCCAAGATGCTGTCCAAGAATTCCAGATTAATCGCAGCAATTACACGGCGGATTTGGGCGGCGCGAGCGGGGCATCCATCAACATCGTATCGAAATCGGGCAGCAACCAGGCGCATGGAAGCCTCTTCGGCTATTTCCGCAACGACGCGATGGATGCCCAGGATCCGTTTGCGTTCACTCAGGCACCCGTGGTGCCGTTTTCGTTCACGGCCACTGGCCATCCGGTGAAGGATACGCTCAGCCGCGAGCAGTTTGGCGGCAGCGTCGGCGGCCCAATTAAGAGGGACAAGACCTTTTTGTTTGCTTCCTTCGAAGGATTGCGGCAGGACGCACAGAACGCCGTCCCTATCCTTACAAACACATTCATCTTTGCTGGGCCTTCTCCATTTGTACCTGTCGGCACGAATCCATTTACCACCCCTGGTGACCCAAGGGGAGCGCAGCAGGCGATAGTCAGCTCGCTGGCAAGTAACCCGTCACCTGTGCCGGTGCCGTGCATCAACAAGCCTGACGGCACAATACTTTCCCTTCCGCCTCAGATATGCGCCGGTGCGCTCGCAACCGGCTTGACGGTCAGCCCAACGACAGGCCTGTCCCCCATTCAAACCGGATTGAACAATTTTCTGATCGGCGACTTTGCAAGCAATGGCGGCCTGTTTGACTACAACACACGCACTTACTTCGCATCAGTCCGGCTGGATCACACTTTCAGCGACAAGAACCAAGCATTTCTCCGTTACACTTTTGGCCATGACCTCGAGCAATCGCCCGACGTACAATCGCTGACGGGCTTCACGCGTGGAAGCTCTATCCACGCGTATTCGAACACGATCCAGGCCTCCTGGTTCCACGTTTTCAGTCCCCTCACGCAGAATGAGGTTCGCGCGCAATTTAATTACAACGACTTTAAAGTACTCCCGAACCAGTTGGGCTCCGTGGGGCTCGACATTCCAGGCTTTGGGAATTTTGGGAATCAGATCTTCATACCTAGTCTAACGATCATGCGCCGTCCCGACATTGCCGACAACTTCACCAGGATCTTCGGCCACCATACCGTGAAATTCGGCGGTGAATTCCTGTACCGGGGCAATCACACCGAGTCGCACACGTTCTTCCCCGGCCGTTTCGTTTTTGGCAATCTGCCCGGTGGGGCCCTCAGCCCGTGCTTTGTAGCTTCGGCCACTCCGGCTACCCCGAATCCCTGCGGACTCCTGACGCCCGGCGCTGCTATCGGCGCGCTGCAGTCCGCTTCGCTTGGGGTCCCTCAGTTCTACGAGCAGGGTTTCGGCAGTCCAATTTACAACTACCCCCGCCCTTTCACCGCGTTCTATGTGCAGGACTCATGGAACATGACGTCGAATCTCACCCTGAACTTTGGCCTGCGGTATGAACTGGACTCGCAGTACGGGTCCCTCAACACGGACAAAGATAATTTTGCCCCGCGAGTGTCTTACGCATGGGATCCGTTCAAAGATCACAAGACCGTAGTTCGCGGAGGCTTTGGGATTTTCTACTCGCAGGTGTACGGCCAGATAGCCGATGTGGTGCAGACTTTGGGCAACCACAACAACACGCGGCAGATTGCGAATTTCCTTGCACCGGCAAATATTAACGCGCCTTGTGCCCTGGTGGGAGCCGCCGGAGCCACTTTCCCCTTGTCCGGCTGCATTTTCCAATCGCTGTTTGTCCCCGCAGCCAACCCGTCAGGGACTAATCTGATCGCGTGTACGAAGCCAGCGCCTGGCGATGCAGCTTGCATCACGCCGGCGGATCTTGCCCCGCTGGGGATCACGGTCACCCATAGCGGTCCGCTTCCGCTGTTGACTGTAATATTCAGCGGCCAGCATAATTACCAGAATCCGTACTCCGAGCAGGCTTCATTTGGAATCGAGCGCGAGTTCGCCAGAGGCCTCTCCGTCTCGGTGAGCGGCATCTATTCCCACACGCTCAGACTCCCTGTCGCAATTGACATCAACGCGTTGCCGGCGCCCACCACAACACTTCCCTTAGCAAATGGCGGGCATGCTACTTTCCGGAACTGGAGTGGAACCCCGTCGTGTCCTGGTGGCGATCCCTTCCCCGGGACCGCGATCCCGAGCTGTTTTGTACACTTTGGCATTCTCCAGGCCGATCAATACAGTTCCCAGGGATCCGCTCTTTACGAGGGCGGGATAGTCGAAGTGAAGAAGCGCTTTAGTGATCATTTCACGCTGCTGGGAAATTACACCTACAGCAAAGCATTCGACACAACTACCGATTTCAACAGCGACTTCGGGCCCGTGGACAACACCAATCTGGGAGCAGAGCGCGGCCTATCTGATTTCGATCAGCGGCACAAATTTGTATTTGCCGCGGTGATTCAGAGCCCCTGGAAAAACCTGATCCTTTCCGGCTTCGAGCTTTCTCCGATCGTCCGCTATAACAGCGGTCACCCTTTCAACCTGCTGGCCGGCGCGGACGTGAATGGTGACCGGCATTCCACCAACGACCGCGCGATCGGGGCTGCTCGAAATACCGGACAGGGTCCCAGCTACACCACCTGGGATATGCGCGTGAGCCGGACCTTCCGGCTCGGTGAGCAGGCAAACCTCCAGTTGCTCGCGGAAGGGTTCAACCTTGCGAACACGACGAATTATGCCAGCGTCAACAATGTGGTTGGCCCCGTTTTTGGCCTCCCTACAGCGCTGGGCGGGGGAGGGCATACAACATTTAACGTCCACGGCCAGACCTGCCAGTCAGTGAGCCAGCCGCTGTGCTTCACGTCGGATTTCCCGAAGCGGCAGATTCAGCTCGGCGCAAGATTCAGCTTCTAGTTTCAGGTTCCTGATCGCCAGCGTTGTCACGAGAGAACATCGCCGGCGATTCTTCGCTCTGCCTCTCGGTTTGAAGCTGCCGAAACAGTTGATTTTTTGATTTTCAATCCGAGGAGGATCAAATCATGTGGCGGATAACGAAGCAGACGGCACTGTTCCTAGCGCTTGCGGTCTTGCTGATACTTTCTATTCCCGCGAGCGCCCTCGCACAGGTTTCAACGGTGCCCGGCAACTTACCCGATGGCGCCGCTTTCCTGATTGAGGTTCCAGCCAATTGGAATGGCACGCTGTTTCTTTATAGCCACGGCTACGTAACCCCGGGCAGCCCGAACCCGGCTCAAGATGTCGGTGATCCAGCCACTCGCGCATTCATGCTGTTCAATGGCTTTGCACTCGCGGGCTCTTCCTACGCCACTACGGGCTGGGCCATCCACGAAGCACTACTCGATCAAGTCGCAGTCCTCGACGTATTCGATCAGCTCTTCGGCCACCCCCAGCGAACCATCGCCTGGGGACACTCTCTGGGCGGCATTATCACCGCGGGCCTGATCCAACGTAACCCCCACCGGTTCGACGCCGCGCTCCCCATGTGCGGAGTGCTATCGGGGGGCGTGGCAACGTGGAACACGGCGCTCGACGCAGAAGTTGCCTTCAGCACTCTGATCGCGCCACAAAGCGGCCTCCAGTTGGTCAACATTACCAATCCCATCGCGAATCTCGATCTGGCTGAAGCGGCGCTTGTTGCGGCCCAGGCAACGCCCCAGGGAAGAGCGCGAATCGCGCTGGGAGCGGCGCTCGGCAGCACGCCGGGCTGGTTTGTTCCCACATCACCCGAGCCTGCCCCGACGGATTTTGTGAGCCAGGAAGCAAATCAGTTCCTGTGGGACCAGCAGGTCGATTTTCCTTTTGTCTTCGCCCTCCGCGCTGAATTGGAAGCGCGGGCCGGTGGCAATATCTCTTGGACCACCGGCGTCGATTTCGAGGAGCAGCTTGAGCGCTCGCGTGATCGGGAAGAAGTTCGCGCACTCTACAAAGAGGCTGGCCTCAGTTTGCAAGAGGACCTGGAAGCTCTGAACCATGCCGCCCGAATCAAGGCAAACCCGGACGCCGTCGAGTATCTCGAGAACAACATCATCTTCAACGGCCGGATCCACGTACCCGTCCTCACGCTGCATACAACCGGTGACGGCCTTGTGGTCGTTGAAAACGAATCCGCTTACAAAAAAGTGGTGGACGAAGCGGGCAACGAAAGATTCCTTCGCCGTGAGTTCGTGCATCGCGCAGGTCATTGCGCTTTCACGCCGGCGGAAACCATCGCGGCCGTCGGGAAACTTCTCGCCCGTCTGGACACCGGGAAATGGCCCGACTCTGAACCCGACGATCTCAACGCAACAGCCGCGGCGCTGGGCCCGAATTTCAACATATTTCCAACGCCGCAAGGTATCGCGCCCACTCCGCCTGCATTCTTCGAGTTTCGACCGGGCCCTTATCTTCGCCCGTTTGACGTTTTCAGCAGGGAATGCGAGTTCGGGTTAGGCTGCCACTAGGTTCTAGCTCTAAGACTAACTGGATAGATCGCGGCGGCGCCGGGATCGTCTTGCGCGCTTTTCTTCGGCTAGGGCAGGCCAGGACGCCGCTCGCACAGGCCAGGTTTTGTTCATGACTCTCAAACAGCTCTTCGATCTCAGCGGGCGTGTTGCCATAATCACCGGAGGCGCCGTCGGGCTCGGACGCCAAATGGCCGATGCCCTTGCGGAAATGGGAGCAAATCTTGTGTTGTGCGCCCGCAAGAAGGAGCGCTGCCAGCAAGCTGCCGAAGAATTGCAGCGGCTCGGAGTGAAGACGCTCGCGTTCGGCTGCGATGTCAAGGATCCGGCCAGCATCCAGGAAGTGGTGGATGCCACTCGCACTCAATTCGGCCGAATTGATATCCTGATCAACAATGCGGGCGTGTCCTGGGGCGCTCCCGTCGAGGAAATGACTCTCGAACAGTGGAACAAAGTGATCGAAACGAATCTGACTGGAACTTTTCTCTGTTCGCAAGCGGTGGGGAAAGTGATGATCGGCCAGCGCCGCGGAAATATTATCAACATCGCCTCAGTGGCCGGTCTCGGCGGCTCTCCCGCGGAGCTGCAGGCCATCGGCTATTCCGCGAGTAAGGGTGGCGTGATCACGTTTACGAAAGATCTCGCCTGCAAGTGGGCGCAGCACGGCATCCGCGTGAATGCGATTGCGCCAGGCTGGTTTCCCACGCACATGTCGGAAGGTGTGATCAAGCGCGAGGGAGAATCGCTACTCGAAGGAATTCCAATGCAGCGATTTGGCAGCGAGTGCGATTTGAAAGGCGCGGCTGTGTTTCTCGCCTCAGACGCTTCGAGCTACGTTACCGGGCATGTGCTGGTGGTTGATGGAGGCCAGTCGGCGTGTTAGGACTAAGCTAGCTGATGAACATCCCTCTCACACCCATCCGTTTTCTTCGATACGCCGCGGAGCAGTACCCGGACAAGCTTGCGGTGGTGTGCGACGACCATCACTTCACCTATGCGCAATTCGCCGACCGGGTCAGCCGACTTGCGGGCGCTTTGCGAGCCGCCGGCGTGCAGCCGGGCGATCGCGTGGCGTTCCTCAGCACGAATTGCCACCGCTTGCTCGAAGCATATTACGGAGTTCTTGAAGCGGGAGCCGTCCTTCTTCCATTGAACATCCGTCTGGCGCCGGACGAGCTTGCATACATTTTGAACGATGCCGGCGCCCTTATCCTTTTTCTCGAAAAACAATTCGCAGGCATGGTTCATGCGTTCCGCAGCGGCCTCACCGCCGTGCGCGATTTTCATTTGCTCGATGGCTCGCCTCATGAGGACTGGCTCTCGCCGCAAAATTACGAAGCGCTTTTGGCCGCCGCTACTCCCTATCGCGCCGACATCATGGACTTCGATGAAAATTCACTGGCCGAGCTTTTCTACACCAGCGGGACCAGCGCCAACCCTAAAGGTGTGATGCTTACTCACAGAAATGTCTATCTCCACGCGATGACTATCTGTGTGGCATTCCAGGTGAAAGCAGAATCGGTCGAACTCCACACCATCCCGCTGTTCCATGCCAATGGCTGGGGCGTCGCGCATTCGGTCACGTTCATGGGCGCCACGCACGTGATGATTCACCGGTTCGATCCGCCCGAAGTTTTCCGCCTCATCGAACGCGAACGCGCGCAGTCCTGCAGCCTGGTTCCCACCATGGCTGCTGCGCTGGTGAACTGTCCCGAACGGACAAAATTTGATCTCAGCAGCCTCGAGCGAATCGTCATTGGAGGCGCCGCTTCTTCACCCACAATTGTGCGCGAGGTAGAGGAGAAGTTGGGCTGCACGTGCTTCTCCGGCTATGGCCTGACGGAAACATCTCCGACGCTCTCCATTTCTCCTGCAAAGTTCGGCCTGCAATGGGAAGGAGATCAGCGCTACATCGTCCAGGCCATGACGGGATTTGCCGCCCCCGGCATCGAGATTCGCGTCGTGGACGCGGATGATCAGGATGTTCCGCGCGACGGTGTCACCATCGGAGAAATTATTGCGCGGAGCGATGGCGTGATGGAGGGTTACTGGCGCCAGCCCGAAGCCACGGCGAAAGCCCTGCGCGGCGGCTGGTTTCATACCGGCGACATGGCCGTCATCAGGCCGGATGGGTACATTCTGATCGTGGATCGCATGAAAGACATCATCGTCAGCGGCGGAGAAAACATCTCCTCGCTAGAAATTGAGAAAGCGCTGGTGGCGCACCCCAGCGTCTATGAGGTCGCGGTGATACCCGTGCCGGATCAGAAGTGGGGCGAGGTGCCCAAGGCGCTCGTGGTCCTGAAACCCGGCGCGGAGACCGGCGCACAGGAACTGCTCGATTTTTGCCGTTCACGCATTTCCCGTTACAAAGTCCCGCAGTCGATCGAATTTCTGACGGCGCTGCCGAAGACCGGCACCGGCAAGATCCTGAAAAAAGATCTCCGCAAGAAATACTGGGGTGGCCAAGAAACACTACGCACTGAGTACGTGGCCAAGAAAACGAGCTGACCGCCCGGAGGAATCCATCAGATGGATCTGAATCTAACCGCTGAAGAATTGCAGTTTCGCGATGAATTGCGCGCCTGGCTTGCTGCGAATCTTCCCAAAGACTGGAACGAATGGCGCGAGAAGCCGATAGAAGTTTCCTTTCCGTACTTGCGCGCCTGGCAACGCAAGCTCCACGAAGGCGGCTGGGCTGCCGTCTCTTGGCCGAAAGAGTACGGCGGCCGTAGCGCCAGCCTGATGCAGCAAGCAATTTTCTGGGAAGAGATGTCGCGTGTGGACGCGCCCCCGACGGCCAACACTCTCGGCCTGGGAATTATCGGTCCGACGATTATTTCCCACGGCACTGAAGCCCAAAAGAAACGCTATATCCCAAAAATTCTCAGCGCGGAAGAGATCTGGTGCCAAGGATTTTCGGAGCCGAATGCGGGCTCGGATCTCGCTGGCTTGCAGACTGAGGCGCGTCTGGATGGCGGCGACTACATCGTCAACGGCCAGAAAGTCTGGACCAGCTATGGCTGGGTGGGCGACTGGTGCGAACTGGTCGTGCGCACGGATCCCAGCGTGGCCAAGCACAAGGGGCTCACCGTTCTCCTCGTGGACATGAAATCGCCCGGTGTGGACGTGCGCCCGCTCCGCCAGATGACCGGCGAATCCGAATTCAGCGAGATATTTTTTCGCGACGTGCGCGTGCCCGCAGCAAATGTGCTCGGCAAAGTGAATGACGGCTGGAATGTGGCCATCAGCACGCTCATGCACGAGCGCGGCGCCTTCGGCGCGAGGCTGCATTTTCTTTTCAAGCGCAATATCGACCGGCTCATCGAACTTTCTCATACGATCCAGCGCAACGGCAGCTCCGCCGCGAACGATCCGCTGATCCGCCAGAAGCTCGCGCAGTGCTATGCCGAAATCGAAATCATGCGTCTCAACCAGTTGCGCGCCTTCAGCCGCATGGCTGCCACGGGCGTGCCCGGGCCCGAAGGCTCAATCCTGAAAATTTTCTGGAGCGAGTTGAATCAACGCGTCCAGCAGATTGCTCAGGAACTGCTCGGCCCCTACGGACAGTTGCTCGGCGCGGACCGCCACGCAATCGACCACGGAATCTGGTCCTACGGATACCTCCGCTCGCGGGGAAACACCATCGAAGCTGGTACGTCGGAAGTTCAGCGAAATATCATCGGCCACTTCGTGCTTGGCTTGCCCAGAAGCTACTAGGGAGAACCACAATGCAATTCGGTTTGAGCGATAGCCAGTGGCTTCTGCAGGACAGCGCGCGAAAATTCTTCGCCGCAGAATGTTCCATGGCTCAGGTGCGGCGCCTGATGGAGACCGACACCGCCTACGATGGTGCACTCTGGTCAAAAATGGCCGAACAGGGATTTACGGGAATCACTTTTCCGGAGGAATACGACGGCGCAGGCCTCGGCACGGTCGAACTCATCCTCCTGATCGAAGAAGCGGGTCGCGCGCTTCTCCCCGGCCCCTTTTTCTCCACCGTCGTGTTGGCTGGTAGTGTGTTGAATGCGATTGGAACCACCGAACAAAAGAAGAAGTACCTTGCACCGATCTGCCGTGGCGAGCGTCGTTCCACCGTCGCGATTCTGGAGTCGAGCGCGAGTTGGGAACTCGCGAGCGCGCAGATTTCAGCCGTAAATGGAAAGCTGAGCGGTGAAAAACTGTTCGTGCCTGATGCCGCAGCGGCTGATTCTCTCATCGTCGTGACCCGCAACGGAGTCTTCGTGGTTGACGCCGATGCTCCGGGGATTCACGTCGAGCAGATGTCTGCAATCGACCTCACTCGCAAGTTGTACTCGGTGCGTTTTGAAAACACGCCTGCCGAAAAGTTGAGTGACTCTGCCGGCCTGCCAAAAGCGCTCGATGTTGCCACTGCCGCGCTGGCCGCGGAAATGGTTGGTGGTATGCAGCGCACTCTCGATATCACCGTCGAGTACGCAAAGACGCGCAAACAGTTCGGCAAGCCGATCGGAATCTTTCAGGCCGTGCAGCATCAATGTGCCGACATGTACCTCGAAACAGAAAGTTCGCGCTCGGCCGCCTACTATGCCGCGTGGGCGCTCGAAGAAGACGCGCCGGACGCGGCGCTGGCCGTCTCGATCGCAAAAATGTATGCGAGCGATGCCTCGCGCGCCGTCGGCAATCGTGGAATTCAGGTTCATGGAGGAATGGGATTCACCTGGGAGAATGATCTACATCTATACTACCGGCGCGCGAAGGCGTCAGAAACCATGTTCGGTGATGCTACATTCCATCGCGAGCGCATCGCGCGCCTGGCGATAGATTCTGCTGCTCGAACCGCCAAATCAGCATGACCGCCGATCAAAGAGAGCCACTGCCATGAGCGATTTAGTTCGACTGACAAAAGAAGACGGCATCGCGATCATCACCATCAATAATCCGCCGGTCAATGCCCTTAGCCCCGGCGTGCCCGAAGGCATCGCCGGAGCCATCGAGCAGATCAATAAAGACGAGAGCGTCCGCGCCGCCGTACTCATCGGTGGCGGCCGAACTTTCATTGCCGGCGCGGACATCAAGGAATTTGGGAAGCTGACATCCGGGAAATCTTCCGGCACGATGGATTTCCCGGCGGTTTTGCTGAGAATCGAAAATTCTAGCAAGCCCGTCGTGATGGCCATTCACGGCACCGCGTTCGGCGGCGGGATGGAGCTGGCCATGGCCGGCCATTACCGCGTCGCCGCCCCTGGCGCGCAAGTCGGCCAGCCGGAAGTGAAGCTCGGTCTGATTCCCGGCGCCGCCGGCACTCAGCGCCTACCCCGTCTCGCGGGCATCGCGAAGGCTCTAGAAATGTGCGCGGAGGGGAATCCCGTCTCGGCGCAAGATGCGCTGAAATTCGGAATTCTCGACCAGCTCATCGAAGGCGACTTGCTCGCAAAGGCTGTCGCTTTTGCTCGCGAGATCGCCGGAAAACCTGCGCCGAAAACACGCGAGCGCAATGAAAAGCTGGGCACGGCGGAACAGAATGTCCCGCTCTTTGCCGCCGCGCGCGAAACGGCTCGCAAGAAACAGCGCAATTTGATGGCGCCGCTTGCAGCCATTGACTCGATCGAAGATGCCGCGCGCCTGCCTTTCGCGGAAGGCTGCGCCGCAGAGCGCGAGCGATTCGTCCGTTGCCTCTTCTCGGATCAGTCCAAAGCGCTCATTCACGTTTTTTTTGGCGAGCGCGAAGTCTCGAAAATCCCCAACATCCCCAAAGAAACGCCGGTCCTCCCGATAAATTCCACGGCCGTCGTCGGGTCCGGGACAATGGGAGGCGGGATCGCCATGGTGCTCGCGAATTCGGGCCTGCCAGTTTTGCTAAAGGAAGCGGACCAACCTGCGCTCGATCGTGGCTTGGCCAACATCCGAAAAAACTACGCAAATTCCGTCAGCCGCGGGCGCTTCACGCAACAATTCGTCGATGAGCGCTTGAATCTGATTCAGCCGACGCTCAGCTACGACGGCTTCTCGGCCGTGGACATGGTCATCGAAGCCGTCTTCGAGGGCATGGCGCTGAAAAAAGAAGTTTTCGCCGAGCTCGATCGCGTCTGCAAGCCCGGCACAATCCTGGCCAGCAACACCTCCACTCTCAATATTGATGAAATCGCATCAGCCACGTCGCGCCCGGAATTCGTGATTGGCACGCATTTCTTCAGCCCGGCAAATGTGATGCGCCTGCTCGAAATCGTTCGCGGCAAAGAAACCAGCAAGGAAGTGATCGCAACATGCATGCAGCTTTCAAAGAAACTCGGAAAAGTCGGCGTGCTTGTTGGCAACTGCCGCGGCTTCGCAGGCAACCGCATGTTTCATCCCTACATCCGCGAGGCAACTTTTCTAGTGGAAGAGGGCGCCGGCGTAGAGGCTGTTGACGGCGCGCTCTACAATTTTGGAATGGCTATGGGCCCGCTCGCAACGGGCGACCTCGCCGGACTTGACGTCGGCTGGCGCATTCGAAAGGAGTATCGCCACCTTGAAAAGCCCGGGCTGCGCCAAGCGTTTGCCGCAGATCGTCTGTGCGAGCTGGGACGCTACGGCCAAAAAACTGGCTCCGGGTGGTACAAGTACGACGAAAATCGCCGCCCGACCTCCGATCCCGAAGTCGCCGAAATCGTCCGCAAATGGGCGGCCGAGGCCGGCATTTCGCAACGCCGCATCTCGCCTGAAGAAATCGTTGACCGCTGCATCTACGCGCTCGTCAACGAAGGCGCGCGCATTCTTGAAGAGGGCATTGCGCTGCGCGCCGTGGATCTCGACATCATCTATCTCAATGGCTACGGATTTCCCGCCTATCGCGGCGGGCCGATGTGGTACGCCGATATTGTGGGCCTGAAAACAGTTTACGACCGCGTCGCTGAATTCCACCAGCAGCATGGCGAACTCTGGCAACCCGCGCTGCTGCTGAAACAATTTGCCGAGCAAGGAAAACTCTTCGCGGACTTCAACCGGGAACAAAGCGCCACGGCGTAGCCCGCGATCATTCTATGAGCCGCGTTCTCCTGGTACGCCACGCGCAAGCATCTTTTCTCGAGCCGGACTACGACAAGTTATCTCCACTAGGTGAGACGCAAGCTCGACATTTGGGAAAATATTGGGCGCGACATGAAGTTTCCTTTGATCGAACATGTTCCGGCCCATGTGTTCGCCAGCAAGATACCGCCAGAATCATCAGCGAAGCGTATCGGGATGCCGGTCTCAGCTTTCCTGAGCCGATCATTGTGGAGGAATTCGATGAGTATCAGGGAGAGGCGGTGCTCAAGCGCGTCCTGCCGAAGCTTGTTGAGACGGACTCAACAATCCGTGATCTGCATCAGAAGTTTCTCAATATACGCAGTCCTGCCGACCGCTCAAAATCTTTTCAGAAACTATTCGAAGCCGTGATCGGCAAATGGGTCGGTGGGGAGATTTTCGCGCCCGGCGTAGAATCCTGGGCCGAATTTTGCGCGCGTGTGAACAGTGGCCTTTCCCGTTTCCTCTCTGGAGCCAAGCGCGGCGAACAGTCTGCAATCTTTTGTTCTGGTGGGCCAATTGCCGTCGCCGTGCAGCACGCCTTGAATCTTTCTCCAGCGGACACGTTGCGAGTCGCGTGGATGTCGCGCAATTGTTCTTACAGTGAGTTCCTTTATTCCGGTGAGCGGTTTACTCTGAGCGCGTTCAATGCGTTTCCGCATATGGACGACGCGTCGCTGCTGACATATCGCTGAAGGAGAAAACACACGGCGGACATGCTCGATTTTCGTGACCGCCCGGCCAGCTTGAGGCCCGGGGAAGAACTCGACCTGTCGCGGCTCGAGCCTTTCTTGCGGGCTCATTTTCCTGATGCGGCGGGCTCGCTTGAAATCTCGCAATTCCTCAGCGGCCATTCCAATCTGACTTATCTGCTGCGCCTCGGCGATCGCGAGTTGGTTTTGCGGCGCCCGCCCTTCGGAACCAAAGTAAAAGGCGCCCACGATATGAGTCGCGAGTACCGCGTGCTTGCAAAACTCCATGCCGCTTATCCTCCTGCGCCGGAAATTCTGCTGTACTGTGACGACATTTCAATCATCGGTAGTCCCTTTTACGTGATGAACCCCATCCACGGCATCATCCTGCGCCGGTCTTTACCCGCTGGCTTGGATTTCACGGCGGACATCGCCCGGCGGCTCAGCGTATCTCTTGTGGACAATCTCGCGCGCCTGCACGGCTTGGATTACTCCGCCATCGGCCTTGCTGATCTCGGCAAGCCGCAAGGCTATCTCGAGCGACAGGTGCGCGGCTGGATCGAGCGCTACCACGGCTCAAAGACGCACGAGCTGCCGGAGGTCGAGCCAATCTCTAGTTGGCTGATAAACAATCTCCCGCCCATGAGCGACGCTGCCCTGATCCACAATGACTACAAATTCGACAACGTAGTGCTCGATCCAGCCGACATTACGAAAATTGTCGGCGTTCTCGATTGGGAAATGTGCACCATCGGCGATCCGCTGAGCGATTTGGGCACAGCTCTCGCCTATTGGGTCGAGCCTGAGGACGCGGAAGAGCTCCAGAAAATCCGCTGGGGTCCGACGAACTGTCCCGGCAGCCTCTCGCGCGCTCAACTCGTCGAGCGCTATGCCCGCGCGACTGGCCATGATGTCTCGAATATGGTTTTCTATGTAGCCTTCGCTCGATTCAAGGTCGCAGTGATTGTGCAGCAGATTTATTACCGCTACCACCACGGCCTCACCAAAGATCAACGCTTCGCTGCACTCTTAGAAGTCGCTAAAATTCTCTTACGCGCTTCTCTGCACTCTGCAGAAAGCGGTGCAATCTAAGAGCGCCATTCGATTCTTTCGATTTTGCCGTGACCTTACCTAGTGTGTCCTGAGGATTTCTACGAATAGTAGCGGACGATCCATTCAGCAGCGCAGCAGGGCTTTTCCGCGCCCTCGCACTCGACTGATATCGAGAGTGTAGTTTCCACGCAATCGGAAAGTTCTTTCAAAGATTGCAAAGAGATGCGGGCACGTATCCGCGAGCCGGCGCGAACCGCAGCAGGAAAACGAACTCGATTCAGCCCGTAGTTGATGCCCATGCGCACGCCACCGCGGATCTCGATGGCCTGCTTCAGGAAGTGACTCAGCAGCGAAAGCGTCAAGAAACCGTGTGCGATCGTCGCGCCGTATGGCGACTCCTGTTGCGCGCGTTCACTATCAACATGAATCCACTGACGGTCTTCCGTGGCCTCCGCAAATTGTTGGATACGCTCTTGCGTCAGCGTCAGCCAATCCGTCACGCCAATTTCGCGCCCCAAAAACCCCTTTAATGATTGGGGATTTTCAACCGCCATTAGCGCCATGAAAGGTTCCTGATCGAATTTCTCCAAATGACGGCATCCGCTGCGGATCGCCCAACCGCGCTCGCGGGAATTTATTCGAGGAGGTCAGGCTCTTCGCGAATAATGCGGCTCAGCATCGGCTGAAACTGAAACCATCCGGCGAGGTGGGTGCCCACCGTCTCTCTGGTTGCGATCGCGCTCTCGTGATCAATCTTCACCGGCTTGCCCGCGGCTTCTGCCAGCAGTTGCGCCTGGCAACTCCGGTCCATGGTAATGAACCACCACGCCGCCTCCTCCACAGTGTGCCCCACGGTCAGAAGCCCATGGTTGCGGAGAATCGCAGCTTTGTAATTCCTCAAAGCGTGAGCGATCCGCTCACCTTCTGAGGTCTCATACACCACGCCGGTGAAATCTGCGAACAGTCCGTGGTCCTCATAGAACGCGCAGGAATCCTGCGTGATGGGATCGAGCAGCCGCCCAAGCGAAGCCCACGCCTTCCCATACATCGAATGAGAATGCGCGGCGGCCACCACGTCCGGCCGCGCCGCATGCACCTGCGAGTGGATCGCAAAAGCCGCCTGGTTTACCGGATACTTGCCCTCGACAACTTCGCCTTGATGATTTACCAGTATGAGGTCCGACGCGCGGATCTGCCCGAAGTGCATCCCGAACGGATTCACCCAGAAATGATCCTGCCGCTCGGGATCGCGAGCGGTGATGTGGCCTGCCACTCCTTCATCAAATCCGAAGCGCGAAAAAAGCCGAAAGGCTGCGGCCAATCGCTGCTTGCGGTGCTTCCGCTCTTCTCCAGCGGTCGCAAAAGTCGGCGGTCGCGGGATGTTCAAAGCGTTTGTGGGTGCTCCAGCCATAGGCCCTCCTTTCGATCGAAAGCTCGCTGCTAACGTGCCGCGGCTTGCGGCGCTGATTTCTTCCATTTCCCGAGCTCTTGCCTGGCGATCGCTTCCATGTGGACTTCATCCGGCCCGTCCGCCAGTCGGAGCGCGCGCACCATGGCCCACGCGGCCGCTAGAAACGTGTCTTGTGAAACGCCGGCGCCCCCATGGGCCTGAATGGCACGATCCAGCACGCGCAATGTCACTTTTGGCGCCACCACCTTGATCATCGCGATTTCCGCGCGCGCCTCCTTGTTCCCCACGATATCCATCATGTGTGCCGCTTTCAGCGTCAGCAGGCGTGCCTGCTCGATCTCCATCCGCGAGGTAGCAATGTCGGCGCGGATCGTTCCTTGCTCCGCGAGCGGCTTGCCAAAAGCCACCCGCGATTGCACGCGCCGGCACATTGTTTGCAGCGCTCGTTCGGCCACGCCGATGCAACGCATGCAGTGGTGAATGCGCCCCGGCCCCAGCCGCCCTTGAGCGATTTCAAATCCGCGCCCTTCGCCAAGCAGTATGTTTGATATCGGAACGCGCACATTTTCGAACGTCACCTCAGCGTGGCCGTGCGGCGCATGATCGTAGCCATACACCGTGAGTAGCCGGACCACTTTCACACCCGGCGCGTCCATCGGCACCAGCACCATGGACTGCTGCTTGTGCGCCGCCGCGGAAGGATCCGTCTTGCCCATAAAGATCGCGATCTTGCAGCGCGGGTCACCGGCGCCTGAGGTCCACCACTTCCGTCCATTGATTACATATTCGCTGCCGGCACGCGCGATAACCGCTTCAATGTTCGTCGCGTCGGAGGAAGCGACGGCGGGCTCCGTCATCGCGAAGCAGGATCGAATTTCGCCTGCAAGCAGCGGCTTGAGCCAGCGCGCGTTTTGTTCCGGCGTGCCATATCGAGCGAGCACCTCCATGTTGCCGGTGTCCGGCGCAGAGCAATTGAACACCTCGGGCGCCATGTGGCTGCGGCCCATGATTTCGCAGAGCGGCGCGTACTCCAGGTTCGTCAGCCCCGCGCCGTGCTCGTCGTTCGGCAGAAACAAATTCCACAATCCGGCCGCTCGGGCTTTCGGTTTCAATTCCTCGATCACGCGCGTCGGCGCCCAGCGGTTGCGTTCCACCTCGTCGTGGAAACGCTGCTCGTTTGGATAGATATGCTCGTCCATGAAGGCTTGCAGCCGCTGCTGCAGTTTCTTCACTTTGTCGCTGAACTCGAAATTCACGTGGGTCTCTTATTTGCCGGTGAAAGTGGGCGGCCGCCTTTCGAGAAAATGCGCGACGCCTTCTTTGAAATCTTCGCTCTGCAGGCTCAGGACCATCTCGCGCTCGGCAGTTTCAATCGCTTTTGCGAGCGGCTCGAACATCGCGGCGTACACTTGCCGTTTGATCACGCGCAGCGACCGGGGGCTGACGTTCAACGCGATATCGCGCGCATATTCATGCACCTTAGCCGAAAAAACATCCTGCGGGAACACCTGGTTCACCAGGCCCATGCGCAGAGCTTCCTGCGCATCAATCATTCGCGCGGAATACAGCAGATCAAGGGCGTTTGAAATCCCGACAATCCGTGGCAGCATCCAGGCCATTCCATACTCGGCAATCAGCCCCCGCCGGGCGAAGGCCGTCCCGAATCGCGCTCCGTCCGACGCAAATCGCAGATCGCAGTAGAGCGTGATCACCAGTCCCAGTCCCACCACGGGCCCGTTGATTCCCGCAATCACGGGCTTCTCGATCGCAGGAAAATAAGAGAACTTCTTCTGAAAATCTGGTCGCGCGCCTTTCCGCTTGGTTCCGGCAAGTGCCTGCGCCCGCCTTTTCTTGTCGAGGCCGCGCTCCGCCGCGGTGCTCAAGAGTGAAATGTCTGCGCCCGCACAGAATCCCCGCCCCGCGCCCGTCAGCACAATCACGCGCACGCCGTCGTCGCGTTCCGCCTCCTCCATTGCCGCGCGGACTTCCCGGTCCATCGTCGCAGTCCAGGCATTCAGCTTGTCCGGCCGGTTCAGCGTGATGGTGGCCACGCGATCTGCAACGTTGTAAAGCGTCTCCTGGTTTGCCATAGTGCGCGCGATTATATACAATGCCGCGCGCGTTAGTCACTCTCATGTAAGAGTGACTCTCACCTCGAGGGTTCCATGCCGTTCGCGCAAAATCAGGGCGCAAAAATCTACTGGGATCAGCAGGGCGAAGGCGCGCCTCTACTCCTGATAATGGGCCTCGGTTGGACGTCCCACATGTGGTACCGCTCGCGGCCCGTCCTGGCCGCTCAATTCCGAACCATCGCGCTTGACAACCGTGGCGTTGGGCAGAGTGATATTCCGCCCGGCCCTTATCCGATTGCCCTGATGACGTCTGACGCTGCCGCCGTCCTCGATGCCGCTGGCGTCGAGCGCGCGCACATTTGCGGCATGTCCATGGGCGGCATGATTGCTCAGGAATTCGCGCTGCAATATCCGCAGCGAGTGCGTTCGCTGGTACTCGGCTGCACGGCCCCCGGCGGACCGAATGCGGTGCAGGCCGACCGTGAAGTAATCAACTTGCTTCTCGCGCCCCGCGGAAACCCTGAGGAGATGGCCAAAGCAATAAATCCTTACATATATGACCCCAGCACGCCAGACGCGCGGAAGGAAGAGGATCTAGCCGTGCGCAGGCCGTGGTTTCCGACTGCCGAAGGCTACCTGGCGCAATTGCAGGGCATCATCGCCTGGGAGGCTTACAGCCGCCTGTCGCAGATCACCGCGCCCACGCTTGTAATTCACGGCGAGTCGGACCGTCTGGTGCCGCCGGAAAATGGCAGGAGGATTGCCGCGCGCATTCCGAACGCTAAGCTGGTGATGATCCCGCGCGCTAGTCACATTTTTCCAACCGACCAGCAGGAAGCCGCGCATCGCGCGATGCTGGATTTCCTCGCCGCACAAACAAGTGCTCCGCGGCAGCCGCGGGGTATTGGCGTTCACACCGGTTCTCAAGACATTTGCTAGAATTTACGCGCTTCAGCTCAAGCAGCCGCGTCACGGAGGTTCACCGATGACTCAAAACTTTGAAAATCACGCCAGGTTTGTTCCTGCTTTTCACTTCTTCATTCTGCCAATTTTTCTCTTGAACGTCTTTTGGTCGATCTATCGCCTGATCCAGTCGTTCTCGATCGAGTCAGCCAGATCGTTTCTCCTGGCGCTGGCTTTCCTCCTCCTCGCTTTTCACGCCCGGATTTTTGCGCTCACGGTTCAGGATCGTCTGATCCGGCTCGAAATGCGCCTGCGCATGCAGCAATTATTGCCGCAGGAGCTGCGTCCACGCATCCCCGAATTCACGGTTGACCAGTTGGTGGCGCTGCGTTTTGCGAGTGACGCTGAATTGTCGGCGCTGTGCCGCACGGTTCTCGACGAGAAAATCGCGGATCGCAAAGTGATTAAGAAGATGATTCAGAATTGGCAACCGGATCTCCTCCGCGCGTGACGTGAGCGTTCCATGGATTTATCAGTACGGAAGATTCCGATTTTATTGCAGTTTACTCGGCTCCGTTTTCCAGAAATCCACGCCGGCGGCCTGCGGCGGCAAGTCCACGGTCGCAACGGTCTTGAGCGATTCCAGGTCAATCACTTCGAGCGTGCCGGGATCGGAGCCGATTCCTTCAACGGAAATGAACGCGAAGCGGTTATCAGGCGAGACTACCGCGCCGTGCACTACCTTCCGCTTGGTAGGAATTCGCGCCAGCTCTGTCCCGTTCTTCGGATCGAACACGGAAACCGACTGCCCGCGCTTGTTCGTCGCCACCAGCCGCCCGTCTTTCGTCATCGCCAAGTTGTACACACCGCTCCCCGCCGCAAATCGCCGCGCCACTTTCCATGACGCGACGTCCACGCCCACAATTTCGTTCGATTTGTTGCACGCGACGTACACCTCTGATCCGTCGTTCGAAGGCTGCGCCCACGTCGGGACGCACGTCAGCTCGCCCATCTTCATTTGCTCATGCGGCGCGCCCGGCATTCCCATCTCTTTGCCTGCGCTCAAAACGAAGTGCCGCGACGTTTCAAATTTCTGCGTGTCGATTTCCGCCAGCATATCGTCCATCATGCAGGCTGAATAATGCTTGGTCCCCTGCGGGTTCAGGCGCGAACCATGCGGCATCGTGCAGGTGGTGATGCGCTTCACTTCGATCATTTCCTCCGTGGCCACCACGGAAATGGACGAAGGCGCCATGTCGCCGTGAAAATTTGCGTTCGCCACGTACAGAAATTCTCCATCCCGCGAAATATCCACGGTCGCAGGAAAAAGTCCCAGTGATTTGTAGCGCACCACTTCGTCCGTACCCGCCTTCAATTTCCACACCGAACCATCGGGCCTTCCATGCCCCACAGTCACATATATGAATTGCTTGTCGGGCGAAACAGCGATTCCGTGCGGCCCGTTGATGTCCGTCGGCATCAAGCCGATGTGCGTTTCGCGTTCAATGCGCGTTCCCTTCGGCCCGAAGCGCACCAGCACGACTTTGTCCGCTGCTTCGCACACCACATAGACGAGATAATCCTGCGCGGCGCTCGCCACGGCTCTGCCCTTCGCATCTCGTTGCTGCGCAGCAATCGGGCGTAACAGGAGCGGTGCTGACGCCAGGAGCAAAAGAAATGCGAACACTCCAAAATTCTTCACGCGCACATGCCCGCGGCACGCATGCTGCCGCGTATCGTCAACTCCAAAATCCATAAGCATCAAATTCCCCTCGCCCGAAATAATCTCAGCCGCATGCATAGCTTGAGCCCCGCAGCCAGGATTGCAGCGAACAACCTACCACCGATTGAAATGATTTGTGGGATTTCCGATGAAATAAGGCTCGGATCTTCGAAGCAGCACTCGACCGAATGTTTCTATGGGTGCGTTCGGGGGTGCGACGACTGGTCTTCAGCACAAGCCCGCTACCAGAAAGTCATGCCCACGCGGACCGTCTTTTGAACAATTGGATTGCGAATGCTATCCAGACGGGTGCATCCGATGATAGATTCGCGCCGGGCGACTTCGTGCAGGACCACACTCACTCCAGGCTGCCAGTGCCCGCCACCCCCGCTTCCGTATCGTGGTCGCCCGCTGGTCTTCTCGCCCGCTTGGGATTGTTCGACGCGACCATGGTCGTGATGGGCGGTATCATCGGCTCCGGCATCTTCATCAATCCTTACGTCGTCGCCAAGCTGGTTCACACTCCAGTCCTTATTCTTGGCGCCTGGGTCGTCGGCGGCGCGATAGCACTTGTCGGCGCATTCATCTACGCCGAGCTTGCTGATCGCATGCCGAGAGTTGGCGGGCAGTACGCCTATCTCTCCGCCGCATTCCACCCCGCGCTCGGGTTCCTGTACGGTTGGGTCTCTCTCCTGGTCATTGGCGCGGGAGGGACAGCTGCTGTGGCCGTGACATTCGCAGAATATTTTGGCCAACTCACTCATCTCGCGGTTCCTGAAAACGTCTCCGCAATCGCCGTCATAGTAGCCCTTGTGGCCATCAACTGCATGGGCGTGCGCGCGGGAAGCGGTCTGCAGAGCCTGTTCATGGTGCTGCGCATTCTCGCCGTTGCACTGATAGTCGCTGGCGGCGCGTGGTTCGTTGTGCGAACATCCGGAGCTTCACAAACGACCTGGCATCCGGTAGTCGACCAACCCATTTCGTTCGGGCTTCTCAGCGTCTTCGGCGCATCGATGATTCCGGTGCTTTTCGCATATGGGGGCTGGCAGACGGCCAATTTCATCGCGACCGAAATTCGCGAGCCGCGCAAGACTCTCGCGCGCGCTCTTCTCCTGGGCGTGCTCGGCGTTATCGCGCTCTATGTTTCCGTCAATTTCATCTATGTGCAGGCGCTCACCCCCGCGGTTCTCGCGTCCACGGCGACTCCTGCGTCTGAAGTGATGCGCCGGGCCTTTGGTGATTGGGGAGGGCGCCTGATTGCTGTTGCCATCGTCATTTCTACTGTTGGTTTTCTCAGCCAAGCCATGCTTACCTACCCGCGCCTCTATTTCGCCATGGCCTCAGATGGCGTGCTCCCCGCCGGATTCGCGCGGCTCGCTCAGCGCAGCCGTGCTCCGGTGGGAACGATCGTGCTCCAGGGTTGCGTTACAATCGCTGTCGTCCTCCTCGGAACGTACGAACAAATCCTGAGTTACGTGGTCGTAATGGATTGGCTCTTCTTCTGCCTCACGGCAGCATCTTTGTTCATCTTTCGCGGACGCGACCGCCACAATCCCGGCGTCGGCGCTGATGCGGACATCGGCTATCGCGTCCCAGGCCATCCCTGGTCCACCGGACTTTTCACTGCCGTCTCCGGATTGATTGTGCTCAATACGATTTATAAATATCCTCGCAATGCAGGTATCGCTGTGTGTATCCTCTTCGCCGGGCTCCCATTCTATTTCCTGTTGCGAGGGCGCGCGCAGCGCCCGGCCAATTCCGAGTGAATTTTCCATGAGTCCTCAGCGCCGGGATGTCCGTTCGGTGTATATGGAATGGGCCAAGCTTCGTTCTGCCTCCCGCTACAATCTCGCTGCCAGCGATCTTTCACAACTTCCACTCGCCGATCTGCATATCCGCATCGAAGACCTTGAACTCACCGGCCCCGGAGCCTATGGCTTTGAGCCGCTCATACAACGGCTAGCCTCGAAGGCGGGAGTGCCCGTGGAATGTGTGGTTCATGCGCAGGGCGCCTCGATGGCGAATCATCTCGCGATGGCTGCTTTGCTTGAGCCGGGGGATGAAGTGTTGGTCGAGGAACCCACCTACGAGGCGCTGCTCGCCGCCGCGCAATATCTCGGCGCAAAAATTCGCCGTTTCCCGCGCCGCTTGGAGAATGGCTTTCAGCTCGACCCGCGTGAAGTGGAACGCGCCATTTCGCCTCGCACCCGCGTGATTGTCCTTACCAATCTTCACAATCCCACCGGTGTGCGTACTTTGGACGCGGCTCTGAAGCTTGTCGGTGAGATTGCCCGCAGCCTGGGCGCCCATGTGCACGTGGACGAGGTTTATCTCGAAGCCTGCTTTGACTCTCCGTGGAAGTCTGCCTTTCATCTCGGATCAAATTTCATCGCTACCAGCAGCCTCACCAAGGCCTACGGCCTTTCCGGATTGCGCTGCGGTTGGGTGCTGGCAGCGCCGCCGCTCGCGCAGCGGATGTGGCGCCTCAACGATCTCTTTGGAGTCGTTGCGCCCCATGCCGCCGAGTTGCTAAGCGTGATCGCGCTCGATCATCTTGCGCAAATTACTGCGCGCGCCAAACACATTCTCACGACAAACCGCGTGCTCCTGAAGAAGCTCCTTGATTCCCGCAAAGATCTCCTCACCATCTGGCCCGAAGCAGGGACCGTTGCCTTCCCGCAATTGACTACCGGCCCGGCAGAGGCCTTCTGCCAACTACTGCGTGAAAAATACGAAACCAGCGTAGTGCCCGGACGGTTCTTCGAAGCCCCGGACCATTTCCGCATCGGCATTGGCGGTGAGACAGAGAATGTGCGCGAGGGATTGTCACGCGTCGCAGCGGCGCTCGATGACCTGGCTTCCAAACGGTGACCATCCGGCATCGGTGAGCTAGGAATATTTGGCGCGCCTGCGCGCCGCACGCGCCGGCTTCGATCGCAATATCTCAACCAGCGCTTGCGCGGCAGCCGCAAGCGGCCGGTCCTGCCGGTACACCAGATAAACGCGCCGCAAAATTCTCATTTGCCGCAGACGCAACTCCTTCAGATCGCCGCGCCCGATTTCCTGTTGTACGCACATCCGCGGCACGATCGCCACGCCACGCTTCATTTCCACAAATCGCTTGATGCTCTCGATCGTCGGCAGTTCGATATCCATCCGTAGCGGCACTTTGTACCGCGCGAACATCTGGATCACTCGTTGCCGGTACGGCGAATCAACAATGTGCGCCACGAACGTTTCGTCTCCGAGCGCGCTGATGTCCACTTCCTTACGCTTCGCCAACGAGTGCCCGGGCCACACGATAAGCGCCAGAGCATCGCGATAAAATTCCACGGCCGCCAGCTGGCGCTCCTCCGGCAAATAGGAAATCACGCCGATGTCGAGTTGATGATTGAGCACTTCGCGCGGCACGTCCCGCGAAAACACTCGATGCACGCGAATTTGAATTCCGGGATAAACGCGCCGGTAGCGGTCGAGCGCCGGCAGCAGCGCGTGGATCGAGCTTTCATTCACGCCGATGGATACCTGCCCGCGCTCGAGCCCTTGCAATTCCTTCATCCCTTTGCCGATTTCTTCGCGCAGGTTCAGCATGCGCTCGGCGTACTCGAGCAGCAGAGTGCCGGCATCCGTGAGCGCGCGCGCCCCCGATCCGCGGACAAAGAGCGGCTGGCCCACCCAATCTTCCAGCTTGCGCATGGCGATGCTGACCGCCGGTTGCGTGCGATACAGCTTCTCCGCGGCGCGGGAATAGCTGCGCTCTTGCGCCACCGTTTTGAATACCTGCAGGGCCGCCAGATCCACGAAATTATCCCTTTCCTGGGAACCGCTTCTGTATAAGCCAGATTTATCATACATGCAACAAATATAAATTGGACATGCTTGCGCGAATCGCGGTTCACTCCTTGTGACTCGCAGGGTCTCTATGGACACCGTCCACATCTTCGACACCACACTGCGCGATGGCGAGCAATCGCCCGGGTTCTCCATGAATCGTGAGGAAAAGCTGCGTCTCGCCCGCCAACTCGAACAGCTTGGCGTGGATGTGATCGAAGCCGGATTTCCTATCGCTTCCCCCGGAGACCTCGAAGCCGTTCGCGCCGTCGCTGGAGAGATTCGCGGCTGCCGTGTCGCCGCTCTCGCACGCGCGCGGCAGGAAGATGTGGATGCGGCCTTGCACGCGCTCGAGCCTGCTGCTAAGCCGCGCTTGCATATTTTCTACGCCACCTCCGACCTGCACTTGAAGCACAAGCTGCGGATCACACGCCATGAAGCGCAAGCCCAGATCGCCTGCATGGTCCGCTTTGGGCGCAAACATTGTGATGAAGTGGAGTTTTCCGCAGAAGACGCGAGCCGCAGCGATATCGCCTACCTCTGCGAGGTCGCTGAAGCAGCCGCCGATGCCGGCGCCACAGTCCTGAATCTTCCCGACACGGTTGGCTACACCACGCCCGGCGAATACGCGGAAATGTTTCGACGCGTCCGCGCACGCCTGGCTGCGTATCCGAACATCATCTTTAGCGCGCATTGCCACAATGATCTCGGCCTTGCTGTCGCCAATTCGCTCGCGGCGATTACGGCGGGCGCGCGCCAGGTGGAATGCACCATCAACGGAATTGGCGAGCGTGCGGGCAATGCCTCGCTCGAAGAAATCGCCGTCGCGCTGCATGTCCGGCAAGCGCACTTCGGCGCTTCCACGAACATTGTGCTCGAGAAACTTTATTCCACCAGCCGCCTGCTCACCGCCATCACCGGCGTCTCTGTCCCGCCAAACAAAGCAGTGGTCGGCGCGAATGCGTTTGCGCACGAAGCGGGCATTCACCAGGATGGCATCCTGAAAAATCCCCTCACCTACGAGATCATCCTTCCGGAGAAAGTCGGCGTGCCCTCGCGCCGTCTCGTGCTCGGTAAGCATTCCGGCCGCAGCGCGTTGCGCGCGCGCCTGGAAGAGCTTGGCTATCGAACCAGCGAAGCCGAGCTGGCGGAATGCTACCGCCTGGCCATCGAGCGCGCCGACAGCGCAAAGCAAGTCGGCGATCGCGACCTTCTCGCCATCATCCACAAAGTTCGCCGTGCTGGCGCGCCCGATGAAGCCCGACACGACGCGAGCACAGCCGCAGCACACTGAAATCCAGAGGACGTCAATGAGCGGGGTTAGAAAAATTATCGCAGTCCTGCCGGGAGACGGCATCGGTCCTGAAGTCACGCGTGCCGCTGTTGAGTTGCTGGGGGATTTTGCTCTAGCTTTTGGCCACCACTTTGAATTCCGCGAACTCCCGTTCGGCGGCGCCGCGATTGACCGATGCGGTGCGCCGCTGCCGCCCGAAACGCTTGCCGGATGCCGCTCCGCCGATGCCATCCTGCTCGGCGCGATTGGTGGTCCGCACTGGGATTCGTTGCCCCTCGCAAAACGTCCTGAGAGCGGCTTGCTCGCGCTGCGCAAGGAGCTCAGCCTTTACATCAATCTTCGCCCGATTCGGTTCCGTCCGGCGCTGCAGGGCATTTCTCCGCTCCGGCCGGATCGCATCACCGGCTGCGACTTCGAAATCGTCCGCGAATTGGCGGGCGACATTTATTTCGGTGAGCACGAGCTGCGCGGAGAAAACGGCAGCGCTCGGGCCCGCGATGTCGCATCCTACACTTCTGCAGAAGTCGAGCGCGTGGCCCGCTATGCGTTCGAGCGCGCGGGCGCGCGTGGGCGTCACGTCACGAGCGTGGACAAAGCCAATGTGCTTTCCACTTCCGTTCTATGGCGCAGCACCGTCACGTCCGTTGCGCGCGAATTTCCACGCGTCACTCTCGATCATCTCTACGTGGACAACGCCGCGATGCAACTCCTGCTTCGCCCCAAACAATTCGATGTAATCCTCACATCAAATATGTTCGGCGACATTCTGAGCGACGAAGCCGCCGCGCTCACCGGCTCGATTGGCTTGATTCCTTCGCTGAGCCGCGGACACAAGGACATGCCCGCTCTCTACGAGCCGATTCACGGTTCCGCTCCGTCGCTCGCCGGGAAAGATGTGGCCTGCCCGCTCGGCGCGATTTTTTCCGCCAGCCTGATGTTGCGTGAATCTTTCGGACTGGATTTCGAAGCGCAACGATTGGAAGCAGTCGTGGATCGCGTGCTGGACTACGGCAATCGCACCATGGACATCGCCGAGCCCGGCAGCCGCATTTTGCGTTGCTCGGAATTCACTTCGCAGATTCGCGCCGAAATGCGCGACTCGCTATTGCACACCGAGCGATACGGCTGGGGCGTGTAGAATTCCGCCGGCCGTTAGAGTTTTCTCATCACCAGGCAATCTGCGATCATGTCGTGCAGCGCCTGCTTTCTTGGTGTGAACCCCGCGAAGATACAACTCAAAACGAAATAAATAATGCCCAGGCCGGGCACTCCCAGCGCGATAAATTTCCCGGCAAAAAATCGCCCGCTGGCCCGCCCGAACGAAATCCGGTTACCGGCTGTATCAGTGACATAGAGGCCGAGTATTTTTTTGCCCAGCGATCCCTGCAATGTGGAGCATTCGAGGATCGCAAAATAAAGCCCGCTTCCCACAATCATGATCAGCAACACTGTCAGGATAAATCCGGAACCCAGAGCCGTGGTCAATGCATCCAGAGATTCTCCCGGCTCTATATGTTGCAGGGCAGCAGAAAGCCCCATGCCGACTGCGAGGAATCCGACGATAAATGTGAACGGAATGAATAGGAGAATTGAGTCGATCACCAGAGCTATGAACCGCAGCCAGAACCCGGCGTACGCGGCAGTGAGCCGGACGGTCGGGCCCGAAGGCTCAGTCGCCCCGTGCACTCGCTCCACGGAATTTGGCGGTAGGGGAGGTGCGGGGGTCGCACCCACAACGGGCGCACCGCAACCGCTGCAATAGGCTGCGCCATCCGTCAGCGCTGTCCCGCACTTCGAGCAGTACACAATTTCTCCTTCCCACCGTTTTCGAACCCGCCAATTGTGGCGCGGGGCTTGCAGCGCATGCTACTGAACAGGATTCCTGCGGGTCAACTCGCAATTCAGCACATGGAGTTTCAACTCAACCACCCGCGACCGGTTCTGAAACTTAGTGTGGGCCGGCCCGAACCAACCCGGTGACTTCGATTGCGGCAGCATGCTCCGATTGTTTAGACTCGTGCGTCTAACACAAGGGAGGAAACATGCACATTCACATCACGACCGCAGGGAAATTTCTCGCCGGAAGCTTGCTTGCGCTGGGGCTCTTTTTCAGCGGCTACCTGGCCGGGCAGAATAAATTTGGCCAGCCGAAGACGGTGCTGCATCTGAGCATCATCAAGTGGAATGCCAACGCGTCCGACGCCGACAAGCAGAGGACGCTGGAGGGCGTGAAAGAGATGGCCGCGAAGATTCCCGGAATCAAGAATGTGTGGATCAAGGGAGACCGCATCCAACCGCGTGACTTCAACGCGGCGTTCGCGATCGAATTCAAGGACCGCGACGCCGCCGACGCTTACGCCGAAAGCCCCATTCACAAAGCCTGGTCCGATCAATATCTGCTGCTGCGCGCCGCGAGCCTTTCGGAGCAGATTACGAACCCATAGTGGGATTGGCGGTCGAAAAATCTCTCGCGCGTCTGCGCCTGCGGTGCTAGGCTGCGCCTTGTACCGTCGCGCGCAGGGGCGCGCAGAAGAGAGCACGGTGAGCCTGTGCTCCGCGACGCTTCTCTCTTTAACGTTCCCTCGGCCCCAACTCCAGCGTGGGAGGAAATCACGGCCATGAAAAAACTTGTCACGGCCATCGTGGCGACCTTCATCGTCCTGATGGCTACGAATTATCTGGTGCACAGCGTCTGGTTGATGCCGGACTACGACGCCATACCGCTCAGTCACCGGAACCCTTGGAGTATGCGGCACAGGTTCTGGCTCCTGGTGTTGGGCCAGGTCTCGTTCTCGGCAATGTTCGCCTACATTTACACGCGTGGGAGAGAAAACAAGCCCTGGATGGCGCAAGGCATCCGGTACGGGATACTGGTGACGCTGCTGACTGTGATTCCCACTTCTTTGACTGAGTACACTGTGTACATCATCCCGCACGAGTTGGCGATCAAGTGGATGGTGGCCGGAAGCATTCAGATGATCCTTGCCGGCCTGGTGGTTGGCACAATTTTCAAGGATGGCGCGACATCCTGAAGTGCGCGCGAGCAAGGCGATCAATTTTTTTCCTCGCGCGCGAGTAATTCGCGAAGTTCGTCGAGCCGGAACGCCTTCTTGAACCGGTTGTCGAGCGCCTGATCGGAAAGCAAACGCCGTGCAAAGATTCCGATCTTCGCGCGGCGTGTGACCACGTAGCGGGCCCGCGGGGGCTCATCTTCAATCGCGCGGAGTACAACGCGCGCGCAATCTTCCGGCTGGTAGCGCGATGCTTTCCTGGTCCTTTCCCACTCGCCGAGAAATGCCTGATAAATCCCTTTATAGGGACTCCGCTCTGCGCCCTTGGCGTAGGCGGAAGAAAGTTCGGCCGCGGTGCGATTCATGCTGGTCTGAATGTAGCCGGGTTCGATGAGCACTACGTGAATGCCGAAGGGGTAAAGCTCGAGGCGCATTGAGTCGCTCGCGGCCTCGAGAGCATGCTTGCTGGCGGCGTACGGTCCCATCACAGGGATGGCCACCTTCCCTGAAATCGAGCTCATGTTGATGATGCGGCCATGGCGGCGCCGGCGCATTTCCGGCAGCACGCGGTGTGCAAGACGAATGGGGCTGAAGAAATTTGTCTCGAGGACTCTGCGTAAATCCGCTGGTGTAACTTCCTCCATCACGGCGGCAATCGCGATTCCCGCATTGCTGACGAGAATATCCACCGGCCCGGCGCGCCGCTCGATTTCCGCGATACCGCGCTCGCCGGAGGCTGCGTCGCAGACATCCAATTCCAGGGCCTCGAGCGGAAGTTTCCGGTCGTGCGCCAATTGACTGAGCGCTTCGAGCCGCTCCGCGTTGCGCCCGGCGGCGAAAACATGATAGCCGCGCTCGGCAAGAAGAATGGCGGTAGCGCGGCCCAGCCCGTCCGTCCCACCCGTGACCAAGACTGTACTGAGCTTCCCTGGCGATGGATTTGCGGCCATTGCAATCCCCCCTTGTGCAGCGGGAAGGTAACGCAGAAAGAAGGAAATGGCGAGTGTTCCGCGCAGCAAGATGTGGCTGGCTCACGCTGACTCTGTGTAATTTGTCGCAGGTAATGGCGCGCAGGACCCCGGAAATAGTTGCGATTAGAACTGGTCGCCTCCGTTTGTTTTGAATGAGTTACGGCGAATTCTATTTCACCTGTGTTGCGATTAGAATTCCTTGTTCGGGCTCGCAAAAATCGAAGAAAAAGTGAAGATTTTTGAGGAAAAAGCCGGAACGGATGAGGTAGTGAGGGGGTGCAGAGGGCGGCGTTCCGATAGTGACCGAATTTTAGCACAGAGAAGGGTAGCACAGATGAGCGATAGTTGCAACTAGATTAATAGTACCAAAATGGGAAACCGGGCTGGATGACAATCACCATGTGCCTCTAACCTTTGCTTTTTCATCTAACCTGATGGTTGTGAAGCTGGATACTGGAGACCTGCTGCCATCCGGCAAGACTGCTCTGGAGGTGACGCATGATCAAGAAAGTGAAAGGCGGATACGAAGTGGTGTCGAAGACGACTGGGCGGAACCTTGGCGGGCCGTACAAGACAAAGGCAGAGGCGCTGAAACGGCTCCGGCAGGTGGAATACTTCAAGCACCGCAAAGGGTGAGACTTAGCAGCCTTGCCCTCTGGGAATATCGCGCGGCGTATGCGCTCCGATCCGATCCGCGATGCGAAATCCTGCTCCGCCGTGTTGATGCGCCTTAGTAGCGATTGGACTGTAGCGGCTGGCGGTGGTAGGATTTTGCCGCCGGTCGAGCGCTCCATGGGACCTGTTGGCATTCCATCCTTCCACGCAGAACCCCGAAAAACGAATTTGCGCGCGGGATACTTTTATTTTGCGCGGGACACAAGATTTCTTCGCGACGCGCTGAAGAAAATCTGCAGGCGGTCTCGCGAGAGTTGGCAGTGATTTTCATTCCATTGATTTGAGGCGGGGCCGGGAGGCATTTTCATGATTTCGTTTCGCGTGAATGGAAAAGCGGTGAGCCTCGACGTGGACCCTTCGATGCCGTTGCTGTGGGCGCTGCGCGAGAACCTGCAACTGACGGGGACGAAGTTCGGATGCGGGATGGCGCAGTGCGGCGCGTGCACGGTGCACATCGATGGCGAGGCGGTGCGTTCGTGCGTGGCACCTGTATCGCGCGCGGCGGGGCGCGAGGTGACCACCATCGAGGGAATTTCGCCCGATTTGAGCCATCCGCTGCAACGCGCCTGGATCGAGCTGGATGTTCCACAGTGCGGCTACTGCCAGTCTGGGCAAATCATGAGCGCGGCGGTGCTGTTGCGCGAGAAACCCCATCCAACAGATGAAGATATTGATGAGGCGATGACCGGGAACATCTGCCGGTGCGGGACCTATCCGCGCATCCGTCGCGCGATTCACCGGGCGGCGGAACTGAAGGCCGCGGGAGGTGCGAAATGAGCGAGGCGGTTCTCGAACGGCGGGATTTCCTGAAACTAACAATTGGGGCGAGCGGCGGGCTGCTGATTGGATTTTATTTGCCTGGCGCGGCGAGCGCTGTGGCGGCAGCGCCCGATGATGTGTTTGCACCGGACGCGTTTGTGCGCATTGCGACGGACGGAACCATTTCGGTGGTTGTGAATCATTCAGAGATGGGGCAAGGCGTGTACACATCGCTTCCGATGCTGCTGGCGGATGAAATGGACGCGGACTGGACGAAGGTACGATTTGAGCCTGCGCCCGTCGATCCCGCGTATAACCATCCCATTTTTGGCGCGCAGATAACGGGAGGCAGCACGAGCACGTGGTCGGGATTCGAGCAATACCGCAAGGCCGGCGCAGTGGCTAGGGCCGTGCTGGTAATGGCTGCGGCGCAGCAGTGGAACGTGGCGCCGGAGAAATGCGCGACGGCGAATGGATTCGTGGTGAATTCTGCGACCGGTGCGCGGCTGTCGTATGGAGAGCTGGCGACCAAGGCGGCAGGGATCAAACCGCCGGAACAGGTTGCGCTGAAGAACCCGAAAGATTTCAAGCTGATCGGAAAACCGCAGAAGCGGCTGGACACTCCGGAAAAGACGAACGGGAAGGGTGTGTTTGGAATTGACGTGATCTTGCCGGGGATGTTGACGGCGGTGGTGGCGCGGCCAATCACGTTTGGCGCGAAGCTCAAGACGTTTGATTCTGCGAAAGCGGCGGCGGTACCGGGCGTGCGGAAAGTGGTGCAGGTACCTTCGGGAGTGGCGGTGATCGCGGATGGGTTCTGGGCGGCGAAGCGTGGGCGCGACGCGCTGATCATCGATTGGGATGAAGGCGCGATGGCCGGCTTTAGCACGAAGTCGCAGCGGGAGGAGTACGCGGCGCTGGCCCGGCAACCAGGACTTTCGGCGCGGAAAGATGGTGATGCGGCGGCTGCGATTGCGAGCGCGGGGAAAAAGATCGAGGCGGTGTATGAGGTGCCGTATCTGTCGCACGCCATGATGGAGCCACTTAATTGCGTGGTGGATTTGCGCGCGGACGGCTGCGAAATCTGGGTGGGTACGCAATTTCAAACCGGCGACCGCTATGCTGCCGCGCAAATTGCAGGGTTGAAGCCGGAGCAGGTGAAACTGAACACGACATTGCTTGGCGGAGGATTCGGACGGCGGGCGAATCCGCACACAGACTTCGTCAGTGAAGCGGTGCACGTAGCGAAAGCCGCTGGAGCGCCGGCGAAAGTGAAAGTGATCTGGACGCGCGAAGACGACATGCGCGGCGGGTATTACCGGCCAGCGTATTATCATGCACTCGCGGGATGCGTGGATGGGAGCGGAGCGCCGCTGGCGTGGTCGCATCACATCGTGGGGCAATCGATCATCGACGGCACGGGATTTGAGAAGGTGATGATCAAGGACGGGATTGACGACACGTCGGTGGAAGGCGTTGCCGACATGGCCTATTCGATTCCGAATATTTCCGTGCAATATCACCCGACAAAGAACGGCGTGCCGGTGTTGTGGTGGCGGTCGGTGGGGCATTCGCACAACGCGTTCGTGAAGGAATGTTTCTTCGACGAGCTGTGCGCGGCGGGCGGAAAGGATCCATATCAGATGCGGCGGGCGCTGCTGGCGAATAGCCCGCGGGAGCGCGGCGTGCTCGACCTGGTGGCGGAAAAATCGGGGTGGGGGAAGCCGATGCCGGCGGGCCGGGGCCGGGGGATCGCGGTGCACGCGTCGTTTAAGAGTTTTGCCGCGCATGTTGCCGAAGTGTCGGTGGACGATAATGGCAAAGTGCGCGTGCATCGGATGGTTTGCGGCATCGATTGCGGGCAATACGTGAATCCCGGAATCATTGAGGCGCAGATCGAGGGTGGCGCCATCTTCGGCATCACCGCAGCGCTGTACGACGAATTGACGTTTGAGGGAGGACGATTGCAACAGAGCAATTTTCACGACTATCCGATGGTGCGGATGAACGATTGTCCGGAAATTGAAGCGCACATCGTGCACAGCAGCGAGAGCCCGGGAGGCATGGGCGAACCTGGAGTGCCGTGCGCGGCTCCGGCGGTGGCCAACGCTATTTTTGCGGCTACCGGGAAGCGCGTTCGCAAACTTCCGATTCGCATGGCCGAGGCCGTCTGACCGGAGAGAAGCCGGCGGAGAGAGGATCGCGATGAATCACATTCGATGGGGAGCGGTGGCGGGCGCTGCGTGCTTTCTACTTTTCGCGGTGTGGCTCGCGGGCAAGCCCCGCGGCGGCACAGAACTTTCTCGGGTGAGCGCGGATGACATGGCCGCGCGCGATGATCCCGGCTCCGTTGCCGCGTTCAAAGAAATGCTGGTGGTGATTCGCAACCCGCGCTGCATGAATTGCCATTCGAATGGCGATTTCCCGCGGCAGGGCGACGACGGGCATGCGCACGCGATGAATGTCCGCCGCGGGCCGGACGGAAAGGGAGTAACTGCGGAAAAGTGCAACACCTGCCACCAGGACCATAACCTCGAGGGTTTGCATCTTCCACCCGGAGCTCCCAACTGGCATCTGCCGCCGCGGGACATGCCCATGATTTGGCAAGGGCTGACGGATCGCGGGATTTGCGAGCAGTTGAAGGACCCGGCGCGCAACGGCCATCGCTCGATGGAGCAACTCGTCGAGCATTTCACGACGGATAAACTTGTGGCTTGGGGTTGGAACCCTGGTCCGGGGCGCGCGGCCGTGCCGATGTCGCGCGAAGAATTTGCGGCCAAGGTGAAGGCCTGGGCATCGAAGGGCGCTGCCTGCCCGACCGATTGAGAGCATTTTGGGATTTCCACAACGGGGAGTGAAATCCACAGATTAAGTTACAAAAAATAATTGGCGAATACTTGACGAAATACCGAATCTTGCTATACTCTCCTGATGTCGGTGGCCCCTTAGTTGGGCGGGGATTCTCCTGACTGGCCGGGTCTGCCGTCTCATGTAGAGGTGAGGTTGGTTACGCACACCGGGTACACAAAAATCGAGCTTCGAGCATATCCGTTCGGGAGGCTGCGCGAGTAGCGGCGGCCCAAAAACGAATGGACGGACATGCCCGGCGCTCGACGCCGGGTTTTTTATTTTAGGGCTTGTTGAATCGCAGTGGCGGCTCCAAATCGCCAGTGCGCTCCGCCGGGAGCGGAGACGTTCCGATCGGAAGTTGTGAGCGGAACGAAGATCTTTGACAACTGAAAGAAGTTGGCACGCGTTGCGCGAATATCAAGGTTCGCGTGGCGCGGAAAACCGCAAGTTTTGCTCGAGAGTAGCGCAATGTGGAAAGGCGAGCTTGCTCCATGCGAAGTGTGCGTGCACCCCAGGCTGCAGTTTGGCAAGGGGACGCGCACAGCACCTTGAAGAGAAGAGATGAAGGGCTGCAAGACCTTTCGTCAATTTTTTTCAGGGTCCCGGTTCGAAATGGATTGGGACGTGTTGGGTAAGTTTTATGGTCAAGCTACTAAGGGCGTACGGTGGATGCCTTGGCGCCAACAGGCGATGAAGGACGTGGCAAGCTGCGATAAGCCTCGGGGAGCTGCAAGCAAGCATTGATCCGAGGATTTCCGAATGGGGAAACCCAATCTGGTAAAACCAGGTTACAGCCCGCTGAATACATAGGCGGGTATGAGCAAACCCAGGGAAGTGAACCATCTCAGTACCTGGAGGAAAATAAATCAAACGAGATTCCGAGAGTAGCGGCGAGCGAAATCGGAACAGCCCAAACCCCGGTATTTATATCGGGGGGTTGTAGGACCGCGTGAGTAGAGTTACCAAACCGGAGGCTAGGTGAACCTGCTGGAAAGCAGGGTCAAAGAGGGTGAAAACCCCGTAGCCGAAAGCTTACCGGACTCGAAGCGGTATCCTGAGTACTACGGGGCACGAGAAACCCCGTGGGAAACTGGGGAGACCACTCTCCAAGGCTAAATACTCGTTGGCGACCGATAGTGAACTAGTACCGTGAGGGAAAGGCGAAAAGCACCCCTGCGAGGGGAGTGAAATAGAACCTGAAACCGTATGCCTACAAGCAGTCGAAGGGCTATGACACGACTTCGGTCGTGTAATGCCTAACGGCGTGCCTCTTGCTTAATGAGCCGGCTAGTTATTCTCACACGCAAGGTTAAGCGAAAGCGAGCCGTAGCGAAAGCGAGTCCGAATAGGGCGAATAGTGTGTGGGAATAGACGCGAAGCGGGATGATCTACCCTTGGCCAGGTTGAAGGTCGCTTAACCGCGACTGGAGGACCGAACCGTTGTGAGTTGAAAATCGCTCGGATGAGCTGAGGGTAGGGGTGAAAGGCTAATCAAATTCCGTGATAGCTCGTTCTCCCCGAAATGCCTTTAGGGGCAGCCTGGTGCGTTTTGCCACGGTGGTAGAGCACTGAATGGACTAGGGTCCCATCCAGGATACCGAATCCAATCAAACTCCGAATGCCGTGGACAATAGCACGGGAGTGAGACTACGGGGGATAAGCTCCGTGGTCGAGAGGGAAAGAACCCAGATCGCCAGCTAAGGTCCCCAACTGCAGACTAAGTGGGAAAGGACGTGTGAGCGCACAGACAGCCAGGAGGTTGGCTTAGAAGCAGCCATCCTTTAAAGAAAGCGTAACAGCTCACTGGTCAAGTGTTCACGCACCGACAATCCAACGGGGCTAAGTCTGCGACCGAAGCTGCGAAATTGAATGTTTCTTCGGAAATATTCATTTGGTAGGGGAGCATTCTGTGGA
>Ga0307473_10000021_pt1 | contig 34231 bp, 26 predicted proteins | sample atmos_gasesAM5C__FD_203744 | JGI IMG/M metagenome (GOLD analysis project Ga0307473, IMG submission 203744) | Hardwood forest soil microbial communities from Morgan-Monroe State Forest, Indiana, United States - atmos_gasesAM5C_515 | ecosystem: Environmental > Terrestrial > Soil > Temperate...
CTTTGTCCCGGCGAGAATGCGGACTCGGTACAAGGTCCGACTGCCGACCTGCGTGGGAGTAGTCAGCACAGGCCGGTGATATCGCCCAGAGAAGCGGAGCGCCAAGAGGCTAGCCTCCGCTTTGTCGAATGAGCCGACTTGTACGGCAAAGCGGAGAGGGGCTGCGGGGGATGCAGTTGCGGCGACGGGCGCTGCGGGTTCGGCTGTCGAAGCGGCCGTGGCCTGTCCGGACTCGACGAATCTAAGAATCGAAGGGAACAACCAGAGCGCCAGCAACAAGAGGCCGCTGGTGAGTGCGGTCGTGCGAAAGGCCCAGGGTGTCCGCTGAGATTGTGCAAGTGGTCTGTAGGTGAGCTGAGCTGCAATTTGGCGATCGGCGCTTGGAGCAGAGCGAGCGGCGGCCGTCAACGGGCCTGAAACCGTCCGAAGGCTCAACTTAGCTGCGGCTGTCCGCACAGTTTCAGGAGCGATCACTTCGCGCGCTTCAGCGTGGCCGAGACACAAAGCGTTGTAGCAGATGTTGTTGATGTTCCGCGGAATGCCGCCACTGGATTCCGCAATTGCGGCCACCGCCTCAGGCGTGAAAAGCGACGCACCACGATAGCCGGCCACCCTGAGCCGGTGATTGATATAGCGGGCTGTTTCATCGGGTGAAAGCGCTTCGAGACGGCTGAGGACCGTAATTCGCTGGCGCAATTGCGCCAAGCGCGGCTGCGCTAGTTTTTCCTCCAATTGAGGCTGGCCGGCCAGAACAATTTGCAGCAGTTTTGTGTGGGACGTCTCGAAATCCGATAGCAAGCGGACCGTTTCAAGGACTTGGTCAGCCAGGTTCTGCGCTTCGTCCACCACCAAAACGAAGCGCTTGCCGGCGAGCATCTCGGCAAAGAGCGTCTCGTTCAACTTGTTGTGCATGGCAACCAGGCCCATTCCTCGCGTATCGACACCCAGTTCGCTCAGAAGATACTGAAAGAATTCACGCGAATCGCACTGAGTTTGGAACAGGTAAGCGGCGCGCGCTGTATCGCGCAGTCCTTCGAGCACTTGATACAGGAGCGTCGTCTTGCCCATGCCCGGCTCCGCGATCAGCGCCAGAAATCCTCGGCCGCCCAAGATTCCATCTGCGAGCGAGTCGAGCGCCTCGCAGTGTGTCCGGCTCGGGTACAAATAAGCAGGGTCGGGAGTAACACCGAAGGGCTGCTGCTGTAGCCGGTAGAAATCCAAAAACATGGGCAGGGCCTCCTATCTTCGGACGCTCTGCGGAAAAACGGCTAGCAGACTCGCAAAAATTGCGGAGCCGGCGTGGCGCACAACGCGACTAGCGAGTTCGCAGGAAGCGTTCGAAAAAACGGGGCTGGGCAGTGCATGCACCTGTCTTCAATCGTCTGCGCCGCAGGAAAGAGTTTGCTACAACCGGACCGCAGGATGCAAGGCGGTGTCAGGGCGTCACCGCTTCGCGCAGCTTCGCAATGCCGAAGGGTTGCTACCGCGAACTGAGGGGGGCGTTCGGCGACGACGGTGCTTGCGGAAACGCGGTGCTCGATTTGTGTTGGCAAAGCTTCCCACTTGCCGGATGCGCCCGCCGCTGCCCGCGCCCTTTCCTTCTGCTCTGAAGCCTCCGAGAGCCTTTGTGACCACTGCTGCGTGCCATCCGGCTAGCGGGTAGAGCCAGCCAAAAGAGCAACCTCCCGCACGATAGGACTGTTCGTTCCAGCAGACGCGGGTCGTTGTGGTCGGAGTTGGACTTTATTCGAGGCAGGAGCGGATGGCGACAGGACGGTCGCTGCCGGCATGCAACGTCTTTCGAGTATTGCACGGTACGGGTAAGCGAGTTGGATTCCATGCTTTTCGCCGATACCGTGCCGCGGTGCGCCGTAAGGCGCGGGTACCCGAAGACCTCATCAACCTGTGGCTTGGGCACGCCCGCACTTTGAATGACCGCTACGCTAGGCAACTCCGCGAAGACAAAAAGTACCGGAGTGACTGGGGTGAGTGGTGCGCGCTGACCGGGTTAGGCTTTTCACTTGTTCCACTGTTCCACAACATAGTTGTTTCAATTGCCGCAGCAAATGTCTTGCAAACTCAATGAGGGTAAAGGGTTTTGAAGTGGTCGGGGCGAGTGGATTTGAACCACCGACCTCCTGGTCCCGAAGATTGTTCGCACGAAGAATCAACAACTTAGATGGAGTGTGATGAAATGCGACTGATTGCTACAAGTGCTGCGCTCACGAGGATTTGCGGTATGACGTCAACACACAATAGCACTCCGTAGGGTTTGGTGGTGGGCACAAAATTGGGCACACTCGGCGGATGCTCTGACAGGCCCGAGTTGTCCGGACCGCGGTTACCGCGATGACGGGGACGCCTCTACGCGCACCCCTAGCCACTGTCACTCTTACTATTTTTATTTTTTCACCGTACTCTCGTGAAGTGATCGAGCTCGTCAGAGAAGAACGAGGCCGCGACGAATACCGAGAGAGACAGCTTCGGTGCGGCTTCCGGCGCCGAGCTTACCGAGAATCGACGCCACGTGAAATTTGACGGTATGCTCAGAGATCGTGAGCCGTGCGGCGATCTCCTTATTCGCTAGGCCACTCGCGAGCATTTGAAGCACTTCGCTTTCGCGAGGCGTAAGCGGCTCGGTGAGCTCTGCGAGTGGACGCGATGCCGGCTCAGCCGCCGGAAACATGGCGTCAACTTCCGCAGGATGCAGGACAATAAGTCCCGCTGTCGCGGCTTCGAGGGCAGCGACGAGTTGATCCGGTGATGTATTGCTGGGCAGCACAGCTCGGACGCCTGCTCGCAGCGCTTCGGCGAACCACTGGGACTCTGAATGGTCTGAAAGAACCATGATTGTCGTTTCGGAAGCAATTTGGGACGCAGCGAGAGAATCAAACAGCGCTTCGAACTGTTCGCCGGACGCCTCCACGAGAACGATATCAGCCTCCACTTCCAACCATTGACCGGCAAGCGACTCGAAGTTTGGGGCGCTGCCCACTACTTCCACATCCCGGTTCCCGAGCACACTTTGCAAGCCGGCACGAGCCAACGGCGAAGCGGCGACGATAAACACCCGAATCACGCTGCCGCAAGGCTCCTTAACGGGTTCTCATCACCCAGCTGAATGGTCACGCGCCGGACGCGCGAGTAATCTCCGCGCAGATATTCGAGGCGCAGGAGGCGCGGGCCGCTGCCTTCGAGGACTTTTGAGAGATCACCGAGCGATGTAAAGGCTCTTTCTTCGGTGCCCAGCAAGATGTCGCCCGGCAAGAGAGACGCATAGGAAGCCGCACTACGGGGCTCTACTTCGAGGAGCACCAAGCCAAAGCCGTCAACCGCGTTGGATCGGCGAATTCGCACGGGATGAACGGTGACACCAAGCCAGGCGTCGGATGGACCTGCAGAAAGAAAATCCCGAACCAAGTTACTCGGAATGGCGAGCGCGAGGCGCCCCGCGACCATCGTGTTTATCCCAATCAGGCGGCCCCGCGCGTCCGCAAGTGGCCCGCCGGAATTGCCAGGTGCCAGGCGGACATTGGCTTGCACCCAAGATTGCGAGCCCAATCCGCGAACCGGGCCAATCGCGTGAATCACCCCAGTTGTGAGGGCACCCACGAAACCCATGGGATTGCCGATGGCAATCGCGAGTTCGCCGGGGCGAACCTGGGATGAGTCGGCGACGAAAGCTGAGGGAAGGTTCGTCGCGTTGATGCGAAGTGCAGCGAGGTCTCGACGAGGATCACGACACGCGACCGTAGCATCAAACTCGCGTCCGTCCCAAAGTCGAAGGCTGACCTGCGTGCCCCGCGCGACATGAGCATTTGTGATAATGCTGCCCTCGCTCGACCAGATCACGCCGGAGCCGCCGCGGCCCCCTGCTTGGATCACAACTGTCGAGCGGCGGAGTTTCTCTGTGATTTCGCCGAATCCCGTGACAGCCATCTCATTCGCCTCCGTGCGGGCGTTTCGCGACCACGACGGTCCCTTCCTGAATGGAGCCACCACGAACGAATTTCAGCGCGAGCGATTTGCCGATCGCGTCCCCGGCAAGAAGAGACTGAACGTCCCCCAGTCGAGTGACAGGGTGGCCAGCCAGTGAGACTAGAATGTCGCCAATGACGATGCCAGCCTTGTCCGCGGGGCCGTCGGGGTGAATTTCCAGAACGATCGCCGCGGTCTTCTCTTTCCGCTGCAACGATTCACGAAGAGTATCGGGTAAGCTCACCGGCTGCAACCCGACGCCAAGATATCCACGCGGTATGCGTCCCTTTTTCAGAAGCGTGTCCGCGATTTTGTTTATGGCCGAAGCCGGAACTGCAATCGCGCCGAAACGCGCAAAACGCGGCGTCGCTAAGCCGACTGTGTCACCGTGCGCGTTGATGACTGCGCCACCTATAGCGGTGGGTTGCAGCCCGACGTCGAGCCGGATGTACGGAGCGAGCGACCCGCCGGTCCAGGTGTGGCGGTCCGGCACAACAAGGCTGACGACTCCGAGGGCAGCCACAGGCCCGCTCTCACGAGTCCGACCCACCACGAGCGTGAGGCTGCCCGGTTTCAACGTGGCTACGTCGCCGAATTCTGGCACTGCGCTATCGGCCTCGGCACATTTCAGAACCGCGATATCCGTTGAGGGATCGCGCCCCGCAAGGGTTGCTGACACGATGCGGGCATTCGGCAGCGTCACCTGAATTTCTTCATCGCGGCGCAGTGCGTGTTCGGAAGTGACGATCACTCCAGAACGCCACACCATTCCGCTGGATGAGCCGCGAGTCTCGGTATGGACAGCCACCACGCTTGTAGCAGCTCGACCAGTCGCTTCCGCCAACTCGTTTGAAAGCTCCATAAGTTCTTTAGACATGTTCGATCCTCCAGGAACAGGATCCCACAGACGCGTCGGCGTCTACATCCGCCGATTGGCTAGGTCCGACCTGGAAGATTGGGTAGGTCTCGGGCACACGCCTGGGCCAAGCTCTGGCGCAAGGGTGGACTGGATCACTCACCGAATGCGGTCGCGACTTCCCGAGCGGTCTATTCCTCAATCGCCGAGTTGTCCAGCTCAGAGACACGGAGCACCGTGGACGCCTTTGCCGTCGTCCGTCCACTTCAATTTTTTTCTATTTTTTGCGCGTTCCCGCGTGGATGAGCGCTGAACCGGTCCCTGCGACCTCCCCAAAACCCCGTTCGCGGGTCACCATTGGCATTTGTCCGGGAATCCGACTATTCAGGATTTATCGAACTCCCGGGACAGTAGTCAGCTGGTGATAAGAGGATTTTTCAGTTGTAATCCACAAGGGCCAAACTAATTCACGGTATATCTTGACTTGAGCTTTACTTGCCGCCGTCTTTCGATGGCAGAATCTCGTGCTCTACTCTCTTCTGGAGCGCAGGACGGCTGCCGATTAAACCCCGCTCCTACACTTAAACAGAGCCCTTTATTTCCACTTGCAGATTATTGATCTCCGCGTCTCCGACGTTTTCGACGGAATGGGGCGGCAGAGGTGGAAGCCATGTTGGCGCATTGAGTTGAGGTTTTGCTAAGTCCTGCCGGGTATCCCACAATACGTTGCCAAGATGGTCGCGCCGGACGAAATCGCTCCAGGCCAGGATGAAAAGAACACTCGGGCAGCGGTGAGTGTGCACGGGAACTTTCTGCCCTGGCAAAATACGTGTCTGCAAGACGCGCACGCTCTCATTTTCAAACAGGACCATGTGATTGTTGGGCGCGGCAACCACTGCATCGAGCGAGTCCGGCCAGGGCCAGACCTCCTTCGACGTGCCTGAATGCCCGGAACTCATCGCCTTCCTCCTGTGGCGTAGTTTATTATCTCCCAAGATTCGGAAGGCCGAGGCTTGCCGATTAGCGCGCTGGTGGGGATGCCGAGGCGCCCAATGTGCGCACCAGCCAGGGAACGATTACCTGTTTGAATATGAGGGGATCGGGCCAGACACCTTTTTGCCGGCCTAAGTGGCCTCCCAGGGGGTTGATCCACGCTTCCTTGGGTGTGTCGCCGGTCTTCAGCAGCAGAAACGCGTCTGAGACGGGAACTTGCGTATCGAGGGCGCCGGCAATAATCAACATCTGCGTGGTGGGTTTGCCGATCAAGTTTTGATTTACCAGCGACATCTTGGGGAAAATTTCCGCCAGATCGTCAACCGTCTTGGCGCCCTCGAAAATATTCAGGAATGCCGGAATCAAGCCGAAAAGATATTCGCGATTTCCGAGGATGGAGTTCAACAGGAAATCCTTCTGGAAGCTGGCGTCAACCGGAGGAGTCTGCAGGACCACGCCTTTCAGGCGCGCGCGTTGGACGATGGAAAGCTTTGTGGCCCAATAGGCGCCGAAACTTTGACCGTCGGCAGCGATGCGCGATTTGTCCACTTCAGGGCGAGTTGCGAGGTAATCCAGCACGGGCGCGAACATGCGTTCGGCGGTGAGCCCGGCCTTGATGGGCGCCTGGCCTGTGCCGGGAGAATCCACGGCGATGAAACCGATGCCGTAGGGAATGATGGCGCCGAAATTTTCGGAGAGGTCTTCCTTGCGGCTGTCGAGGCCACTGATAGCCAGCACAACGGGCACCGGGCCGCCGGAGTTTTTCGGCACGCGGAGATAGGCGATGATCTCCGAGCCTTCGAAAGGAATGTGGACGACTTCGATGGGCGGATCCATCAGGCGTGCATGATTGAGGAACGCTTCGATGGCTTTCGCGTAGGCTGCTTTTTTCCCCGGGGACAACGGCACGGGCCAGCGACCGAAGGAATAAAGACGCCAGGCGCGGGTATAGAGCGCGCTCGCTTTCGCGGGATCCGTGGGCTCGGCGGATTTCGCCTGGGCCATGTAGCGCGAGGCCACACCGCTGAAGGCCGCGGCCCATTCGTCGGGATCGGAAGTCTTGATGGAGGCGAAGGCTTCGCGAATATCGGCGGGATCGAGGGCGATGAGGGGGTACATCCCGTTTTCGGCGCGAGTGATGGCCTCGGCCTTCACTTCGTCGATGGTGCGCTCTCGGCGCTCCTGGACTGTGGCCACGGCAGGGGAGAGCGAGGCAAGGGGGGAAATGATGCAGAAGCCGATGAAGAAAAAGCGAAAGAAGCGCATCAAATCAGCCCTCTGTTTAGCATCTGTGTATCCCCCCGGGGGGTGGCTTTTTGTTGCGATTAGAAAGTACAACCGTTGTTTGTTTTCTTAGGGTTACGGCGAATCCGGTATCCGCGCTCTAGCGATTAGCCTTTTCTGTGCCCTTAACCACGTAATTAACCCCCGGGCCCCCTCTGGCGCGCATTTCAGCGGGCTCAAAAACAGCCCAAGGTAGCATGAATTCTAGGTTCGCGATATTCGCAATACTACGTAGTACTCGCAAAACCCGGCGGAATGAAATGCCGAATGCGTTGGGACAACGACTACACTCTGCCTCAGGGGCTGAAGCCCAATGTTTTCATGCCGCTGAATGTCGGAGCTGAAGCTCCGACCCCCTATAAGGCCCTCGATCCGGCGACTTCATCTCAGCCGAGCCGGCACTGCTCAGAATTGCAGCTTCAAGCCAAACTGAATCGCCCGGCTGCCGCCTGATCCGATGACGGGATTTGAAGCTGCGGAGTCAGGCGTGGCACAACCGCACCCGAACGTGCCGGAAGACGACGGATCGTTGTGGGCAAATCCGTTCTGTCCGCCGAATGGATTGGCAAAGTCCGGATGATTGAGAATGTTGAAGAATTCTGCGCGGAACTGGGCGGTTAGCCGCTCTCCGAATTTGAAGTTCTTGGTTACCGAGAAATCCCAATTGCGAAAAGCGGAATCACGAAACAAGTTGCGGCCCATGGTTCCGAACGTTCCGAGCGCCGGGGGAATCATGATGGAACTTCCCTTGGCATAGCATCCAAAAGTGGCGAGCGACTGACTCGTAGCAAGATTCGGTACACCCCCATCGAGCGCAAGCGCCTTCGCGGCGCAGGCTGCGTTAGTCGCCCCTGGAAAGAATGGCATCGGTGTCGGACCGGATTTGAAGTCGGATGGGTTTCCAAAGAAATCCCAGCGCTCGATGCCCGTGGCCGCCGCCGCCGATTCGCCGGTCCCGCTGACGTCCGTGCTGGAGTCCATCGGGCCCCACGGTTGCGCGGTATTCAAAGTCACGATGGAATTGAGTTCCCAACCCTCGAGAAGTTGCGCGAAGCCCTCTTTCCCCGGAACTTTATAGTTTATGGAGAGCGTAAAGCGCTGGCGGATGTCGAAATCACTGCTGGCATATTCCCGCTTCGGATGCATGGAGTCCTGGGGCAGCCCAAGCCCTGCTCCGAAATCCCAGTTGGCGCCCACATCGTCGAGCGCGTGTGCGTAGGTGTAACCGGCAATGAAGGTCATTCGATGGAAATTCCGGGCCGTCAGAGTTGCCTGTAGAGCGTTGTAATTCGACTTATAGAGGTTGCTGAGCTGGTAGATGGCGCCCAGAGCGTTGGGAAAGTTTGGGCGAGCGGCCTGCTCCGCACCGGGATCCGAACCGGCGCCGCAGACGCCTGGATCAAAGTTGGAGGCGATGCACGCGCTCCAGCCGGTGCCGACGGGTGGCTGGTTGATGTCGTGAACATTGGCCAGTTTCGATCCGTGGTTGCCGACATAGCCCACTTCGAGCGACAGGGTATTGGTGAAGGCGTGCTGGACGTTCAAGTTCCAGTAAAAAACACGGGGCGTGACCAGATCAGGATTGATGCCGAAAATCGTGCAAGGAAACGTGCTGCTGCAATTCAACGAACCCGAAAACAGCGGCCCGGTATTCCACGCAGCAATGCCGGCAGCGGGGTTGGCGAAGTAGGCGGTATTGATCACACCGCTGGTAAGAGTTCCGGTGCCTGGCGGGACTCCTGTGCTGGGGGCAGTCGGGTTGTTGGCGATGCCGAGGGTGTTGTTGAAGGCGAGAAAAGCCTCCCAGTTGATCAACGCGTAGGTGATGCCAGCGCCCGCACGAACCACGGTCTTTCCGCTGCCGGTTGGATCCCAGGCGACGCCGAGGCGGGGCGCGAAATTCGCGCCATTGCTCTGGTATGGTCTGCTAATGCCGTGACCGACCTGAAGGACGCCGACGTTCGGAACAAAATTGGTCATGCGACCTTGAGAATCGCTCACCACGGTGCTGAATTCGTAGCGCAAGCCGAGGTTGAGCGTCACCCGGGAAGTGATGCGCCAGTCATCTTGAATGAAGTACGCGGAGGACCAATTATGAATTTTACGGTTTGCGTCTCCGATCAGCACCTGGGTTTTGGCCGGCGCGCCGGCGAAGAAATCTTCCAATTGAGTGGAACCCAGGCCATTGCCGAAAGCCTGGCCTCCCAGGAATTTGACCTGGCCTCTGCCACGCGCAAAGGCAGCGCCGGTGAATCCATCGCGATGAACCTCGCCCCCGAATTTGAAGGCGTGCTTCCCCCAAGTGTAGGAGACGTGGTCAACAAACTGGAACCGCGTGTCGGGCCCCTGAATCTTGGGCCAGACAAAGCCGCCCAGCGTGTTGGGGGCGATGAATTGGGGGAGGGTGATCAGCGGCAATCCGCCAAAAAGTGGATTGGTGACGCCGGTGTTGAGTCCGTAGGAGGACGCGGGCACGTTGTGATCGGCGGTGAAGGTAGGCTGGTACAGCCGGTTGTATCCGAAACGGGCTTCATTGACCCAGTGAGAATTTGGAATGTAAGCCCAGTTCACGCCGAACACCTGCGCGCGGGTGTGGATGAGCGTCAACCAAACCGGCTGCACTTCCTGCGCGTCGTCCACAGTTCCTTTGTTGTTGCCGAAGAAATACCGGCCGCTGATGGTGTGGTGGTCGTTGATGCGGTAATCGACCTTGCCTACGGCATTGTCGGCGTTGACGACGTTCGGGAATCCGATATTCACCAGGCCAGGGGCGACGGTCTGATTATTCAGGGGAAAGCCTTTGCCGTTGCACGTGGTCGTCGCCGGTGGCGTAAATTGGCACCCGGCCACCTGCAGGCTGACCGGACTAACATCGGGCGACATGCCGGCCATAAAGCCCGCATGAACATCGGCGATTGCGTCAGGGATGCTGTTCGCGCAATCGCCAACGTTGGTGAAGAAACAGGGCCCTGCGGGATTAGTGGGGAGCGGGACAGTATTTGGCTGGCCTTCGACGAAGGAATTGCCGACTTTGTAGCGCTGGCCTTCATAGCCCCCGAAGAAAAAGAGTTTGTCTTTGATGATGGGGCCGCCCAGCGTAGTGCCGAATTGCTTCAAGCTCCTTGGCGTCTTTGGCGAACCCACCGGGTTGAAGAAGTTGCGCGCATCGAAGATCGTATCGCGGTAGAAGCCATAGCCGGTACCGTGAAGGCTGTTCGTTCCGGATTTCAGTCCCACGTTCACGATGGTGCCCGGCTTCCATCCGTATTCGGCCGAAGGGTTCTGCTGGACGTTGAACTCCTGGATGGAATCGATCGGAAGTATGGTGGCCGAATCTCCGGCGATGCCCGCGCCATTGATGATGCTCTGGCCGGAAAACGGCTCGCTGTTGAACAGGCCGTCAATTAGATAGGCGTTGTCCTCGGCTCTCAGGCCATTTGTGCTGGTGGTGGAAAAGCCGCCGCCGGGATAGCGTATGACGCCGGGACGGAGCTGAATTAGATTTTCGTAGTTGCGGCCGTTCAAGGGGAGATCGTTGATCTCCTCATTGCTGAGAGTGCCGCCAAGTGTGGAGGAAGTAGTGTTCAAAAGAGGGATCTCTTCCGTAACGATCACGATTTCCCTCGCCTCGCCGGTCTGCAAGACGATGTCCAGGCGAACGTCCGTGGCTACCTCTATCTGAATGTTCTGGCGCTCATAGGTCTTGAAGCCTTTGGCTTCGGCTCGAACCTTGTAGATGCCCGGGAGGAGGTTGGGAGCGACAAATTCCCCCGCCTGGTCGGTGACGAGAGAGCGAGTGAGGTTCCGCTGCACGTCGGTGATGCCGACCTGCGCGCCGATGATTACGGCGTCGGATTTGTCGTGCACGCTGCCAAGAATGCGGCCTGTATAGGTCTGCGAATGCGCGGGGCCGCAAAGCAAGAACACCCCAGCGACTGCGGCCAGCAATCGAATGGCATTGGCCGCCAAGGCAGACAAGCGCGCAGAAACGTGTGGCTTAAGGGAATTCATGCCGACCCCCTCAGAAGGAAAGGTGTGAAATTTCGAGTAGATTCCCCCATCTGGTCCGACTGCTGTACCACCATACATGAAGAACTGTCAAGACGATTTATCCGGTTGATTCAAATATGGTATGGTGGTCGCACCGCAAACCAAGTACACTTTGCCTTCTGGAAACGGGCCGGACAATTTAGGCGAAAATCAAGGACTCATACATGGCCATTGCCTCCATCAATCCCGCAAGCGGACAAGTTCTGAAAACGTTTCAGGCGCTCACCGGCGCGGAGCTCGAAGCGAAACTGCGTCTCGCCTCGGAAGCATTTGCGAAGCACCGCCGGGTGCCGTTTGCCGAGCGGGCGCGGATGATGGTGAAGGCCGCTGAAATCATCGAAGCGGAAAAAGAAGCACACGGGAAGATGATGACGCTGGAGATGGGCAAGCCGATACGCGCGGCCGTCGAAGAAGCCGCCAAGTGCGCCTGGGTGTGCCGCTATTACGCCGAGAACGCGGAACGATTTCTCGCGGATGAAAAAGTGGAGACGACAGCGACCAAAAGTTTCATCCGCTACCAGCCGATGGGACCCATCCTCGCGGTGATGCCGTGGAATTTTCCGTTCTGGCAGGTATTTCGTTTCGCGGCGCCCTCGCTAATGGCGGGGAACGTCGGCCTGTTGAAGCACGCTTCAAACGTTCCGCAATGTGCGCTCGCCATCGAGAGTATTTTCCGGCGTGCCGGATTTCCCGAAGGTGTATTTCAGACGCTTCTGATCGGCTCCCGGCAGGTGGAAGGAATTTTGAACGATCCACGAGTTGTGGCGGCCACCCTCACCGGAAGCGAGGAGGCCGGCATGCAGGTAGGCGCCGCCGCCGCGAAAAAGATCAAGAAAGTGGTCCTCGAACTGGGCGGCAGCGATCCTTTCATCGTGATGCCAAGCGCAAATCTGGACGAAGCAGTGGCAACCGCCGTGAAGGCACGCCTGCGGAACAATGGGCAATCCTGCATTGCGGCCAAGCGATTTATTGTCGCTGAGACGATTGCCGACGAATTTGAACGCAAATTCGTCAGCCGCATGGAGGCCCTCAAGATCGGCGACCCTCTCGATGAAAGCACAGAGCTCGGGCCGCTTTCCACCGCGGACGGAGTGACCAGCCTGGATGCCGATGTTCAGAAGTCCATCCTCGCGGGCGCCCGCGTATTGACCGGGGGAAAGAAACTCAATCGCCCTGGCAATTACTACGCGCCCACGGTGTTGACGGACATTCCGAAGGATTCGCCGGCGTACCGTGAAGAATTGTTCGGCCCCGTTGCTTCCCTCTTCCGCGCGAAGGATTTGAACGACGCGATTCGAATTGCGAACGACACGCGATTCGGATTGGGAGCCAGCGCCTGGACCAATGACGCCAAGGAACGCGAAATCCTCATCAATGAAATCGAAGCCGGCATGGTTTTCATTAACCGCATGGTGGCTTCCGATCCGCGACTGCCGTTCGGAGGGGTGAAAAGCTCCGGCTACGGGCGCGAGCTGGGAGTTCATGGGATTCGAGAGTTCACAGATATCAAAACAGTATGGGTCCAGGGCGCGAGCTGAGAATGTTTGGAAGGGCCGGAAGCGCTTTAGTAGCTCCCTCCGGCCCTTCAATCTTCAAGGAATTTGCGCAAGCCAGTTCGACCGAAACTGTTTTCAGAAATCGATCCATTGGTTAGGCTTCAAATCCACGACGCCTTCCGCAGTTGCGGAGGAGAAAATGTATAAGATTCTCCGGACTTCCAGACTCTACGAGCAAATCATTGAGCAAATCGAAGGCTCAATTCTGTCTGGCGAGCTTAAGGCTGGAGATCAATTGCCGGCCGAGCGCGAGCTGGCACAGAAATTTGGAGTCAGCCGCACGGCGGTTCGCGAAGCGGTAAAAGCGCTACGCGAAAAGGGATTGGTGGAAGCCTATTCCGGGCGTGGCACCTTCATCACCAACGGTACTTCGCAGGCCATCCGGCAATCCCTCGATTTGATGATGAAAATCGGACAGCCCGATGGAGGCGTCCATCTGGCTGAAATGCGGCTGATACTCGAGCCCGGAATTGCCGCGCTGGCCGCCACTCGTGTAGAGGACCAGCATCTGACCGCCATGCGGGAAGCAATCGCGGTGATGGACGCGGCCAGGCAGAACCCGGACGCATTTATCGAGGCCGACCTCGACTTCCACTTGGCGCTCGCAGAAGCGGCGGCAAATCCTATGATATTGTCGCTGCTCGATTCCATCGTGGGCCTGCTTCGCGAGCAGCGCATGCGAATTTTTAATGTCGAAGGCGGCCCTGAGCGCGGACAGTTTCATCACAAGCGAATCCTCGCAGCCATCGAGAGCCGCGACCCAGAAAAAGCACGTGAAGCAATGCAGGCGCATCTTCAACAAGTTCGCGAGGACTCACAGGTCTCCTCAACTGAGCGGGACAAGGCGCTCTCGAAACCGGTATCGTAACCTGGAGGCTGAGAGAGATGGCGAATCTCGGATTTATCGGACTCGGCGTGATGGGCAGCCAGATGGTGAACCGGCTGCTTGAAAAGGGTCACGTGGTGACCGGGTACAACCGTACACGCGCCAAGGCGCAATGGTTGATCGACCGTGGAATGAATTGGGCTGACTCGCCAAGAGCAGTCGCTGCGGCGGCCGACGTCACGTTCGCGATGGTGACGAACGTCGCGGCGCTCCAGGCGATCACTGACGGGCCTGATGGGATTCTGGTCGGCTTGGGCCGCGGCAAGGTTTTCGTCGACATCAGCACGGTCAGTCCCGCTGCGAGCCGCGAGGTTGCGGCCAGGGTTCGAGAGAAAGGCGCGGACATGCTGGACGCGCCCGTGTCGGGGAGCGTCATCACGCTCCAAGAGGGCAAGTTGTCCGTCATGGTGGGAGGGAGGCGCGAGACATTCGACCGCGTGAAGCCCTTGCTGCTGGACATCGGCCCGAAGGTGACTTACGTCGGAGAAAATGGGCTCGCCCTCTCCATGAAGATTGCGACGAATCTGAGTCTCGCAGTGCAGATGATGGCTTTTTCCGAAGGTGTCCTGCTGGCTGAAAAGAGTGGAATCGCGCGTGAAACGGCGGTGGATGTGCTGACGCATAGCGCGATTGCTTCACCAATGGTTCAGTATCGCGGGCCGTTCGTGTTGCGGATGCCCGAAGAAGCATGGTTCGACGTCAACATGATGCAGAAAGACATGCTGCTGGCGATGGAGCTAGGGCGCCAACTGAACGTTCCAATGCCAACGACAGCGGCGAGCAACGAATTTCTCACGGCCGCGCGCGGCATGGGCTGGGAGAAAAAAGATTTCGCAGTCGTATTTGATGTTCTCGCTCAGATGTCGGGAGTTTCCAAATGACGACGGCCACGAAACAGCCTGCAGCAGATGCCAATGTTGGCGTGGAGAAGTGGATCCGCATGTACCGGCAGATGCTCAGCATTCGATTGTTTGAAGAACAGGTGAACGAACTCTACACGCGAGCGTTGATGCCGGGACTGGCTCACCTGTATGTGGGAGAAGAGGCCGTGGCAGTGGGAGTCTGCGAAGCGCTGCGGGCGGACGATTACATTACCAGCACGCATCGCGGACACGGGCACTGCCTGGCGAAGGGCGCGGCGCCCGACCGGATGTTCGCAGAGCTACTTGGCAAGGAGGCAGGCTACTGCCGTGGAAAGGGCGGATCCATGCACATCGCCGATCCTGATACCGGAAACCTGGGAGCAAACGCAATCGTCGCTGGCAGCGCGGGAATCGCCACAGGCGCTGCATTTTCTGCCAAGCGGTTGGGGACGGCGCAGGTTTCCGTGTGCTTCTTCGGTGAAGGAGCGCTGGGACAGGGGGTTCTTTACGAAGTGATGAATCTGGCCCAACTCTGGAAACTACCCGTGATTTTTGTCTGCGAGAACAATCTGTACACCGAATACACCCATTTCTCGGAGACGACGGCGGGCGACATTCAGGCGCGCGCAACCGCGTTCGGGTTGCAGGCAAAGACCGTAGACGGCCAGGATGTCCGGGCCGTGCATGCGACGGCGTTGGACCTTGTGGAACGAGCGCGTAGGGGCGAAGGCCCCGCATTCATCCTCTGCAATACCTACCGATTCCGCGGCCACCACGTAGGGGACATCAACCGCGAATATTACCGCTCGAAAAAGGAAGAACAACAATGGATGACGGGGCGTGACCCCATCAAGAATCTGGGCGATTGGCTGACAAACCAAAATCTCGCCGACACGGCGCTCTTCAGGCGGCTGCAATCGGAGATCGAAGCGGAGATGAAAAAGGCAGTCGAGTTCGCCATCGCTGCTCCCTACCCCAAACTCGATGAAGTTGACCAGGACGTTTATGCCTGAAGCGGCTCAGCGAGAAATCACATTCGCGGAAGCGATTCGAGAAGCCCTGGCGGAAGAGATGCGCCGGGATTCGCGGGTCTGCATTCTCGGCGAAGACGTGGCCGAGGCAGGCACGCCTTTCAAGGTGCTGTCAGGGCTAGTGGAAGAATTCGGCAAGGACCGAGTGGTGGATACGCCGATTTCGGAGGCGGGATTCACAGGATTGGCGGTCGGCGCAGCCATGACCGGGATGCGTCCGGTTGTTGACATCATGTTCGGTGATTTCATAACGCTGACGATGGATCAGATGGCGAATCAGGCCGCCAAGGTGCATTACATGTCCGGTGGTAAATGGAAAGTCCCCATGGTCATGCGGACGACACTTGGTGCAGCGCGCCGTTCGGCTGCGCAGCATTCTCAATCGCTTCACGCCTGGTTCAGTCATGTGCCCGGACTAAAGGTCGTGTTGCCATCCACTCCTTTCGATGCGAAGGGGCTCCTTAAGACCGCGATCCGGGACGAGAATCCAGTGGTTTTTTTTGAAGACAAGATGATGTTCAAAATGAAAGGACCGGTGCCGGCAGAGGAGTATACGATTCCGCTCGGAGTAGCGGACGTGAAGCGTGAAGGGCGCGACATCACGATAGTAGGGACCAGCAGCATGGTGCAGGTCGCGCTGGGCGCGGCGAAACTTCTCGAAGCGATCGGAATTAACGCGGAGGTGATTGATCCGCGGACGACTTGGCCGCTAGACGAGCAGACATTGATCGAATCGGCGAAGAAGACTTCGCGGGCAATCGTTGTTGATGAAGGCTACGGACGCTACGGCGTGTCGGCAGAGATTGCTGCTGTGATTGCCGAAGGCGCATTCTACAACCTGGATGGCCCGGTAAAGCGCATGGGCGCGATGCATGTTCCAATTCCTTTTTCTCCCCCGCTGGAAGATGCCACTGTTCCGAACGAGCAGATGGTGTTCGCGGTGGCGCGGGAGCTTTGCGGCCGATCCTAGAATTCTAGAACGGGAGGCAGATCATGGCACTACCGACTCACGGAACAATGGCTGTTGACTGGGAACAGCGGATTGATTTCGACCGCTTGCGCACGGAACGGCTGGCGCGCGTCAAGGGCCTGCTGGCCAAATCTGAAATGGGCGCCCTGCTCTGCTTCGACATGAACAACGTACGCTACCTCACCGCCACACACATCGGCACGTGGGCGCAAGACAAGGCCAACCGATTTTCCCTATTGCCGCAAAACGACGAGCCAATCTTGTGGGATTTCGGTTCGGCCGCGCGGCATCATCAGCTCCACTGCCCATGGCTGGGAGAGCGCTCGCTGCCCGGAATTTCAATGCTGCGCGGCGCGATGTCGCCGGAGATGGGGCGCGCCGAAGATGTAGCGAAGAAGATTCGCATTGAGCTCGAAAAGCGCGGGCTGCACATGGAGCCGCTCGGAATCGACATCATCGAGCCGCCGGTGCTGTTTGCGTTGCAGCGCGAGGGCATCAAGGTGGTGGACGGTCAACCGCTGATGTCGGATGCGCGCGAGATCAAGACGCAGGACGAGATTTCGCTGCTCAATATGTCGGCCATGATGGTAGACGCCGCCTATGACGAGCTGTATCGCGCCGTGAAACCTGGTATGCGCGAAAATGAAGCCGTAGGGCTAGTCAGCAAGGTGCTCTACGATCTCGGATCGGAATACGTGGAAGCGGTGAATGCTATTTCCGGGGAGCGTTGCAATCCGCACCCGCATGTGTTTTCCGATCGCGTGCTCCGGCCGGGCGATCCCGTGTACTACGACATTCTCCACTCTTACATGGGATATCGCACTTGCTACTACCGCTGTTTCACCATCGGCTACGCGTCACACGCCATGGTGGATGCCTACAAACGCTGCCGCGAATACCTGGACGCCGCGATTTCGCTCGTGCGGCCCGGGCGCACTACCGCAGAAATCGCCGCTGTCTGGCCCAAAGCGGAGGAATTTGGGTTCCCGAATGAGGAGGCGTGCTTCGCGCTGCAGTACGGGCACGGCGTCGGCTTGGCGATTTGGGAAAAGCCGGTGATCAGCCGCCTGGTTTCATTCGAGCATCCGCATGAAATCAAGCCGGGGATGGTGTTTGCGCTCGAGACTTTCTGGCCATCGACGGACGGTTGGAGTGCGGCCCGTATCGAAGAGGAAATTGTGGTCACGGAAACGGGCCACGAAGTAATCACGCGATTTCCCGCCGAAGATCTTCTCGTCGCAGGCGCGCACTATCACACCGTCAACGGCCCGCTGCCCACCACGCGTGAGCACGAAGCTGCGCCCAGCAAGCGCGTGAGGGAGATGGTTGAGGCCAGCGCAAAAACGGAGCGCGTGGGAGTGACTGACTAATGGCTGCACTTTAGCCGCGCCCCATAAATATGGCTATCAGCATCGTGATGCCCGCACTCGAGTTGACTCAAGAAACAGGCAAGCTTGTAGCCTGGCGCAAGAAGGAAGGCGAGCGCGTGGCCAAAGGCGAGCCGCTGCTCGAGGTGGAGACGGACAAGGCAGTGGTTGAAATCGAAGCTCCAGCGGAAGGAATTCTTGCAGGGATCAGGGCACGCGAAGGCGCGGTGATCCCTGTAGGTCAGACAATTGCATGGATCGTGATGCCCGGCGAGTCTGCTCCGGCTGACGGGGCGGTGCCCAGTTCTGAAAGTCAAGCAGCCACTATCGAGCCCCCAACTCCAGAGCCGGGCACTAGAGTTCCCAAGGAAGCCGGCTCCTCAGCAACGAAAATTTCTCCCAAGGCCCGCCGTCTCGCGCAGGAAAGAGCTGTCGACATCAGCAAAGTCCTCGGCTCAGGCGCCGAAGGAGAAATCCTGGCCTCCGACATTCTCGCCGCGGCAGGATCAAGGGGCACAGCCGCGGCGCCTCCTGCGCCAGCGGCCGGCAGCGTCGTTTCACTCGGCTCGATTGGGCGCCTGATGGCCGAGCGAACCGCGCAGAGCTGGACCACCGTGCCGCATTTCTTCGCAGCACGCGAAGTGGACGCGGGACCGCTGATGGAAGCGCGCGAACAACTGGCTGCAAAGATTGAAAAGTCTCACGGAGTGCGCTTGACGCATACAGATTTGCTGACCGCCCTCCTAGCCCGCGCGTTGGCAAGACACCCACGCATGAACGCCAGTTGGAGCGCTGAGGGCCCACGACTGAACCCGCAAGTGAACGTCGCCTTGGCTATTGCGGTCGAGGATGGCGTGGTTGCCCCCGTGATTCACAATGCGGATGCAGCGGCCCTAGGCGAAATTGCTGGCCTGCGGCGCGATCTGATCGAGCGAGCCCGCGCAAATAAATTGCGCCTTGCCGATATTTCCGGCGCCACATTCACGATCAGCAATCTCGGCATGTACCATGTGGATGCTTTCACCGCGATCATCAATCCTCCGCAGGCCGGGATTCTGGCCGTGGGGCAGATTGCAGATCGCGTGGTGCCAGTGAATGGCCGGCCCGGCATCCGCCCGATGGTTACACTGACACTCTCTTGCGACCACCGCGTGGTGGACGGTGCTCGTGCCGCCGAATTTCTGAACGATCTTGCCGACTCAATTCGCGAGGCGAAGACGCGATTGCGATGACAACATGAGCGGCACACTGCGCAGCATGAAAAGCGCACTGACCCATCCGGCGAATTGCCGTCCGGCCGTCGCTTTCTCGAGTTTGCAATCGGCCCCAACCCATCTTGGCACCCGCACGACGCCATGGCTGCCAGCCAGCGGCATGAACAAGGAGAACTGAACATGGGAACTTTCGGCGACGCTGCGCCCCTTCCCGCAACTGTGTCGGCCCCGCGCAAGAAGCCCTTCTACGCAAATCTCTGGGTGCAAGTGCTTATCGCCATCACCTTTGCCATCGCGCTTGGCCATTTCTATCCGACAAAAGCCATCGCCATGAAGCCGCTCGGCGACGCCTTCATCCGGCTGATCTCGATGATCATCTCCTTGATCATCTTTTGCACCGTCGTCACCGGCATTGCTGGCATGGAGAACATGAAAAAAGTAGGCCGCGTGGGAGGAAAGGCGCTGCTTTATTTCGAGGTCGTGTCCACGCTCGCACTTTTCATTGGATTGGTAGTCGGCAACGTGATCAATCCCGGCAGCGGCTTCAACGTGAACCCAGCAAACCTCGACGCCAAAGCCGTGGCGGACTATGCCGGTCAGGCCAAGGCCCAGAGCGTGACGGATTTCTTGATGCACATCATTCCGACCACGGTGACCGATGCGTTTGCCAAAGGTGACATTCTGCAAGTCCTGCTGGTGGCGCTTCTGTTCGGGTTCGCCATGTCCGCCATTGGACCGCGCTGCAAGCCGCTGGTGGATGTGTTTGACTCGCTCGCGCGTGTCGTTTTCGGCGTGGTCAATATCCTGATGTACCTCGCGCCCATCGGCGCGTTCGGTGCAATGGCTTTCACCGTGGGGAAATATGGCCTTGCCTCGCTCGGGCCTCTCGCCAAGCTGATCGCCACGTTCTGGGTGACCTGCTTTGCCTTCGTTTTCTTAGTTCTCGGCGCAATTGCATGGATGGCCGGGTTCAACATCTTCCGATTCCTCCTGTACATCAAGGAGGAGATCCTGTTGGTACTGGCGATCAGTTCGTCGGAGCCGGCCCTGCCCTTGCTGATGGCTAAGATGGAGAAACTGGGCTGCTCCAAGGCTCTCGTCGGTCTCGTCGTGCCAACGGGCTACACCTTCAACACCGAAGCAACCAGCCTCTACATGACCCTTGCTGCACTCTTCGTCGCCCAGGCGACCAACACGCCGCTCACCCTCACCCAACAATTAACAATCTTCGCCGTGGCGCTCCTCACGTCCAAGGGCGCCAGCGGCGTCCAGGGCGCCTCCTTTATCGCGCTTGTGGGAACCCTCTCGGTGATTCCAGCAATTCCTGTGGCGGGAATGGCGCTTATCCTCGGCATCGATCGCTTCATGAGCATGTTCCGCGCCACCGTCAACATGATCGGCAATGGCGTCGCCACAGTCGTGGTGGCGCGATGGGAGAAGGAGCTCGATCGGGAAACGCTCCAGAAGCGTCTCGCTTGAACGGTTCGGCGCGATTCAAGGTCGTCTGCGCGAGGACGATTGCCCAACGCATCGGCTAACGCCTTTTGTTTTTAGTTTTCCGTGCTTCGGTGGCCGTCAGACCCATCTGAAGTGCGTTTCTCAATTAGTGCTTGCTAGGGGCGTCTTGCGGTTTCCTGTTCATGTCCCCATATGCAGAATTTTCTCGGGTCCCCAAGAGTCGGCTCGTGGAGAGTTGGAAAGTCCATCTGGAGCTTGTCAATCGCGAGTGGAGGGCGCGCCATCGGAGCAATCCGTTTGTTGTCTGGATGCGCGGATTCCGAATCAAGGGTTGTGAACGGGATTTTCTGCCAGATTATGGCATCAATGCCTGATTAACGCTGCCAGCTCAACCGGTCGATGCAACACCCTCCAATGCGTTGATTCGACAATGCTTCCCCGGGAGAAGCGATCTGTTTGGCTGTGCTCGGTCAAAACCTAGCCAGGGTAGTGTTCCGGCTGATCTTACCCTAGCGAGCGATTTAGCCTTTGTTTTCAATGCAAGTCGGGTTGGACCTGAATGTTGCGTCGACCCATTGAGACCGCCGCGTTTATCAGGACTTAGCTCACCGTGCGTCCGCGGCAGGAGATGTTGCCGAATCGGGGCGGTGACTTGTCCGCCGAGCGCCCAGCGGGGAGATTAATAGCCGCGGCCCGCCTTGAGCATGGACGCGACATTGAAGGCGATGCCGAAGGAATACGTGTTGAGGACGTAGTAGGAGCTGTAGCTGTAGCCCGCGCTCAAATCCACAAACCGCGTCGCTTGATAATCAAGACCGATGTTCGCACCGGCATCGCGCGTGAGGCTGGGTCCGCCGGTGACGCCTCCGGACGATTTTTTCTTGCCGCGTTCGTAAATTTTCTGCGGGCCCCACGGCAGGATGTAATAGCCGGAAGCGGTGACGCTCCATTTATCGCCGAGGTCAAATTCAGGGCCGGCTTCGAAATGGGCGAGTTTGCCGAGAGAAATAAAAGGACGGTGGAAGTAGCGCGTATCGGAAACCGAGTTGGCGATTCCGAGGTCGAGAAAAGGAGTGACGTTGCCGAAATCGTGGTCGAAGTGATTGCTCCAATCGAATGTTACGCGGCCGGTGCTGAGGCCCTTCGCGGTGGTGGAAGCGGGGATTGAACCGTTGAGCGAAGTGCCGTAATTGAGCGCCTCGGACTTCCGAGAATATGTCATGCCTAGATAGGGGTTGCCGAAGCTGCTCACGGACGTGGTGCCGGTCTTGGACGTCGAAGGGTTAACAAACAAGAAGGGAATCCCAAAGTCCACGGAGAAATGCGCGTTGAACGCATAGCCGAAGGTGGAATTTACGTCGGTGATGAAGCCGTCGGTGTTGCCGCTGCCTTCGAACGTTTCGGTCCAGGTGAAACCGCGCTGCTCGACGGGAGACTTTGGAAGCTGCGGATTTTTTACCTGGGCTTTGGCCGTAGCCGCAAACAAGAATGCGAATAGCAAGAATGAAAATTTACGCACAGGAAATTTCATGGCTGATTGCCCCCTGAATGTTGCCCGGACTAGGTTTGCAGGGGGTCGGGATCGCGACAATAGTACTGTTTCCAGGAGAGATAGTGCCCGGCGCGCCCGAGGCAACTCGCGGCCGAGCTAGGCGTTGGCCAAGTAGGGGGTATATCCCGATTGGTCGGCTTACCGGACAAATGGTTGATCGACACCAGGATCCAGAGGCGTGGTCCAGGAATTGATGGCTCGACTGCGCGGCGAGCTACATGGATGAGATGGGGGCGTGGTAAAATGCGCGGGAAAATCGAGAGGCGATGGAGTTCGCCTGAACCGTCCGGAAACGGACTGATGACTCCTGGCCGCCGGCCGGCGCCCAGGAGTTTTTTTGTTGGGGGCCAGCGAGGCGGAAGAAATGGGGACGATGTGCGGATCGCTTTGCTGATTGTGTTTGGCGCGGCGGGAACGCTGGCGCGTTATGGATTGCAGGGGCTGGTGCAGCATCGCACAGGCTCAGATTTTCCGAGTGGCACGCTGGTGGTTAACCTCGCGGGAAGTTTTCTGCTGGGCGGGATTGCGCAATTTGGATTGACGCATCTCACGATTCCTCCCGAGTGGCGAATCGGGATTAACGTGGGATTTTTCGGCGCGTTCACGACGTTTTCGAGTTTCAGTTGGGAGGCGGTGCACCTGCTCGAGGACGGCGAGTGGGGGCGGGCGATGACGTATGTGCTTTCGAGCGTGATTGGCGGGTTGCTTGCCGTGGTGTTGGGGATGCGGATCGCGGAGCGGATTTAGCAGGAAGCGAGAAGAGGATCCATGGAGCACGAACGATTCGAGGGCGAGCGGACACTGATGCGCATCCACATCGGGGAATCTGATCGGTGGCAAGGGAAGCCACTGTACCAAGCGATTGTGGAGCTGCTGCGGCGCGAGAAATTCAGCGGCGTGACGGTGCTGCGAGGCGTGGGCGGGTATGGTTCTTCGAGTGTGTATCATACCGAGAAGATTTTGCGACTTTCGCAGGACCTGCCGATCGTGGTGGAGGTGGTGGAGTCGAACGAGCGGATCGAGGGAATCCTGCCGCAGCTCGACGAGATGATTGGCGGGGGCCTGGTGACGCTGGAGAAGGTGCGCGTAATTCTCTACCGGCCGAACAAATAGGTCGCTTGCCGAAACGTAGCCAAGAACATCTTCAGGAACAGCGCAATTTCTAGTATTGCGCGGGGCTGCGTCGCGTGTTACCCTGAGCGAACAAAAAGCGAAGGAGGACCGATGGCGTCAGCTTCGCAGGGGCTGGCAGGGCGGTTGGCAGTGCGGACAGGCATGACGCTAGAGACGTTCCAGGAAGCGCTGGGGGCGCTGGCGGCGCGCCACAGGGCGGATGAGGTCCTGACGGCCATCAAGCATATCCCGGCGCGTGAGGCGCAATTCCGGCCCATGCCCGGGTGGGTACGGCCGGAGCTTGCGGCGGCGTACCGAGCCAAAGGAATCGAGCAACTATACTCGCACCAGGCTGCAGCGGCGGAGCTGGCTCGAGGCGGGAAAGATTTTGTGGTGGTGACGCCGACGGCTTCGGGCAAGACGCTCTGCTACAACCTGCCGGTGCTGAACGCCATTCTCGAAAACACGGACACGCGCGCGCTGTACCTCTTCCCCACCAAGGCGCTGGAGCAGGACCAGCTTGCCGAGTTGCACGATCTGGGGCAACGGCTGGACGACTGCTTCGGCGTGTTCACCTACGATGGGGACACGCCGGGCGATGCTCGCAAGGCGGTCCGCGAGCGCGGGCACATCATCCTGACGAATCCGGACATGCTGCACACCGGGATTCTGCCGCACCACACGAGGTGGACGCGCGTGTTTGAGAATTTGCGTTACATCGTGCTGGATGAGCTGCACACCTATCGCGGAGTGTTCGGCAGCCACTTGACGAACGTGCTGCGGCGGCTCGACCGCATCGCGCGGTTCTACGGCTCGCGGCCGCAATTCATATGCTGCTCGGCGACGATTGCAAATCCTGGGGAACTGGCGGCGCAATTGATCGAGCGCGAAGTTGAGGTGGTCGAGGAGAATGGCGCGCCAGCGGCGGAGAAATTGTTCGTGTTCTACAACCCGCCGATGGTGAACCGCAATCTGGGAATCCGGCGGAGCTATTTGAATGAGACGACGCGTGTGGCCAAAGAGCTGCTGGCGCGCAAGCTGCAGACGATTGTGTTTGCCAACGGCCGGCTGCACACGGAAATCCTGCTGACGTATCTGCAGCAAGCGAATCCGCCGCAGCCGGGACAGCCGCAGCCGGTGCGCGGCTACCGCGGGGGATATTTGCCTGGAGAGCGGCGGGAAATTGAGCGCGGGTTGCGCGAGGGGCGAGTGCGCGGAGTGGTGGCGACGAACGCGCTCGAATTGGGGATCGATATCGGGTCGCTCGATGCGTGCGTGATGGGCGGCTACGCAGGGTCGATTGCTTCCACATGGCAGCGGGCAGGACGCGCGGGGCGGCGGAGCGGGACATCGTGCGCGGTGTTGGTGGCGTCGTCTGCGCCACTGGATCAATTCATCGTGCAGCATCCGGAATATTTTTTCGGACGCTCGCCGGAGCACGCCTATGTACAGCCGGACAACCTGGAAATCCTGGTGAACCATTTAAAATGCGCGGCGTTTGAGCTGCCGCTGGCGCCGGACGAGCGATTCGGCGAGGCGGATTTGCCGGCGCTCTGCGAACGGCTAGGCGAGGCGGGATTCCTGCATCGCAGCGGCGGAAATTGGCATTGGGTGCAGGAAGCATACCCGGCGGATACCGTCAGCCTGCGATCGGTGACCAGCGACAATTTTGTGATCATTGATACGAGTGGCGAAGAAGATGCCTCGCCGGAGGTGATCGGCGAGGTGGATTTTTCGTCGGCGCTCACAACCGTGCATCCGAAGGCGATTTACATTCACCAGGGCCAGCAGTATCAAGTGGAGCGGCTGGATTTCGATGCGCGCAAGGCTTATGTGAAGCCGGTGAATGTGGATTATTACACCGACGCAATCCGTTATACCCAGGTGCGCGTGCTCGAAATCGCCGAGCAGGAGCGCATCGCAGGGCCGGCCGCGCGCGCGCACGGCGACGTGCTGGTGCGTTCACAGGTGGTGGGATTCAAGAAGATCAAATTTTTCACCAACGAAAATGTGGGCGCGGGCAAGCTCGAGCTGCCGGAAAACGAAATGCACACGACGGCGTTCTGGATCACGCTGGAGCGGCCGCTGCTGGAGGCTTTGCCGTTCGCGCTATCTGACCGGCAGAGCGGGATATTTGGCGTGCTCTATGCGCTGGAATCCATGGCCACGCTGCTGCTGATGTGCGACCGGCGTGATCTGGGGACGGCGGTGGGCGAGCGGCCTACGAGCCCGGGAATCGAGACCGAGTGGCAGGAATTTACGACGGCAATCAGCGACCCCGCGCAAATGAAGGAATTATTCGAGCCGAATTTGTATCTCTACGACGCGTATCCGGGCGGGATCGGGTTCAACGAGCCGCTTTACCGGGTGCATGATCTGCTCTTGCGGCGGACGCTCGAGTTGATCGAAGGTTGCCTGTGCGAGAAGGGGTGTCCTTCGTGCGTGGGGCCGGCGGGTGAGAAGAGCGAGCGGACGAAAGAAGCGGCGCTTGAAATTTTGAAGCGGCTCTGCGAGTGAGGGCGAAAAATGATTGCGAGGATTTGGCACGGGATGACGCCTGTGGCTAAGGCCGATGCATATGCACATTTCTTGAACGCGAGGGCCATCCCCGATTACCGCGGCACACCGGGGAACCTGGCCGTTCATGTTCTTCGCAGGGACGAAGGCGAAAGGTCGCACTTCATCACGCTTACGTTTTGGAAGTCGCTCGAAACGATCAAAAGCTTCGCCGGAGATCCCGTGGATCGCGCGAAATATTATCCGGAGGACCGCGATTTTCTGCTCGAATTCGAACCCAAGGTCCAGCACTGGGAAGTTGTGGGGAGTGTCAAGGCTTGAGCGGGGAAAAGGTGGTTTCTTGAATAACAGTGCAAACGATCGGTTTGCAAGAGTGGCGGCGCTGAAGCCCTCGCGGAAGCGTGTCGTGGCGGATGTGCAGCCGCGCGGGCTTGCGCCCGATATTCCGGAAGGCGCGGAAAGGCTTGCGTATCTGCTCGGCGCCGCGACTCATCGGAATAATTTCGGCGAACATTTGACGCTGCGGCGCTGGTTTTCGGAGGCGCCCGGCTGCGAGCCCAGTGCCGCCGCGCCGGAAGGCCAATTGGATGCAGGGGCGCTGCGCTTGCTGGCGCCGGATGCGCCTGCGGAAGTGGCTGATCCGCAACAGTGGCTGTTCCTCGACACGGAGACGACCGGGCTCGCAGGTGGCACGGGGACGTACGCGTTTCTGGTGGGCATCGCGTGGTGGGACGCAGGCGGGCTCGAGGTGGAGCAATTCTTCATGCGCGAGCACAGCGAGGAGCATTCGCTGCTGGTGGCGCTTGCGGAGCGGCTGGCCGAGCGGCGCGTGCTGGTGACATTCAACGGGAAATCTTTCGACTGGCCGTTGCTGGAAACGCGCTACCGCATGACGCGCACGATTCGTCCGCCGGCGCCGCGCGCGCATCTGGACTTCCTGCACCCGGCGCGGAATTTGTGGCGGCTGCGGCTGGGGTCGGTGCGGCTGGGGGAACTTGAAAAGCACGTACTCGGCTGGAACCGGGGTGCGGACGTGATGTCTGAGCTGATCCCGGAGATTTACTTCAATTTTGTGCGCGGGGGGCCGGCGGAGCCGCTTGTGCCGGTTTTCCACCACAACCAGATGGACCTGCGCGGGCTCGCGGGGCTTTCCGGGCGGATACTTTCGCTGCTGGCGGAGCCGGAGAGCGACGAGCGAGGCGCCAACCGCATGAATGCGCTCGAGATGTACGGAGTGTCGCGCATTTGCGAGCGGCGTGGGCAGGCGAAGCGCGCTCGAGGTCTCTATCAGCGCTCGATTGAATCCGAGTTGCCGCCGGAAACGGATCGCGCGGCGCGGCGGTCGCTCGCGCGGCTGGCAAAGCGCGAGGGAGATTTTTCGCTCGCGCGTGAATTGTGGGAAGGCATGCTCGGAAGTTCGAAGGAGGGCCTGGAAGCCTACGAGCAATTGGCGATTTACTACGAGCATCACGCCCGGGAGCCGCATCGGGCGGCGGGGGTCGCGCGCAAGGCCTTGGCTGAGTTGCGTCGCGCCAACCGCCAGGGAACCATGACTGCCGCTGCCTACCGGCAATGCCGCGAGCGGCTTGAGCATCGCCTGGCCCGGCTCGAACGAAAGGCCGGACGCAGCCTGCTTGACGCCATGGAATCCGAATCGCGCCTTGGTCCAGCTGAATCCAATGGGCAGGGCAGGCTGTGAGCTGATTGACAGGTTGCGTGGGTGAAATCCATTCTCCCGCCGCAAGCGCGGGCCGAATGAATCGGGGTACAAATTCAATGCACGAAACGGATAGAAGCGTGGCCCAAGAGGTGCGATCTTCGCCAGAGGAGATGAAAACGATGGCACAAGTGAGCGATCCATACATCCGCGAACAGCTCGAAAAGCGGCGGGAAGAACTGAACCTAGCGCTTGCGGCCGCCGCACCGGTGGCGCCCGCTGCGCCCTATCTGGAATTGCTGGGTGAAGTGGATGCGGCTATCCAGCAGATGGAAGAAGGCACGTACGGGATTTGCGAGGAGTGCCACGATCCAATCGAGCGGGAGCGGCTGATCGCCGACCCGCTGGTAAAAATGTGCCTGGATCATTTGACGAACGACGACCGGCGGGCGCTGGAGCAGGATCTGGAGCTGGCGGCACACGTGCAGCGCGGGCTGCTGCCGGAGAAGCACGCGCGGTTCGGCGAGTGGCACATTCATTACGAATACAAGCCGGCGGGACTGGTGAGCGGAGATTATTGCGACTTGATCCTGCTGCGCGAGCGCGAGGGCAGCCTCCTTTTCCTGCTTGGCGACGTGGCGGGAAAAGGGGTGGCGGCGTCGTTGCTGATGACACACATGCACGCGATGTTCCGCAGCCTGTCGAACGGCGGATCTGGCGAGCTGCTGGGTCTGGACAAGCTGCTGGAGACGGCGAACCGTGTTTTTTGCGAGAGCACGTTCGCGGGACAGTACGCCACGCTTGTTTGCGGCTACGCGGGACGGTCGGGCGAGCTGGAAATCGCCAGCGCAGGCCACCTACCTGCCCTGCTGGTGAGGCGGGAAGGCGTAAAGCAAATTGGCGCGACCGGGCTCCCGCTCGGGATGTTTTCGAGCAGCCGCTACGCCATCCAACGCGCGCGGCTGGAGCCCGGGGATTCGTTGCTGCTCTTCACAGATGGAATCTCCGAGGCGGGCGATGCGGCTGGCAAAGAGTACGGAGTGAAAAGATTGTCGAATGTTGCCGGCGAAAGACACCGCTGGGACCCGCGGGAATTGCTGGCAGCATGTTTGAAGGACGTCAATGTCCACACTTCGGGCGCGCGGCAGGCAGACGATCAGACCTTAATGGTCATACACCGGAGCGAAACCGCCGGCGCGTCACTTAACGACTAATTCCAGATTTCTGATTCAAGACCGCACAATATGGATCTGAAAATTGAGGAGCCTGTGTGTTGACGCCCGGAGCAAGCTCCGGGAGGCTTTCCCCCAGCGGGCGGCGCCACACGCGATAAGATACGCGCAGCGATTGCCTGAAAAAAACCGAAAGGGAAATCTCGTGCGCTACCTTTGGCTATTCGTGGCTGGATTGTTGTGCGTTTCCGTTGCTGCCTCCGCTAGAGCGATCCCGATCGATCCAAGCACCTTCAAAACCAACTCGACATTCTCCGTTGACAACAGCGTAAGCTCTTTGACCACTGCAATTGCCACCATTGAAGCGCGCCGCGGTGCGCCGGGGTATTCCTGGGTGCGGATTAATTTCTATTCCTTCCCTGTCGCAGCGGAAGATCTCGCTGGAATTGAGAAGGGGAATGTGGAATCCATGGATAAGAAATGGATGAAAAAGGCGAGCAACCCCAAGGATTACAATTCCTCTAATGCGGTGATCCAGCTCACCGTAGATAAGGAATTCAAAGTCACGCAGGTGGATATGGCTGTTCCCGGCCACACGTGCACGATCGCGCCCTTTGAAACGGATGTGAAGAACTTTTTGCGGGACTACCAGTTTGACGGGAAAAATCTTAGGTTGAAAAGTAATAGGTCATATGTTTGCGATATGAAGTTCATGGGCATCCCAAACCAAAAGTTCAGTTGGGATATTGATTTGAGTATTCCAGTGTTTGAGAAAATGACCGCGAAATGATAGCGGAAGCCGTGGTGTGGAGCGGAGGCGCCTCGGCTGGAGCCGGCGCGACAGGCCAGTCGATGGCGCGAGTGATATTGTCGTAGGTCTGGCGGGATGCACCTTCAACAACCAGGCACTGGATAGCCAAGCAGCGAAGATAGACGCCGCCCGTTTCGGTCTGAAACTGGAAGAAATTGGGGCGGCGAAAAAGGTCCTTGCGCGACTTGTACTTCAACTCGAGTGCCTCGCTGAAGCGGCCGAACATGCGCGCGGCATCGTCCGCATTGTCCAGCGCGAGCCGGAGGACAAGCGGAGTGCTCTTAGTCTTTGAGTTTTCAAAGACGGCATAGCGATCGCCGGTCCATGCAGGCGAGATGGCGTCCGCGCCCTCCTGGCCGAGAAACTGTTTCAAGATTTCGCCCAGCCCGAATTCGCCCATCACATTTTCCTCGAGCAACTTCCAATCCGCAGGGACCACGCCTTTCCATTCCGGCAGAGTGACTTTCACGGGTTTCACGCCACTGAGATAAAGCTCCGGGTGAATAATCTGCTGTGTCGAGACCGGAGGATTCTTGAAGATGAGCGCGAGATCCCGCCAGCCTTGATGAGCTTTCAGAAATTGCTGGGAGAAAGTGGTGCCAGCGAGATAGGGAAAGACCAATTCGTCGCGAATATAGCCAGGGGCCTTTGCGAGGTTGGGGTCCTTGTCCATTTCTTCAAGGGCGCCAGAGCGGATAAGGAGCGCAACGTCGGGCAAATCGCGGACCGTGATTCCCTGATCGCGCAAAGAGTAGTCAACCATGGCCGCGAGCGCTGAGCCTTCGCTGACAGACTGGCGGGCGAGCTCAGCATCATCATTCGGCCGCGCGGCTTTGATCCACGGTTCGATATCGAAATATTGATCTTCGAGCGCGTGAGTCAACTCATGGGCCATCACGGGGCGCTGCTCGTCAGCAGGAATCCATTCGGCGATGTAGAACTCTTTCATCTTCGGGTCGTAAAGCCCGGCGACCTGGTCCGTGAGCACGTCGAGCATGAAGGAATCGAGCGGAAAATCCTTGGGAATCAGGCCAAAAGCCTCGAGCGCCTTTCTATCGGCATAGCGCTGCGCGTCGCTGCGATCTTCCTTCTCCTCGCGAATCAGGTATTCGCGGATCTGCTGCTTTGAACGCAGGCTTTTCTTGAGCGGCTGCTTGATCGGGAGACTCAGCAGTTCGCTCATTTGTGTAAGCACCTCATCGGCCGCTTTGAGGAATGCGGGACTGGCCGGAGTTGCGGCGGCTGCGGGCGGCGAAGGCAGCGGCGGAGCGACCGACTTCGGCGGCGATGAAGGCTGCTGAGCAGCAGCGGTCACTGCAAACGACAGCAGGACCATCAAAATGGCAATTCGCTTCACTCTTACCTCCGCAGGATCATTGGATGACGATTCAAGGATAACAGGTTTCTTCGAGCTTCATGTGCGCGTGGGGACTACCCCTTTCGAAAACCAAACCATGCCGTTCAACCGCTTCTCGAACACCAGGTCCACGAGGCCAGCGGACTCGAACAGACGGCGTAACTCTGCCTCAGTGAAGCGCCGATTGAACGACGCGACGGTGGCCCAGCGCGACAATTTTCGGGCGTCGCGGCGGGTCAGTGAGGATTCGGCGGAATACGCCTGCATGCGGGGAACGGACATGGAAGCATGCGGATCGAGTGAAACAACCATTCCGCCCGGACGCGTGACGCGCGCCATCTCGCGCAGAGTCTTCTCGTGATGCTCGACCCAGTAGATCACACCGGTGGCGAGGGAACAGTCGAATGTGGCATCGCCGAAGGGAAGATCGTGCGTGGGCGCGCGCTCAAGACGCAAGCGAATGTTCTGGCGCGCCGCCGATTTCCTGGCAATACGAAGCAAACGCAAGCTGCGATCCACACCGGTGACATCGCAACCGTGTTGCGCGAGCGCGCGCGCCACATGGCCTGGCCCACAGCCGACGTCGAGGACGCGGAACGGGCCGCCGTTTCCGGGGGCGTGCGCCTGAGCCGCAGGCAGCACCAGGGATTCCAGGAACCCCCGGCGCAAGTCAGCTTCGGGGCCCGCGGCGAGCTTGCGGGCGTAGTAGCCAGCACCCAATTCGAAGAGCAGCCACTTGAATGGATCACGGAACATATTTGAGATCGGCGGCGATCATTTGCACCCAAGAACAGGATACACTCATGAGCGCTTGAGAGGGCTGGAGACTTCTGCGGCGAGTACCTTCTGAACCGCTTCCCACAACTGATCGATGGCGAAGGGCTTGGACACTACCTGACAGCCGGAATTCCGCAACGAAGGGCTTGACTCACCATCGCGCCCACTCGAAGCAGTGAAAACAACCCGGCCGGAAAGCTCCGGGCGATTCTGTTCAATCCACTGGTACATGGCGAGTGCAGAAATTTCACCCGTCATCTTCATGTCTGTCACAACAACATCCACCGATTCCCGACGGAGAAGCTCCACGGCTTCCTTGCCACTGCGCGCAAGTTTCACTGTCACGCCGCGGGCACGCAACACCTCGTGTTCGAGCTGTAGGACGGTCTCCTCGTCATCCACAAGCAGCACATTCGCGGAGATGTGCTCCCGAACACGCGAATGACGCGTGGGCTCAGCCGGCTGATCGGAAGCGAGCATGGGAAGCAGGATGGTGAAAGTGGCGCCGCGCGGCGGCGAATTCTTCACCTGGATTTCCCCGCCGTGTTCTTTCACGATGCCGTAGCAAATGCTGAGGCCCAGGCCGGTTCCCTTCCCCACGGGCTTTGTGGTGTAAAAGGGATCGAAGACGCGATGCGGATTCTGCACGCCGGGGCCACTGTCGGTGATCTCCGTGCGGACACGATTATCCACGACATCCGTGCGCACCCAGATTTCACCCTTTCCGCCTTTTTCGCCGATGGCGTCCACCGCGTTGTTGAGAATATTCAGGAACACCTGCTGAAGCTGGTGGAAATCGCCGCCCGTCGGAGGCAAGTCGTTGCCGAACTCGCGGTGAATGCGAATGTTGTTGAGGTTCATGTCGTATTCACGGAGGGTCAGAGTGTCTTCGAGAATCTGGTTCAGATCCACCGGCGTGCGCTGCGGCTTATGCTGGCGGGCAAAGCTGAGGAGGTTCTGAACGATGTGATGGGTGCGCTGCGCCTGCTTGTAAAGTTTTTCGAGATAGTCTGCGCCACGGGCGTTCATCAGCTCTTCGGATTTAAGCAGCTGGCTATAGCCGAGGATTGCAGTGAGTGGATTGTTCAGCTCGTGAGCGACGCCAGAAACCAATTGGCCAATGGCGGCCATTTTTTCGCTTTGCAGTAATTGTTGTTGCGCACAGCGAAGGCTTTCATAGGCTTCACGAGTTTCTTCAAGCAAAACAGATTTATCAATGGTGGCAGCGATCTGGTTGGCCAAGGCAGCGAGGAGATTCAACTCCGCCGTCGAGAATTCGCGGCGGGAGCGGCAGCAAACCAGCAACGCTCCGAGCACCCGGTCTTTGGACCAGAGGATGGCCACTTGCGTGTCCTGAACGCCTTCCTTCTCCTGCAGCCCGCGTAGGTAGTCTGGGGCGGCCAGCGCAGATCCGGAGAGAACAGTGGCGCGCGTCTGGCGGACCTGCTCAAGCAAGGAGGGAGATATTTCGATCGGGCGGACCTGGCGGCCCTGTTCCGACCGATAGCCTACTGCGGCTACGCGCTTGAGAATCTTCGCAGGCTCGTCGAGCAAGTACAGTGACCCGGTATCCACTACGAGCAGCTCAGTCACTTTGACGAGCGCGCGCGTGAGCACGTCCTCGAGCGGCCCCGACTCGCCGAGCAATTCAGCAATGGAATTCAGAGCGAGCAACTCACGATTGCGGAGGCGGATTTCCATCTCCGCGTGCTTGCGCTCGGTTACGTCGAGGAGAAATCCCTGGTAGGCGGTAATGGCGCCGGAACCATCGCGTGTGGCGAAGCTGGACTCGTGCGCCGTGCGAATTTCGCCGTCGCGACGGCGAAACTGGAATTCGAAATCGTTCACCTGCCCATGTTCGCGCAGGAGGCGCTTGAGGCGGTCGCGATCCGTGGCGTCCACATAGAGGGTAGCGGGAATGTCTGCGCGGAGCAGCTCGTCGCGAGTCTCGTAGCCCACGATTTCCATGAAAACTTTGTTGAAGTCCAGGAAGTGGCCTTCGGGCGTGGAGATAAAAATGCCCTCCTGGACGTTTTCGAAGAGCATGCGGAACTTATTTTCGGCCTGGCGCCGTTCCGTGTAGTCCTTGAGCACGTGGATGGTGCCGAGGCGGTTGCCTTCGGAGTCGTGGAAATCAGAATTCGTGACCAGGAAGTGGCCGCCAAAGGACGGGTCAACTTCTTCCGGCTTTCCCGCAGCGCCTTCGCAATAGGGGCAGGAATTCCAACGTTGCGCGCCCTGAGTAAGCAGGTCGCGCAACGCTTGTCCTTCGAGTGACGCAGGCTCAACGCCCAAATGCCAGGCGAGTGCACGATTTGCCCGCAGCACCCGTCCGTCGGGGCCATGGACCACAATCAGGTCCGCGATAGAATCAAAAGTGTCGAGCCACTGCCTGCGCGAGGTGGCTGCCAATTCGAACAGGGCTACGTTCTGCGCCGCAAGTCCCAGCAGATTTGCGACGTTGACGAGGAAGTGTATCTCGTCGGTTTCAAACGTTCGCGGCGAATCGGAACCGATAGCCAGTAATCCGAGCGACCGGTCTTTTCCTGGAACGCGAATCAGGACGAGCGCTGCAAGATTTTCGGACTCCATCCACTGCCGCACGCCGGGATCATCGGTGGCGGCGTAGGCGACGAATGGCGTTTCCCGCTGCAATATTTTCTGCGCCCAGCCTTCCTGCGGAGAGACCCGCGCGTTCCGTTTCAAAAAGAAATCGCTGAAACCTACGGACGCGCGAATCACGAGCGACGCAGAGTCTCCTGAGCCTTC
>Ga0307473_10000022_pt1 | contig 32284 bp, 40 predicted proteins | sample atmos_gasesAM5C__FD_203744 | JGI IMG/M metagenome (GOLD analysis project Ga0307473, IMG submission 203744) | Hardwood forest soil microbial communities from Morgan-Monroe State Forest, Indiana, United States - atmos_gasesAM5C_515 | ecosystem: Environmental > Terrestrial > Soil > Temperate...
CGATGACGGTCTGAAACGTGCCGCCTTTGTCAATGACCTTGGAAAAATTGTGCGTGAAGGGTTGTGCCGTCTGCGGTAATGCAGGATCAGCAAGCCACGTGACGAAAATGATCGCAGCGATGATAAGAAGTCCGAGACCCCAAACACGCATCATGTCAAGCACCATCAGCCGTTCGATCCCGCGAAGCAAAAATAGTTGACCTTGTTCGATGAGGTCGCCGTCTGCACCAGCGTAAGCGCCGATGCCGTGACGGTGTACTGCATCGATGCGATGTTCGTCTGCCACGTCACGACGCAATTGGGTGCGTTGAGATAGGCTTGCGCGAACGTCGCTGTGCACCCCGTCGGAGAGCCCGTGCCCATCGTGATAGTCCCGGAGACATCGCTGCCGGAAACGGAAGGCGACGTTCCGCAACTCGTCAACGTCGGCGCCGCTCCAAGCGAGCGAATGTGCACGAGGTTGTCGAAGTAAAGATTGGGGATGCCGAGAACGGAGATTTGCGCGAACTGACTGGCGTTCGCACCTTGCGTCTGTGCGGAGAATGATGTGCCGGCATCGCCGAGAATGCCGGTGCCGAGCCAATTCGCAAGATGGGTCGGCGTACACGGGTTGCAATTGTACTGGGCCGATTGCGCCTTGGCATCGACGGGCAGCCACAGCGCGAGGCAACACGCGAGAACGACAAGAAACTTTTTCATAGCTTCCTCACAATAGTGTTCACGGCAAGAACGAAGAGCGCGTAGACCGTGAGCGAAACAATTTGGTGCACATTAGGATCGGGGGTCGATGCCCACAACCACCATGCAGACGAGACGGTGACGATCGTAAAGAGATCGGCGATGGCAGCGATGGCGCGCTGACTGAGGGCGCGTAGCGCCAACATCAGCATGTTCTCGGCGACGACGTCCTGCTTTTCCGGCGGCGCTTTCAGCGCGAAAGGACCGGCATCATCATCCTCGACGACTTTGAACTCCGTTTTGGCCATGTAAGCTACCCGCTAATTCGTGGATGGTGGGTTCCCGGTCTTCGTCATCCTCATCGGAGACGAGCGGTTCCTTGCGCAGCAGCGCATAGTACGCGGTTACCACCTTAAAGGCTGAGGCCTTCTCTTGCAAGGTCATGTCACCCTTGCCAGTGGTGATCTCTTTGAGCAGCGCTTTGGCTGCTTCCTCCATTTGAACGTCGAGATTTTTTTCGATCATTGTGCTACAGCCTGTGGCATATCCAATTGTCCTTGGCGCGAACGCTCTTGCATCATCTGCCCGGCAGTCCCGCCAAACCAACCGCCCATACGCATGCGCTCTTTAAGGACGCGCTTGGCAACCTCGCGCTCGATCGGCTCGCCCTTGAGATTACCGGCAAGCCAGTTGAGAAAATTGGGGTGAGACACGCCGTCCATGATCGTCGCGAAGACCTTGCCGAGCAGAAAGCGACCGGCAAAAGAGATACCGGGCACGTGCAAAATCATCGACACGCCGGTCAGTTTCGGCAACGGGATATGCTGCCAGGGATTAAGGACGCGCGACGCCGCAGCGAGCGAACCACCAACGTCGGGACCGCCCGCAGAAAACAGGAAGTCCATATCTTTCGCCAGCTGCACCATCTGCCCGCGCGTCACGCCGGGGAACATCAATGCTTGCACTTCGTCAGTGATACCCTTTTTGGGATCGCCGATCTGTTCGAGCATCTTGCCGGTCTCGCCAAGCGGACGCTGGAAAAAGCGATAGGCATAGACTTGCTGCAACGCTTTGAACTCGGGCGACTCCCGTCCAAACATCTGCGCAGCAGCGCGGATCGTATCTTCCTTTGCCAGGATCTTGTCGGCGGCGGCAGTGGCAAGCCCGCTCATCTTCTCTTCGTAGAGAAATCCAAGCGGTTCGGCGCGACGCTCCCCTTGCGCTTTGCGAACCTTGACATTGTAGTCCTTGTCAAGCCGCTGCATTTCCTGCGACAACATCTTGAGCGGATCAATGTCCGCCATCTTCTTGGCAGATTGCGCGGCGACCTGTGCCGTCTTCATCAACTCTTGGATGGTGCTGCCCTCGCGAGCAGCAAGCGGCACCGTACCATTGACGGATTGAATGTCCTCCGCCATCGCTGCCAATCGACGCGCAGTCACTTCGTCATAAGCGTTTTTCAACAGCCCGTTGCGCACGAGTTCCTGAACCTGCGACGCAAACTTTTGGCCATCATACACGCCGGGCGTCAATGTGCGGCTCTGATCCAACAGGTATTTGGTGTGTGCGTTCTGCACTTGCGCCCAATAATTATCGCCGACCATTTCGCGGATCTTAAACATGGCTTCCGTGTGATCAGGCGCGAACAATGTGCGCGCCAATGACTCAGGGTTGCCACCGGACCCCGCCCGTAATGCTCGCCGCACTGTCTTGATCCGCTCGTCGTCGAGCATCGGTACGAACTGCCGATAAAAATTGTCGGCTCGATCGAGCATCTTCGCTGCTTCTTTCAACTGCTCGGGAGCTTTCTTATCGTGCAAAACCGCGTTGATTTTCTTTTCCAAGAATATCAGCGACCCCTGTCGAATGTCAGGGGTCAAATCGTTGTAGTCGATGCCATAGCGAACCCACGAACGCAGCTGCCGCAGCTGCGGCCATGTGATTTGCTCGAAATCCTTTTCCGTTCCAGCAAACGTTTGTGCGCCAGCGCCGGTTTCCGTCTCGGTCATTTTTGCGAGTGTACGAATCTCATTCGGGTACTTGTCACGAAATGCTTGTGGCAAGCCATGCAAAAATGCCGTCGCATCATCCATCAATGACGAAGTATCGGGAAGCACATTGCCGGCTGTCGCATCAACTGCGTTATACATACGCCGCGCCCGTATCTTCACGGCATAAGCGAACTCTTCAAACTTGGTACCAACCATTTTCCACAACGCGCCGGGATTTTCACCGGCATCGTGCATCTTAATCGCGCTGTCGACATCCTTGCGAAGATGATCGAGGCTTTCCTTGATCAAAATCTCCGCTTGTTCCGTCATCTGCTTGTGCGTGGAGTCCAAATTCTCCAGCAATGCAGCGTGAAGCGCCTGTGCTTTCTCAGGTCCGAGCCCGTGCGTGGTGCGCAATGTTGCTTCCTCGCGGGCTCCACGGATTGCGTTCTCAAGTTGTGCATCGGCGTGCGCCATATCCTTGCGCGCGGCTGCCAACACGGCTTCACCGGCTTTTTCAGAAGGCACTTTTTCGGTAGCTCGGGTCAACGGCGATGCGATACTGACATCGAGCATCTCGTTTTCGAGGATCTTCGTCGCTTCTTTTTCGTAAAACTCTTGCGCTGCTTGACCAAACACATTCTGCGCGCGGAAAACAGCGTCGAATTCCTCGATCTTTTTCAGTCCCGGTGCTTCCGGCGCGAACACGGAAGGCGGGACTTTGCCCCCACGCTCCGCAATGCTCGCCGCTTGCTTCGCGACCTCGGGAGTTGTGCCCAAAAAGTAACGTGCCCGATCAGGCGAGATGCCAAAACTCTCAAGCACCTTCGGCAAATTCTCTTTGACGCCCTCAATGACGCCGGTCGCCTTGTCTTTCGCAGCACCAATGGCATCCGAGGCGCTTTTGACGACACCGGGCACCTTGGAAAGCAGATGCCCACCCGCTTGGCCGACAGCGGAAGCAGCTGCTTCCTCGCTCATCGACTCCACTTGCGTGCTCATGTCTTCGTGGATGCCGGCAAGACTGAGAACAACGTTGTTGAACTGCCGCCCCGCCGCAGCACCAAGCGTCATGCCGCCGAAAGCGCCGGCTGCCGTTCCAGCGCCGGGCTCTACCGATCCACCGACACCACCGAGAACACCGCCGCCTATGCCACCCGCGAGCGGTGCTGCATCGGACAGCACGTGTCCAATGGCGCTTGTAACACCGCGACCCGGCTTGCGTGCCACGCCGTCATCGTCGACCCACAAACCATACTCGTCTTCTTTGACTTTATCTTCGCCATAAGTGCGAGCAAGCGCCTGTTTTCGGCCTTTGTCAGTCAGCGCCATCTTGTAAAGCGTATCAGCCGTGGTGCTGACACCTTGGAACTGCTTTTTCTTACGGACCTCGCCCTCGGGATCGACGTACGAAGCGCCATCAGGCACTTTGTCCCACGATGCTTTGTCAGTTACGGCCCACGGCTTCGTGCGCGTCTGCCCGGTGGGATCGATATAGCGATGCCCCGAGCCGATTTGCTCGTAGTCTTCCGTGCTCGCGACCTTCTTGGGAAAAAGTCCGATCGTATCGTACGGTGCGTCGTGAGGGACGGCTTGCGGGTTGGCTTCGTCGGCCATCAGGGCGACCCCACAACAGGGTCGCGCAGCCATGGCGCGTCGTTTTTCTTCGGCTTCGCCTTATCGCCGCCCGCGCCTTCGATTTCACCTTCCCTGCGATAACGAGCGGCGAGAGCTTCGCGTAGCCGGCCGAACTCGGCCTTGAGTTCCTGCATGCGGCGGATAGTGTTCGCAGTGGTGTCGCCGAAATTCAAGCCGCGGATGATCTTATCGACCTCCGCATGCTCTGCAGAGAGTGGGCGACCGTTCGCGTCGAGCAAGAGCCGCGGCGCAATCAACTTCAATTCGCTGATTGCACTCTCCAACTCTGCGCGATCCGTCGCATTTGAACCCAAAATGTTTGAAAGCTTTTCACCCAAGCGCGCAGCGGCACCCGGCGCACCAACCGGCAACGTGTGCTTGTTGATCAGCGACAAGATCTTATCGACTTTCCCCGACGCTTCATCAAAATGACCGATCTGCGTCTCGCCCTTGACCATCTGATTGCCAGTAATACCCGCTGCGCCCGCTTGTTTGGCAAAGCGTAGTCCTTCAGCCAAGGCGTTTTCTTCATCTTTAGTCGTCCATTCCTTGCCGGCGCTCGCGGCTTCTTGCTGTTTTTGCGCGACATGATCGAGAACAATCTTGCGCTCGATCCCTGCCAAGCCTTTGCCGCCGGATTCGCCAGTCAAGTAAGCCGGCAAGAACGACCGATGGATCTCCGCCCACCGTTCCGGGGGCGCCGTCGGGTTCTTGGCAAGCTCCGCTTGGATCGCAAGCTCTTCTGCTGTCTCTTTCGGCTGAAAAATCTGTTTGTACAACTGGAATTTCTCTTGCGGAGTGCCATAAAAACGCTTGTCGGACTTGAGCACGGATTGAATCATGCTCGTGCCTTCATTTTGAAGGTCGGCGTCCAGCGCTTTTTGCATCCCAACGACAGACTTGTTGCGTGCGTCGATCGTCTCGAACCATTTCATGTCGTAGCCGTGTTCGAGCAGCGTCAACGCCTGGATATCCCCATAGCGCGTCGCAGATTCCTTCATCATTTGCGTGCCGCGCTCGTAATCGGTTTTCATCATCTCAAGCGCTTCTTGGTACTGCTCGTGCATCATCTTCCCGCGCTCGATCGCGAGCTTCGTGTTCTCCTGCCACGCCTGATGTGCCAGATTGTACTCGTGCTCTTTACCGTCGCGCACCGCATTCATCGCAGCAGCAGCACCGTTCAAGGCATTTTCCATTGGCGTTTTCGTAAACGCGCTCGCGGCAATAGCGAACACAGACGCAAACGATCCAAAAGCTTCAATTGGGTCGTACGCGTACTTTTGTCGCTCGGTTCGGATGTCCCAAGGCTTGAGGTCGTTGAGTTGAGCGCCTTCGGCCTTGTGCCAGTGCTGCATTTCTGCAGAATGCTCTGAGGCAGCCCGTTTGGTAGCTGCGGAAATTGCTTCGTCACGGTTGATTTTCTCACCGAGATTGGACACGCCAAGCCGCTGCAAATCGTTCGGCATCGCGACGAGTTCGTCGAGCGACTTGCCGGCATAAGGATTCGCGGAAGGCGTCGCGTCGCTGACAACTTGTGCGGCGGGTTCAGCCATCGATTATGTCGTCCCTCCCGCACCAATCGTGATCGAGGTGCCGGGAATTGCCGTACGACCGGCAAGGCTGCCCGCGAAGTTCGCAATCGCCTTGCCCATGTTCGTTGCTTGCGTCTGATCGATGCCGACAAGCGTCGTATACAACTGATCGCTCATGCCCGCCGCTGTTTGTCCCGACGACAACAACTGCGTCGCGAGTTGACCTTGCGTCGCCGCTGCGCGCTCGTCGACGGCCGCGAGATCTTGCGCGAGCGCAGAGTTTTGCGAGGGGTCGGTCGACTCGCCTTTCGACGCGTAATTGGAAAGGATCGACGCTTTCGCAGAGGCGCTCGCTTGCGCGACCTCCGCGGCGAGACCGGGAGGAAGACCGCCGCTTGTGATATAAGATGACAACGTATTCGCTTGAGCCGCTTCCTTTGATGCGGCATCCTGCAACGCTTTCTGGTTTGCCGTCGCTTTCTGCCCTTGCAAAATGCTGTAACCCAAGCCGGTGGCACCCGCGAGGACGCCAAGTGGGTTGGACGTGAGAGACTTCGCAGCGCCCGATCCGAGCGTCCCCAAGGGATCGTGCATCAACGACTCTAACGGATTTGGAGTCGCGGCAGCAGGCGTCACTGCGGGGGCTGCGCCAGCGGCAGGAGCGGCGACCGGCGTGAACGATGTTCCTGAACCCGCGGCCGTGGGAAAGCCGGGAGCGCCTGCCGCTTGCACACCTTGTCCAGCACCAGCTGTTGCAGTCGACGACAAATCAACAGGACTGGCACCGACCGGCGCGAGCGGAGCGGCAGCCGCATTGGCAACAGGCGCCGCACCCGACGCGGCATCGGGGAACGTGCCAGAACCAGCAGGAGCGCCTGTCGCCGCATCAGTTGCACTCCATCCTGTCCAATTCATGGGATTAAGAGAGCCGTCACCGGCAGAGGCAATAGGCATGCCGCCGATCGTGCCGGGAACATCGGCAGCCCCCGTCGTCAACCCTTGAGCGAAGCCGGCAGTAGGGTTGGCACCCAGCGCGAAATTGCCACCTGTGGCGCTGCCGATATCAGCGAACGGCGTACTGGCAGCGGCAGCATCAGGAGTGAGCGCAGAAAGCCCTTCAGCGGCCCCAAAACCGGCCGCAGCGCCGCCCAATGCAGGCGCGAGACCCAAACCTGCCGCCGCTGGAGCGGCAGCAGCGGCGCCTCCTAGAGCAGTGGCCCCAGTAGCCGCACCGCCTCCTGCGAGCAAGCTTCCCAAACCTGCAATGGCTTCGCCAATACCGAGGTCGGGCATGTCTAACACTCCATTAAACAAAAATTTACTTAAGCACTCAACTTTTCCTGTTGGATCTCTGACGGATCAATTTCGTACGTCATGGCAATGGGCCGGTAGCCCATCTTCTCCAGCATGCGCCCATTGGACGCCTTTGGGTTCGTCTCGATCCTAACACGTTTTGCGCCGGCCGCACAGAGCCTTAGCGCCGCTTGTTCGAGCATCGCTTTCTGTATGAACACTCGGCCCGCCCCATCCTCGACGTAATAGGTCGGGATGGTGCCGATCATCATGCCGACCGAGTTGGGGTGCTGGTGATACACACCGACGGCATAGCCGATCGGCCGGCCGGGCGACTGATCGTCTCTCGGCGATGGCTCATCGTCCGACTCCCGCTCGTAAACAATCAGGACGAACAAGCTACCGCGTTCCTCCATTGCCCGATACAAATTGAAATCGGGCGCGAGCGGCACACTGTTATCGCCGGTCTCCGCATATTGGCGCGCAAGCATCTGCTCGATGCATTTGCGCGCTACGTCATGCGGTTCTTTCTTGCACGTTCGCTTGCTCACTCGGGTCCTCTTTCGACAAACCGGGACGGCGCTTGGGGTTGATGTCGGCAACGAGTTGGCGAACTTCCATCACGCGTTTGCCGAAAATCTTGTCGACTGTCTCCATCGGTACGTCGCTATGCTGCAAGACGATGATCTTGGTCGCGCCTTGATTGCCGGCCCAACGCACCATCTCGCCGTAGAAGTCCGCGGCCTCCGCGATGTGCTCTTCGTTGTTCGGATTTTCCGCGAAGACGAAGCGCTCCATGATGACCGGAGTCGGCTCGAACATGGTCGTACGAATGACTTGCGCCAAACCGACGGCATGCGGCATGAACAGAAACAGGAACTCGGGGCTGTACAGCTGGTTGCGAAGAAAACTGTCGACGGCGTAAGCCGTCATGTGCGGGCAAATTTTCACGATCCGATCGCGCAGCCACAGATGCCGATTGAAATCGGCAAGCTCGAACCGCCGCACAAGCGGACGCTCGACCTTCGGCGCTGCGTTGAACCCCTCAGAGGGGGCAAGTTTCGTTTGTGCCACGGCGTTCTCCTAGGCTATAAGCAGTTGATTAGCCCACTGGAAATGCTCGTTTGCGTGCATCTGTATCCAGCCGGCTAATTGACCTTTATCTCTAAAGTCGACGTCGGTCAAATCAAAGCCCGACACACTCAAGATCCCGTTCGTCGTCGTATGCATCTGCTGATGCTGATATAACCACGCACCTATGTCGTTCAGAGGCATCGGATCGAGCACGAATGACGCGATATTGATGCCCGAGATCTGAAAGATCACGCGATTGATATCGACGTGATGCGCAGCATTGTCGAAGCTCCACTGCGAGAACTCTTCGGGAGTGCCGGGGACGTTGAAGATGCCGGCAATAGCCATGTCACGCCTTTGCCAAAACGGCGGCAACCGCCGCTTGATGCGCTTCGAATGCTTTCATCTCGGCAGCACGTGCGTCGCTGGCTGCTTTGTCGGCAGCATCCCGTTCGGCCTTCCTCCGATTTTCCAACCAAGCTTTGAACATCTTGTACTTCTGGAAATTCGGAAACGCCGCGCTCAACTCCTCATCAGTCGGCTTGTGATCAAAATCGATCTCATCAGCCGCTTTTTCGATCGTCGGCTGTAGCAAAAAATGACCCGGCGCAACCCACGGCGGTTCCTCACCGACGAATTGCGGATGCTCGTCGATGTAAAGCCGGCGTCCGTCAAGCCCGCGCTTGTCGCGATTGTCGATCACATAAATAGACGCATCACGAAACGCAATGTGATCGCCGGCATCTCGATAGAGATAACGTTGCTTAATTGTCATATATTATCTTCCCAGCCTTGGATGAAAACTACACCGCCTGTACTCGCCCACTGGATTGAAGCCGCTTCTAACACCACTGAAGAAGGAACAGTCATATCTGCGTTGGCAGCAGCAGCTTGCAAATTGAAATTCGGCGCGTTTGTTGTAGAGCCTGAACCTCCATAATTGGCGTTGGCTGCTACTATAATCGAAGCTGCGCTTGCAACTTGCACGTTTAAGAAAAGACAGCTAGCGGTCGTAGGTGCAAAATTCGTAGTTGCCAATGAAACAAAAGTTGGTGTCGCAGGAGTACCAGCCGTGCCGGTCGCAATAATCGGCAATGCAGCCGTGTTTGTCGCCGTCGTGACCACGTATTGGGCGCGCCGACCTTTTTGCAAAATGCGCAAAAAATTATGCGAGCCATCCGTGCGGAATGCACCCAGTCGCGAAAATTGCGTGAACCCGCTCGGCAGCGTTGGTGACGTAAAACTAAGTGAAATCAATCCAGCGGTCGTCAGCGTCGTCGGATTGTAAATGACATAAACAGCATACCATGACGAATTCGCAATCGACCCGGTATCGAGACCATTCGCACCAGATGTAGCGGAACTGATCGTGACGTTGACTGTCAATAACGTCGTAAAATTCGCCGACCCATCAGAAACAGCAACAGAATCGGCAGTCAACGTGATTTGTGTATTCGGCGTGCCACCATTCTGAATAACGAGATTTTTAAAAGCGGATTGAACAGCGCCAGCCGTTGCAGCGGATGAACCGGGGTTGAGAACGACCCACCCGCCGGCACTGGAATTCAAAGCTTGATTGAAAACGACGTAATAAGTATTGCCGATCAGAAAATCATTTGCACCAATGAGCGCCGCACCATTCGCCTTGTAGACGTTCAATGCCGCGAGACCGCCGACCTGCAACGTAACCGGGCTCGTCGTCGTGTTGGCAACAGCTTGAAAACCAAAAACAGGGGCGTTGTTCGTATACGCCGAGATCGTGGGAAAATTGGCAAGCGGCGTTAATGTAACCGCGTTAGTGCCAGTAGCAGTGCAAGGAATCGTCAAACCTGCGCCGACCGCAGCGAAATTGGAATCCAGATTTGGCGTATCCAATTCCGTGGCGTTGGCAAAAATAAAGGGAAGGCTCATGCTAACCCCTGTATTGCACGATTTCTTCTTGCATCATCAGAGACCAGAGATCGAGACTGGGTTCTGTCGTCTGCAAAGTGATGCCGGTAACCGCGCCGACCTCCGCCACTTCCTGTCCGCCGAACGCGTAGACACCGCCAAGAACAGATTTCGTCAAAATCGTCGTGCCAGAAGCGTTCTTGACCGGGATGATTTTCTTCGATGCGTTCTTGACAACAATCGTATTCAGCGGCGATGTATACGAGATAAAATTCGACGTCTGATCGGTATCGATGCTGACCTGAAACGTGATCGGCGACGTCTTTTGAAAATTGAGCAAGGCCCAGAGGCGCGAAGGCGCTTTCTCGAACTGATAGCCGCCGGGCTCCGCCCAAAATTTCGTCTGAACAGCCTTCATAAAACTCGCAGACGGCGTCTGAAACAAGGGATAGACGTTCAATCCGTCTGTTCCATAAGCAGTCAACACCGAGTTGATTTCTTGGTGCTGGATATAAAGCAGGCTGATGCTTTGCGGAGACGACCACCAAATCTTGCCGTTCCAAATCAGCAATTTGTTGCCGGTCGCATTGGTTACGGGATCGACGATCGGCAGCAAGAGCATCCAAATCTTCTTGCCGAAAAGAATATGCTTGGCCGAACTCGGGAGAAACCCGGCAAAACCGGGCACGGTCTGATAAACGCCATCAAGCGGCTCGCTAATTTTGGTAACAGCAGCACCATAGCTCACATGCGCGCCGAACGGGTTGGCGAACACGATGTTGCGCGACCACGTGTCGATCGCAAGCGGCCAATTCGTGCCGACCTCGGGATCGGCGTTCTGATTTGTAAACGTTGTGCTCGGCGGCGAGCCCGCCGTCTGCACACCACTGATATAATTGATCGAGGAATCGCCAATGAGATACAGAAACCCGTTCGTCTGCAACAATTTGGTGTAGCCTACACGTAAGAAGCTGTCGACGGACACCGTTTGACCGCCACCTGATGACGTCGAGAAATTCGTGATCGATCCCGGCGCAGAAAATGTCAACAACGCGCCATTAATGATCCACACACGACCCGCGAACGTCTCGACATCGGTGCCATTGATGCCGAACGGCATCAATGTGACGGTTGCTGCAGCACCAGACCCTGTCGAGTCCGAGAAATTGACGGTCAACGTGTCCGTCGCGAGATAGCCCGAGCCGGGATTGACGACTGTGATTTTCGTGATCAAACCGCCGGAAACCGTCGCCGCCAGCGAAATGCCGCTACCGGAACCGCCGGACACGGTGACGATCGGATTACTATAGTTGCTGCCGGGATTCGTGATGACGACTTGCGGCGAGATCCCGCCCGCGGTGTAGATGTTCGTACCATCCCAGAGCCAATAGCCGTTGGTCTGGTTAGCGACGATGATCACATATTGAGAGCCCCACTGCGACATACCCACATTGGTCTGCGCCGGGTTTTTGATCGTCGTGATCGGCAGCATTTGAGTTTGAACTTTAGTAGTCGTATTGACTTGCCAAACGCTGCCATCATTGAGGAACGACACCATGATCGGCGCCGCACCAATGTTAGCAAAATCAAAAAACGAAATTTGCGCGCCGGTAGGCGACGTCCACAATTTCGTTCCGATGTCTGGCATCACCCGCAAAAGCTTGGGTCCGAGCGGCATCCAACCGTCGCACCAGAAGAGTTGCTTGGGATCGACACCGTAGCGCGACGTCGATGTATTGATGCCCATGAACTCTTCGCAAATGATCGGCGGAGGACCCGGCGGGAGATATGTATTTCCCTGCTCTTCCGTTGCGGGCTTCGGTTTGATCGTCATCAGAATCTCCCGTAGGGATTCACGACGCGACCGCGACGCGCAGCAACGGAATAAGTCAACGTCTGCTCTTTGAACAACTCAAGATACATCTTCGCAATATTGAAATTCTGAATTTCGAGATACGCGAGATGCGCGGCGAAGTATGGAACCGCATCGGTCCATGGTCCCGGCAACGCTTCGACATCTTGATCAGTCGTAAGATCAGCGGGCGTGCACAGACAATCAAGCTCGTACTGATAGGTTTGCGACGGCAATGGATAGACGTAGAACGATCCCGCCGTGCCCTGTCCGAACTGCGACGCGAATGTCGGGACATATTGATACTGAAATGGATATTGCCGGATGTACGCCTGATAGATCGAGAACGCGTAGACCGGCAGCGAGTAGCGATAGTTCGAGTAGATGATGCTGATCGACTGAACGCGATAAACTTGCCCTGCGCCGGGCAGCGTCGACAGGTTAATACCCGAGAACGGATACACTTCCTGCCCTTGATTGAGCACGTTGATCGCTTGCGTCTGCGGTGTTGCAATCGCGCCCGTGCCAGTAGGATCAGTGATGATCAACTGAGGCTGGAAATAACCAAAACCGCCGTTCTGATTGGCAACATTCGTCAAGACGCCGCCTTGAAACGTCGCTTGCACCGTCGCTTGAAGTCCATTAGGAAACGGCAACGCACCGGGCGGAAAATCAGGACCGGAAACGGCGACAACGGGTGCATTGGAATAGCCGTGCCCGCCGTTCGTCACCGTCCAATTCGTGATCGCGCCGGCAATCGGCGTCAAAAAACGAATACAATCAGTCTTCAGCGCGATCTCGCGCCGCGCCCGATTGATGTACGAGTTGATATCTTCCTCTGCCAAATCCTGAAAGCGCTTGTCACTGAGAAAGCGCCGGACTTGACGAGAATATTCGAAGAGAGCCATCGCTATGCTCCCGCCGCTTTGGCTTGCGCGCCGAATTTCGCGGCTTGCGACATGTCGCTGGCCTGCTCGAACAACGTGCGCGCCACAGATGAATTCGTCGCTTTGCGAGCCCGCTCCACGAACGTCTCGTAATGTCCAAAATAGCGTTCGGCATCGGCCAAGCGCGCGTTGGTTTGCGCTGATAACAACGCGTAGTAAGCGGCGAAGAACGGCACGGCGTCCGTGAACAGATATGGGATTGCTTCGATGTCGGTATCCACCGCGAGCGCTTGCGGATAGCAAACGCAATCCACGCTCAACGTGTATTGGATGTCGGGAATAGGATCGATAAGCAGGCTGCCGGACAAAACCGCAGTGCCCGCACCAATGCCGGTAATCGAGCCCGTGCCGGACCCACCTTGTCCGAACTGAGCCCAGCGAACGGGAGGACCCACTTGCGGATTAGGGCTGTTCAGGTGGTAATGATCGAACCATTCCCATGATCGTACGAACAAGAACTTGAGGCCGGGACCGACGCCGATCTGCTGCCCAACACGCCGCACATTCAACGTGCCCTGAATGCCGGTTTGGGCAGGACTGCCGCCGAATTGAATAGCGGAAAAAGGATAGGAGCGCGTGCCGGGCACCGTCAAAAGCGTGCCGATTGCGCGGATCGTCTCGGTCTCGCCGGCAAGCTGTCCGCGAGCGGTGTTGATCCACGAGTCGAGATCAGACGTCGCGTAAAGCGCTTTCGTAGCCGCCGGATTTTGCAGGAGGCGCTGAGTTTGAGTTTCGTAGTACGTCAGCACGGCAGGTACCTCCTGCCGTTAAACCCGCCGCAGCACAGGGTTGTTCGGCGTGGACAACTCAGCATCGAACACGTGCAAGGTCAGCGTCCCATCCAAGCCTTTCGTAAGAAAAGACGTGCCAGAACGCATGGCCTGAACCCGAGACCCTTGCTCGATCTTCGAATCCGGTATCGAGATCGTCTTCGTCGATCCCGCCGCCGAATTCGCATTGTGAGTGGCCGTAACCACTTGCGAACTGCTGCGTGTGTAGGTTTCGGGCATCAACTACTCTCGTTACGGCGCCGGCTGGAACAACGCGATGTCGTTCGTGCCACCCATCATCAAGCCAACGGTGGCGAGAGTGAACGTCGAGCCCGTACCACCAGCGCCCGAGATCGGGAATGCCGCAGTCGGGGCCGACAAAAACAACCCACCGTCATAGATCGTACCGACAGTCGCCGCCGACACCGACGTGTTCCCCGGCGTGATCGCAATCTGCGCTTGGCGCGGACGGAACGCGAGACCAAGGAACTCGGGCGAGTTCGTGATCGTGCCGGCAGATGCGCCGCCACCTGTCGTCATGACAGGAGAAAGCGCCGTGCCATAACCCGTGCCAGGGCCGGTAACAGTAGCCGTCAAAACGGTCTGCATGATGAGTGCAGCAACCGATGCGGTCGCACCAGCACCCGTCACCGAGAGCGTAATCGATGACAACGAACCATTGACCAGCGGAGCACCCGAGTTGGTGCAGAGAACGCCGGTCAACGAGCCCGCTCCGGTCAGCGAGAACGCCACAGACGCTTGGGTGATGCCCGTTGCAATGTTCGGGTCGGTCGGATTCGGCAGAACAACCGGGGTCGGCGCAGAGGGATAACCAGCGCCGGGGTTGTTGAAAGTCACGCCGGACACGGTGCCCGTTCGCATGCCGAGCCACGCGGTCGCCGGGATGCCGCCAACGCCGTTTGCGTTGTTGGCTGCGGGCGGAGGCGACGGGATGAACAGCATCGGAGGCACACCGTAGCCGGCGCCCTGAGTAGGAACCGCCACAGTGAACGTGCCGGACACCGACAGCTGCCCACCGATGATCGGCAAGAACGTAGCAGTCGAGCCCGTGACAGCGATGGCAGTCGACGCCTGAACGTACGATCCGTTGCCGTACGACGTGACGACAGCGCCGACGAGGCAACCCGTGCGGTTGGCGATGCGAACGTTGAAGCCGTCAGACTTGACGTATTGAACGGCACCGTTCCAAGCAGTAGCCGGTGCAAACTGCCAAACCCCGGTGATAGGATCGAGAAATTCGAGGACCAAATACGATCCGAGGTTCACGTACCAATTGCCGGCCGGGATCGGCAACTCTTGGCCGGGCGCGAGCGCCTGCTTGTTGCTCGAAAAATCGTACGGCGAGTTTCCCAGTTCGCTGGGATAAAGGTTCTGCGGCAACGGCAAACCAACGCCGGGACCTGAAAGCGGAGTGGGCATACTACGTGCTCCTGATTAAAATGCCGCGCCGATTAGAATGAAGCTCCAAGCAGGTTGTAACCCCAGAAGCCGGACGACGACTTAGCGCTGATGAGGTCGTAACCGACCACGACAACACCCTGTTGTCCGATCTGCCCGAGGGGCACGAGCGAATAGAAGCCGCTGAAATCGAATGCAGCGTCTTCACTGAGGTACATCGACGTGTACTTGACGTTGACGCCGAACACGTTGCCCTTCGGACAGAAATGATCGGCGAAAATCGGAACGCCTGAAATCACCATGTTCGGGAAGCTCGACCGAACCTGGGTGTTCATGTTGTCGACGTAGGACGCGCCGGGATTGACGAACTGCGTTTCAATCGCCTGGAACGTGTTGTTGAGGGTCGCGTAATCGCCCGGCGCCATGACAACGAACGTCGGCGCTTCGCCACCGGCCTGATCGGTGACGAACGCGAGCAAATTCGCCATCGACTGCCGGGTAAAGCCGGCGGTGCCGAGTGAGAACGTGCCCGAGTTCAGGTTGATGTACTGACCCTGGAACGCAGAGTTGCCCGGCGCAAGGCGATTGATGCCGCCATAGGTCGGGAAATTCGTTCCGTTGTCGAAAGCGGACTGGAACGAATCCGGCAGCACCGGATTTGACGAGTTGTTGGTGAACAACAGCCGCGCCATATTCTGGCGAGTAACGGCGTACACGTCGTTCATGCGCGCTTTGAGCAGCGAGATCTCGCGATCGGTCGCTTGAATAACGGTTTCGCCGAAAGGCAATGGAACCGGCACAACCCAATAGGCAAGGTTGAATTGGCCGTTTTGAATCCCCGGCGTAATAACGGGGGAATTGAAGCCGCCACCATAATTGGTGAACTGCCCTTGAACCATCGACTGTCCCTGCATCGGGATCGTCACTTGGTTCAGACCGCCAGCGGCACGCTGCGCGTTGCCGGTCATGTAGAACAGCGTGGGCGAGCCGAAATAAATTTGCACGAACAGGCGCGGGACGAAAGCGCGGCGAGTGACTGACGACAACTCCGTATAAAGAGCGCCAGCGGCGGGGGCAACGCCAATACCGGGAAGCGGCAATGTAACCTCCTACTATTGTGCGACCACTTTGGTCGTCACATAGCGCGACTGGCGCGCGTTAATTACGCAGCGCGTTGGCCGCGCACGTCCATCAATGCATCCCGCACCATCTTGTCGACGAGCGGCATGTTTTCGCCTTTGGAATCGATGAGTTTCTTGAGATCCTCTTCGTTTCCTTCGGCCGGCAAATCCATGAAATTCCAGGCGCCCGAGCCCGAGTTGTTGAGCGGCACAGCAGGCGGGTTGTCGCGAAGCCAAACAGCCGCGGCATCACGGGGATCGAGGATGCCTTTTTCCTCCATCACCTTCTTGATGCCGTCGATGCCGGCTTGCGTCCACTTTTCCTTCTTGAGCGCGGCCCACGCGGCATCCTGCATCGCCTGAACAGAAGCAAGCTTCGCGTTGTTCGCGCGATCCTCGCGCTCTTTCTCGACGTCGGTCTTCAACGCGGCGATTTGATCGTGCAGCGGCTTCAACAGCTGCTCGCGAGCGGTCTCGGCGTCGAGTTCAGGAGTAGCGACGTTGGGATCGATCACCTTCTGGGCCTTTTGGACCAGAAGCTTTGCTTGCGGGTTGCTCAAGAGCTTTGCAACGGTCGTCCGCAACTGTTGATTCTGAAGAAATTCGTGTTCAGAAATCTCGACCTTTTTATCGACCACGACAAAAATCCTTATTTACCCGGCGTGCTGCCGGCGTTACCGACGTGCGACAAAGTCATCGCACCCGACTTTTCCTGCTTCGGCAGATGTGACTTGCGTCCGCCGATGTCGATCTGCTCCATACCAACGCGAACGATCTGCTCGTCGCTGGTGGGAACGGACTTCGTCGAGTTCTGAAAAATGTTGAGATTGGACATTGCGTCCTCCTAGTAATGTTTGCCGCGGTTGACGGGGGTCAAGTTCTGAACACCCATCGACGGATTGGAGCGCAGACCGGGAAGACGCGCGTCGCGACTTTCAAGCTGTGTGAAAGGAGGGCGCGTCTGATCGAACATAAGCTGGTGCTCAAGTTCGTTCGTCGGGAGATTCCCGGTGTTGCACTTGAAAAGAGTGTCGCGAGTCATGCTGCTCTCGCGGGCGGTTGACCAGCGCCGGGTTGCTGCTGTTGCGACTGGCGCAACGCTTGCATTTGCTGGTTGTTCTGTGCGTTCTTCTCCATCTGACTCTGCAGCTGGTTTCTCTCGCCAGCCGGCGTAACAGAGCCCGACGGGACGAACTTCGTCAGCTTGCGCAACGCATCGATAACGGCGACGCCAGCATCAGAAGTGGGGCCAAGCAGTGGGACGAGTTCGCCCAGCTGCTTGACGACCAACCCCAAACGTTGAAGGCCCGCCGCTTCGTAGCCTCTGTTGGGAGTCCCCTGCGTGACAGGAGACGAGCCCATGGGAGGCTGCTGTCCGGGGACGCCGGACGGCGGTTGGCCAGGAGAAACGCCGGATGGGGTCATTTCAGGCACGGAGTTGCCTCTATGCCTTACTTGCGCCGGCTGCGCCGGCCGCGACGATATCGCACCATGGTTGCACCTCTCGGTTAGAGAACGAGGGAGAAGGTACTGACGACCTCTACCTCTCCAATAGTACATAAAAATCAAAGGCTTGCAATAAGGGCATAACGTTGTATATTAGCTTGTATCAGCATGTGCTTCTTGCTAAAGTGATTTTCATGGCTCTAACAAGCGAACTCGCGGCAGAAGATCGTTTTCTCACCATCGCCGAAGCAGCCGAAGTTTTTCGCGTCACACCAGACACGATCTACCGAGCGTGCAAGCAAGCACGTGATAAAAAGTCCGGCTTGCGTCACTATCGAATAGGTCGCCGCGCCATCCGAATTCGCTACGGCGACTTGCTCGCGTTCACTCAGAACAACGCGAGCGCGTTCCGAAACAAAGTCAAAAAAATCGCACCCTAGGAGAACCTATGTTCCAGCTGACAATCGTGATGCCGCAATCTCAAATCACTTGGGCGCTCACCTTCAAGGAAGAACAGACCGCCGTCGCAGCCTTCGCAAAATTCAAGGACGAGCAGAGCAACCAAGTCGAGATCATCGACGACTTCGGCCAACGCTTTTACGGCGGACGATTCAAAGACGTGATGATGGAGGATCTCGAACAAACCAAAACGCTATTCATCGATCGTCAGCTTCGCCAATGGCACACGCAAATCGATGCACAACGCGCTGCCGCAGCCGATCCCAAACTCAAGACAGAGATGATGCGGCGAGGGAACGGCGGACAACCAATGTTGACACCGCAATTCAACAGCTAGCGACGCCCGCCACCCGCAAGCAACTTGCGTTCCATGACGCGCTGAACGCCCTCGGGATCGCTCTTCAAGAGCATCTCGATCTGCTTCTGCTGCGCTTGCTGCATCTCTTTTTTCTCTGCTCGCGCGGCTTCTCGGTTCGGGAACGGCAGGTTGTCCAAGACGTAGTTCGGACCAACCACGCTGCCCTTCAATCCCGCCATAATCAGTTGCGCGTTGTCGTCATTGAAAATCGGCGATGACGAGTGGCTGTCAACAGTCACGCGCCAATCTTGCGGCAAGTCGGTCAGCATGAACGCAGTGCCTTCCATATCTTCCGCGCTGACCCAATATCGCCGCTCTTCCTTTGCTTCCTTAATTTGAAGATGAAGGTCGGCTGCGTTGGCGCACTGACGTTCCACCAGTAACGCACGATCGCGCAGCGTTGGTGATGCCGTTTTCAGCAGCGTCGAAGCGTGAGAACCGGCACGCACGCCGGGCTCGCCCATGCCTTGCATGATGTTGGGAAAGCCGCCAAGCCAATTAATGGTTTCGATGAGCCACTTGATCAGAGGCAGCATCTCGGGCGGGAATTTCGGCGTGAGGTCGTTGACTTGACCGCCTTGCCCAACGTTCATATAACCGGTCGCGCGGAACCGCGCGAACAACTCGTCGGTCATCCCGTTTTCGCTGGCGAACGCGAGGATCTTATCGACTTGCAAACCGAACAAACGTTTGAGATCGTCGAGCCACGTACCCAACAGCCCTTGCGGCTCTACGAGATCAACGAGTTCGCTGCGCCCCCAGAACCAATTCGTGACGACGTTTGCTTGGATCAGACGATACGGCTGAACCATGCTGCCTTCAACTTCTCCATGTTCATCCTTGCTGCCAGGAATCAACAAATTCTCATGTTTATACAGCGGAGCAATGATGATATCAGGTTCAATCATAATGACCGTGACGTAATCGGTTTTCCCCTGTACCCACAACTCGTGAGCTTTGACCGTGGGCGCCATCACCGACGGTCCCATCACGGCATAATTGGGATCGTTGTTGAGTTGCACGATGCCGCCGGGCAACGGTCGCGTGCTCTGCTGCACGCCGGTCTGCAACTGCGATGACGACAACACCTGATGGAAAAAACTCTGCGGGTCGGCATTGCTGTTGCCGGTCATCGCGTGCGCCGCAATGCGCTTGTACATCTCTTTGGCATTTGGCAAATGATAGATACGACGCCACACTTCCGGCATCGTCATTGTCGTCGTTTCGCACACCGCCGGTTGCTTGTTGATGTCGTTTTCAGACTCGTTGTAGACGCCGAATTGCCAGGGCATGATCAACTTGGCGTAGTACGAAGGATGCAAATCCTTGCCTTCGGCCTGCACCCACTGCTTGAGCAAGGCAGAGCCATACTTCAATGACTCGAACACGCCTTGCCCAAACAGCAAATCCGTGTTGTTGCGCTCCCACGAACGCGTCAACGCCGCACCAACGACCTTGGCTTGCTCCAATCGCGATTTTGGATACGCCAATTCGTAGTCGATCGTGAATTTCAATTCGACCGGACTAAACAAATGCGCGGCTGTGCGCTCAAGCTGAAGATGCAGAAGGTTCAGCAGCGATTTCGTGCCGTCCGAGCGACCTGTCTCGGCAATCGCGTTCATCAGCTTGCAATAGCTCGCACGAAGATCAACGCTCACGCGGCACTGTTGAATGAGTTCGTTGACTTCCGGCAATAATTTCTTTGGGTCGGTTGAAAGTTCAATCATCCTCGCCGCCTATAACCGGGTTGAGTTGTTTCGTTTCCGGGACGCTCAGACACAACGTCCGTCGGCAACCCCGGCAAATGCTTTGCCACCTGATGCTGGTGATAATTATGTAATACGGTCCTCATTCTAGCACCGGCATTCGGTGCCGGCCCCGACATGACATCGGGCGACAGCATTGCGCCGTTCGCCTGAAAACCCATCGCGCGATCGGCGTTCGGCGCCGCCATAGCTCGCGTCACCTCATTGTTGATCGGCATGGCCGCAATCTCGGCATCCCGCCGATCATTCAGATTCGTGATCTTGAGGCCGCTCATATCCGATGCATCGCAGCCCGCCATCTCGGCTGCCGCATGCACGCGCTGCTCCGAAGCCGTCTCCATATCGCGATAAAGCCGATCATTGCTCTTTGTCGACGGCGACAAGATATTCGGCATGACGATATCGTCGTCGGCGCGATCGTTACCCACATACTCCCCGCACTCAGGACAATGCTTCGGCCATTGATTTTTGTCCGAAAACTGCCACAAGAATTTCTCTTCGCAATGCGGGCACTTCAAACGAACGGCCATTAGCGCCGACCTCCGAAACGTTGTTGCGGTTGAACCGTGAGACCCCCGCCGCGCCAGCTTTGATACGTCGCCTGCCGTTGCGCTATCATGCGGGCTTGCTGCTGCCGATTGAAAAACATGGTCAGTTGGTTTTGCTGGAACAAAGCAACTTGATCGGCAATCGCCATGTTCTGCCGGCGACGCTCGCCCAAACGCGTACGAGCTTGAGTAATAAGGTTGCGCCGCTCTTTCTCGTCCCAGCAATGCACGGCAAAAGCCATCGCCATTGCCCGGTCATCTTTCATCCCATCAGGCGCTTCGATCTTATCGCCTTGGCGAGCGATGGAATTGAACTCTGCAATCAAATCGAGAGAACGAATATGCAGCATGCCGTTCTGCACGTAGTTGCGCAGCGTCTCCATGAACGACACTTTGTTGGCGACCGTCGTCTTCAAATGATAGTTGTGTCCCGGCGCCATCGAGTCGGCACGCGTCCAAATGAACGTGCGAACGTTGCGAAAAATATCATACATCCCGTCCTTGTACTCGCGCGGCTGCCGGCCATTCTCCAGCTGGTACCGCAGCGTCTTCAATGTGCGAAAAACGGAATCGCCGCCACCTTGGAGTTCAAGGACATAGCGAACCTGATTGGTGCCTTGCCCGTACCAGCCCAGGAGAGATGCCAAGACGTAAGCAAGATGCTGCGTCGTCACCAGCGTTGACGCATACTCCGCGACCTGATCCAAACCGTCGGCATAGCAGCGACACACTTGAATTGATGCGCGGTCGTTGTCTTCGTTCTCGCCGTGTGCGGGATCGCAGGAAATGACATAGATGCCGCCGGTCGTAACCGGAGGCTCCCACACCTTCAACTGCACCATCTTGGAATTGGGAGCGCGCAAAATCTCGGTGTCGACGAACTCGTCACCCGTGAGATACATGTACGACTGATACTTAGTCGAAACATGCATGTTCGTCTGCTGCGTGAGCTTCTCGGGAGCGAAAAACGCAGCGCCGGTTTGCTGAAAAGCCTCTTCCTCGGTCCACGGCTGCTCTTGCACACGCAACGTAGATCCCGTGAACTCGGGCTCAGCGTCGCCTTCCTTCTCCGCTGTGGGGTCCATCTTGCGACGAACCCAGGCGAGTTGCTCGATCGTAACGTCGTGGCCGTACTGCCGCTTGACGGTCGCAATCTGATCCGCTTCCTTTTCGGATACGGGCGGCACGCCGTAACGCAGGAAGTCGGCATCGTCACGCATAATGACTTGAGACGGCTTGGACCACCAACCCAAGAACAGACAGCCGCAATGCGGATCTTTCTTGGCGTCGAGCCACATGTGATACCAGCGATTAAAGCCACGAGCCGTCGACTCATAGATGTACAAACGATCAGGATTGGTGTCGGACAATGAGTTGTCGAATGCCTCAAGCCCTTCCTCATTATCGTACGAACAAAGCTCGGACAGATGAGCAAAGGCGAGACCCACGGATCGGCCGAGAACACCGGACCCTTTGGTCTTCTTGGTGCCGGCGCTCATGAACAAAACCTTGGAGTCGTTCTTGAGCGTAAGGCCGGATCGGTTGTTCCCCTTGATCCCCGGAAACTTGAGCGTCTTCGGAAGCGCCTTGATCATCACTTCCAACTCGGCGCGCGTCTCCACCTTGTTTTGATCGGTGTCGAAGACGACGGCGCCCTTCAATCCATCGAAGATCCCAAGCAGGAAGATCGTCATCGCGCGAGCGATCGTCGACAGCCCCAGCTGTCGGCTCTTGAGCACAAAGATTTTGTGGATGTCGCGTTCTAGGCAGTCGAAAACGAGCGTGATGAAACGCCGCTGCCCGTCATACAGGCGCTCGCCCAGGCAAGTGTATCCCGTGTCCTTGCTATAGATATAGCAACGGTTGAGAAACACATAAAACGCCTGCTCGACGCGCAAGCGTTTATCCCTGGACCATCCTGCCATGGTCCAGCAGCATAGAGGTAAGCCCCCACCGTGGCAAGGGCCTTTGAAATCAACGCCTTAGAGAGACGACTTGAACTAGTTTGGGAGGGGAACGACAGTCAGATACGAGAACAGGAAGTGAGTACCGCTTTCCTCCCACTGCTCGTCGGTGTACTCCAGGCGCTTGCGCCGCGCAAGGCATAGCGCTTCCTGTCGTTCGAGCGGAGCCATGCCGTTACGACGCCGCTCGGCATTGATGCGCTCGAAAACGTCTTGGGTCAGTTCTGCGACCATTACCGAATCTCCGGGTTTGAAGGGGAGATCCCGTAACACTAATTATTATAAAAATCAACGCCAATGTGGGTTTTGTTGTCGCGCTTTCGCGTCAAGCTCGGAAACGACGCCCTGGATACGCGACGTCAACATCGCATAAAAATCACCCGGCGTGATCGTGGAATCAAGAACGAGAATCTCGATAGGATGACCGGCACCATCAGGTGGCACAATGACGATCGCACCACCGAACGAAGCGCCTTCGTTATGGCGAATAGTCAGCGCCATCGTCTCGAACGGAATAGCAGGATTCTGTTTCTCGGCGCGTTCAACGCTATCCAATGTATCGATGGTCATAATTGGGTTTGATCTCATCATTGACGTATGAAGTCACCGACGGAGCATTAGCGCAACGTCGCGCTATTTCTTCAGAAACGCCTGCGTAGAATGATGTGCGACCGCTCTTGGTCCATGTCACAGTCATGCCGCCAAGCGAATCGTCATACCCAACTTTACTAACGTTTCCACTCGAACTAAAAACTTCCTGCTCCCAACTCATTCGTTGTACTCCCGCGCCTTGCCCATCATCAAATCGAAGCAGATAGGCAGCAACACTTCGTCGGTATCCTCCACCGTCTCATCCGCAAACAACAAAAACGGAATTTTCAGAATGCGGTTGCCGGGAAACAGGTTACCTCGATGGTCCGACCTGAGCAGGATAATGCGCCGTCGAGCTTTATCATGAGAACCGACCGATTGAAACTCGGCTTCACACTCGTCCCCGAAATGGACGGCACGTTGCTTGTCAACGTAACGCTGCTTAGCAGGCACACGGATATGTGCCTTGCGATCGGGATGATCCTTGAAAAAATGGATATCGTCGACATCGGGATTGTCAGCCATACCCCATCTCGTTCAGTTTTTGCTTGAGAAGATTCAGGCAATTTTTCATCGCCTGATTCAAAGAATCGTCGGTCGCTGCCTTGGCGATGACCGCCGCACGTGCAAGCGACTCCGCTGCTTTCGTGACCTCATCGATCATCTGTTTTTGAGCGGTAGCACGCGCGCCAAACTTATTGAGCGTTGCTGCGAGCGCTTTGTCGGTCTCCGCTTCCTCGCTTTGAAGCGCTTGCCGGCCGGCATCAGTAATGTAGCAATTATGACGTCCGGTTGGGTCTTGTGCAGACGGATGCCCTTTGAGAAAACCCTTGGAAACGAGCGCCTCCACCGGCTTCTCCCACCGGCCAATCGGCATCATAGGCTCGCCTTCGGCAGCAATCATGAGAACGGCGATTTCATCTTGCGTCAATGCCGGCATGACGACCCCATCAGCTTCAAACGCGTTAAGCAGCGCTTGGTCTTCCCTGCTCAGAGACACGTTCTTTCAATGCCTCCACGATACGGTCAAACACCTGCAACCACCCCTCATTCTCCAACTGATTGAATGTACGGTGTTTGGATGACCAGATGATATCACTGCCGTTCCATCCGATACGATAATCACGACCGCACCAAGAATACGGTATCCAGCACTCCATGTCCATAGTCGAAGCCATGTGCGCCAGCGAACTCTCGATCGCGATAACCATATCAAGATTGTGCAGAACACCGAACGTGTCGGTGACGTCGCGGATGTACGGCGACATATCCTTGATCAACATGCCGGCGCCGACGTTGTGCACATCCTGTGCATCCGGCCCTACCTGAAGAGAATATAGCTGAATGCCAGGAACGCGGTACAACTCAAGAAACCAGCGCACGTCAAGTGAACGATGCTTATCGATCTCATTCTTCGCCGATCCTTTCCATTGAATGCCGATGTGCAACTTACGATCCGGCACTTTCCACGACTTGTCAGCAAGCGGCGCGTAGATGGGCGTGATGTGCTTGGTCTTCCTGATCTTGTAATCGTTGAGCCCGAGCGCGTAGGGCAAGCTGACGAACGTCGTCCAGTAGTCCGCCTCGGGAAACGTGAACGGCGTCGGCATGATATTGATGTTGGGAAGATGCGCAAAGGCGTTCATGAACGTACGAACCAACTCGGACTGCACGCCGAGATGAACGTACGAACAACGTTTCACCGTCTCTTCGACGAAACGCGCGAACGTCAAGGTGTCGCCTAGCCCCTGGTCGGCAACGAGCAGCAATTGCTTGCCTTCCTCGCCGCGCCACTTGGGATAGGGATAACCCATGAACTGCTGCAGCTGATAACGGAAACGCACCTCGAACGCGTCGAGGCCGGCGGCAAGCTGGCGATCGAACAGCAGCGCGAACGCGTAGGCCATGCCATACGTCGTATTCGCCGGCTCGAAATCGAGCGCCTTTTTCGCGTACTCCACGCCCTTCTTAGTGTCGCCAAGCGTACCGATGATCTGCGAATAATTGAGCCACGCGCCGGCCAGCGTGGGATCGTAGTCGAGCGCCTGCTTGACATACTCAAGCGCTTCCGTATCCTTGCCGATCCCATGCAATTTCCAGGCAAGGTTCGTCAGCGCGCGACCGCGCTTATCACCGAGATCGCTGCACTCAAGCGCGCGGCGGAAGCAAGCGACACTGGCATGACTGAGATCGTTGGGAGACGGGTTGTCGTTGGCGTTGCACCCGCACTGATAGAACGCCTCGCCGAACGTGGGATCGACGAAGCAAGCGGAGTTGAACAACTGCCACGCTTGCGACAGGTTGGTGGAAAATGTCTTGTCCAGGGCAACCGAAACGCCCTGATTGAACAGCTTAAGTGCAGTCTGCCGGTCGCCCATCTTCGAGGATACTCCGATACTTCTTACGCAACTCGTCGGCGTCACACATGCGGTGATTGACAATCACCGAATCGATGGCACTTTTTTCATTCCACTGGTGGGTGTACTCGTTGGTATCGACGCGATAATGCAAAGGCTTTTCTTGCCTACACCACATGCAGACGGCTTTGATTTTTTCAAGCAACTCGGATTTCGTCACCTGTAAACTCCTGCAAGTTCCGCTTGATCAACCGTCTCACTTGTGTGTTGCGAAAAAGATTGCCGCTCCGATCTCGATAGCCACGAGCATTGAGTTCACGACGAATAAAGTCAACAGCCATTTGCGATTGGAGGGATTGCACGCAATCCAATATCTCACGCTCTCGCGGATTTGCAACCAAGCGCGCGGCACGCCCCACGCCGTCAATTTGAAATCCGTACGGAGCTTCGCCGCCGACATGTCCACCGTTTGCTTTCTTTGCACGCTTCCCCCCGCTCACTCTCTCGATGATGCGACTGCGCTCCATCTGGGCAAAAACCGCACCGATCTGGAAAAAAGCCGTAGACATGGTTCCGTGAAGGACTGATTCAGGACCCATGTCGTAAAGAATGAGATCGACCTTGCGTCGCTTGAATTCTTCGGCCATCTGCAGAGCGTCGAGCGCAGTGCGAAACATGCGATCAAGCTTCGATGCAACGATGACATCCCCCGCCGCCAAGCATTCGAGCATGCGCCCGCCGTTCGGGCGCTCGCCAAGAGGAATAGACCCGGAAACGTCAAGATCATACCATGTGACCACGTCCATCGATCCAATGCCTTTGGCCATGGCAACAGAACGACAAATGCGTTCTTGGTCTTCAGGAGACGTATTCGTCTTTTGTTCATGCGTCGATACACGTACATAACAATGCATCATGATACGTGCCCCCACGTCTTACGATCTCGAATATCGGCGATCGTTTTCAAAGTGACATTGAACCGTCGCGCAAGATTCGTCAAGCTAGGATTTCGTAAAAGTGCTGTTCTGATTTGTCGTATTTGCCGTTCAGTAAACTTCGCATTTGGATGACTAGTCCCACGCATTTTCGGTGTTACGTCACAATGACAGCGCGTACACAACCATTCGACTTTCAAAGCTTTCGAATGATCAGGATGATGCGCGTGTATCTTTACGCGCCCGAGTTTATCCAATCCTGGCTGTCTTCCACAACGTTGGCAATTTTTAGGACGAATCAACTTGCCGTTCGCTACAGCATTATTCGCGCGCGATCTAGCAAGTTCGGTAACAGGTAAACGTTTCAACGGCTTTTTTAAAACTACGCCCAAAGCAGATGCGCACTCGCGAGAACACACAAAACCAAATTTAGGTCGCGACGCCCATTGACTGCGTCTTGCTTGGCCTGCAGTCATTTTAAAACGTCGCTTACAATTTCCACAAACACCAAACATTGTATTGAGGCTCTCCCGGATGGATTTGAACCACCACGTCACACCGGATGTTCCGTTGGACAACAGGCGATAGCGAGTGGAGATCTCCATAACCTGTCGCGTCTACCATTCCGCCACGGGAGAAAATACATGCGACTTGCATTGCCGGTTCTCGGACCGGCGCTGCGAACCCTCCTACACCATCCCTTTCTCAATCGGAGAATCTGTAGTCGTTCGCACTACAGTATCCGACTTTTTCTCATTTTGCAACTGCCGAAGTAGCCAATGATATGTCGGCTTCAAGCCGACATGCAAAACGGTACGCGGTGCCCACCCCAGTTCCTTAAGAATAAGTGTGTTGTCGGAATTGCGGCCGAAAACGCCGACATTGCCGGCAACGTACTTCTTGCCCACTTGCTTGTCCGCGACATAGCAAATGGTCTCGATGAGTTGATTGATCGTCACGAGTTGCGCCGATCCAATATTGAGGATCTCACGGCAGTCGCTGCGCATCAGTCGTACGATCCCTTCGATCGCATCGTCGACATAAGTGAACGAGCGGCGCTGATGCCCATCACCCCACACCTCGATCTCGCCCCACGCAGGAGCTTCGGCAACCTTGCAGCACAGCGCCATGACGGACTTGGCGCGGTCGCCGCGATAAGGCGCACAGGGACCGTAAGTGTTGTGAAGCCGGCCGATGCGGATCGTCATTCCGTAATTGCGAGCGTGTGCGAGATACAGCGCCTCCGCAAAGAGTTTCTCGCGAGCAAATGCGTTGCTCGGGAAATAGCCTTCCGTCAAACTTTCCCTCGCTCCATCGCCCTGCGTATCGGGATAGACGCAAGCGGACGACGCGAAGAAAATGCGCTTCGCTCCAAATTGCTTGCACCAATCCAACACGTTGGCGTTGATGCGCGAAGAGTTCGCGAGGATGTGTGCATCGTTGTCGGAATTGCCGATATACCCCATGCCCCCGACCTCGCCGGCAAGCTGGTAGACCTCGTCAGCATCGGCAAAAATGAATCGTGCTTCGCTGGCGAGCAATGAACGCGTCAAATCGTGACAAAGAAAACTATCACAACTGACGGGACCGTAATCCTGTTGCCTGCGACTGACACCAATGACTTGATGCCCCTCGCGCTTGAGACGATTGCAGAGGTGGAAGCCGAGGAAGCCCCCGGCTCCAAGAACGACGCACTTCATTGCGACCTCTTAGGACGTGAGTTCTTTGACGATCCACATCACGGACTGCTCAAGCGCCGTGATGGCGAGAGCGTTGTAGCGTCCGGCCTTGACCTTCGCATACAACGCTTCCATCGTTTCGGCGTGAGACTTGATCTCGTCGTGAAGCGCCTTTTCCTCGGTCGTCAACGCGCGATAGCGCGGACGAAAGCGGCTCGTCGGCATCTTGGTATCGTCGCTTTGACGGGCATCCGGCTTGCCTTCAAACAGGTTTGTCATCTGTCATTTCCTTCTTGCGTTTGTACCAAGGTTGAAACTGCAACAAGAGTTGTGGATCGAAGCGATCCCACGTGCCCTCGAACGTGAGAGCGCGATCGTCGATCGTGAGGAATGCGGGCGGTTTCGTCGTAGGGAATTTGAGCTTGTTGATGAGATCAATAGCTTTCGCCGAACTTCCAAAAACGTGCACGGCATATGCCACGATCCAAGAACACATCGCTTGCACACCGGCAGGATCGTGCGACCTCGACGAGTAGATCTGCACGTCGAAATAATTGGTGGCGTTATCGAGCCATTCAAGCGCGCCGGGGACGGGAGGATCGGGGATAACTCTGGCGCCCAGCCACCGCGTCTTGTAGCTGTGAATGACGCCGTCAAAATCAACGAGTAAGATCGGCTTCGTGGCGACGCTGGTGGCGGGCGCGGTAGAAATCGGCGGTACGTGTCCTCTCCGTGTCGGATCGGTCAGGTTGTCCGCCATCTTTCTGGTGACGTCGTCGTGTGTCACGATTGCCTGTTCGGTCGTCATGCAACGCTTCCTTTACTCGTTCTCTCGCCGCCAATCTACGCAGTTGGATCTCGCGCTCGGTTTGCCGCGTAGACAACCAGCACTTATGATTTTGCGTGCAGTAGTTCAGCGGCATCCGGTCGGTTTTTCCGCAGTTCTGCCAACAATTCCTCATAGTGCATTTGACTGGTTGTCTCTTCTCCTGGTGGGATTTCTTTTGCGTCTTCGTCTGCGGAGTCGATGACTTTCGCCAAATCGGAGAAAGACACCAAGTCAAAAAACGTTTCGTTGTCGACGTGAGCCGTTTGAACGTTCGCATAACAGTGCTCGATATGCTCATCGATGAACGACGCGAGAGTGCGAGCATTGGTGTAACGCCGCCACATGTCAATATACGCGAGCAGCCGCGTGACAGCCATACATTTCTTGCAACGAAACCAAACTATTTCGTCGGCCATAATTATTCCTTCAACGGCTCCACGGCAGGCAACTTGTCCCAATCGAACGAGGATGACTTGTCCCAGTTCTGCTCGTCCTTGACACAAACGGCATAGAACGTCACGCCGGGATCGTGCGCAACGAGCTTGAGCGTGCGATAGGCAACCTGTGCGGGGACGGGGATCGTGATAAAGGGTTGATGGGGTTGCTCGGGCGGGAGATCGGGAAACGCCCGATATTTTGTGTAGGGGTCGGTGACCTCGATCCGCCCACCTTTCTTCCCGCCGCTGACGACGAGATCGCAGGGGCCGTTGATCGGCAACTCGATCGTCGCCCCTTTCTGCTTTGCTTCGTAGGCGAACGGACCATAGCCTTGCGACCACTTGAGTTGCCAATTGTCAGCGACATCGCCAATGCCGTGGTTGCTACTGACGTAACGCCCACCGAGAGCACCGACGTGATGCGCGAAGATCGTCGAGAACATGCCGTCGTGATTGAGCAGGGGGATGCGCGGCGCGGTGTCTATCACGTACTCGCCGTTATAGATGGCGTTCAAGCGCGCAATGTAATTCTCGAACTTGACGTCGTCGCGAAGGACATTGACGGGCTCTTTGACAATGGTCAAGCCCTGCTCTTTGAGCGGAGGAACCTGCCCGATCATCTCCACATCGGAAGGCGTGAGCGCGAGCGACGCGTAACCCTCGGACGCGAGCACGAGATCCTGATGCCAATCGGAGACGATGGCCTGATCGAGATTGCGCCACGGAAACCAACGGCCGACATCGACCTCCGCCAGTTGCATGAACACCTTGCGGTTCTCGCGCGTGTTGCCTGTGCGGAAATATTTCAAGTGAAGCTCGGCAGCGGGACGAGAGAGGATCTGCATGCCATAGCCGAGATTGTGCATCGCGGCATAGCCGCTATCGCGCTGAAAAAGAATGCGATCCTCGTAGGCTCTCGCGCTGACGGCACCCACTTGGAATCCATTGACGTCGCCCATACGAAACAAAGCCATCGTACGATCAAACCAATCGCCGGGAAGCAACACGTCGTTCTCGACGATGCCCATGTAGTCGTAGTATTTGTGATGGTTGAGCATCTTCGTGTAAGCATACGCAACGGCCGCGTCGGCGCCACCGCGGATGTTCTGATGCAGTTCGAACACGGCGCCGCGATCGATCTTTTCCAGCAAAGGCGCGTTGCGTCCGTTGGGCGTGACGGAACCGTCGATCCAGAATAGATCGAATCTGTCGGGTTGGAACAGCGGGACGATGGTCTGCTGCGTCAACTCGGGGCGATCTTTTGTGAGGAAAGCAATCGCGACCTTATTCACTCGGGAATCTCCAATTCCGGTTGATCAAGCTTGTACTTTTTGCGCAATGCCGGCGCGTCGTACCAGGGACGCCCTGTTTTCTCTGATGCCTGAAAACCATCAGCCGCTCCCGTAGATCTTGCGCAACTTATTGAGATCATCAGGCGCGAGATCAGCCGACCCTATCAAATCGCCGACTGCAGCATATGAAGCGCGATAACCTTTCTCGTGCTCGATCACGACGCCCCACAACGAGACCGTGCCGAAAACGATAGGCCAGTTGTTATCATCGCCGTTCAAATCGGTTGCAAACAAGCTTGAGCCGCGCCAGCAGCGAAACATCGCGCAATAAAAGACGACTTCCTCCGACTCCTTGAACGCGTAGACACCCTCGCGCTCCTCGTTGACATCGCCGGTCACGACGCCGCTGGGCTCCCATATCGTCTTGGAACGAAACGTGCTGTGAAGCCGCCACTGCGGATCGACCTGCCACGCGCGATAGCCGATTATCTCGCCGGCTCTAATTCCGGCGTCTTCAACGGCTCGCTTGGGCTTGTCGGGATAGAGGGCTCCGAGGGAGACGAAGGATGAGGTGTGGACGGTGGCGGGCTGGGCGAAAAGTGAGGCGAGTCCGCCGGGATTGGATGCACGAGCGGGATTACGGTATGGCGTCTGACGGGTTCTCCAATGTTTGCCATCGAGGTCTCTCCTGAATTGCTCACTGAGCTTGTTGAAGTGCTGCAACTTGAAACCGCCGGAATCGAAGAGCATGATGCACTCGTGCTCTTCGTCGCACCATTTCCAATACGCCGGAATATCAGTGCGTGCTCTACACTTGATCTCTTCGCTGCTTAGCACTTGCTGCAAATGCACCGTCGCTTTCGACAACCCCGGCTGCACGCCACGTGGACCCGGTTTCGCGAGCGCGCCGAGTCGGCCGGGAGCAACGATGACGAGATCCCACTGCATCATCCCGCCATCGCCTTTTCGCAATCTGCGATCCACGCTGCCGTCAAGTCAGGAGAGAAGCAGCTGAACTCGTCATAGATTTTCTTGACGTTGGCGAGCACCGAGTTTTCGCGAGGGCACGTCGTTTGCCACAAGCAAGTGTTGAAATCCTCAATGCCGCGCATACCGTCCATCTCAAGCGCGAGGTCGTCGAGCAAGTAATGCTGGTTGCGCTCCTGATAGACGAACGGGCGCCCGAGATGCACATAGAGGTCAAGCGTCTCCATGATGCGCTGGCAGATGAGCGACGCGAAGATGTCGTGATAGCGAGTATCCTCACCGTCAATGAGCGGCATGAACATCGCGGGTGCCAATTCACGAACGAAAGCGGTGTTCTGCGAATTGAAGATCGTCATGCAACGATGCGGGTTGACCACGACGCCGGCACGTGCCAACTCCGATACGTTGAGACGCGTAGGGTTGGTGACGAT
>Ga0307473_10000023_pt1 | contig 32175 bp, 17 predicted proteins | sample atmos_gasesAM5C__FD_203744 | JGI IMG/M metagenome (GOLD analysis project Ga0307473, IMG submission 203744) | Hardwood forest soil microbial communities from Morgan-Monroe State Forest, Indiana, United States - atmos_gasesAM5C_515 | ecosystem: Environmental > Terrestrial > Soil > Temperate...
ATTTTGTCGGACATGTCCGCCTGGGATAATTTCGACCGCGTCCAGCTGAAGTAGGGAACATTTCAGGGCGCCAGAAACGTATCAATAGGTAGCGCAAGGGTATCGAAGTGAATCGAAGGAGCCCAGCATGAACAGCAATGCAGAATCATTGATCAAGCTCGAAGGCGTTACCAAAGTTTTCTACACCGATGAGGTGGAAACGCACGCGCTCGGCGGCGTGCATCTGGACATCAAGAGCGGCGAATTTCTTTCGATTGCCGGGCCGTCGGGCTGCGGCAAGTCCACGCTGCTTTCGATTCTTGGGTTGCTCGATTCGCCGAGCGACGGAAATTACTGGATCAATAAGCAGGCGGTGGCGAATCTTTCCTTATCGGACCGCACGCGGATCCGCAACCGCGAGATCGGATTCGTTTTTCAGGCGTTCAACCTGATCGGTGATCTCACCGTGTATGAAAACGTCGAGCTGCCGCTGACCTACCGCAGTATGGCGGCCGCGGAACGCAAGAAGCGCGTGCAGGAAGTGATGGAGCGCGTGGGCATGGCGCACCGCATGAAGCATTACCCCTCGCAGCTTTCCGGCGGCCAGCAGCAGCGCGTGGCCGTGGCGCGAGCGCTGGTGGGTCAGCCTTCGATCCTGCTGGCGGACGAGCCAACCGGAAACCTGGACTCCAAGAACAGCGAAGCGGTGATTGATTTGTTGCGGCAATTGCACCGCGAGGGCGCGACAATCTGCATGGTGACGCACGATCCGCGCTACGCAAGCATCGCTGACCGGACGATTCATCTTTTCGACGGACGCATCGTCGAAGAAACCGTGGGCTCGCGCACCGCGAGCGTGTAAGCCGACCCGGGCCAAAGATTCTTACAACTTTCCGGACGCGCAGGCTGAATTTTCTTTTCGGCAACGGCGCGGACGTGTCTTCCGAGGCTTAGATATTCGAGGCTGAGCACTCGAAGAACAGACGCAGCACGATTCGCCGGCTCAAAGCCGCGAAATGCGAATCGCGGGGAGAAGAAAGTGGGAACACTCGTCCAAGACATTCGTTACGCTATCCGCTTGCTCCTGAAGAATCCGGGATTCACAGTGGTGGCGATTCTGACGCTGGCACTGGGAATCGGCGCGAACACGGCAATTTATTCGGTTGTCAACGGTGTTCTTCTCAGACCGCTCCCCTATCCGCACCCCAACCAACTGGTCGCCCTTTCTGAGAAGTCCATGAATTTCGAGAGCTCGTCTATTTCCTACCCGAATTTCCTGGATTGGCGGCGCAGCAATTCTGCATTCGCGTCGATGGCTGCCTATCGCGGCGACGATTTCAGTATCACCGGAAGCGGAGAAGCAGAGCGCGTGCGTGTCGGCATGATCTCCGCTGGTTTTTTTGAAATTCTGGGCATAAATCCGGTTCGCGGCCGCCTGTTTACACCGGAAGAAGATCGCCTCGGCACGGCCCCAGTGGCTCTCATTACTGCAGGGTTGTGGCAGCGCAGGTTTGGCTCGGCGCCCGACATCTTGGGAAAGAAAATCACGATGAATGGCGACAGCTACACCGTGATCGGCGTAGTCCCCGCGACGTTTCATCTCGAATCCACGAATTTCGAACGCATTAAGGATGTCTATATCCCCATTGGACAAAACAAGGATCCGCTCTTTTATGACCGCAACGTGCACCCGGGCATGCGCGCAATCGGCCGCTTGAAACCCGGTGTAACGCTCGCAATTGCCCAGGCCGATATGGATCGCATCGCGAGAGACCTTGCCGCGGCCTACCCGGATGCCGACAAAGGCGCAGGGATAGGCGTCAAGTCGCTCAAGAAAGACATTGTCGGCGACGTTCAGCCGTTCTTGTTGATTTTGCTGGGAGCTGTTGGGTTTGTGTTGCTCATCGCGTGCGTCAATGTTGCCAACCTTCAACTGTCGCGCTCGACGACACGCGCACGCGAATTTGCGATTCGAGCCGCTTTGGGAGCCAGCCAGTCGCGTGTCATCAGGCAACTGCTCACCGAAAGCATTCTACTGGCGCTGGCCGGCGGCGCCCTTGGCCTATCCCTGGCCAGTTGGGGAACTCAAGCAGCGCTTCGAGCCCTGCCCGAAACTCTCCCACGAGCTCAGGACGTCAGTCTCGACGGGCGCGTTCTTATCTTCACGCTGGCTGCCTCCATGGTGGCGGGCGTGATTTTTGGATTGGTGCCGGCGCTGAAGACATCACGGCCGGAGCTCCAGACCACGTTGAAAGAAAGTGGCCGCGGAGCAAGCGGCGCAAAGCACCGGGCACAAGGCGTCTTCGTGGTGATTGAGATGGCCATGGCGCTGGTGCTTCTCACCGGGGCGGGGCTGATGGTTCGGAGCCTGCTTGGGCTGTGGAGCGTAAATCCAGGCTTCAATCCTAGGGGTGTCTTGACGTTTGCGGTGTCGCTATCGCCCTCTCTCGGTATAAATGCTGCGTCAAGCCGGGCCGCTATCCGCGAGCTGGATGAAAAATTGAAAAGCATCCCCGGCGTGGAAGCCGTCTCGTCAACCGGCGGAGCTTTGCCCATGAATGGCGATAACGAACTCCCTTTTTGGCTCGAAGGCCAACCAAAGCCGGCGAACGCAAGCGATATGAATCAGTCTCTTTTCTATATGTCGGAGCCCGGATACCTGCGTGCGATGGAAATCCCATTGCTCCGCGGGCGGTATTTCACAGCGGATGACAATGAGCATTCGCCACAGGTCATGGTGGTTGATGAGAGCTTCGCCCGCCAATATTTCCCCAAGGAAGATCCGATCGGGAAACGAATTCACATAGGCATCGTGGACATGGATCCAGAGATTGTCGGCATTGTCGGGCACGTCAAGCATTGGGGTCTGGACAGTGACGGGGATGCCAAGCACCCAATCCTCGCGCAGGCGTATATCAATTTCTTGCAGATCCCCGACCGGTTTTGGACCGGACCTCCTCAAACGGAAGTGGTCCTGCGGGCAAAAGGATTGCCAGCTGGCCTAGTGCCGACGGTTCGGGAAGCGATTCAAAAACTGAACGGCGAAAACGTGCTGTATGAAATCAAGCCGCTCGAAGAAATCGTGGCGGACTCGCTGGCCAACCGCCGATTCTCAATGGTCCTGCTCAGTGTCTTCGCGGCACTCGCACTTCTGTTATCGAGCATCGGCATTTACGGCGTGATTTCCTATGTAGTAGCGCAGCGCACCCACGAGATCGGCATTCGAATAGCGCTTGGCGCGCAGCGCCGCGACGTGCTGCAGCTGATGCTGGGTGAAGGGATGAAGATGGCGCTTGTCGGTGTCGCCATTGGTGTTGCCGTGGCGCTCGGCCTCACCCGCCTGATGGTCGAGATGCTTTTCGGCGTTAGCGCCACCGATCCCGTGACGTTCGCCGCCGTGGCAGCCGCTCTGACCGGCGTCGCTCTCGCCGCCTGTTACATCCCGGCGCGGCGTGCCATGCGCGTGGATCCAATTGTGGCGCTGAGATATGAATAGGGAGAGGTGGTGATGGGAGCGCTGATCCAGGACATTCGGTACGGCATCCGGGTGTTGAAGAAGAATCCTGGATTTACGGTCGTGGCGATACTGACGCTGGCGTTGGGAATCGGCGCGAACACGGCGATCTTCAGTATTGTTGACGCTGTGCTGGTGCGACCGCTTCCATATCCGGACCCGCAGCGAATGTTCATGGTTTGTCAGACGCGGCCGGAACTGGGCGCGACAAAAAACGGTGTTTCCTTTCCCAATTACATCGATTGGACACGTGCAACCACCAGCTTCGAATCGCTAACGGCAATCCGCGGCACAACGTTTGCGCTGACGGGACGCGATACCGCAACCTATGTTGAAGCTGCCGCGGTCACGGCAAGTTATTTTCCCGTTTTTCGCGCGCAGCCTATTCTTGGCCGGACGCTCGAACAGGCAGACGATGTTCCCGGCGCGAGCCCGGCGGTGGTGATGAGCGAGCGGCTGTGGCGGAGCGGGTTCGGCTCCGATCCCACCATCGTGGGCCAGACAATTTCACTCGACCAGCACGCCTTCACCGTGGTCGGAGTTCTCCCCGGAAATTTCCGGCCGCCGATTACGGCATCGGACACGCAATTGTGGGTGCCGCTGCTGCAGGACGCGGTTGCAGCACAACTGCGCGACCACCGGAGCGGACATTATTTGATGAGCATGGGCCGCCTGAAACCGGGCGTGACTCCCGCCCAGGCCCAAGCGGAGATGGATTCAATCGAGAAGGCTCTCGAGCAGCAGTATCCGGACGACAACAAAGGCTGGGGAGTGCGGTTGGTTTCGTTGCAGAGCTATTTGGTGGGAAATGTCCAGACGGCGCTGCTGGTTATTTTGGGAGCGGTTGGCCTGGTATTTCTGATCGCTTGCGCCAATGTCGCCAACCTGCAATTGGCGCGGGCCGCCTCGCGTGGACGCGAAGTTTCGATCCGAGTGGCGTTGGGCGCAAGCCGGCCGCGTTTGATTCGCCAGTTCTTGACGGAATCTATTCTGCTCAGCTTGGCCGGAGGCGCTGCTGGACTCGCGCTGGCGTATGGGACGGTGCAAGGGTTGACGTCGTGGCTGCCGGCCGACCTGCCGAGGATATCGGAAATTCGCACCGACACTCGCGTGTTGCTGTTCGGGCTGGCGCTTTCGCTGATTGCGGGAATCGTCTTCGGCCTCGCGCCCGCCTGGCATTCGGCAGCAGCGCGATTTGCGGAAGGGCTGAAGGAAAGCGGGAAAGGACTGGGCGAGGACAAGGGCCGACGGCGGCTTCGCGGCGCACTTGTGGTAGCGGAGACAGCGCTTGCCGTGCTGCTACTCGTTGGTGCAGGCCTTTTAATTCGCAGTTTTGTCCGGCTGGAGGAAGTGAATGCCGGCTTCAACGCGACACATCTCCTGACCACGAGCATCACTCTTCCACGCTCGCAATACATGAAGCCTGAGCAATGGATCACCGTTTCAAACGAAATCATCGAGCGGATGAAAGCAATTCCTGGAGTAGAGGACGCTGGAGTAGCGCTGCCCCTTCCCCTGGTCGGCGGCAACATCAATCTAGGTTTCACCGTAGAAGGACGGGCGCCTCTGCCGAAAAGTGAGGGGCCGATAGCGGACTATGCGGCCGTCAGTCCAAATTATTTTCACCTGATGCAAATCCCGTTGCTGCGCGGTCGCGAATTCGGCCTACACGATTCGCCGGAGGCAACGAAGGTCTGCATGATTTCCGCTGCTGTGGCACGACGCGTGTTTCCAAACGAAGACCCGCTGGGCAAGCGCATCAACATCGGATATCCGCAAACCGCGGCGCGGGAGATCATTGGAATCGTAGGAGACATAAAAGATCAGGATCTCGCGGCGCAAGATTCCAGTCAGATTTACGTGCCATTTGCCCAAAATCCGTACTGGGGCTTCGACGTTGCCGTGCGCGCTCTGGGAGATCCCAAACAGATCAGCGGGGCGCTGCGGGAAAAAATCGGCGAGCTCGATCCGGAGCTGCCGGTCACGAACATCCGCACGATGGGAGACGCTATCGACGAATCTATCGCCCAGCCGCGGTTTCGAACAACACTGCTCGGGCTGTTCAGCGCCATAGCTTTCGTGCTGGCCGCGATTGGAATTTATGGAGTGATTTCCTACAACGTCGGACGGCGAACGCAGGAGATCGGCATCCGCATGGCGCTGGGCGCACAGAGGCGCGACGTGCTGTTCCTGATTGTGCGCGAAGGAGTGGCGCTCGCCGGTCTGGGGGTGATGCTTGGCCTGGTCAGCGCGTTCTGGCTGACAGGCTTGCTCCAAAGTTTCGTTTTCAACGTCAGCGTCACAGACCCAACGACGTATGCAGCTGTCGCGGCGTTGTTGCTGATGGTTTCCTTCGCCGCCGCTTGCGTGCCGGCGCGGCGGGCTGTGCGCGTGGATCCGATTGCGGCGCTGCGGTACGAATGAGTTGCGCTTGAATTACGGCTGACCTGGTGATGAGGAGGGCCGGCATGGGAACACTGGTGCAGGACATTCGGTATGGCATGCGGACACTGGTGAAGAACCCGGGGTTCACGGTGGTGGCAATTCTGACGCTGGCGCTGGGCATCGGCGCAAATACCTCGATCTTCAGCCTGGTTGATGCGTTCCTGCTGCGGCCTCTCCCGGTGAAGGACTCTGCACAAATCACTACGCTGGCCTATCAATTAAGGGGTGGACCTCTTCTAAACGTCTTTTCCGCTCCCGACGCGCGCGATATTCGAGAACAGTCTGGGAACGTATTCACGAGTGTGATTTCCTACCAGATCGGGCTGGACGGCCTGAAGGTGGATGGGAAGGCCGACCGGATTGTGACCGCTTACGTCGGAGGCAACTACTTTTCGACGCTGGGGATCAAGCCGGCGCTCGGACGATTCATTTTGCCCTCGGAAGAAGAGACGCCCGGCGCGAACCCGGTGATGGTGCTGGGGTACTCGTATTGGAAAACGCACTTTGGGGGCGACCAGACGATTGTTGACAGAAAAGTTTCAGTGGATGGCCATCCGGTGACCATTGTAGGAATCGCGCCCGAGGGATTCTATGGGCTATTTCCGCTCGTGGAGATCCAAGGATACTTGCCGCTGGGAATGGCAGCGATCGCGGGCAATCCACCCGACTTCATGAACAACCGAGGATTTCGCATTGTCTTCTTGATGGCGCGGTTACAACCTGGAGTGAGCATTGGGCAAGCGCAGGCCTCGCTCAACGTCGTGTCGCAGAGGCTGGCGCAGGAATATCCGAAGGATGACCAGGAGTTGAGCCTGCAGGTGTACCCGGAACTTCGATCGCGGCCAAACCCCGACCCGAAAAACACGCTGATAGTAATCTCGAGCCTGTTCATGGGACTGGCTGGATTGGTGCTGCTGCTCGCGTGCGTGAACGTGGCGAATATTCTATTGGTGCGAGCAACCATCCGTGAACGCGAGATGGCGATTCGAGCGGCGCTGGGAGCCGGGCGCGGGCGGCTGATCCGGCAACTGCTTACCGAGAGCGTTCTGCTGGCAGTGGGCGGCGGGCTCGCAGGAATCGTCCTCGGGTACTGGGGAAGCTCCTCTCTGGCGACGATGAATCTGGCGACGGATCTTCCGGTGCGACTGGACTTTGGATTTGACTGGCGCGTTTTCGGATTTGCATTCGGCGCAGCGCTGCTGACAGGAATTATTGTGGGTCTGGTTCCGGCAATCCGCGCTTCGCATGGGAATCTGGCGCACATCCTGCACGAGGGCGGCCGCGGAATGGTCGGCGGGCGCAACCGGCTGCGCAGTGCGCTGGTGGTGGCGCAAGTGGCGGGCTCGCTGATGCTGCTGATTATCGCGGGACTGTTTACGCGAAGCCTGGGCCAGGCGCAGAAGACGGACCTGGGATTCGATCCGAAGAACGTGGTGAACTTCGTGATGGACCCGAATGAAATCGGCTATAGCGAAGCGCAAGGGCGCGAGTTTTACAAGAATTTACTGGAGCGCGTGCGGGCACTGCCCGGAGTGGAATCGGCCAGCAACGCAAATTCGTTCCCGATGAGCTATTACAACAATGGAGACACCGTTCAAGTGGAAGGCTACGAATTGCCGAAGGGCCAGGCCACGCCGGTCTCATTTTACAACGTAATTTCGTCCGATTATTTCAAGACAATGCGGATCGGCATGATTCACGGGCGCGTATTTACAGACGCGGACGACGAGAAAGCGCTGTACGTCGGTATCGTGAATGAAGCCATGGTCAAGCAGTACTGGCCCAACCAGGATCCGATCGGGAGGCATTTCAAGATCGGCTCCGACCCTGCGCACAGAGTTACCGTGGTTGGCGTGGCAAAGGATTCGCGCTATCAGGGCGTGAGGGGAACGATTAATCCATATTTCTACATGCCGTTTGCTCAACACTACGCCATTAATTCACTAGAGGTGCTTCAGGTGCGGACAGCGGGCGCGCCTGAATCCATCATCCCGGCGGTGGAGCATGTGATCGAATCGCTCGCGCCGGAGTTGCCGGTATTCGACGTGAAGACGATGGGGCAGGCCATCAACACCTTGAACGGCCTGCTGGTTTATCAGATCGGCGCGATGCTGGCGGCAGCGTTGGGAATTCTGGGATTGATTCTTGCGCTCGTGGGCGTGTACGGCGTGATTTCGTTTGCTGCCAGCCAGAAGACGCACGAGATCGGGATCCGCATAGCGCTGGGCGCTCAGCCGGCGCAAATCCTGACCATGATTTTCCGGCAGGGGCTGATAATCGTGGCGGTCGGGCTGGTGATCGGACTCGGAGCGGCGCTGGCTGCGGCGAAGGTGGTGGGAAATTTCCTGGCAGTCAGCCCGACAGATCCGCTGACGTACATCACGGTGTCGGTGGCGCTGACAGCGGTGGCGCTATTTGCCTGCTACATTCCTGCGCGAAGGGCCATGCGCGTGGATCCGATGGAAGCGCTCCGATACGAGTAGGGGGAAATTGATGGGGACGATGATGCAGGACATACGGTACGGCGTACGCATGCTCTCGAAGAATGCGGGCTTCACGGTGATTGCCGTCCTCACGCTTGCGCTCGGCATCGGCGCAAACACGGCGATTTTCTCGGTGGTGAACGCCGAACTGCTGCGGCCTCTGCCGTTTCGCGATCCCGGGAAGCTGGTGCGCGTTTGGGAAACTAATTCGCGGACTGATTCGAAGAGCGGCCCGATCTCTTACCCAGATTTCGCCGATTGGCAGGCACAAAATCAAGTCTTCGAAAAGATAGGCGTGTACGCGAGTGCGAGTTATACGCTGACTGGAGTCGAGCGGCCGGCGCATCTGGAGGGCCAGGCCATCTCCGCAGAAATGATTTCGCTGCTGGGGGCCAAGCCCGAGCTTGGGCGCACTTTTCTGCCGGGCGAAGATGAACCGCATCATCACGTCGCAATCCTAAGTGATCGGTTATGGAAGGAGCATTTCGGCGGCGATTCGGGAATCATCGGTCGCACGATCACGCTTGAGAACAGCGGCTACACCGTCGTCGGGGTGATGCGGGCAGAGTTTGAATTTCCGTTGCAGCGCAAGCCAGTCGAGATCTGGACGACGTTTTCAGCGTTGCAGGAGCCATCCGAGGGCAACCGCCCAATCACACAGGTGCGTGGCGCCCATTTCTTGCATGGGATCGCAAGGTTGAAACCGGGCGTAACGCTGGGGCAGGCGCAGTCAGCAATGGATGGGATCGCAGGTTCACTGGCCAGGCAATTTCCTGACTCAAACAAGTATTTCGGCGTGCGGCTGGTGCCCGAGCAGGAGGAAATCACAGGAGCGATCCGCCCGGCGTTGCTACTGCTGTTGATTGCGGTGGGCGTGGTGTTGCTGATCGCCTGCGTCAACGTGGCGAATCTTTTGCTGGCGCGCGCCACAACTCGCACGCGGGAAATCGCCATTCGCTCCGCGCTCGGCGCAGGCCGGATGCGCGTGGTGCGGCAACTGCTCACGGAGAGTTTTCTGCTGGCCCTTCTTGCCGGGGCACTGGGAGTGATCCTGGCGGCCTGGGGCATTGATGTTCTGGTGCGGCTCAGCCCGGAAGACTTGCCTCGTGTGGGAGAAGTTCACCTGGACGGACGCGTGTTGGCCTTCACCGCGATCCTATCCATGGTGGCGGGCATAACCTTCGGACTTGCGCCAGCAATTCAAGTCACACGCGCAAACCTGGTGGATACACTGAAGGAAAGCTCATCGAACGCCACAGTCGGAATGCATCGCCACCGGTTGCGCAGCTCGCTTGTAGTCGTGGAAATGGCCCTGGCGCTGGTGATGCTGGTGAGCGCGGGACTGCTGATTCGCAGTTTGATTTCGCTGCAGAGCGTAAATCCGGGATTCAACCCCCACAACGTGATGGCTTCGTACATCGATTTGCCGGACGAAAAGTTTTCCAATGCGCGAAAAGTGGAATTCATGCGCAACTTGATACCACGAGTAAAAGCGCTGCCCGGCGTCGTGAACACTGCAGCGATTATGCCATTACCGCTGAGCGGAAACGAATTTCAGGTGGCGGTTGAGATTGAAGGCCGCCCGACGGCAAAAAGCGAGGAGGCGATTTCCTCCGTGCGCGCGATCACCGAGGATTATTTCCGCACCATGCAGATTCCGTTGCTCCGGGGGCGCGAATTCAAGGAGCAAGACGGCGCAGAAGCCTCGCCCGTAGTTATTGTCAACGAAGCACTCGCGCACAGATTCTTTCCCGGCGAAAATCCGATCGGGAAACACATACGGCCGGGCATTTCCACGGACGGAAAGCCGGGAAGGATGCGTGAAATAGTCGGGGTGGTGGGCAATGTGAAACACAGAGATCTCGGCAGCGAATGGACGCCTGAGTGTTACGTTCCTTTCGCACAATTGCCGTTTGACACGATGACCATCGTAACCCGAGCTGCGAATAATCCCTACATCCTCGCAAAGCCCATTGCGGAAGCTGTGCTCTCAGTGGATAAGGACGTCCCCACCTTTCAGGCCAGGACGGTGGATGATTATCTGAATGGGACTATCGCCATCCCGCGTTTCAACACGTTATTGCTCGGGATGGTTGCAGGGCTCGCGCTGGTGCTGACGGCCGTCGGACTGTATGGCGTGATTTCGTACTCGGTGGCGCAGCGCACCCATGAAATCGGAATCCGCATGGCGCTGGGAGGGCAGCCTCGAGACATGCTGCGGCTGGTCGTCGGCCAGGGACTGCGGCTCGCGCTAGTAGGCGTCGGGCTAGGCCTCGCGGCGGCATTATTTTTCACCCGATTTGTTTCGAGCCTGCTATTTGGCATAACTCCCACGGATCCAATCTCCTTTGCCGGTGTGATCCTCTTACTCCTCAGCGTGGTTCTGCTGGCCTGCTACATCCCCGCGCGGCGGGCCATGCGCGTGGACCCAATGGTGGCGTTGCGATACGAATAGCGGTATCGCGTGAGGAGCAAAAGGCTTACTGTTCGAAACCGCAACAAGCATTCCCGTAACTGGGCAGGATGGTACTTCGAATCGCCCCAAATTGCTTCTAACCCACTCTAAATAAGACTGTTATAATCACGTCCGGCTGGAATCCCACCTGCCCATAATTGGGAGGCTCCCACGCGAAAATGACCCGAGGGCCGGGCGCGGGGGGCGACAGACCATGGCCACAATGGCGCTCGAAATCACGAACGATCCTGAAGCGACGAAGCGGCGCATTCTGATAGCGGACGACCAACCTGACGTCCTCGAGGCGCTGCGTCTGCTGTTGAAGGGCCACGGCTACACCACTGAGGCGGTGGCGTCGCCGGCGGCTCTGCTCGAGTCGCTCGCGCGGCGTGAATTCGACCTGATTTTGATGGACCTAAACTACGCGCGGGATACCACATCGGGCCGGGAAGGGCTGGACCTGCTGGCGCAATTGAACGCGGTCGAGGCTGCGCCACCGATCGTGGTGATGACTGGGTGGGCTTCCGTGGGGCTGGCGGTGGAGGCCATGCAACACGGGGTGGGCGATTTTGTGGAGAAGCCCTGGGTGAACGCGCGGCTGCTGGAAATTCTCGAGAAGCAGATTGGTGTGGGACGCGCACGTCGCGAATCGCTCCGCCGCGCGATGGTGGAAAGCAAGGCGCAGACGGAAATCGCGCAACAGCTTCACCAGCAGGAGCGGGAAATCGGCGAGGCGCGTGCAATTCAAGAAGGCTTCCTGCCGAAAGAAATCCCGCAGCTCGCGGGCTACGAAATTTCAGGGACCTGGCAGCCGGCGCGCACCGTTGGCGGAGATTATTTCGATTTCCTCGCGTTCGGCGGAGAGACGCTGGGACTTTGCATCGGAGACGTGGCCGGAAAAGGAATGCCGGCAGCGATGCTGATGTCGAATCTGCAGGCGGGCGTGCGCCTGCTGGCGTCACCGGATATGGCGCCGGAGATTTTGTGCGAGCGCCTGAATTCGCTGGTGTGCCACAACATTGCGAGCGACCGCTTCATCACGTTTTTCTACGCGCAACTGGACGGCCCGGCGCGGCGGCTGCACTACGTGAATGCGGGGCACAATGCGCCGATCGTGATTCACCGCGACGGCTCGCATGAACGGCTGGAAGAGGGCGGCGGCGTGCTGGGCGTGTTCGAAATGCAGACGTATGCGGCGGGCACGAGGCAGCTTGAGGCGGGTGACCGCGTGATTCTCTACACCGATGGGGTCACGGAAGCGAGCGATCCGGAGAACGAGGAGTACGGGGAATCGCGGCTGTTGCGCTTGCTGCAAGAAAATCGCGGCGCGGGTGCCGTGGAGCTACAGCGAAAAATATTGACGGCTGCGGGCGAATTCTGCCGTGGCATTTGGCATGACGACGCGACGTTGATCGTAATTGCCGTCGAATAAAAATCCAGCGAGGGCGCGCGAATGGGAACATTGGTGCAAGATCTGCGATACGGATTCCGGATGCTCGCGAAGAGCCCTGGATTTACGGCCGTCGCGGTTCTGACGCTCGCTTTGGGCATTGGCGGGAATGCTACGGTGTTCAGTTGGATTCGCGCGGTGCTGCTGAGCCCGCTGCCGGGAATCGCCGATGCTAGCAACATGGCCGTGGCCGAAACGGTGATGCCGAGCGGCGAACATCACACCAGCTCCTATCCGGACTTCAGGGACTTCCGCGCCCGCAATCATGTGTTCTCGGAACTTTTTGGCTTCGAGCTGGCGCTCGTAGAGATGAGCCTTCGCGACGACGCGCCCCCGGAGCGCGTGGCAGGCATCATCGCGACGGAAAATTATTTCGATGTGCTCGGCGGGCACGCCACTATGGGGCGCACGTTTCACGAGGAGCCGAATCAGGCGCTGAATTCCGATCCCTACATTGTTCTAGGCCATGGATTGTGGGCCAGACGGTTTGGTTCCGATCCAAATGTCGTAGGCACGACCGTGCATTTGAACGGCCACCCATTCATCGTGATCGGAGTGATGCCCCGGAATTTCTACGGAACTATCGTGGGGATCAACGCCGAGTATTTCGTTCCAATGATGATGCAGCCGCAGGTGCTGCCGCATGAAGATCTGGAGGAACGCTGGCCCACGTTTGTGCACATCATGGGACGGCTGAAGCCGGGCGTGACAATCGCGCGGGCGCAGGCGGAGATGAGCACGCTGGCTTCGAATTTTCAGAAGGAATATCCGACGGCGGAAAAGGGCGTGGGGATTTTTGTTGCCCCCGTGTGGGAAGCGCACTATGGCGTGCAGGATTTTCTGCGCGGCGTGCTGGGATTCCTGATGATTGTCGCGGCGCTGGTCCTGCTTATCGGCTGCGCCAACGTGGCGAATTTGCTGCTGGCTCGTGCAACCTCGCGCGAAAGAGAGTTCTCTATCCGCGCGGCACTCGGAGCCGGACGCACGAGATTGATCCGACAGATGCTCATCGAGAGTCTGCTGCTGGCCGCGGCCGGCGGCCTCGGTGGAATATTTATTGCGCTGTGGGGAACTAACCTGCTGGCGTTTTTTCTGCCTCCGGTCCATTTGCCGATCGGATTGCCGTTGGGTGTTGACCACTCGGTGCTGGCATTCACGCTAATACTTTCGGCAGCCACCGGAATTGTATTCGGGCTGGCTCCCGCGTGGAGAGGTTCGCGCACAGATTTGACCCAGTCACTTAAAGAAGGTGGCCGTGGTGCGGGGGCGGGCGCCCGAGCGCATCGACTGCGGGATCTTCTGGTCGTTTCAGAGATGGTGCTTGCGACGGCGCTGCTGGTTGGTGCCGGTCTGCTGGTGCGGAGCCTGCACAACGCAGAAAAAACAGGCCCGGGCTTCAACCCGAGTCACGTCGCGCTGGCTGCTTTTGATCTGCGGACCAGCGGATATACGGGTGAACAAGCAGCCACGTTCTTCGACCGGTTGGTCGACCGAATTCAAGCCGATCCAGGAGTTGAATCGGCAAGCCTCGAACAATTCGTTCCCCTGTGGTTTACCGGCCGGAGCTATTCAAGCGTCAACGTTGAGGGCTACGTGCCGAAGCCCGGTGAAGATATGGGCATCGATCTGAATGTGGTTGGCACGGGCTATTTCCACATGTTGCAGATCCCCATGGTTGCAGGTCGCGACTTTTCAAACCAAGACCGCGCCGGGGAGCCGCTGGTTGTGATCGTGAATCAGACGATGGCGAAACACTTCTGGCCAGGACAAGACGCGACGGGCCATCGTCTGCGAATCCAGGGCGAATGGCGAACAGTGGCTGGCGTCGCAAAGGACATCAAGTATCACCGTGTGAATGAGGAGCCGCGATCGTTTCTCTATTTGCCGATACTGCAAGTCGGTCGAACGCAAGCCAATATTATTGTGCGCTCGGGCATGCCGACGGCGGCGGTGTTGAGCATGTTGAGGGCCGCAGCCCAGTCGCTAGATTCGAAGGTGCAGCCGCTGGAGACCGATGACCTCGAGGGATTGGTGTATGTTTCACTATTCGCGAACCGCACGGCGGCGACGCTGGCGACCGTGCTCGGCGGCTTGGGCACGCTGCTCGCGGCAATCGGAATTTACGGCGTGCTCTCCTACAGCGTCAGCCAGCGATTCCGCGAAATCGGGATTCGCATGGCGCTGGGAGCGCAATCGCAAGACATCCTGCGCCTGGTGGTGGGGCAAGGATTGCGGCTGGCAGTGATCGGCGCAGGCGTGGGTGCAGCATTTGGCCTGGCCGCGACAAGGACGATGAGCAGCCTCCTTTTCGGCGTGAGCGCAACAGACCCGCTCACCTTTGGTGCCGTGGTGTGTGTGGTGACGCTCGTGGGGGGATTCGCGGCCTATATTCCGGCGCGGCGGGCATTGCGCGTGGACCCTATGGTGGCGCTGCGCTATGAGTGATGACCGAGTGAAAAATTTAAGGGGAGATGACAAAGCGTGATTAAGCTGACCGATGTTGAAAAGGCGTACGAATCCGGTGCAGGAAAGACTTGGGTGCTGCGCCGCATCAATCTGGAAATCGCCGATGGCGAGTTCGCCACGATCATGGGTCCGTCCGGAGCGGGAAAATCCACGCTGATGGGCATCATCGGGATGCTCGACGGCGCTTGGAAGGGCGAGTACTACCTGGTGGAGCATGCCGTGCACAAGCTGGATAACCGGCACCGCGTGGAGCTGCACAAGAAATACATCGGCTTCGTATTTCAGCAGTATCACCTGCTCGACAATCTAACCGTGGCCGAAAATCTCGATCTGCCGCTTTCCTATCGCGACATCAAGAAAGCGGAACGCGAAGGAATGGTGGCGGACGCGCTCGACCGCTTTCAAATCGTGGGCAAGAAGGCGCTGTACCCGAACCAGCTTTCGGGCGGGCAGCAGCAATTGGTAGCTGTGGCGCGGGCCGTGATCGGCAAGCCGAAACTGATCCTGGCGGACGAACCTACCGGCAGCCTGCATTCAAGCCAGGGAAAAATGATCATGGACATGCTGAAGAAACTCAACGATGACGGCACCACGATCGTCCAAGTGACGCACAACGATGCTTGGGCCGCCTACGGCCATCGCATTGTCCAGTTGGCCGACGGCTGGATCATCAACGGACAAACGCAGGCAGGCGCAGCGTGAAGCAGCAGCGGCAAGTGATGAGTAGGGCGATCAAATGAACGGCGGTTAGGGGCGAGAAGAGAGGCTTGATGGGCGCCACATGGCAAGACATCCGCTACGGCGTGCGGATGCTGATGAAAAATCCCGGCTTTACCATCGTCGCGGTGCTCACACTCGCGCTGGGAATCGGCGCGAACACGGCCATCTTCAGCGTGGTCCACGCGGTACTACTGCGCCCGCTTCCCTATGCGGATCCAGGGCGCCTCGCCGTAATCTGGAATGATTACGGCAAAGAAGGGCAGTCGCTTCCGGCAGTTTCCCCACCCGATTTTCTCGATTACACACGAATTGCCCAGCAAAACGCCAGCTTCGCGGCCGCCTCGGGCAATCGTTGGCCAGTACGGTTTGCGCCAGGAGCGAGCGACGAGCCACCCCGGCAAGAGGACGTCGCTTTTGTCACTGCGGATTTTTTTTCGATGCTCGGTGTGCAGCCCACACTAGGCCGTAATTTTCGGCCCGAAGATGCGGTCGTGAAAGGTCCGCCAGTGGTGATTCTGACGGACCTGGTCTGGCGGCGTGAGTTTGCCGCGGACCCTGGAATCATCGGCCGGTCGATGGAGATGAACGGAGGTCCATTCACGGTCGTGGGTGTGCTCCCGCGAGGTTTCCATCTTTTTCTTCCACCGGAAGCGCTGCAATTGAAGGACACCGGCCTGTGGCTACCGATGCAGATTGATTACGCCTCCTTTCCGCGGAACCTCACGTTTCTGACCGTCTTCGCGCGATTGAAAGAGGGTAAAACATTCGCGCAGATGCAAACCGAAATGGACGGCGTCGCCGAACGATTACGCCGCGAAAATGCCGTGCACCAGAGCTCTGGCCTGCGCATCCGCGTGGTGCCATTTCAACATGATGTGGTGAAAAACGTCAGATCGTCGCTTTGGGTCCTGATGGGCGCTGTGGGATTTGTGCTGCTGATTGCCTGTGCCAATCTGGCGAATCTTCTGCTCGGGCGCGCCGCCGCACGCGAGAAAGAAATTGCCATTCGCGCCGCGCTGGGCGCGAGCCGTATGCGCCTCGCGCGGCAGGTGATTACCGAATCATTGCTCCTCTCGCTCCTCGGCGGGGCCGGGGGAATTCTCCTGGCTTCGCAGGGGCTCAGTCTTCTAGAAGCGCTGCATCCAGCTAACCTTCCCCGCCTGGGCGAAATTGAGTTGGATGGAACGGTGCTGGGATTTACGCTCGCGGCCTGCCTTCTCACCGGCATTCTGTTTGGGCTTGCGCCCGCACTGCAAGCTGCGCGCACGGAATTGAATGAGACGTTAAAAGAAACCGGACGAACCACGGAATCGGTGAAGCGCCGCGCATTCAGCAAACTTCTGGTTGTGTCCGAAATAGCACTTTCGTTGATGCTGCTGCTGGGGGCAGGGCTGCTGGTGCGAAGTTTCTCGCAGCTCCTCGGCGTCCGGCCGGGATTCAATGCACAGAATGTGTTGACGGCGACAACCGCGATTACTTTCAAGAGTTATCCCGAATATGCGGATCGGGCGCGCTTCTACAAGACGCTGGAAGAAAAGATAGCAGCGCATCCGGGGGTCGAATCCGCGGGGGCAATCAGTCAGCTCCCATTGACGGGGAGCGGCGCGCAGATGCCATTCGCGTATGACGCGGCCACTTCAGCAAAATGGGAAAGTCTCTCGGCTGATTGGCGTTCGATTACTCCCGGCTACTTCAACACCATGGGAATCCGTTTGCTCGCCGGCCGCAACTTTACCGATCTTGATGACACCCAGCATCCCTTCGTCGTGATCGTGGATGAAATGCTGGCCAAGCGTGCGTGGCCGGGGCAGAGCGCGGTGGGCAAGAAGCTCGAAATTGAGATTTTTCGCTCAGCGCAATCAAAGACCACGGAGCATGTTTGGACGGAGGTAGTGGGGGTGGCTGAGCACACGCGCAGCCACGACCTGACGCGCGACGTGCGCGAGCAGATTTATATGCCGCAGGGTCAGCAACCTTTCGAGGTCATGATGCTGGTAATTCGTTCCCGCGCGAATCCGGCTGAACTCGAAAAAGCGTTGATCGCCGACGTCCGTTCGCTTGATAAGAACGCGCCGATCTCGAGTATTCGCCCAATGACGGCCTACGTGACGGACGCGCGGGCGGGCATGGAATTCAGCCTGGTGCTGCTGAGCGTTTTCGCGGGGGTTGCGGTAGTGCTCGCTTCGATCGGGCTTTACGGCGTGATCGCCTATTCGGTGGCCCAGCGAACACATGAAATCGGAATTCGCGTCGCACTGGGCGCCACGCGGCGCCACATCTTTGAACTAGCGATTGAGCAGGGTGCGATGCTAGCGATGGCCGGGATCGGCGTGGGTTTTGCCGGCGCGCTCGCGCTGCAAAGCGTCCTCGCCACACTGGTGTACGGAGTCCGCCCGACGGATCCCGCCACGTTCGCCGCGGCTGGAGGACTGCTGGCAATGATCTCGCTCATTGCGTGTTATGTCCCTGCGCGGCGCGCCATGGGCGTGGATCCGCTGGTGGCGCTGCGACACGAATGAAACTGTGTCCTGCTCACTTCGCTTCGGGCAGGCAGGTGGCCGGTGGAGGGCTCAGTACCATCGTAAAGAGAAGCGAGAGCGAAGTTGCTACGCTGGCGGCGGAGATTGAAGCGAGGCTCGCCGTCGTGTCCGGCTCGACGACGGAGGAACTGCGTCGAGTGCGGCGGGAATATTCGCGGCAGCTTAAAAATGCAGAGCCGCATGTAGTGATTGAGCTGGCCGAGCAATTACTGCGCGTGCCGCGGATGGATTGCCGCTTCGTGGCCTACGAGCTGATCCATCACCATCGCGGCGCTCTGTCGCGATTAAACGCGAAGCAACTTGGCTGGCTCGGGCGCGGGATGGCGAGTTGGGGCGCCGTGGATTGTTTTGGCATCTACCTGGCAGGGCCGGTGTGGCGCGAGCGGCAAGTCTCGAACAGTGTGATTCACGGCTGGGCGCGATCGACAGACCGCTGGTGGCGGCGCGCAGCATTGGTAAGTACGGTGCCACTGAACAGCAAATCGCGGGGCGGTACGGGCGAAGCGCAACGCACGCTCGGGGTAAGCCGGCTGCTTGAGCGCGACCGCAATCCGATGGTGGCGAAGGCGCTTTCGTGGGCGCTGCGCGAGTTGGCCAAGCGCGACCCGCGCGCCGTCCGCGAATACATCGCGAATCGCAAGGACGTGCTGGCGGCGCTCGTCGTGCGCGAAGTGAAGAACAAGCTGAGCACTGGGTTGAAGAATCCGAAGAAACGGTGAATGGAAGATGAGCGCACTCCCCCAAGACATTCGTTACGGCATTCGGATGCTCACAAGAAGCCCGGGCTTTGCGGCGGTTGCAATCCTCACTCTCGCACTCGGCATCGGCGCGAACACGGCGATTTTTAGCCTCGTAAATGCCGTGTTGTTGCGACCGCTCCCGTTTCCGCAGTCCCAACAACTCGTGGCCGCGTTTGGCCGGACCACCCAGATCCAGCGTTCGGGGATTTCCTATTCGGATTTCGAGGATTGGCAGAAGGAGAACCGCTCCTTTACAGAGCTCTCACTGTGGCAATCGCAGAGTGTCAATCTGACCGGACAAGAACGCCCGGAGCGCGTCCGGGGCTCCTTTGTGTCTGCAAATTTTTTCCATTTGTTGGGCATCGCGCCAGCGATGGGCCGGGCATTCCTGCCCGGCGAGGATGAACCCGGCCGGGATCGTGTGGCTTTGGTGAATTACAGCTTGTGGAAGAGCCGCTTTGGCGGCGATCCGGATTTCATCGGCAGGCACCTGATCCTGAATGGCTCGGACTTCACAGTGGTAGGAATTCTTCCTGCGGATTTCGATTTTCCAGTGGACCCGGATCGCGATGAAATCTGGCTGCCCATAACCACGTATCCGTATTTTTCGCGCGACCGCAAAGTGACAAACCTGATCGCGTATGGACGAATGAAGGCCGGCGTGACGCTGGCGCAGGCCCAGGCGGAAATGAGCTCGATTGCGGGGAATCTTGCGAAAGAATATCCGGACGCGGATGGCCAGAGGGGCGCTGTGGTGATGCCGCTGCAGGAATTCGTCAACGAAGACCTCCGGCCGCTTCTGCTGGTCCTATTCGCGGCCGTAGGGTTTGTGCTGTTGATTGCTTGCGCGAACGTCGTCAACCTGCTGCTGGTGCGGGCAGCCGCGCGCGGAAAGGAGATGGCGCTCCGCGCCGCTCTTGGCGCGGGCCGGTTGCGCCTGGTCCGCCAGATGCTCACCGAGAGCCTGCTCTTGTGGGTTGCCGGGGGCGCGCTCGGACTCATTGCAGGTTATTGGGCGGTGCCCGCGCTTCTAGCTACCGCACCTGTGAATATGCCGCCAGGGATCTCCATAAGCCTTGATGGAACTGCCTTCGCGTTTACTTGTCTGGTGACATCGCTGGCCGGATTGCTTTCGGGGCTCGGTCCGGCGCTGCAATTTTCGCGCCCGAATCTGAATCGGTCGCTCAAAAAGGGCGGGAAAATATCGGGTGAGTCTGCCGGTCCTGCCCGAATGCGTGCGTCACTGCTCGTTGCACAAGTGGCTTCGTCGCTTATTTTGCTGGCCGGTGCGGGACTGATGATCAAGACGATCACGCGCCTCTCGGGTGTCGATCCGGGATTCCAAGCGAAGAGCCTCCTGACACTCGAATACCGGCTGCCGCAGGTCAAGTACAAGGAAGGCGCGTTGCAATGGAATTTCCATCAGCAGGTGGTCGAACGAGTCAGCGCGCTGCCAGGCGTCCGGTCGGCTGCGGTTTCACAAGCAATCCCCTTCTCCGGCAATATCGGCAGAGAACCGATAGTTCTCCTCGACCGCCCGCAGCCGTCACCCGGGCAGGAGCCAGTCGCTGATTTCAACGTCGCCGACGCGCACTACTTTGACACGATGCGCATCCCATTGATCCAGGGACGCACGTTTTCGGAAGGCGACCGGGCGGGAACTCTTCCGGTGGCAGTGATCAACCGCACCATGGCGGAGTATTACTGGCCAGCCAGCAATCCCATCGGCAAGCAGATTGAACTCCTCGATGATAGGAAGCCAGCCACGATTGTGGGCGTCGTTGGCGACGTCCGGCAGAGAAACCTGGACGATCCCGCGCCTGCGCAATTGTATTTTGCCTACGCGCAGAATCCAGACACCTTTGCCACGCTCGTGGTCCGCACCAAGGGCGATCCGATGGGCATGGCGAACGCCGTGCGCCAGGCCGTATGGTCGGTGGATAGTGACCAGCCGATGTGGAAGGTGCGTTCGCAAGAGTCGTTGCTCGAACGATCCATCGGCGACCGCCGGTACCTCGCGGCGCTTCTCAGCATTTACTCCGGCCTCGCCCTCTTGCTTGCGGCCGTCGGAATTTATGGAGTGCTTTCTTATTCTGTGGGCCGGCGCATCCAGGAGATCGGTGTGCGCATGGCGCTGGGCGCGCAGAAGAGTGACGTGCTGCGGCTCGTCGTGTTCCACGGGATGGCTATGGTTCTGGCCGGGATAGTGCTCGGGTGGGCAGGGGCCATCGCGGTCACGAGGCTGATGTTGAAATTGCTTTTTGGTGTGACGCCGAGCGATCCGGCGACATTCATCGGCGGCGCGGGAATTCTCGCAGCCGTCGCGCTGCTCGCGTGCTACTTGCCGGCGCGGCGGGCCATGCGCGTAGATCCGATCATTGTGTTGCGATATGAGTAGCTACCTGAAAGGTGTACGCCGAGTAATTAAGAAGTAATATAGCCGGTCACCCGGACACCTCTCGGGGCGGAATACATGGAAACCATCTGGCAGGATTTGCGATATGGCTGGCGGATGCTGCGGCGAAGCCGGGGCTTCACCGTCGTAGCTGTGCTTACGCTGGCTGTTGGAATCGGCGCGAACGCCGCGATTTTCAGTATCATCAACACAGTCCTGCTGCGCCCGCTCCCTTTTCCTGATTCCAGCCGCATCGCACTGATCTGGGATACCGATCCGAACCGCAATGTGCCTCGCGGCGTGGCCTCGCCCGCAGAATTTCTCGACTGGGGCGCGCAGAGCCATGTGTTCGAAGAGCTTTCCGCCTGGCGCGTGTGGTTCTACAACCTCACGGGAAGCGGCGAGCCGGAACAGGTGTGGGGCGCGCACGCATCCGCAAATTTCTTCAAGCTATTGGGTGTCACGCCCGTCCTTGGTCGCGACTTTCTGCCTGAAGAAGAGCAACTCGGCCATGAGCAGGTAGCCATCATAAGCAATGCTTTGTGGCAACGGCGTTACGGCGGCGACGGCGGAATTATCGGCAGGATCATCCTGGTTGACGACAAGCCCTACACCGTCGTGGGTGTTCTGCCGCGAGGTTTTTCACTCTTCGGCACCAGCCGCCAGTATGACCTGTGGATGCCGTTCGCATTCGACGCCGCGCAATTGAATCGCGGAAACCATTCGATCATCGTGTTCGCGCGGCTGCGCAAGGGTTTCACTTACCCGCAGGCGCAAGCGGAAATGGAAACCATCTTGGCGCAGCTTAAGAAGCAGTACCCGGGCGTGGACCAGGAGAACGGCGTGCGCGTGGTCCGGTTTCGCGACGATCTGTCCCGTGGGCTCAAGCCTGCCTTGCTGGTTCTGCTGGGGGCCGTCGGGTTCGTGTTGTTGATTGCGTGCGTCAACGTGGCGAACCTGATGCTCGCGCGCGCGGCGACACGCGAGCGCGAAATTGCCGTGCGCGCCACGCTCGGCGCGGGGCGGCGCCGCATCCTGCGCCAGCTCCTCACGGAAAGCGTGCTGCTCGCTTTGATTGGCGGCGCACTGGGATTGCTAGTTGCTTTCGGCGGGCTCCATTTACTGCGCGTCGCGTTTCCACCCGAGGGAGGTTACGGAGAAATTCCGCATGCCGAATGGATCGGCATTGACGGCGCGGTGCTGGCCTTTACTTTTGCCGTCTCGTTGGTCACCGGAATCATCTTTGGATTCGCGCCCGCCATCCAGATTTCACGCTCCGAATTGTTCGAATCGTTGAAAGAGGGGAGCCGCGGTTCCACCGGCGGGCGCCGCAGCCAGTTCGTGCGGTCGTCGCTGGTGGTGGCGGAGATTGCGCTTTCGCTGGTTCTTCTCGTTGGTGCGGGGTTGCTAATCCGCAGCTTTTTTCTACTGATGTCTGAAAATCTGGGCTTTGATCCCGCGAACGTGTTGGCGATGCAAATCTGGCTGCCCGAATCGCACTACGCGCCCGGTCCGCCGCTGATCAATTTTTATCAGCAGGTGATCGACCGCGTCGCTGCGCAACCCGGCGTGAAATCCGCAAGCGCCGTCAATTTCCTGCCCTTGAGTGGCTGGGGTGACTTCTGCAATCTCGATATCGCAGGCCGCGCAGCTCCACCGCTCGACGCGCCGTTCACCGCGCAATATCGCGTGATGGACTGGCGCTACTTGCAGACCATGCGCATTCCTGTGAAAGAGGGGCGCGATTTTTCCTCTGCGGATGGCGCGGACACGCAGGGCGTTGTGCTGATGAACGAAGCGCTCGCGCGGCGCTACTGGCCGCACGAAGACCCCGTTGGAAAGCAGATCCGCGTTCATTTTCCCGAGACACGAAGTCCCTGGCAGCCCGTGGCGCGCGATACATGGCTGACGGTGATTGGGATTGTGCACGACGTGCGCGAGTGGGAATGGGGCGAAGAAAAAGTGGGGCAAGTGTATCTGCCCTATACGCAGAATCCTTCGCGCATCATGCGCCTGGTTGTCCGCGCGAGTGGTGAACCCGCCGCGCTCACTTCCGCGGTACGCCATGCCATCGAAAGCGTGGACCCGAACCAGCCGGTCACGGAGATTCGCACCATGGATGAATTTCTGGCCGCGGCAGTCGCGCAACGGCGGTTGAGCATGTTGCTGCTGGGCGCATTTTCGGCCATCGCCACAATTCTGGCGGCCGTGGGAATTTATGGCGTGATGGCGTATGGGGTCACGCAGCGGTCGCATGAAATCGGCATTCGCATGGCGCTGGGCGCTGAGCCGGCGGACGTGCTGCGCATGATCGTGGTTGACGGCATGCGGCTCGCGGTGATCGGGCTGTTCCTCGGCATCGTGGGCTCCACAATCGCCACGCGCTATTTGGAGAGCCAGCTCTACGGCGTGAAATCTACCGATCCAGCCACGTTTGTCGGCGTCGTGCTGGGACTGGCAATTGTCGCGGTCGCGGCCTGCTATTTCCCCGCGCGGCGCGCAACAAAGGTTGATCCTTTGACCGCGTTGAGATACGAGTGAGAAAAAATGCTAAGAAATGCGCCGGAAGCCGCGCCGCTCGAGAATAGCGGTAAAATCCAGGGAGAACCACATCGCCCCATGATGCCCACACATGCAAACCGAACCCGGATCCTTGTCGCCGACGACCAGCCGGACGTGCGCGAAGCGCTCCGCCTGCTCCTAAAAGGCGAAGGATTCGAGACAGAAACAGTTGCTTCGCCGGCCGCGGTGTTATCCGCGCTCGAAGCGCGCGAATTCGACGCGCTGCTGATGGACCTGAACTACGCGCGCGACACGACCTCCGGCCAGGAAGGGCTCGACCTGCTCTCGAATATCCGAGCAAAAGACAGCACGCTGCCCATTATTGTGATGACCGCGTGGGGAAGTCTCGAGCTGGCGGTGGAAGCGATGCGGCGTGGCGCAAAAGATTTCATTCAGAAACCCTGGGAGAACGCGCGGCTCCTTGCAATTTTGAAAACGCAGATCGAATTGTCTCAAGCGCTGCGCAAGAGCCAGCGTCTGGAAGCGGAAAACCGGCTGCTGCGTGCGGATGGCCGCCCCACGCTGATCGCGGAATCGGCTGCCATGCGTCCGGTGCTGGATTTGATCGCGCGTGTAGGGCCTTCAGATGCGAATGTACTCATCACCGGCGAGCACGGGACCGGAAAAGAGGTGATCGCGCGAACGCTGTACGCGCTTTCGCCGCGCGTGGGGCGGCCGCTCGTCACCGTGAACGCGGGCGGGCTTCCCGAAGGCGTTTTCGAGAGCGAACTGTTTGGCCATGTGAAGGGCGCGTTCACGGACGCGAAATCGGACCGCGTGGGCCGCTTCGAACTAGCAGATGGCGGCACGCTCTTCCTCGATGAAATCGCGAACGTGCCGATGAATCTGCAGGCCAAGCTGCTTCGCGCGCTCGAAACGGGCGAACTCGAGCGCGTCGGCTCCTCCACTACGCGCCGCGTGGATGTCCGCATTATTTCGGCGACGAACGCCGATGTGCATGCGGAAGTCTCCGGCGGGCGGTTCCGCGAAGACCTTCTATTCCGCCTGAACACCATCGAGATACATTTGCCGCCGCTGCGCGAGCGCAAGGAAGATATTTCGCTCTTGGCGCACCATTTTTTGCGGCAATCGGCGCAGCGATACCGCAAGCAGCTCGAGGGATTCGAGCCGGTGGCGCTGCAGGTGCTCCTCGACCACCCCTGGCCAGGCAACGTGCGCGAGCTGGACCATTCGGTGGAACGCGCAGTGCTGATGGCGGAGGGCCCGCAGGTGCGTGCAAGCGATCTGGGTTTGCGGCCCGCTCGGGAATCCTCCCTGCGCCTCGACGAAATGAGCATCGAAGATGTGGAGCGCGTGCTGATTCAAAAAGCGCTGGCGCGTTTCGGCGGCAACGTGAGCCACGCGAGCAAAGCGCTCGGCTTGAGCCGCAGCGCGCTCTACCGCCGCCTGCAAAAATACAGCCTTTGAAGCCTCTCCTGTACGAGCGCCGCATTCTCTTCCTGGCGTTGGCCGCCGGGCTGGGGAGCACGCTTGTCGCCATGATTCTGCTGTGGACCGGGCCGTATTCCTCTAAGCTGCAGTGGACCCTCACCGTAGTGATGATTATTACCTGGCTCAGCTTCGCGTTCGCGGCGCAGAGCCGCGTCGTCTTTCCATTGCGCACGCTTTCCAATTTGCTCGCGGCCTTGCGTGAGGGAGATTTTTCGATCCGCGCCCGCGGCGCCAACGTGGAAGACGCGCTCGGCGAAGTGCTGCGCGAGGTGAACGCCCTGGGTGAAACGCTGCGGCAGCAGCGGCTGGGTGCGCTTGAAGCTACCGCGCTGCTGCGCAAGGTGATGGAAGAAATTGACGTGGCCGTATTCGCATTCGACGGCAATGGCTGCCTGCGCCTGGTGAATCGCGCTGGCGAGCGCGTGCTCGCGCAGCCGGAAGAACGTCTGCTCGGGCGAACAGCGGAAGAGCTGGCCTTGGCGGAATGCCTGCAGGGCGAGACACCGCGGATCGCCCAGATTGCCTTCCCCGGAAAATCCGGGCGCTGGGAAATTCATCGGGGAAGTTTTCGTGAAGGCGGGCTGGCGCACCAGTTGCTGGTGATCACGGACCTGAGCCGCGCGCTGCGCGACGAGGAACGGCAGGCATGGCAGCGGCTGATCCGCGTCCTGGGCCATGAGCTGAACAACTCGCTCGCACCCATGAAATCCATCGCCGAAAATCTGACCAGCATGCTCGGCCGCAAGGTCCGTGCTGCGGACTGGCAGGAGGACATGCGCAGCGGGCTCACCGTAATCGCAGCGCGCACCGACGGACTGGCCCGATTCATGAATGCCTATGCCCGCCTGGCAAAGCTGCCGCCTCCGATTTTCCAGCCATTGGACGTAGGCCAGTGGATCCGGCGCGTCGCCGGACTCGAGCCGCGTCTGCAAGTGCAATTAAAGCCGGGACCGGAAGTGAAAATCCAGGCGGACCAGGCCCAGCTCGACCAACTCCTTATCAATCTTCTTCATAACGCCGTGGACGCGGCGCTCGAAACAGGCGGCGGCGTGCGCGTGGGATGGGGCCGCGAGGACAGCTACGTCGAGGTGTGGGTGCAGGACGACGGCCCGGGCATCCCCAATCCAACGAATTTGTTCGTGCCATTTTTCACGACTAAGCCAAGCGGCTCGGGCATTGGGCTGGTCCTGAGCCGGCAAATTGCCGAGGCGCACGGCGGCTCACTGACGCTCGAAAATCGCGAATCGCGCCGCGGCTGCGAAGCCCGCTTGCGCCTGCCCCTCAGCAATTGAAGCCGTGCCTGCCAGTTCTGCTATTACGTATCCGTGATTTCCCCAAGCGACTTCACCCGGCGCTCGAGCTCACGCGCAATCTCTTCCGGAACATCTGTCTCGCGAAATTCAACCGGCGCGCCAATCGTGACGCGAATATGGCCCGCCCTGGTCCAGTGCTTGTTGGCCACTCTTAAATCGTAGAGTCCTTCTAGGTGCACCGGAACAACAGGAATGCGCAACCGCGTTGCGAGCAATCCAATCCCGGCGCGGAACGGTGCGATCGCTCCATCGGGCGTCAGCTCACCCTCGGGAAAAATCAGCACGCTCCATCCGCGATCCACCAGCTCTCCGCCAAATGCAAAACTCCTTCGGAACCCTGCGCGCGTCGGCAGTGGAAACAGATGAAACAACGCGGTGACCAACGGATATTGCACACGGCCTAGTAGTCCCGGAAAAAATCCTGTCCCGGGTGGAGGATTGCGCAATGCCTCAAGCCGCTCTCCACCCATTGCCACCGCGACTCGTGACCGCAGCCGCGCTGGCAGCGCTGCGAGGATAAAGCCGGGGTCGATGTACGTCACGTGATTCGCCACAATCAGCACCGGCCCGGCGACCCCGCGAAGATTTTCTCGCCCTCGAACGCGCGGCCATCCAAGCAATAGCATCGCGGGACGAACCAGCAAATAAAACGCGGCGGCACGAATGAAGCGCACCAGCCAGGTTTGAGCCCAGCGCGGATAGTGGAAAATCGGTCCACGGACCGGCGGCTGCTCGAGCAGATGTTCGAGCGCGGCAATCGATTCGGCGCTCGAAAATTCCGTCTCGCTCAAATCCACCTGGTAGCGGCCTTCAAGAGCGCTAAGCAATTCCACGCGCTCAATGGAGCTGAGTTGGAGTTGTGCCGCGCCGCCTTGCTGCATGGCCGCGCCGCCGGAGACGCGAACCAGCAATTCGCGGAGCGCGCTCAATGCCAGAGAATCAGCGCCGCCGCCACCGCCGACCTGCGCCTCGGCGAATTCGCGGATGCGGGAGAGTACCGGCTTCTGCGTGGGCGTGCGCGGAAAATCATTGTCGGGCCAGACGAGCCAGCGGCGCATGTGCTGGAAGTCCGCGAGGCGCGCATTCGCACGCGCGATGATTGCTGCCGCATCGGCCGATGGTTCGCGCGACAGGAGCACGGCGCATGGCTCGGCATTTCCGTCGCGCTCAAGGCCAACGATCACACAATCTCGCACACTCGGCTCTTTGCGCAATTCCGCTTCGAGGTCTTCAGGGTAAATGTTCAAGCCCGCGGGCGTAACGATCACGTTTTTTCGCCGGCCTCTGAAATAAAGATTGCCGTCCGTGTCGCGCTCGCCCAGGTCGCCGGTGTGAAACCAGCCCTCAGCGTCGAGCAGCGTCGCTACGCCCGAATCCTTCCAATATCCAGGCGCGACATTTTCGCCGCGCACCAGAATTTCACCGTCAGCCGCGAGCTTCACATCGAGGCCCGGCAGCGTCTTGCCGATCGAACCGCGGCCGAGGCGGAACGGATGATTCACACTGACGAGCGAAGTGGTCTCTGTGAGGCCGTAACCCTGAATGACGGCATAGCCGAGGCGGCCCCAGAATTTTTCCGCATCGGCGGGAAGCGCTGCGCCGCCCGAAATCACCGCCCAGAATTTCCAGCCGAATCGCCGGCGAACTTGCCGGAAGCGCCACCAGCGCCAAAGAAAGTGCTCACCGTCCGCCTCCTTCAGCTCGTGCTGAAATTGTTCGAAGCGGCCTTGCGCGGCTAGGTCGCGTTCGATTTGATCGCGGAGTGACTCGATCAGCCGCGGCACAGTGACCAGCAGCGACACGCGCTCCTCACGAATAGTGCGAATCACTTCCGAGGGATTCAGCGTGTCGTGAAACACGGAGGTTGCGCCAAGAATCTGAGGAAGAAAAATCCCGAGCAACTGGCCGAAGACGTGACTCAGCGGCAGGAGGTCGAGAGAGTGCAGCGGATGAAAGATTCGTTCATAGAGTCGGTAGCGCTCGATTTCTCTTTCAATTGGCTCGAGGTTGGCGAGGATGTTTCCGTGCGTCAGGACCACGCCACGCGGCTCGGCCGTGGTTCCGGAGGTGAAAACAATCTCAACGGTGCTGGTGCGCCCAAACGATGGCGAAGAAAAGCCCATAGCAGGATGTGCGGCCACCGCACCGCTCAAGTCTTCCAGGCACATCGTGGGGATGCGGAGACCGTCAGCAGGAATATTGCGGCTGACGACGGCGAGCCGCACACCAGCTTGTGCTGCGACGCGCTCCGCGAATGACCGGTTCGCAATCGCGTCCATGGGCACTGCCACGGCGCCTGAAATAATGCAGCCGAGAAATGCTGCCACCCACTCGCCGCAATTTTCGCCCCAGAGCAGGACGCGCTCTCCCGAGGCGATTCCGCGTGCTTGCAATTCGTGTGCAAATTGCTGTGCCGTGCGTAGCAGCTCCGCGTACGGCCAGCGCACCATGCGATAGCCACGCCGCCAGGCGACGGCGATTTCATCTGCTGGACGCGAATCAGCCTGAAAATATTCGAGTAGGGTTTGCCGGGGCATGGCGACATGAGTTTCGCTCATCCGCGGCCGGATTGGGAATACCTTTGCGAGCGGTGCGAAGCCGGTGTCAAACTAAATCGAATTTCAGTTCACCGAGCTTCTCGAGACTGCATGCAATCTTGTCGCCGGGCTTGAGCCACACCTGCTTGTCCTTCGGCATTCCCTGGATGACGCCCTGGGGAGTGCCGGTGAAAATAATGTCGCCCGGCCTGAGCGTGATGAGGCGCGAAATGTAGGTGATGATTTGGCGAGTGTTGAAAATCATGTCGCTGGTATTCGATGATTGCCGCGTCTCCCCGTTCGCACGGCATTCCAATTTCAAGTTGTCGGGATCAATTTGATCGGCGGTCACCAGGTAAGGCCCAAGGGGCGCGAATTGATCGGGCGTCTTGCCCACCATCCATTGCCCGCCCGTTTCGAGCTGGAGATCCCTGGCGGTAAAATCATTGCCGGTGCAGTAGCCCGCCACGTAGGTAAGGGCATCCGTTTCCGTTACGTTTTTTGCCTGTTTGCCTATGACCATGACCAACTCAACTTCATAGTCGAATTTTTTCGCCGCATCCATGGGCAGCTTGATCGTCCCGCCGTGATAATTAAGTGCGTTGTTGTACTTGTTGAACAGGACCGGCTGTTTGGGGACCGGCGCGCCTATTTCTGCCGCGTGCCGCCGGTAGTTCAAGCCAACGCAGACAATTTTTTCGGGGCGCGTAACAGCGGGCCCATACTCAATGTTTTCTTCCTTGAGGAAAGCCTTCTGCGCGGCACTGGACTTCGACGCCGCATCCACGAGCGCGTTTAGGCTTTGCCCATACTCATTCTGAAGCAAGTCATCCGTTGTTGCCGGAGCGTGCATGTGGAGCAGCCTCGCTGCCTCGCCGACATCCAGAACACCCTTGCTGGTTTTTACAGCGAGGCGGAACTCGCCGTCACGGCGCATGTTCAGCAAAGTGAGTCCAGTCGCCAAACCACGCGCCTGGTTCTGCGCAGGTTTTTTGTCTCCCATCGCGCGGCTGAATCCACCCATTGCTGCTAGGGTGCATGCGGCTCCCGCATTCTTTAGAAAATTTCTGCGATTCTGCGCCATGGAGGTACTCCTTTTTTAAGCATTCAATTCGTATTTCAGCGGTCCACAGGTGCGCGATTATATAGCAGGCATTCCGCGGACGCACGCAGCTGGCCGGGAGGAACGAGCATTCGAGGTCTCAAGGGCGCTCTGCTTGTATCCGCGCGATGAGTTTCGGATCGTCGGGGAAAAGTCCGGCGGCGGGCAGGCGGCCGAGCAGCTCCGCCCACACAGGCTCGCGTGTGAAGACGCGCTTGAAGAGCGGCAGAGAATCCTCGGTGCGGCCGCTGGTGACCAGCGTAACGGCGTGCCAGAAGACTACTTCCATCTGGTCGGGCAGGATTTTTTCAGCTTCGCCGTATTCACGCACGGCGCAGTCCCAGTCTTTTTTCGTCGAGCACGCATCGCCCTTTTCCATGTGCTCGTATGTGCGATGGTAGCGCACCAGGCGCTTCAACTCGTTGATCGGGTCGCTCGAATCGTCCACGCGCAGATCCACGATTTTATCGGCCCACGGTCTTCCGGTGGATTTTGCGCGCACCACCAGAATTGCGGCGGATTGCTTGCCGCGGATGTCGCCGCCTTCCCGTTGCGCGGCTTCAAGAGCGGCGAGCAGCCGGTCAATCAGGTCACCGTGCGCCGCCTCAAACGCCTTGCCCATCGCCGGCCAGACGGTGGGTTTTTCCATCAGATTTGCCTGCGAGGAATAGTTTTCGCCCACCTGATTGCCCGCGGCGTTGATGCAGCGCTTCCCAGTGTGCGAAGCGACGCGCCCCTGCGCATCGAGCATGGCCACCTGGCGCGCATCCGCGTACTGATCCGCAGCGAGCAGCGCGCGCAGCGCTTCCGGCGCTGATTTGCCCGCGCGCATCAGATCGAGTCCCAGAGGCCCGTATGCCGGATCAATGAATGATTGCGTGGCCACCACGCCGACTCCGGCTTCGCCCCAGATCACATCCGAGCCCACTGCGAACCAATGCGATTGCACGGCCACGCCCATGGCGCCCGTCACCGGATCGCGCGCCACGATTGAAAAAGTGTGCACAGGCCGGAGGGGGCGCGGCGGCTCGGCAGATTGCGCCGAAGTCGCGGCACCGAGAAGCAGAGACAAAAATATTGCCAGCGCGATTCGATTCATTTTGTATTCTCCGATCAGCGAGATAGGCGCAAAGGATTATAGGCCGCAGGAGTTTGACGCACTAGAAGGAAATCAGATAGGGGTTGGCTGTCGGTGCGACGCAAAAACAAAAACCCGGCGGAGAGGAGCGAACTCGCCGCCGGGCTAACTTCAGGTGATTAAGACCTATTGTGGGTGCTGTTGCTGTGATTGCTCCTGTTCCTTCTTGGCCACGTCAGCTTTCGCCGCGGATGCCGTGATTCCGGAACCGGGCTTCTGATACCGCGTCAAGAAGGGCATGAATGGCGTGACCTCAAACGGCATCTTCTCGCGTGCAGATAGCAGCGCGATCGGCTTGGCCTGGACGAGTTCGACGTGATCGTTCCAGGGATCGAGCTTGATTCGTGCACCAATCGGGAGTGCTGCGATCTGGTCGAGTTTGTCGGGCTTCAGCTCCGGCGCCGAGGAGATCAACTGGCCCTCGAGGTACGGCCGGTTGCCCAGCCGCGGGTTGATTAAGGCCGGCAAATTCTTCGATTGCGAGTCGAGTTGCTTTAGGAACAGTCCAGCGCTCCCGAGTTTGTCTTTGTAAGGCGAGTTCTTCAGGATTTCCAGCGCTTTCTGGCTGGCCATCTGCACTTGCCCGGCGCTGTCTTTGAACGTGAAATGGCTCAGCGCCTCGGTGGTCGAGACGTTGGTCATGTCGTTGAAGCCCCACTGATCCGTGGATGGCTTCGTGACGATGATGTCGGCCAGCTCTTGCGCCAACATGGTCGCCAGGCTGGCTTCATCCGGCAGCACATCGAGCAAGCCGCGGCTCAGCACAATGGTATGCCCGATCGAAAACATTTCCAGCGTCCCGGTGGTCAGAACGCGGCAGCGAACTTCCGGCTGGATGTCCAGATTGTTGGTCACCTCGAGATTATTCACCACGGTCTCTAGAA
>Ga0307473_10000024_pt1 | contig 31799 bp, 80 predicted proteins | sample atmos_gasesAM5C__FD_203744 | JGI IMG/M metagenome (GOLD analysis project Ga0307473, IMG submission 203744) | Hardwood forest soil microbial communities from Morgan-Monroe State Forest, Indiana, United States - atmos_gasesAM5C_515 | ecosystem: Environmental > Terrestrial > Soil > Temperate...
CAAGAGATCGATATGGGGCTAGGGATTTCTCTAGCATAGGGGTATGCCTGAATCCCGTATCAATCACTCTTTCGACGTGTTTTGTGTGATTCGCTTTGGAATGCATATGACTCCCGTTGCATTCGGTCTGTCTCTCTACATGGCTGTTAGTCTATACACATGACTCATGACTCTCCACTCTCCTAGAGAATTTTCATCATACATACACATAGGCTATGTGAGAGGCAAAAACACATACACACACATACACACACATAGGAGGGTAGGGGACTATACCCCCCGCGCCCTATCTCTCTACTTATATTAACTATTACTATTACTATTATATTTATATTAATAATAATAATAATAATAATAATAATAATAATAATAATAATAATAATAATAATAAAAGTAAGTAGAAGTAGAAAGAGATCCCCCACATACCTGTATGCTTCCTTCTATCCTATGTGTGTATGTGTATGTGTATGTGTTTCTCTATCGAGAAATTACTCTAGGGGAGAGGCAGTAGTATAGTGGACGATCACCCTATGCCTATTGACGATAACCCACTTTATCAAATATCAAGGAACTACTTACGGAATAGTATATTGAGGGAAGGGGTTGACCATATTGACCTGCTCAGGTATAACACTCATACACTGTGTATGTGCAAAACATGATGAGAGAGCAATATGAGGGGATTGGTGAGGGTACTCTAGTCGATAGTAATAGCGTGCAACAACAATCAACTAATGGAGGGGCATGAGTCATGGACATCTATCTATCAGGTATGGTCGATTGGAAGATGAAACAACTACTCGTTGAGGGGAAGTTCATTGATGTAGATGAGATTGGAGGGTTTTCATTGGATGTAACTGCGTTGACTGAGAAGGAAAATCCGATTGGAGCCTTTGAAGGAGTCCTTGAAACGAAATTAACAGATGAAGAGTTAGTATTGTTTTATGAATTATGGGGAGGGTCGAGGGATATTACAATTACGAGTACAGCAGCAACACTGAATAAACAAAAGGCATTTGTAGTGGAATTAATATCAATAGCTTTGCAACATGGGATATTGGTACGTGGATCTAATAGTGCATGGAAAATTAAATTGTCAGTAATAAAAGAACGAATGTTAAATAGAGCAAAAATGATTGGAGAACGAAAGAATGGAAGTAGAAAACCACAAGAGGATATGGATGTAGTGAAAAAATCATTGCAGTCAGTGAAACAGAATAACATTGTAGAGAATGAGGAGGAAGTAGCGTATGATCCAGAGGTAGAAGGAAGTGTACAAGGTACATTGCAGACGGTAGCTATCAAGCCAGGGGTTCCGATCTCCAGAAAAAATATCATTAAGAAAAAACCCGCCCTAGGAAAGTCCCTAGTTGTTCCCAAAAAACGTGCGTAACCTGTTGAAAGCATAGCGAAAAATAGTCATTGCATTGTCTGAGGGGAAGGGCTATCCTTGCGCCTTGTTTCATAGCAGATCGCAAGCAGATCCGAGGCACTACCATTATATAGGCCAGATCCGGCCTATGTCGGCATGATACAGGATGTATGAGGTATATGCAATGTATAAGATAGTAAATATTAAAATCGATAATGCAATAACACGATTACATTATTGGAAGGATGATAAATGGTATGTTGGGAGATTGGTTGAAACACCAGGAGTGATAAGTCAGGGTAAGACAGTAAAGAGTTTAATAGCAAATATTAAAGATGCCTATAATGTAATGCATAAATAGGAGAGGAGTGAGTATGGGTAGAATAGAGAAAGCATTGATAAGTGGTGACAGAACATGGGAAGCAAAGCATATCATTATGCAAGTATTACAGGAAACAAAACCGAAGATCATTGTACAAGGTGGACAAAGAGGGGCAGATTTGTTAGCGAGGGATTGCGCTATTAAGTTGGGGATAGAGAGTAGACAGTATACAGCGCAATGGGAATTGTATGGGAGAGCGGCAGGACCATTGCGGAATAGAGAGATGATAGAGAAAGAGAAACCGGAAGTGGTATTAGCATTTCATGATAACATTGAAAAGTCAAAAGGTACACGTAACATGATAATGCTAGCAAACAATAGAGGGATACCAGTACATTTGTATAGGAGTAGTGGAGAGGTAAATTATAATTACACCATACTATAGAGAGGGGGTGAGGGTATGAATGTATACGATAATATATAAGAATGGCATTAAGATGAAAGTGGCTGATGTGGCACTGGAGAAGATCATACAGAGTATGTTGAGAGTAGGGATCAACTACGTGAGTATCATACATGAGGATAAGGGTAAAGTGGTGTATGTAACAAAGAATCAGATAAGGAAATAATATGGGATACTATATCAATACACCTATGGTATTGGGGAAAGCAGGGTATCTGAAGAAGGAACATAATGCAATAGAGATCGAATGTCCAGGGAGTTTGAATGAGGTATCAATAGAGGGGAAAGCATTGGTGATGGTGATTGAGAATCCAATGTTTGATGCAGCAGGGTATATATATGATGATAACGAGTTGAAGAGAGCAAAGTCAACACATACCGATAAGAGAAAGAGAACATGGTTATTGATGGATAAGGAATGGGTAGAGAATGTAACACATTACAATAGGAAGTAATATGAAAACATGGGGGGTAGATCCAACAATACAAGAGATACGGACAAGGTTGAGGATATTGAAGAGGGATTGCAATAGCCCATATACAATGGAAGATTACAGTAGAGGGTATAGGCATGGTATCGATGAGGCATTGAATGAGATACGGAAAGTGATGAAGAATGTAGCCATGCGAAAGAAAAAAGATGTATTGGGAACGATAAAAAGAGCAACTACATCATGGCAAGATATTAGAAGGTTTGCAAATAAAAGGTGAGGATGAAATGAGTTTAGTTATAGAAATTAGAAATGTAACAGGTGGATTGGGTGAGCATGATATAGCAGGATATAGTTATGAAGTATGGGTAACAACATTGGTAGGTAAGAAAGTCATTGCAGAGGGGGAGATCGGTGGTCATATGAGATCAGATGGATGGAGAAAGTTAGTACAACGAGTATGTGATGAATCTGTAGATGTAGGGTGATATATGGGATTAACAGATAAAGAACGTAAGATGATTAGCGATTGTTGTAATAAGCCAGATGATTGCAAATGGGGAGGGGCAGGTGGATGTGGATATGAGGGAAGGAAACATGAGCTATTGGAGGGCAATATGAGTGGTGAGTATAAAATGCCGGAATATGATAAAGAAGTTCAACGTGAAAAGGAATGGGATGCATGGGATAACTTTAAGAGGGCTGTGAATACGTGTTTATTGTTACAGTTTAGTGAGAAGCAATTGATAGCACATATCAATGTAAGATATTGTGAAATCAAAGGTCAGGTACGTGGAGAGGGATTGCATGATGTCAATGTCTAGGGTAGAAACAATGTATGTGTTTTTTACTATATCAGGTGGTAAAGAACAGATCATGACAGGAGTAGATGATGATGGAAAAATGATACCATTGGTATATTTGCATCGTGATAATTTGCAGTATGAGAAGATGGTTTCGTTTGTAAAGAAGTATGCAGAACAAACGGGAGTATACGTGGAGTTGAGAGAGTATGCGCTAATAGAAAAGTCAATAGAGAAATTCTATCCAGATAAAACCCAATACAATGCCTGATAATGTATATAAGTGGCTTAGAGTACATAAGTACGGATTGGTATTACCACCGTATCGTGGTATAATAGTATTAATTCGTTTGAACGGGGAATTAATAGGAGGTATAGAGGCAGATTTAATAGATGGAGATAGGGAAAAGCAATGTACTGAACTATGGCAGTTAAATTGTATACGAGCGAATGGGTCAGGGTATGAAGTGCAACATATAGGATGGTTAGCATGAAACTAATACCACGATTGACGAAATCGAAGATGTTTCTCTGTTTTGGGGAGAGGGTGGAAGTAGAACGTGGTAAGTTTTTGCAAGCAGAAATAGGAAGAAAGCCATTGGATGTAGAGGAGTGGGATAGGACAGGGTTGTGTATACATGAATACTACGATGAGTATGGGATGAGGAATGCATGGCGAATTTCACATATACAATCAGGGAGATCGATATTAAAGCATATGAGGAGTAGAGAGCAAGCGATTGAATATTTAGCAAAGGTAAGAACGGTACGGAAGGATTGGACGTTTGAAGAGAAAGATTTTCAAGCATTGCCAGAGAGAAGTAGTATTGTAGAGAAGTTGAGGGTATTGCAAAAATCTATCAGTGGGGTGAGGAGATAAATGAAGCATGTATTGAAGAAGAAAAAGAAGAGGTAGGTATGGTTATCACGCATGAGTATTTGAAAGCACAGGGATATAGTCATGTACGTCAAATGAAGAATGGGAAGTGGATTGGATTGCATAATAATATTTATACTATAGGGTTGTGTGTTGATCTAGGAGAGTTCGGATATGCATATAGATATTGTTATGCGAGTTTACCAGATGTGATGGATGCATTTAATGAGTATGAGGGGGAGGGAGATCCAAGAGGGCAGTGGATTAAAGTGAAAGGGTCGGGGATGGAGGATAGGTTGGGGCCAGGAGCGAAGGGAGAAGTAGTATGATAGATCCACGTTCAGTAATGTTAGTATTGATAGCGGTATTTGCATTGTTTGTAATGGGAGCGGCAGGGTATGATATGGGGAGGAGGAATCTAGTGATGGATATTGATAGTTATGGATGTGAGAAAGTCATTGCATGGTATCATGGAACAGGGAGGAAGTAATGGGGACTACATGGCCGTATTTTTGGTTAGGAGTATTGTGTGTGATATGTTTAGCAATAGGGTGGGGAGCAAGGAGTTTGTCTAACGAGGTTCAGCTAAGTAAAGCAATGGCATGGGGGTATGAGGAAAAATCAAATCTGTGGAATCGGATACGTGTAGATGCACATGGGTTTGTATTTTGCTCGAAGGAGAATTGAGATGGGTATAAATAGAGAAAATTTTAAAGGTGAGTTAATAAAGCATCCACGTAAGAATATGTGGGGAGAAGTAGTAGTACCAAGTAGAGCCTATCATAACTTCAAAGAGTTGAGATCAGGAGGGTTTTATCATCCACGATATAAGTGGAAGCACTGTTGTAAAGCATATAGGAAGAAAGTACGGAAGATGAAGATAGCGAAGTATAGTAGAAAGGGAATGAAGAAACGTATAAAACGAGCAAGGTGAAATAATGGATAGACATACATATTATCCAGATCCAGGATGGCAGTATAAGTGGATGATAGCACTGTTAATATTTGTCACAGCAGTAGTTATGCTTGTGCTATTAGTAATGAGTGCAATTGAGGAAGAACAACCAGATAATAGAGAGTCATTTTCAGTAGTATGTCGTAGCTATGTTGATGGTAAAGGATGGGTAGATGATAAGTGTAGTACAACATGGCCGAGAATGAGGAGTAAGTAATATGATACAGTGTGGTATATGTCCAAAGCAATATATGCGAGAAGATTTGACACATTTACCTATTTATGTAGTAGGGAGTGAAGGAATAATGGTGTGTCTTGAATGTAGAATGTTAATTACTGAGTATGTGAGAGGGTTAAGGCAGCTATCAGGAAAAGTAAGGTTGTATATGGCGAAAGAAAATAAAGGAGTGAGTAATGTTCTTTAGATGTGAAATATTTGGCAAGGACGGTAAGTTGGTAGAATCAAAGCATATACAAGTAAGTGCCGGCGGTGTAGAGGATGCAACAAAGGATAGTAGAGTACAAGAGTTGAAACAGAAAGCATCGAGGATGGGGTTAGGGTTTCGAGTAAAGAGAGAGGATGATTGATGGCTAAAAGAAAATGGTATAAAGTAGTAATACTACAAAAGGAGATGGTGCCAACAATTCAGAAGTATGTATATGTGAATGTAAAACGATGTTTTATAAAGAATGGGGAGATACATATTAGAAGAAGAGAGGCAGGATATATGTATCCTGGTGATTGTGAGTTTTTTGTAAAAGAACAGAAAGGATGGATAGATGATGGGAGTAAGAAAGTACGGAAAAGCAGAAAGAAAAAGAAAAGCAAGGTGGCATAAGCAGTATAATCAAGAGAACAATTATACTGTACCAGAAACGAGCATGAAAAGGTTTACGTGGACAGAGATGTATCTGATATGGAATAAGAGGTTGAAAGGTGGACGTATCTTGACAGATGTAGAAATTGCAAAGATATTGCAGAGGTCATTGCAATCTGTACAGTTGAAAAGACATAAGATGAGAGTATCTGGAGGGATATGATATATTATGATCCAAGCACAAGAAAGCGACCTCAGTTTGAAAGAGTATGGATGAAAGTAGTAGGGGATGGAGTATCATCGACTGGAATGGCATATATTGTATGTGTATGTGGGCAAATATTAACTGCAAGAGGGGATGTGTTTTGGCATTGGGATCAAGGGCATTTTGATGAGTATGATGAATATAAAGGAAAGGAGAAATAATGGATTTAACATACTACTCAAGAGCAAATATGAAAGCAGGAAGAAGCAAGAGTATTAGTACCAATAGAGCCAAAAAACTATTACGAAAATGGGAGAAAAGCGATGCAGCAAAAGGTATCAAAGAAAGGAAGGAGAATGTGGAGCGTAATAGTGAGCATACGAGTCCCAGGGAGGGGGATAGTGAGAGGAGGAAAGAAGAAAATATATAAAGAAGGGTATTACATTGTAGAGTATTGCTTTCCCAAGGTGACAAAGATGTATAAAGACAAAGGTATGTTATACATTGAAGAGGGGAAGAAGCAATACGTATACGATCAAAGTCGTATTGAAATGTTACAGATACGTGAACATAAACGACAAGGCATACAGTTTGTATGAAAGGGGGTGGAAGTGTTGAATCGTGATATTGTCTTGTTAGGTATGAAAGATGAGATCATGCCGATTGATCTGGAGTATCTGGATGAGTTTGAGGCTGAATTAGTAACGGGATTTGTCTATCATGTTGCCTATAATGAGTTAGTATCACGTACATTGAAAGATATGGCAGAATGGTCGTCTAGGGCAATGACTTTGTTTGAAACACATCGAATGGAGCGTATACGTGATATAATTCACATGACAAAGAATGAAGTGAATAGGTTGAGTGGGGGTGGGTATGTTACAAGGAAGGAAATCTACGATGTATTTAGGTTACACGGTATCATAATGCCGAACTGGATGCCAGGTCATTATTATGAGAGAATGAATTACAAATTTACGTAATTGTGGTACGGTGTAAAATGAAATGCAAGTTTTGTAGGATAGAGGAGAGTGGAAGTATAGATTTTTATACATGTGATAGTTGTGAATCAATAATGTGTCATAATTGTATGTATACATCAGCAAAAACTGGAAGAGATTACTGTGAGTATTGTAAACGGAACATACAGTATGAAGGGAAACTATTATGATAGCAAACTTTGATAAACTTGAGTATAATCGAAAAGTAGATGTGCTAATAGCAATATATGTGTTTAATCGAAAGGTAACGATTGTATCTATTGGAGCCGGTGAACATCCACATATGTTATGTACATGGTTGCCAGAAGAAGGACCAGCAGAGTTGGTATTATGTTATAGTACGTTGTTGACCTCAGCATGGGATATAGTAAAGAAGTTTGATTATATGTATATGTTTAAGAGTCATGATTTTAAAGGTGGGCAGTGGGAGTGTAAGCTACGTGATGATAGAGGACCGATTAATACGAATTTGTTAGGTAAGCATTACGGATGGGCAGAGACAGAGATGTTAGCGATTTGTTATGCAGGATTGAAAGCAGTAGATTTCGATTTGCAGTTGTTTTTGAAAGAGGAGAAGAAAGATGGGGTGGCCTGAAGCATTTTCAATAGTAGGAGTAGCATGGGCGATTGCATATGTATGTACGCATATTAATATCTCATTTAAATGAAAGGGGGTGGAGTGGATGGATGAATGGAAAGAGGTAGGAAAGGCATGGAAAGAAGCAGGAAAGGCATGGAAACGTGTACCTGATGAGATGGCAAATGGGGTTGTTATTGGTGGGTTCATTGGAAGTGTTGTTGGGTTTGTTATAGTTATTATAATGTATATAACAAGGTATCATCCATGAGAGTTAATGAAAGGAGGAGAATGGCAACGGAAGGGAGAATACATAGAGGGGGAGAGTTGGGGAAGTGGGAAAAAGTATGGGAGTTGTTTCATAGGGCATGGGGGCATTGTACAATGTCACCAGAGTATGATAAGCAAGTATGGAAGGAGTTACAAGCGAAACTATTGAATATACAGGAGGAACAAGATGCGCGTAAACGTGTACGCAGAAGAAATGACAGATAGAATTGAAATTATAGAGAAAGGAGGATTTACAGGGTTGCGTATGTATATGTATTTGCCAGTGACTCAGAATGAAGTAATAGTAGAAGATGGACAGGGACATAAGAAGGAAGTACAGATACGAGGACCGTTTCTTCATGGGGAGAATGATGATGATAGTAGCGCGATTACGTTTTGGGGGAAGCAGGATTTGCGAGTCATACTAGGGAAGGCGTTACTATTATTGAATGCACATTATGATGCAAGAAAGAATGAGATAAGTGGGTTACAGCAATTAAAGTAGTATAATAGTATGAGATGTGGTGGAGTAATTTATATGAATGTCTTATATCCCATTGTCGAATATGCAAAAAAGATAGGGAAGAATACGGCAGAATTTACAACGATAGATATGGTGAATTTTACAAAATGGTGGTTAAAGCAGCCAAATAGAGTACAAGTGGAAAGTCAAATTAAAGAACAACTGGGTAGAGCAAGTAGAATACATAACCAAAATCAATCAGACAAAAAGGAGTTTGGTAACATGACAAAGAAAATGAATAGGACAGTAGGGGCATATCAGAATGCACAAAAGAGCCGATTGACTTCCGATCAGGTAGAAGATATTGAGCAAGTAGAGAGTGAGTCAGAGATCGATATGGATGCAGAGTTGGAGAAGGTGAATGCAAAGATAGCAGAGAATGACATTGTATGTGATATGGGGCTGACAAGGGCGGATGTAACAGCATTATTGTTTGCCATTAGTAGAGTGTTTGAAGATTATGATATGGAAGGGCATGAGTATGGGGAGAGTTTGGCAGGTTTGAAAGAGGCGTTGGAGGGGGTGTAATATGTTATTATCAAATGAACAACAAAAGGATCTTGATAAAATTAACGATAAAATGGGTAAGTGTAATAAATGTAAGGTAAAAATTTTTAAAGGGTATTGTGGTAGATGCGATGAATTTTATTATGAATGTAATTGTAAGAATTTAGGGCATGAGCATAGTGTGACTCTTAGGAGAGATTAAATGGCAAACATATACATGGCACATTATGTATGTAAACGAGTAATACCTATAGGATTGCCAGGATATAATAATGTGGTGTTAGGGTTGCCAGTTGGGAATGGTAATAGTGATATTCTTATAAAAGCAACTGTAGCTCGATTTGTAGTAGATAAAGGATATTTTATAAAGATATCAGAGGAACAAAATGAGTATTGAAAAACAAATGAAGGAATGGGTACCAATAGAAGTTGATGATATAAGTGTGGGGATGGGTGCGGTTAATATGGAAGGTATACTTCCTCCGATGGAGAGTATACCGGATGAGTTTAAACAACATAAGAATGAATGGGTGAATAGGGTAGATGATTGGTTCTTTAGCGGTATTAGGTTGGGCTATATAGAAATGAAAGCAGGAATAGATAAGAAGAAAGCGTTTCGACATTTACAGTCTATTATGCATTCATGGCAGCCAGAGCATAATCATAAGGTAGCAGGTGTAGCGTATCTGATGAGTATGTGGTTTGAGGCATTTGAATATACAAAAGGTCATGACGATGAGTGATCTAACACAGTGTAATCATTGCAAGTTAAAAAGCATTCGGAGGGATGCGAAAATAAAAAAGAAGAAAGTAGTGGTTAAATCAGCAGGATTTAATCAAGGGTTAGGTGGATATAATGTGTATGTCATAAAGCATGGGGAGAAACCAACAGATAAAAACTGGGTAAGTTGGTTTATGATGATAACGGAGGTATGTGCATGTTAAAATCAGAAGAAATGGCAGATCCGAATAGTTGTTGGAATAAAGCACGTCCAGGTGAGAGAGTATTTGTATTGTTAGAAAGAGATATAGCAGTACCAGGAACAATTGAGCATTGGTGTGATGAGAGGATTAAGTTAGGGAGGAATGAGTTTGAAGATCCACAGATTCAAGAAGCATTAAGGTGTGCTGAATTAATGAGGAATGGACATGCCGAAAGTCATAAATCTGAGGGATAAAGAACGAGATAGGGTATATGAGCGTATTGATCGAATAACGATGTGGGGGAATCCGTTTATTATTGAAATACATGGGAATAGAGATACAGTAGTAGATGCTCATCTGTATTGGTTGAATAGATGGGTGGAAGATAGGGAAGAGATTATCATTACAATAGGGGAAAAGAGGTTTTCAAACAAGTGGGTGATGGAGAATATTGAACTGTTGAAAGGAAAAGATTTAGCGTGTTGGTGTGCGCCGGAAAGGTGTCATGGAGATAATCTGTTAAAGTTAGCGAATATATGAGGGTATGATGGGAGCTATTAAACAGGTATGGATAGTAGATCATGATGCTGATCTGGTAGGGTTATCAATAGAAAGTAATCATGTGAAAGAAAAACACATGAGAATAAAGGTATATGAAGCAGAGTTTCCTGAAGTACCGAGTGTAAGGCATCCATTGAGACATAGTGTAAGTATTAGTCTGTTAGATGAGGATGATCTGAAGAAAATATTGGTAGCCATTTGTAAATACTTGAAGTATAATATTGAAGTAGATTAAGGGGGAGTTATGAGTTTATGGACGCATGTATCAGGAGCAATACGGTTTGATGGTGTAGTAATACGTGGTAACAATGAAATTATGTTGAAAGGATTGAAGAAAACGTTGGGGAATACGTGTAATTTTGATTCTCCGAAAGAGGATTGGGATAAGTGTAATGTACCGTGTGGAAGTGAGGGTTCATTGCAATACGAGATATATGAATATCATACAGGATTGCCGTGGGCAATAGTACCAATATGGGGGGATTTGAGAGACTTTGGAAGTGAGGAGCAAGTACAACAGATTAAAGATTGGTTCTATAAAGTATGTAAGGATTGGGGGTTAGTGCGACAAGGTATATTGCAGATACAGGTAGGTTCGGAAGAAGGTATTATATTGCAATATACTGATAAAGAGGCTAAACCATGATGCCAAAGCATCTTGAAGGTAAGAGTGCGGTAGAGATAGTAGTTGAGATGCATAATAGGTTTGGAATAGGGGCAGATAGTGATGAGAACGATTACATAATGTATGCTCAGTATTTGGAGAAGGTGTTAGTGTTAGCAGTAGAACATGCATTGTTAAATGCGGATGAAGTAAAAGAGTTAATAACTGAAGGGCAATATAATGCGATGCCAAGAGCGGTAGCATTTTTAAATACGATATTGTCGTATGAGAATAAAAGTATATAAAGAGATATTTCCTCAAACACTTTTACCAGGATGGTATTGGAGTATGAGGATGAAGAATAGTTATCATACTTCAGGGCCATATGTTACAATGATAGCAGCATTGAAAAGTGTAGCAATGGAGATGAGGTTTTTGGTATTGTGTGAGAGGAGGGAATAGTATATGGCTAGTCATGTATATAAAGGAGAAAAATCTTTATATCATAGATTACCTGTATGGGGTTTTGTACAAAGGTCTTGGAAAGATGTAAGTGTTAAAGATAGGAAAGTAATGTATTTAGATACAGGGGCTGCAATAGATACACAGTATTTGTTAAAGATAGGCTATCGGCCAGAGAATTTGTATGTAATTAATTATAGTGCAGGTCATATAGCATCAGTACAAAGGAAAGTGAGAGAATTAGGGTATATAGGCGTAAATACTGTATCAGGCGATATATTTGATATAGCACAAAGATTTATTAAAAATGGGATGTTTTTTCATGCTATAATAGTGGATAGTATGACATGTATTCATAAGGATTTGTTAAAACAGATGGGAGAATTAGGTGAATTATTGGTTGATAGACAAGTATTTGGTTTAAATGCTTTGAGAGGGAGAGAAACATGGTGGTTTGTAAAAGAATTAGCAAATAGGATGGGAGAAGTTATAAATGGGCATAATGATACAAATGAAGATAATTATATGATGTTAGCAAGGCATTATCTTTCTATGATGCCTATTATGACAAATATGGAAACAGGAAGATGTAGATTTCATATAAATGATTGGAAAGCGGGAGTATATCAATCTAATATAAAACAACAAACGATGTGGTGGTATTGCATACAGTTAAAGAAACATGGTGAAGTTGATGATTTGGATGTATATGTTGATCCATTTATATCAGCAACATTATATGGTGTTCCTTCATGTATAAATGTGGAATTATATAAGTGGGTATGGAATGCGTACAATAGCTATAGATACTGAGTACGATTATTGTGATCCTTTTCTGGCAACATTGACAGATGAGGAGTTACAAACTCGCGTATTTAGAACGAAGATTCTATCGCAGAAGAAAGTATTGCAACAAATATGTGAGAGAAGGGATCTGAGAAAGGTATTTCATCATGCGACAGGTGATGTATTTCAGTTGCGGAATATAGGAATAAAAGTAGCACAACCGATAGAGTGTACGTTAATTGCATCGAATCTAGTAGATGAGAATTATTCATCGAGGAATTTGAAGAAGTTAGTTGAGGCACATCTAGGGATTACTGCACATGAATCAAATAGATTAAGGGGGATGATTAAGAAGTTAAAAGAGAAAGCAAGGAAGGGTGGGTATCGATTTAAATGGAGTCAGTTGCCAGATGAATACATTATACCGTATGCGAAGAGAGATCCAGAGTATACGATTAAGTTATGGTATTATTGGCAAACACCATTACAAGAGGCATGGTCATTGTATGAGTTTGAAAAGAGTATCATGCCTCTCATTGTGGATATTCAGTTGAAAGGATTAAGGATAGATCGATATAGGTGTAAAAGGATTAGTAATGAATATGGTAGAAAGCTCGAGATTTTGCATGAAAGCATGGCGAAGTATATTATTGATAATAAGTTAGTGTTAGCGAAGGATTTTAATCCGAGGAGTGTACCACAAATACAAGATTTGATAATGCAGTTAGGGATGGGGGATAATAGTGATGAGGATTTAATAACGTTAAAAACACGAATGCCAAAGACAGATAAGATAGCGTTGGAGAAGTTATCGAGGGATTCAAGTTTCTTTAAGGATTTGACGAAGTATAGGTTCTTTAGAAAGCACAAAGGAACGTATTATGATCCGTTATATGATTATTACACAACAGAGAGTGATGATAATGCACATTTTTTGATGTATCAAACAGGTGCGAAAACAGGACGATTTAGTGTAGAGTTAGCACAAACATTTCCAAAGCCAGAAGAGAATAAGTTAGCGGGGGAGTTGCATGAAGTAAGAAAGTGTATAATACCGAGGAAGGGGAAAGCGTTTCTGTGTAAAGACTACGAGCAACAAGAAGCACGGTTGTTTTGTCATTACTCAAAGTCAGAGAGGATGATTGATATTATCAATGAGAAGAGTGGAACAAAAGGGTTTGATATTTATATAGAGACAGGGAATTTGTTGTTTGGAGCTATGTTTGAAAATGAGAAGTTGAGGAAAGCGTTACGGTTCATTGCAAAGACAGATTTTTTGGGAGCGATTTATGGAGAGGGTACGGGTAAGTTAGTGAGATCAACGGTTCAGATGTTATATGATAAGTTTGAAAGAAGTATTGTAGAAGAGATTGGAGCGGATGAGCAATGGGCGTATGAATCATTGATGGAGTTTTATAAGTTATATCCGGTACGGGAGTACATGAACGAGAAAACATCTGAGTTGTATAAGAAGGGGTATATAGAGTTGGAGTTTCATTCTCGATTGATGAATTTTAAAAGACGGTATAATATACCGAAAGCGTTTGCATATAGAGGACCAAATGCAACGATTCAGGGTACGGCAGCATATGTGATTAAACATGCCATGTTGAGATGTACTGAAAGAATTAAAAAGGAACGGTGGGAAGGTAAAGTAGATATGATATTGCAGGTACATGATGAGTTAATTTTTGAAGTAGATAACAACATGTCATTCATCAAAGAGGTAGATAAAGCAATGGGAGAAGAGATGAATGATCTGGAAACGTTTAGTGTACCGATTACAACGTCTGGTAAGTGGAGTGATAAGTCATGGGGAGATGTGGTGAAGTTATGAAGAAGTATAATGTATATTGTAGTTGTAATAACTATCTGATGAGATATATACCGGCTTTTTGGATTTATGTGTATTTGTTTAAACATATGGTATGGCATAATCATGAATGTACGTGGTGGCCTGAGCATATAAACAAATAATTGGTGATATATGGGCGGTATATATCAAAGTTTGTTTGATAACCCACATAGATATAAGTGGGAGCCAGATAAACAAACTGTACCAAAAGATTTAAAGGTTGTGAAACAAAAGCCAGAAGATTGGCCCGATGGTACTGATTATAGATATCGACATACAAAAGGTGAGGAATTAAGATTAGCGGATAAGATTGCTAAAGGAATAAGAAAAATAGAAAAGCAGAATGAGTATTTGGTTCAGTATGCTAAATTAATAAAAGAGAGAGATAGAATGAAAAAGAAACTACAAAATGTAGAAGAGGAGTTAAAAGAAGAAGAGATTAAACATAAGGATATAGTTAAAATTAAGAAAGAAATTGGTCAATATAAAAAAGATATTGTTGTTGTTGGTAATAAAATATATCGGTTGAAAAATTATACTATAGCAATTAGTAATTTGCGAGATTTGTTAGAAAGTATACCGAGAGATGGTGATGATTGTATTATTCAAATTTGTGATGGTGTTAATGGGGAATGGTTAAATTGTAGATTTACTATGTTGCGAGTTGTATTGAATCCAACAGTAGCGAGAGGGTTAGTACCAGTAGATGATAATGCTGTGGTAGATCCATGAAGGAGGAATGATGTATGAAGTTAGCGGTACGGGATAGAGAGAGGGATAGGGAGATTGAACGCCTACGTGGGGAAGGTATGACCTATGGGCAGATTGGAGGTATGTTTGGTATTACAAAGACAAGAGCAAGACAGTTGTATAATAGAATAGCAAAAGAGAATAGGAAACGAAAGAGGGCAGCATGAGTGACGAAACACATTGGGTATCTTTTAATAAAGGCAGAGATCGTTTAGAGATGAAATTTGAAGGTGATGATTATGAAACAGCAACAGTGAAAATGACGTTAGAAGGTAAAATGGCATTTGGTATACCGTTAGAAGAACCTGTAACAATACCTGTGCGATGTTTGTTTGCATTAGGGTATTTAGCGTTAATGAGTATACGTAGAACAGCAGCACAGTATGAAAAAGAAGCACAAGAGATGATAGATGCAATAGAATTAAAGAAACATCCATTTAAACATGTAGGAGGTACGGATGAAAAAGATAAAAAAGCAACGACCAAAAACAAGTGAAGAGATACCAGATCCGAATCTTGAGGAAGTGGGGGAGGATAGAGGGTTTGAGATAGAAGAAGATGAGGAAACGAATGAAGTAGTGTTTGTAATGCATTATCGACGGAAATGGGGGGATGATATTGACTCAGATACGGAACATGCGTTGAATTATGAAGAAGCTGGAGAGATGGTAGGTGCAGTGATACAGATAATGGAAAGAATAAAGAATAGGGTAATGATGCGGAATGCATTGGAGAAGTCAACACCAGTACCTATTGAAGGGAATCCTATGAAAGGATCAAGAATAGCAGATATGCCAGGTAGTGAAGAAAGTAAATAGGAGGAGGGCATGGATTATGTATGGTTAGGAATAGCAATATTGATAGGGTTAGTGTCGTTGGCATTTGTATATGTATTTGTAATAAAGGATGAGCATGAGTATAAGAAAGCGAAAGCAGATATATTTCCTTTTGTAGAATCGTATAAGAAAAAGTGTACTGGTATGAATCGTTTTGTAGTAACAGTACCAGAGTTACAGAATGTATTTAGAGAATATGAAACAAAGATAATCAAACGAGTGTGGTTGGATCTTATTAAAGAGAGAGTTATTGAACAAGATCCATTGGATGATGAATGGTGTGTGCGTAAACATGGAGGTTAAAAATGGGTAGAGTACCGAGAGATAAAAGCATTGGATTAAGGGTGGGGGATACAATCATACATGCCAATGATGAATTTACAATCATTGACATACGACGTGAGGAGAAGTCAGGAGGATTGAGTTTGTATATAGCCGCTGTAGATGCAGATAAGGCAAATGAAATGCAACAGGAAGAGATAAAGCATCAGCAGATAGGAAATTCATTTACTGAATTGATAAGGAAGTTTACAGAGAAGGGGTTAGGTGGAATGGGAGGGTGATATATGCGAGAGGTATTTCTGTATAGTTGTGATAGGTGTGGTAATGTAAGGTGTTTGTTGAATGATCGTGGGGATGGGTTTTATGTGGATGAGTGTGTTGGGTGTAAGGATTGGTCTGATTATAGTAAGGTATTTGTAGCACAAGGAACAAATAGTTATAAAGAGTCGCATTTCTTGATGAAGAATAGTGAGGATTTCAAGGAGGCGATAGATGCCATTGAAAAAGAAGGATAGGTTGATGAGTATAGATCCATCAATCAATAACGTAGGTATGGCAATATGGGAGTTGCCAAATGGATTGATGATGTATAAATTACTACATCCTAAGGTGAATGCTAGAAATAACGAGTATGATAAGTCATTGTCGATATTGGATCAGTTGAAAGAGTGGATTCAAACGTATAGTGTCAATAGAATGATTTTGGAGATACCGGAGCATTGGGCAGTAGCAGGGTTTGAAGCGAGAGAGAATGGGAGTATAGCAAAGTTGATGTTAGTAGTAGGATTGATTTATTCATTGAAACCAACGTTGGATGAATTGAAGATAGTTAAACCCCGTGAATGGAAAGGCCAGTTACCAAAGCAAGTAATGGAGAATCGATTGCGTGATGATTATCTAGCAATTGATATTGATTTAGCAGCATTGAATCCCAATGTGGTAGATGCAATAGGTATTGGTCATTTTTATATCACAGGGAGTGTATAATGTCTAAACGGGTGTGTATTGTATTTGAAGAAACGAGTGGAAAAGGATTTCAAGTGTATATAGAAGGATTATCACCGGAAGCAAATGAAATGACACCAGAAGAACAAATGAAGAAGTTATCACCAGCAGATTTTTGGGGTATGAGAATGTTTCAGATATGTGCAGGTATTATGTGTGAATCTGGAGTAGTAAATGAAATTAAAAAAGGGCATATGGGGTCAGCATGAGTAAGAATAAATTACATATGTATTTGGTATCAACGCCGGCAGTGAAGAAGAAGTATGATATGTTTTATGTGTTTTTGTGTGATGGGTCTATCTATGAGTATAAAGTAGAGGAGATTAACATTAGCATAGTGGATGAGTTTTTGGAGATAGAAGCAAAAGATAGAACAATGATGGAGTCGTTTGTCATTAATAGTATGATGAGAATGAAGTTTATGAGAAGTACAGCAAAATTGGTTACGAATGAGAAGAAAGCACCGGATCTATCACCAGTAGCGTGAGGGATATATGATACAAGTACGATTACTTCATCAAGTAGAGTTTGGTGATACTATGTTAGATATTTGTTTGAAGTATGGATTGAATATGGCAATGATACTGGATATGAATCCAGAGTATTATAAGAAAGACGTAAATGATATTAAGGTAGGACAGTTAATAAGGATACAATAAAATGTATGAAGAAACAGAACATAGATTTTTGCATATGAGTATGGAAGAGTTTAAGACGTGGGAAGTACCGACAGGGTGGCATATAGTACGTATGGGTGGAGAGTGGCAAAGGTCAGCACCATCTGTGAATCCAGGTGCAAAAGAATGGTATTTTGATATACGTGTGACGATTGAAAAAGGAGTAAGTATGTATGAACGTAGTTAAACCATCAGCAGTATGCTATAATGATAATGATCCAGAGATGCCGTATAATATGAGTGAAGGTATAAAGCAGTTGCGTAAGATAGAACATTTTGCACGTATTAGCCATCGATCAGAAGAGGCAGTAACAGCAATAAGCTATGATAGGTTTTTGAGATTTGTAGTATTGACAAAGGGGGATTGGAGTGTAGTGGAACATGGATGGTTGTCGGTGATATTTTATGTGGATAGAGGTATTACACATGAAATAGTACGGCATAGATTAGCATCATATACGCAAGAGTCAACAAGGTTTGTGAATTATACAAAGAAACAAGAACCGAATTTCATTTATCCGAATAAAGATATGAGTGAAGATGAAGAAGGGCATGTATTTTATGATGGAGATTGGACAAAAGCAATTAATCAGTGTGAGGAATCGTATAAAGCATTAGTGGGGAAGGGGTGGGCACCGCAGTTAGCGAGGAGTATATTTCCGAATGCATTGGGAAGTAAGATAGCAATGAGTTGTAATTTGAGGAATTGGCGTCATTTTCTATTGATGCGTACAACGAGAGAAGCACATCCGCAGATGAGAGAGGTATTAGATCCGTTGTTAGAAGAGATGAAGGATTACTTTCCGATTATATTCGAGGATATTAATGCAGGTGATACACAAGCAGAGAATTTGAAGAAGATGAGGTAGTATGGAGAATACAGCATATTTTAGAGGATTGTTTGATAGGAGTATATTTTGGGAGCATGTAAATGGGTGCCCAACATTATTAATAGATTCTGAGCCAGCAATGGTAGTGGTAAGAAATAGTGTTGGAAGATTAGTGATATATTTACATTGGAAAAGTAGGTTAATGCTAACAGACAGGAGAACACATGAGTATTGAAGATGCAGAGGTTGTACGGTGTGGGTCTAAAGCAATGAGTAAGATTGATAAGAATTACTATAGTGGGTTGCTAGATGGGTTGTCAAAGAACTGTACAAAAGGGAAAGAAACGATTACGTTTTCACAAACAGATTGGGATAAGACTCAGGAAGTTATTAAACAAGTAGAATTGAAGATACAAGAAATGAGTATGTTGACTCATGTATCAGGAGCACATGGGTTATGTAGGGCAACAGCATGTCAATGGGATGCATTAGGTGTAATGAGAGAGAAAGCAGGTAAGGATGCAAAGAAATTAGATTTGTTGTATCCATTAGTAGAGCATGTATTAGGTATTATAGATAATTTAGTTGAGAATAAAGTATTGGCAGCGAATGAATGGTGGACAACAAAGGCAGGAGAGATTCGATCAAAAATAGATGATTTGAAAAGAATGTAAAATGGAAAAGTGGTTGGTTAGGTATACTAACTTTATATAGGTGTGGAATGGAAAAGTATGTACATTTAGTGGGAGCAGAGCAGGTACAATCAGCAGCAAATGTGATGAGGACAGCAGCAGATTTAATGCAGAGATCAGCGCATGAGATTACATATGCATTAGAAAAACATGCAGGTATGATGAGGGAGTTAGTAGATACACTTGTACGTATGGAAGATAAGAAGAGGTAACATGGATGTATTATTGGAGAGATACATAGCAAATCAAACGAGGAGATCATGTATGATGTATGAGCAGGTGTGTGTAGAGGATTTTCATAAAGAATTTAACATTAGTATTGAAAGTAAACCGTGTATTCCGAGTGAGAAAAATAGTAAGTTGCGAGTTGAGTTGATAGAAGAAGAGTTGACTGAGTTAAAAGATGCATTAGAGGCAAAGGATGTAGTAGAAGTGGCTGATGCGTTAGGAGATTTGATGTATGTAGTATTGGGGTGTGCGGTATCATGTGGTATTGATGTAGAGCCAGTGTTTATGGAGATCCATAGAAGTAATATGACAAAGAAAGGTGGATATAAAGCAGAAAATGGAAAGTGGATGAAGCCAGATACATTTGTAAAACCGAATTTGTTACCAATACTAATACAACAGGGGTATAAATATGGCGTTGATTCCAGTAAGAAAGATTAATGTCATTGCATTTGTAGGTAAAGCAGGATCAGGAAAGACAACGGCAGCAAAGTATTTGGTAGAAAAGGATAGGTATCGTCGATTAAGTTTTTCAGATGGATTGAAGTTAATGTTAGGTAAAGGATTGGGTATACCGAATGAGTATTTGTATGGTGATAGTAAAAATGAACCATGCGATCAATTGTGTGGGAGAACAGCACGTCATGCAATGATTACGTTGGGGACAGAGTGGGGGAGAGACATGATTCATCCTGATATATGGGTGAATACGTTGACAAGGGATATGATAACGTACATTAAAATGGGTATAGATAGGATTGTCATTGATGATGTACGGTTTTTGAATGAGGCGAATTGGGTAAAGAGTTTGAATGAAAAGGGAATGACAGCAAGAATAGTAAGAATATTGAGAGGAGAAAATAAGCAGAGTACAGATCATCGATCAGAAATAGAGCAAGATGCTATAGAAGTAGATTGGGAAATATGGAATAATGATACAGTTGAGAGTATGTGTAGGAGTATAGATGGTATTTTGTACGCATTATTTGAGAAGGAGAAGTAGATATGTGGTTTGATGTATGCATAATCGTTGGTCAGAATGAAAGAGGAAGAGATAAATTTGCATTTAGTCGTGTACGATATGAACAATTAAGTGAGTTTGTGAGAAATATACAGGATAGAGGAATGCGTGTACATAATATAAGTTTATTAGTACCTTTACATAAGAAGGTAGGTTGGCAACCAATAGATGTAGATAGAGAAACACTTGATGATGTAGTAGAGTATAATAAACGAGTAGTAAGAGAAAATGATAGGTTTTGAAGATGATAAAGACGAAACCATTTGGTTCTCATCAAACATTAGTAGTAGATTTTTGTACTAAGAAAGAAGAAACAGAGGAGTATGCAGGGATCTTTGCAGATTATGGAGTGGGTAAAACGTGGTGTTCATTAGCAATCACTGAGAAGAGAGGATTTAAGAAAATATTGGTGATTGCAACGAATTTAGCGATTGATACAACTTGGTGTGATGAAATACGGATGCATTCAAATTATAGGTTTTGTATATTGAGGGGTACAGCAAAGCAGAGAGTGAATTTATTGGATTATGCATTGGGGCAGATAGATAACCCTCAGAGATTTGGGTATGGGTATGAAGATAAAAAGCCGATGTTGTTTTTAATTAACTATGATGGGGTGAGATCAATCTATCAGGAGTTAATGTATGCAGGATTCGATGCAGTGTTTATCGATGAAAGTACAAAGATCAAAACGTTTGATACGGAAAGAACGTTAGCAATACAGAAAATAACTGAGAATATACCGTTTCGATGCATTATGACAGGGTTTCCGGTTACAGAACATTTGGCAGAGTTATATGCACAAATTAAAACATTAGATAAAGGAAAAACATTTGGGCTATCATACTATGCGTTTTTAAATAGGTATTTTGTACGCATGGGTATGAAAATGGTTGTAAAGAAGAGAGCAATAAAGCAGATTATAGATGCTATTTCACCATTTTGTATACGAATAACAAATGAATCATTGAAGTTACCGCCAAAGGTGTTTAAAAAGATTTCATTGGATCTAACAGACGATCAGGATAGGTTGATACGAGGATTGAATGATACGTTTAAATTGGAGTTTGGAGAAGTTAAGATCAATACACAGTATATTTTTACGTTAATTTCAAAGTCATTGCAGATATGTGATGGGTTTGTACAGAATATTGAGTATGAGTATAAAGAAATAAATGGGAAGAAAGTACGCACAAATAAGATAATATCGGAGAAGTTAGAGGTTATTGATACTAATAAAGATGAGGCATTGGTTGAAGTATTAGATATGATAGATGTTTCAAAGAACAAAGTAGTGATATGGTGTGCATTTCTATTCTCTGTACGAAAGATAAAGGCGATATTAGGTAAATTAAATATACCTGTATTGACGTTGATTGGTGGAAATGAAGATGATAATAAGACAGTACAATGGTTTCAGAAGAGTAGAGATCATAATGTACTGATATGTACGCAGAAGAAAGCAGCAGAAAGTGTAACATTAACAGCAGCACGGTATGCAATATACTATAGTAATTTGTGGAGTAATGATGCACGACAGAATAGCGAAGCACGAATAAGAAGAAAAGGTAGCAATATTCATAAAAGTATAACGTATATTGACTTAGTAACAAAATGTGTTGCAGAAGAAAGTGTATATACGTGTATACGTGTAACAAAGAAAAATTTGGTAGAAGAATTGAAGAAAGCATTTTTAGGTATGAGAAAGGAATAGTATGCCAAGATTGAATAACAAAGATTTTTCAGTAGAAGAATTAGAGAGATTAATAACTCTAGTAAATGATTTGATTTATAGAAATCTTGAAGGTGTACAAGAAGTAATAATGGATAGTAATGATAGAGAAGAATTAAAAGCATTATTAAAAGGTACTACATTGGGAGATACACCAGTAGAACCTCATCCTGTAATATGGAATTTTAATTTTAAGATGGAAATGCATCCAAAAGATGCAGAACAATCGATAGTAGTTAAGAATGCAATGAGATCCAAAGAAGTAAATGAGACTATTAATAGTAGATTTAGACATATAATATACGAAGAATTGAATAGGTACAATGACCAAGTAAGAGTATTAATGCTTCGTGGTGATTCAAATATATTGGAGTAGTTATGATTAATGTGTATGTAGTACCAGAAGCAGCAATGATAGATCAAAATGTAGGGGATAGATTTGTCATATCAATTGTATCACCAGGGAGAGTACATCCAAATATTATTGGAACAAATGTGCATAAATTTCATTTTCATGATGTAACACAAGTATATGAAGTAGCAGACGGTCAATTAATTCGACCAATGAGTGAAACGATTGCAGATCAGATAGCAGAAATAGCAATAAAAAATGTAACAGTGAAGGAATGGATTATACATTGTGAAGCAGGAATAAGTAGAAGTCCAGGTGTAGCAATAGCTATATCGAAATATATAAAGTTAAATCCGAATAGAAAAGCATTGAAAAAAGCATTTCCTATGTTTAATAAGTATGTGTGTTTGTTAATTGAGCAGTCAATAGAAATGAAAATAAAGGAATTAGAAAAAGAATTTCCTGTGCTAGGATGTGATGGATGGGAAGGAATGTAAAGGAGATACTATGGCATTGCATATATCAGTGAGTTCTTTGCAGGATTTCATGACATGTAGGAGATTGTATTACTATAAACGCATTAAGAAATATGAGCGAATAGTATATAATTTGCCATTTATTGTGGGGAGAGTGGTACATGCTGGATTGGCAGCATTGCTACGAAAGAGTGTAGATCCAAAAACGAAAAAGCCGAATGCATTGGAAGTGATGAAAGCAGAGTATGTAAAGGAACGCGCAGCAGCAGTGAAGCAATATAGGTTGAGTGTAGAAGAGTTGGCGAAGTTGGATATGCAGGAGTTGACAACGAGAGGAATGATATTAGCATATCAAAAGAAGTATTCAAAGATGATTGCAGATATGACAGTGATGGGGTCTGAGGTAGAAGGTGCATTGCAGATAAATGATGATGTAATTTTTGTTATCAAGATGGATAATATTGTAAAGGTGAGAGCAAAAAAGATATTGCATGAGTTGAAAACAAGTAAGACAGTAACACCAGATTATGTGAAACGTATACAAACAGATTTACAAACAGCAATTTACTTTCATTTTCACAATATTATCTTTGCAGATGAGCCTATTGTAGAAGTAATGTATGATGTAATTAGAAAACCAAGTATTAGACAGAAACAAAAAGAAACTAAGGATCAATTCTTAGATAGATTAGATAAGTGGTATCATAAACCAGATGATTCAAGTTCAGCATTTCATATTGAACGATTTAAACAGCCAGGTATTAGTTCGGATGCAGTAATAAACACAGTAGAAAAAGTATCTGAGGAGATGCTAAGAAGTAAAACAAAGGAGGATTACTATCAAGATTTTGATAAGTGTCATAGTTATTATGGTGATGTATGCCCAATGTATGAGTTGTGTCATGGTGGGGGAGAAACACCAGCGAATTTAAAGTTGTATTCAGTGCGTCAATCGTATCATGTAAGTAAAGAAAATGTGGGGGTGGGGAAATGATATATGCAATAGTAATAGCATTGCTGTTAGTAGGATGTAATTCAGTAGATAAAATACAAACAACAAAGGAAAGGTATGCAGGTAAAACAGTATTTGTATACATATTTAATGATGAAACGCAAATGTGGGATAGGGCAAGAAAGGATACATTGCAGAAAGCTGATTGTAGTAAGATACGATTACTAATAAATAATGATAGTGCTGATACGGAGATGTAAGTATGATACCTGTAGTAATAGATATGAGTCATGATGATGATGAGTATACAGATATAGCATTTGATATTGTGAATAAGTGGAATGCATATTTGCAGCAAAAAGGGCATATACATGGTATATTAGCTCATACAGAAGAGTTAGTGCAATTAATCGCACAAGAATTAAGAGGGAGATATAATGCAATTAATAAAGAAACCGACAACGGCAGTGATGAAAAGACCTCAACAAGTAATACGTAGACCTCAGCAAAGTAGTCATGCATTGGAGATTAAACAAAGTAGTGGGCAAGCGAGTATATTTAGAACGTCATGGTTAGTAATTGGATTGCCAAAGATAGGAAAATCTACGTTAGGAAGTGGATTTGAAGGTTGTTTGTATTTGGTAACTTCAGAAAAAGAAGTAGGAAGTTTGCAAGTAGATTATATATTGATCGATTCATGGGAAAAGTTAATGGGTTATACAGATGAATTGATTAATAATAGGAGTAAATACGATAAGTATAAGTTTTTAATTATAGATTTTGTTGATGCTGTATGGACAATGTGTGTTATTGCAGTATGTGATAAGTTAGGAGTACCACATACAAGCGATGCGGCATATGGAAAAGGCGTAGATACAGTTGATACGTATTTTAAACGATGGGTAACAACTATAGTGGCATCTGACTACGGAATTATTTTTGTATCACATGTAGTGCAAAAAGATATTATTACATCAGGGCAAACGGTTACAAAAACAATTTGTAGTTTACCTATCAGAGGTAGGAATATTTTATTTCCATTAGTGAATGTTATTGGATGTATGGAATACAAAACAGTTCAGATTCCGAATCAAAAGACAGGAAAAATTGATCTAACACGAAAACGAATCATTAGCTTTGAAGGAAACGAGTATGTAGAGGCAGGGGATAGGGATGGGGTATTGCCTAGAGAAATTATACTATCGAAAGATCCGAAGGTGAATTATGAGATATTCAAGGATTACTATGAGGGGAGGAGGAAGAAATGAATGAGCCATTTGGCGTAGATGGATTTGCACATGTAGTAATGATGCCTAATATAATGTCCTATAACCCAGGTGAGATGTTATTTAAAGTAATAGAAGAATCAAATAACTATATAGTTGTTGAAACAGAAATTGGACAAGGTAAGATAGCACCTACAGCAGTGAAGAAGGATAATTGTGAACATGTATATAAAGAAGGTGTATGGTTTGTAAAAATGCATGGTGAAATAAGGTGATTGCATGTGGGAATACATTAAATTACGTAACGGATATGTACGTAGTGTAGGTCAATACAGTGATAAACGATTTATGTTTGATATGCTATGTACGAGAATGAATAGAAATTGGTGGTATCAATTATTAGAATATACTGTATGTAAAGTATTTAGACATAAACCAGGTTTTTTAACTGTTGAAAAAGGATATACAGAAAAGTTAGGTACATTTGAGATTACATTATGTGATAGGTGTCGATGTGGAATAATGTTTTATGAAAGGAAAATAGAATGATTGAAGATAGATGCCATGTAATGATTGATCTTGAAACGTTTAGTAGTATGCCTGATGCTGCAATCAGGAGTATTGGAGTAGCAGCATTTAATTTGAGAGGAGATGTAGAATCACTATTGCATATTGGAGTACATGTAGAAAGTTGTATACGAATAGGAATGCATGTAGATGGAGATACTATTGATTGGTGGTTGAATCAACCAAAAGATAATCAAGATCGATTGTTAAAGTTACCGAAGTATAATATTACAGTAGCATTACTGCAATTGGAAGCAGTAGCAACAATAGTTCCTATTGCAGGATTGTATGTATGGTGTCATGGGGCGAACTTCGATATACCAGTATTGGAGAATGCGTATCGATGCATTGATAGAAAACCGTGGTGGAAGTATAACAATATAAGGGATACACGTACTTTGTTTGATTTAGTTGGATATAACTATCAAAAAAAGGAGGGGCATGATGCATTAGACGATGCAATGAATCAGGCAAGAGCAGTATGTGAGGCATATAAGTTATTAATGGGAGGGAAAAAAGATGGCAGTAATTGATCGTAAGTTTAAAATTAATGCAATAAGTTTGAAGTCAGGTAAGAAGTATACAGAAAACAATGCAATATTGTTTCTATTGAAGGATAAAAATCTTCCTGCAATGTTAGTAAAGTATAAGGAATTGTGTGTACAGGGTGGGGCAGATGAAAGACAGATACTAGGATTGGATTTGTTAATGGATCGTGTAATGGAATGGCAAAGAGCAAACGAAAAGAAAGTAAAATTAGCTGATATAGAACAAGGAAAGGAGGAAAAAAGAGTTTGTAAGCCGAATAAGTAGAAAGGAGGTAGTTATGTAATGGATAGTAGTTTTTGGGATGCATTGAGGGTAAAAGCATTACTAGATAAGTATCTTGAGGGATTCATCGAGTATGCAATGACGCTACAAGATGAATATAGTTTAACCGATAAGTATATGGAAAGGGTTACAGCAATGGCTTTGAATAATGTATCAAATTTGTCGAAAATGTGGAAAAAGGCAGTGCCGATTCAACCGTCATTCTCGAATGTACCTGATGGGGATTATGTAAGTGATTTAAAGGAGATGAAGTTAGGGCAAGCAAAGAAAGGACGTTTTCAAGTTGAATGGACGTTAGAAGTAGTAGATGGTGATATGACAGGAAAAACAGTTAAACGTTTTGATGGAATTTCGGATGATAGTGGACAGCCAAATGAAACAGGTATGGGGCATTTGAAGAATGTATTTGAAATAATCGGATTTGATGCACCGGAAGAAGTTGAGGCATGGCAAGAAGCATTCGATGCATTCGTAGCAGATCCAAACAGAGTAGATTTGTACGATATTACAGTGAAAACTAACAATAATTTTGCAAACGTGTATATAAATGGAGTGAGTGAGTATTCAAAAGGTGTTGAGGGAGAGGAACAAGTAGCAACAGAAGAAGAAGTAGGAGAAGAAGTAGGAGAAGAAGAAGTAGTTGAGGAAATGGAAGTAGTGGAAGAACAGCAGGTAGTTGCACCTACAAGGAGGGTAGTGGCAAAACCTGTAGCAGCAAAGCCGGTAGCGCAACCAGCAAAGCGAGTAGCAGTTGCACAACCTGCAAAGAAAGCAGTGGTACAAGCAGCACAACCAGTGAGGAGAATTGTATCATTGCGTAAGTAGTAGTGGATAGGTGTTAGTGGTTAGTGAGTGATTGAGGGGCTAGACTGTATTACTAATATGGTCTAGCCTCTCAGTATCGAAGTGTGAGGGGAGTGTATGCATGGAAATAAATAACTACGATGAAGTAGTTGAAAGTAAATTTCATAATGAAAAAATCAGAATCCAGTGCATTATTACTGGTAAATCACTCACTCCGTATCATGTACCTAAAACGGTTAATATAAAATGTTTTGATAAACAATGTCCAAATTGTGATTTTCAAGATGAAGGAACGATAACTGTAGATGCATTCAACCAAGATATATTAAGATTTATTGATATAACAACAGCACGAATGCCAGTAGTATTAAAGCAAGTATTGGGCATTAGATGTAAAACTATATCTTTTGACATAAAAGAAGTGCAATTGATTGAACGTATCTTTGTAGCAAGACCAACAGGGAAAGAGCGTACAAGAAAAGGTGGAGGAAGTAGGCCGGCATATTTAGTAGGGGTATCTGTTGAAAGTAATAGTGTGTATTATTTGGAAGGATATACAACAGTAGATCCGATATCGCAATCAGTAACACATGTATTTACACATGCACAAAAGAAAACAAATGATATTGAATCATTTAATTTATCATTGGATAAGCATAGTAGTTTAAATGAATTTTGCATGAGTAAATGCGTACCGGAACTGATGTATGAAAGATTGGAGAAGTTATATATAAACTACGCACATAACATTACAAAGATTTACAAACGATTTGATTTGCATTTGTGTGTAGATTTATTGTTTAGAAGTGTATTAAGTTTTCGATTCGACAATGAATACGTGCATAAAGGCTGGATGGAAGCAATGATAGTGGGAGATCCACGTTGTGGGAAAGGATACGTAGCAGAAAAACTAGCTAGTTATTTTGGATTAGGAGAAATAGTAAGTGGTGAAAATACGAGTTTTAGTGGATTGGTAGGTGGATTACAGCAATTGAATAAGCATTGGGTGATTACGTGGGGAAAAATCCCTATGAATGATTGTGGATTGTTAGTAGTAGATGAATCCGGCGGCATGGAAGAAAATATGTGGGGGAAGATGAGTAGGATACGGAGTGAAGGGGTAGCAGAAATTACGAAAATACAAACAGAAGTAGCAAACGCGAGAACTAGATTGTTATTTTTATGCAATCCGCCAAATAAAATGATAGCGAATTATTCATATGGTATACAATCGTTGAATGAATTGGTAAAGGCACCGGAAGATATCGCTAGGTTCGACTATGTATTAGTAGTAGCACATAATGAAGTTTCTGGTAAGGTGATAAACCAACGGAGAGAACCATTGCCAAAGATATACGATGCATCATTGGAGCAAGATTTAATACTATGGTGTTGGAGTAGAAAACCAAATGATGTACGTTTTTCAAAAGAGGCAATTAAACTTGTATATGATCTCAGCATGAAATTAGAGGGATTGTATGATTTTTCAATCCCATTAATTCAGGTTGAAAATGTAAGATTTAAACTCGCAAAGATTGCGATAGCATTTGCAGCTAGATTTTATAGTAACTCGGATAATGGAAAAATACTGTTAGTGAAATCAGGACACGTTGAGGCAGCATTCGGATTTTTTGATTTAATATATGGAAAAGATCAAAGTGGATATAAGGCATATTCTACAATGAAAAAGTCCATACAAGAGGTTATAACACCCGAAAAGTTGCATGATGTAGAGGTATATTTTAATTCATGGAAGTTACAGAAAAATGAACTATTGAGATTTTTACTAATCAATAATACTATAGATAATGATAGCTTGATAACTCACCTAGGATGTAGGAAAGAGGATGGGAATGAGTGTATGAGTAGGCTGTTAAAAAGTGGGTGTATTACGAAAAAAGGACAGATATATTTCAAGGCACCAGATTTTACAAACTACTTAAAAGAAGTAATGCTGAAGTAACTACGTATGTAGAATCCCGTAACTCTTAATGGTTATATAAAACTGGATCTCAGGGGTGTAGGCTATCCCTTACCATATAAGGCGATTATGCTTTGTATGAACTGTAGGGGGATATATGGCGAAAATTCCAAAGAAGAAATATAGAAGGATGAAAGAAGTATTAGAGAATATGCAAAAGGAGATAGAAGAAATTGACGATTTAAATTCTACATGGGGAGTAACTAAAGAAGAGAAAAAGAAATCATATGATAGTAATGAGCCATTAGATCATTATTGTTATGACCATATATTTGTTACCATGCGAATATTAATAAAAGAAAGTATAGGTGTATTGTCAACTAGATTGGATGAAGTAACAAGTAAAAGGGGTGGCATATGGTAAAACACCAGTATAGGGTTGTGGTTAAAATTGAGGATTTGGGAAAAAGTACAGGGAATGAATATGCTTTTGCAGCACATAAAACGTTAAAAAGTGCATTAAAAGCGTATAAAAAGATTATACAGGAAGGTATTGAATTAGAAGCAATTGAGGAATTAAAATGAAAATTCAATACGACATACATGTGCCTAGTGAATTATCAGCAGGGTTACATGGATTTGATGATACCGTGATAGTACATATCCATAGTGGAGATCCAGGTGGAGAAAAAGGTGAGTTTGCAGAATACATGCGAGAATGCCTAGCAGAATGGTATGATGGGGGGCATGTAACATGTGAGGGAGTGAAATATGGAAAATGAAATAACAATAGCAGATTTATTTGAAAAGCAGTATCCAGAAATAGCGAAGAAATTGAAAGATGAAAATTGCTGGGATTTTAAAATAATTAGCCCGTTGAGTTTCGAGGATAGTGCGGAAATTGTAGTTAGAATACAGTGGAAACAAAACAAGACTTGGCATAGATACAAAATTAAGTTAGGTGTATAATGGCAAAACTAACAGCTAGAGGGAGAAAAGAATTATTGAGGCTAGAGAAGTTTACCCCTGTATTAAAAGAGGATGAATCTAGGGTAGAATGGCAACGGCATACACTCACGTTTATGAGCGATGGAAATATGTTGAGTAAGTATGATGTACGCTACCTACCTAGCGCGCATGATTCAAAGGGAAAGATTCACTCTTTAGGATGGAAGAAAAAAGGAAAGTATACACGTAGTATAGAAGAGAATAGAGAACGATTCACGCAAGCAGGATGGAAAGAGGTTAGATAATGAAAATCAATGTTAGCGGATATATAGAAATGAGTGAAGAGAATTTCAACGTTGTTATGTCGCATATTGATCCACACACAAGTCTAGTGTATTCGATTCACATGGGCTATGTAGATGCTAGCAACCTAGAATTTGAGGCTGTAGATGAGTAGAGAGATATAGCGTAGAATATGTATGAAAGTAGGGTATGAGTTTGATGGATAAATGAGGGACCAAAACACGGTGGAAAATCAAGGGGTTACGAGGCACCATATACCCTACTAAAGAGTCTGCAAAAAGGTTGACAGGGTTAGGGGTAGATGGTAAAATTCAGGCTAGCAGTAGGTAGGTTGTTTTCATTTTTTTAACCGCTCCTTGAGGGGAGCAGAAAGTTAGGTGGGTTATGGCAACGGTTATCAAGAGACAGGTTGCGGTAGCAGCAAAGCCAACGGTGGGCAAGCAGGTTGTGAAGTCAGCCGTGAAACCGCTTGATGGGTTTCAGGTTGTGAGTATCGATACCATTGAGTTTCTTCCATCTGGTCGGGGGGGTGGAAAGCCGATGGACCCTGCTACTCAGAAACTCGTTGACAAGGCGCTATCGTTGCAGATTGGGCAAGGAATTAAAATTCCTGTCAATATGCGGTTACAGCGTGAAATCAACGGAGCGAGCGGAAAGAGTGTATTACACACGTACAAGGGAGCACAATCCCTGAGTAAGAAAGCAAAGGCGGGAGATATGCGTTTCCGTACCCGTAGGGACGTAAACGATAATCTCTGGTTATTCCGAGTGGAACCTATCCAGTATGAAGAGGTTACAGTACAAGAGTAATACAGAATAGGTTTCAGCGTAGAAAGAATGTAGGGGGAGCGGGATACAGATCCTTCTCCCCCTCTTCTTTTGTCTTTTTCTCTATACATCATACTCATTCCACTATATTTATACTACCTACTTCATACTACTTACATCATATTATTACTACATATTACTACTTATTCTCTCTCTTCATTCCACGATATACGTAGTTTTACCGACTTGACAGGGGGGTGGGGTTTATGATAAAAACCTAAT
>Ga0307473_10000025_pt1 | contig 31412 bp, 30 predicted proteins | sample atmos_gasesAM5C__FD_203744 | JGI IMG/M metagenome (GOLD analysis project Ga0307473, IMG submission 203744) | Hardwood forest soil microbial communities from Morgan-Monroe State Forest, Indiana, United States - atmos_gasesAM5C_515 | ecosystem: Environmental > Terrestrial > Soil > Temperate...
GCTGAAAAATCCGGTTGGGGAAAGCCACTGCCGGCCGGCCGCGGGCGTGGTGTGGCGGCCCTCTATTCGTGGGGAACCTACATCGCACAGGTTGCGGAGGTCACTGTCGCAAAAGACGGAAATGTACACGTGGACCGAGTTGTAGTGGCGATCGATTGCGGGGAGGTAATCAATCCCGACATGGTCGTAGCGCAGATGGAAGGCGGGATCGTGTTCGGTTTGACGGCTGCGCTGTACGGTGAAATCACGATTGAAGGCGGACAGACGCAGCAGAGCAATTTCAACAACTACACGATGCTGCGCATCAAGGAAATGCCGCGCGTCGAAGTCCACATCGTCCCAAGCCACGAAGCGCCGGGCGGTTGCGGCGAGCCGCCGGTGCCTTCGATCGCGCCGGCCGTCGCCAACGCAATATTCGCGGCTACGGGAAAGCGTCTGCGCCGCCTGCCGTTTCAAACGCAAGAGCTCGCGCAGACATAAAGATTCCTGGCATTTGAAAATTAACTGGTGTCCGAAAGATCCGCGCCCATGGCTTCGTTTCCGCTCAATGTCACAAGTGCGACGAGCGTCGCAACGATCAGTACCGTCCACGCAAGGACCGGTGCATAGCTTCCGTTGTAATGCCGCTCTGCAACTTTCGACTGGATCACTGCGTTGCGCGATGAAAGTAAATTGCCGAGCTGATAGGCGAGTCCAGGAAACGTGCCACGCACCGCTCGCGGGGACAGCTCGTTCAAATGCGCGGGAATCCCGCCCCAAGCACCCTGCACCATGAACTGCATCAGGAATCCGCCCAGCGCCAGCATCGGCGCCGTGTGAGAGTAAGCCCAGAGGGGGATGATCGGCAGCGTGAGAAGCGCCGCGATCACAATCGTCCGCCGCCGGCCCAGGCGTTCCGATCACGCGCCGAAAATGATTCCGCCGAGGAGCGCGCCCACGTTGTAAACGATGGCGATCACACTGACTATTTTCGGAGAGAATCCTTGATTCTTCTCGAGGAATGTCGGATACAAATCCTGCGTGCCGTGGCTGAAGGAATTAAACGCGAACATCAGCACGACAAGGAAGAGAAAACTGCCAAGATAAGTCAGGATATCGTGGCCCAGACGGCGCTCCGTTTTTTTGGCGACGCGCCCCTTCAGCCATGCGGGCGACTCATCCACTTTGGTGCGAATGTAAATCACCAGAAAGGCGGGCAGCGCGCCGACTACGAACATTCCGCGCCAACCGATGTGCGGAAACAGCGTGCCGTAAGCCAAAGCCGCCAGCAGATATCCAACCACGTAGCCTTCCTGCAATAGCCCGGAAAAAAAGCCGCGCCCTTTTGCCGGAAGCGTTTCAAACGCCAACGCCGCGCCCATTCCCCATTCGCCGCCCATGGCAATTCCGAAACAGGCGCGCATGATGAGAAACACTTTCAGCGAAGGAGCGAAGGCGGAGGCCAGCTCGAAGACCGAGTAAGCAATGATGTCCACCATCAGTGTGGGGCGGCGGCCGAACCGGTCTGCCATCAGCCCGAACAGGAATGCGCCCACGGGCCGCATCGCCAGCGTCAGGAAAATTGCTTCAGCGATGGCGGACACTTTGGTGTGGAATTCTGCCGCAATCGAGCTGACACAAAAAATCAGGATGAAGAAATCGAAGGCGTCGAGCGACCAGCCCAGAAAGCAAGCGATGAAAGTATTGCGCTGAACGGAAGTGAGCCGCCGAAAATGGCTGAAGAATCCCATGCGCGCCTCCCGCGGCTAATTTTCGCGGGATAGTATCACGTCGGTGACGCGCGCCACTTGCACCATCTCTGCCACGTCATGCACGCGAACGATGTGTGCGCCCTGCAAAATGCTTGCGGCAACCGTCGCCGCGGTGCCCCAGATTCGTTCCGTTTCAGGGACGCCGCCGAGCGCACGGCCGATGAATGATTTGCGCGACGTTCCAATGAGGAGCGGGTATCCGAGGCGCGAGAGTTCAGGAAGACGCGCGATCAGCTCGAAATTCTGCTCGTAACTCTTGCCGAAGCCAGTTCCGGGATCAAGAATGATTTGCGATTTGGGTATTCCTGCGCGGCGCGCTACGGCCACCGCTTTCTTCAGGCCGGCCGCGACATCGCGCAACACGTTGCGCGCGAAAGGCTTCTTCTGCATGGTGCGAGGTTCACCGCGCATGTGCATCAGAATCAAAGGCAGTTTTTTGCGCCGCGCAACTTCGGCAATGCGTGGGTCGCCGCGCAGCGCCGTCACGTCGTTGATGATTTCCGCGCCTGCGCCGGCGGCGGCTTCGGCAACTTCGGCTTTGCTGGTGTCCACGGAAATCGGAATCGTGAGCCGTCCGCGAATTTTTTCGAGCACCGGCAGAATGCGGCGGAGCTCTTCCATTACGGAAATCCCTTCCGAACCTGGCCGTGTCGATTCGCCGCCCACGTCGAGAATGTCCGCGCCAGCGCGCTCAATTTCAAGCGCGCGCGCTACGGCTGCGTCAGTATCGAAATAAAGCGCGCCATCGGAAAAACTGTCGGGCGTCACGTTAAGCACGCCCATCACGAGCGTTCGTTCGCCGAGTGCGAGCGTGTGCGATGGAAGCCGCAGCCGAAATTTTCTCCGCCGGAACATAGGGCGCTATTGAATCACGGTTCGCGACAAAGCATAAGTCTCCTGCGCGGGATTCTGCGGAATCGAAGGCTGCGTGTGAGGAAAATCAATCGAGGTCGAAATCGCGCAGGGGCTTTTCGACCGGACCGTCTTTGGCTTTCTTCAGCCCCTCGGCGAATTTTCGGGCCAGCACGTCTTCCTTTGTCTTTTCCGCTTCCACGGACGCACGGAATTTTGCTTCCACGGCTTCGGCTTGCTGGCGCAGCAGGAGCGCGGTGTCGTCGAGATCAACGGAAGGTGGCGGTTTTGGCGGAGGCACGTGAGAAAGGACCACGCCAATTTCGCGGTCCACGGTCAGCTTCGCCTGGCAGCAGGGGCAGGCGACTTCGAACGTGTCCAGCGGCTTTTTCGGCATGGAAATATTGTACGCCAAAACAAGGCGGGTGAGGATTAACCACAGAGACGCCGAGGGCACAGAGAGATGCCGAGAAAAACCAACGGGAGGGAAATAAAAAAAAGGGGCGCTGCTGCTTGCAGCGCCCGTTTCAATTCGCACACAGACCTGGAGATTTTATGCCGGAGCGGGTTTTTCGCCTTTGGCTAGGCCGGGGATGGGCCGCGGCTCTGGCCGCAGCGTGAGCGACGGCTCCTTGCTGGGCACTGGCGGCGCTGATGGAGGCGGCGTCGGAGGCTTATCCGGCAAGGGCTTGCCCTCCATCAAAAGTTTCAGCTCGGTTGCATCGAGAACTTCCCGGTCGAGCAATGCCTGCGCCACGCGCTCGAGCGCATCGCGATGCGTCTCGAGGATGCTGCGCGCGCGGCCGTAGCCGGACGTGACGATGTTGCGCACTTCATCGTCAATCTTGATGGCCGTGTCTTCGGAATAATCGCGGTGCTGGGCAATTTCACGACCGAGGAAGATGGCCTCTTCCTTCTTGCCGAAAGTGAGCGGTCCGAGCGGGCTCATGCCCCATTCGCAAACCATCTGGCGGGCTATTTCAGTGGCACGCTCGATGTCGTTGCCTGCGCCGGTGGTGATGTGGTTGAGGAAAATTTCCTCGGCCGCGCGCCCGCCCATCAGAACAGCGAGTTGCGACTCGAGAAATTCCTTGGTGTAGGTATGCTTGTCGTCAATCGGCAACTGCATGGTGACGCCCAGGGCCATGCCGCGCGGGATAATGGTGACTTTATGAAGCGGATCGGCACCCGGAGTCATCGCGGCGACGAGGGCGTGGCCCGCTTCGTGATAGGCGGTGTTGCGCTTCTCCTCGTCCGAAAGAATCATGGACTTGCGCTCGACGCCCATCAGGACTTTGTCCTTGGACATTTCGAAATCAATCATGGTGACGAACTTGCGGTTCTGGCGCGCGGCCCACAGCGCGGATTCGTTCACCAGGTTGGCAAGATCGGCGCCGGAAAATCCGGGCGTGCCGCGCGCGATCACGGACAAATCAACATCGTCTGAGAGAGGAACCTTGCGCGTGTGCACCCGGAGAATTTCTTCGCGGCCCTTTACGTCCGGCCGCGGCACTACGACGCGGCGATCGAAACGTCCCGGCCGAAGCAGCGCGGGATCGAGCACGTCAGGGCGGTTTGTGGCAGCAATCAGGATGACGCCCTCATTCGATTCGAAACCGTCCATTTCGACGAGCAACGCATTCAAGGTTTGCTCGCGCTCGTCGTGGCCGCCGCCAAGACCTGCGCCGCGGTGACGACCAACAGCGTCAATCTCATCAATGAAAATGATGCAGGGCGCATTCTTCTTGCCCTGTTCGAACAAGTCGCGCACGCGGCTGGCGCCGACGCCCACGAACATTTCAACGAAGTCCGAGCCCGAGATCGAAAAGAACGGAACATTCGCTTCGCCGGCGATCGCCCGCGCGAGCAAAGTCTTTCCCGTGCCCGGAGGCCCGACGAGCAGAACGCCCTTCGGGATACGCCCGCCGAGTTTTTGGAATTTTTGCGGGTCCTTCAAGAAATCGATGATTTCGTAAAGCTCTTCCTTGGGCTCGTCAATTCCAGCGACATCCTTGAAAGTTGCTTTCTTCTGCTGCGCGGTCAGCAGCCGCGCGCGGGATTTTCCGAAGCTCAGCGCTTTGTTTCCACCGGCCTGCATCTGCTTCATCATGAAAATCCAGAAGGCGATGAGCAGAGCGAGCGGAGCGAAATTGACCAACAGCGTGAGCCAGTCGCCGTTTTTCACTTCCTTGTAGTTGTAGAGGACGTTCTTGTCCTGGAGGGTCTTGGTGATGTCGGGGATGGCTGTGTTTGCCACCGTCACGCCGCGGAACTTGCCGTTATCGCGGTATTCGCCCTGGATCTCGGCACTGTTTGGCGAGAGATAAATCGTGACGTCCTTCACGTTGCCATGCTGCACCTTGTCCAGAAACGCCGCATAGCCGAGCTCTTCTTCCTGAGCCGTCTTGCCGCCGTTGGAGGCCATCTTCCACAACACGACCGCGAGTAAAATCATTAATAGCCAGAATAAAATAGTGCGTACTGTTGAGTTCACCGTATTACCTCATCCCTATTTAGATGCAATTCGGCCACTCCGATGTCGCATGGGGCCGCTGGGGCCGGACATACTGTCGGCAATACCCACGTATGGGAGATTCCGATAAAGCCCTCGCTGACAGCTAAGGCCATAGGCCACCGACTGGTTAGATGCAGCAGCGAATCCAGTGTATTCAGGCAGCATCTCAAAGGCGATCTTCCTCGATCACCACTCCGCGCTTCGTGCCTTCACGGGCGCAATAATCCTCCGCGGCAGGCATTCCCCGGGCCCAGATCACCTGCCCGTCGCTCTCCAGCACGGGCCAACCGGCGCGTTCACGTCCGGGAAGCCGCCCTGCCAAAAACATTTGCTTCAATTTCCGCGATTGCCGCCGGCCGTGAGGGCGATAGGCATCTCCGGGCCTCCAATTCCGCAAAATGAGTGGAGTCCGGAGAAGAGCAGCGTCGAGAACTTTGCCCTCCCTTTTAGTGTCGCGCTCCGCTGAGGGCCAGTCAATCAATTTCAGCCGGAACGAGGTGCCGAGTTCGGGGATTGAAACAGTGGTTGTGCCCCGGTCTGGAAGGCTCACTAGATACTGGTACGCATTCGGTTGTGCAATGGTTTCCTGCAAGCGCGCAAGCGGCCGGGACGGGTTCTGACGCGAGAAAATGATCTCGTCGAACGCTCGCTCTGCCATAATCCCGCCGGGGAGCTCGATCCGCCTGCCGCTGGAGGATTGCGTTGCCAGGCGGATGACCTGCTCGACATGGCCAGCGGAGAGATCGCGACAGTCGCCGCGCAGCTCGTGATAGAGACGGCGGATCAGGCGTTCGGTGAGCGCACGTGAAGAGGCGGGGTTAGTCTGCGCCCTGACGGATGGATTGAGGCGCGCGAGTGGACCCAATGGTTCGAGCAGGTCGTGGATTGCAATCGAGACGGTGTCACCAGCTTGTTTGGAGCGGGTGAGAAAACAGTGTTCGACAAGGGCCGACCAAAATGCTTCCTCTTCGCGTGCGAACCGCGCAAGGTCGCCCAAATGGGGGACGATGGCCGGCGAGAAATCACGCTCAAGAACGGGAAGAAGTTGCTCGCGGACGCGGGAGCGCAGGCGGCGCACATCGCGATTCGTGGCATCCTCGCGCCAGCATTGGCCGCGCTCCTGCAGAAATTCGCGCAACTCTTTCCGCCGAGTTTCTAAAAGCGGCCGCACAACAGAGCCCACCTGCGGATAAATTCCCGCCAGGCCTGTCAGGCCGGTACCACGAAACACGTGGGCAAGCACGGTTTCCGCTTGATCGTCTGCAGTGTGCGCAACAGCGATGCGCGTGGCGCGGCCTTCTTTGATGATGCGTTGAAAAAAGCCATATCGCAGGCGCCGAGCTGCGTCCTCTAGATTCCAGCCGTGTTCTTGAGCAGCCTTCGCCACATCCTCCCGCGCGCCTACAAATTCGAGGCCGCTCTTACGGGCCAAACCTGCTACGAATTCTGCGTCGGCTTCCGATTCCGCAGCGCGAAGTTGATGGTCGAAGTGGACGACGAGGAGAGTGATGCCCAGATCGTCGCGTAGGTTCTCGAGGATCCGCAGGAGCGCGACGGAGTCTGCTCCGCCGGACACGGCCACGCCGACACGGTCACCCGGCGCCAGCATCCGCGAACGGCGGATGGTTTCCAGCACGGCTTGTTCTAATAGTGTTCGCATCGCTCGTGCTGCGGCAGCCTGCAAGAACGAGAAGATTCTATCGTAGCAGGCGAAGCAGGAAGGGTCGAGGTCAGAGCGGCGCGGATGACAATTGAGCGTACCGCTAGAAGCGGTCGCCGGCCTGCTGCGTCAGCAGGTCGCGGCTGTAAGAGATGCGCCGATCCAGAGCCACGGCGGCAAAATACGAGCAGCTTTGGCGTTCGCGCTCCGACCAGGCGGCCAGGCTCGGAATCATTGACCGGAAAGCGCGGCCGATAATATGGAGGAACCCGTAGTAGGTGCCGACGGCGCGAATTTCCGTTTGATCGTCGCCGCGCTCCGGGCAGAGCCGAACGAGCTGCAATAATCGCTGAAAATCCTCTGCGGCCACGTTCTTATTTGCGATGCCCGCGACTTCGCGGACGCGATCGGACAACTGCACTTTGCGACTGGTTGCCAGTATCGAGCGACAATACGAGATAAAGAACTGGAGGAAGGCCACAACCGAAATTACGCAGATAAGTGCTGCCATCATCATCGAGCTCTCGCCACCAGCCGCGCCGTAGCCAACCGCGCGTCTTCTGGAACTTTCGTAAGCGTGTAAGCCCACGCCAAGGGCAGCCAGACTCCCATGACAGGAGGCACCCATCGAAGCAAGTTGGATGCATCCGGGAAAAGATTTCTGAGAGCATAGGAACCTGCAGTGGCGCTGAAAGCAACTCCGAGAGCAAGCACGAGCTGAATTAGCCGCGTACGTGTCTCGCGCAACTTGAGGATCGCGCCCCAGAGCAGATACGTCAGAACCACGACGACGAAATTGATGTTTTGCTCAAGCTCGACGACGAACCGCGTGGTCATATGCTCCTTGTTTTGGCGGACAACAATGTAAGAAAAGAATGCGGTAGCCACGAGCAGCAAGGCCGCTGCCCCGCGAATGTAGTGGCTCACATTCATTTCCGCGAAGACATCTTGATAGAAGTGAATGATGACGAGGTACATCAAGATGCAGAGCAAGCTATCGGAATAATAGTAGTAGTAAAAATAATTCTGGGAATTCAGGCCGTAGGTATGGATGAAATGGTATTGCCCCCAAGTCACGCCTGCGACAGCTAACATATAGAGATTTAAAGGGATGTACCGCAGAAAGTCTCTGTGGAAGATCGAGCACACAACCACGTACGCTTCTAATACGAAGCCAACAATCCACAGCCCGTAATCTATGGGGCCAAGCTGCATCCAACTACACGCTTTTCCGAGGCCTGACCCTTAAGTGGCCGATCTATCGCGGGACCGTCGCCGTCAATTTCCCGGCGGCACCGGACCACTCGAGATCAATCCGGGTGGAACCGGACCGCTTGAGATAAACCCCGGCGGAACCGGACCACTTGAGATCAACCCCGGCGGTACTGGACCACTGCTGATTCCCAGCGTTGCCTGAGGCGTTGTTAAAGCTTTTAGCCCCATCGCGCTGGAAAGAACCAGCAGCACCAATACCACCACCACTAACCACCTGTTCATGAACCCCTCCGCGTAAACGAGTTACGCGGCGGAGTCTATGGCGGTATGGTGCCGTCAAGAGGGAAATTCTACAGGCGTGTGCCTAAACGGTACACACCCGCCCCTCTCTGGTTTGGCCAGAGCCTCTTCGAATTGTCATAGGCAAAATAGCCTTTCGGAGTGAGTGCGGTCAATGTTACGAAAGTACTGTTATTGTGGGACTTCAAATGGGACTTGGGGATCCCGCCTGCAGAGATAATTCCTGTGCCTCCATAATGTTGCGCCAGGCGTGCTGATGCCTTGACACTTCGCGGAGCAAACCCTTAGCATCGAAAGCTGCAGACGTGCCGGCGTAGCTCAGTGGAAGAGCGAGGGTCTCATAATCCCTAGGCCGTGGGTTCGATTCCCCCCGCCGGCACCATTCAATTGCAAAGTGGTTAGAAGTTTTCTTCCCGCGCCCGCACGCCTCCCCGCAATTTGTGATTATTCACCAACGAGATGAGAGCTTTACGCTGCCGCAGTTCGACAGGGATTGTTTTTCCTCGATGGACCAGCACGGAAACTTCAGCTACGAGAGTCTCTGGAGTAGGCGGAGTTCTTTTCTCAGGTGGTGAGGTTGCGAGCATATTTATGAGGCCGCCGTCGAGTGTGTCACGCAGTTCCAGCACACGGCACCCGTAATCAGCATTCATCTGCGCGAGCGAATCAGAACAGAAAGTAGAGTTGGGCAAGGCGAAGCACTCTGGCCGAGCCGCAGGTGATCAAAGCGCCGTCAACTCGGAGTTCATGGGTTTCAGAATCCACGTCGATTGTCGGGGTCCCGTTATTGTGCAGCATATCTTTCTTGCCAATCTTCAGGTGGATATTTGCATCCTGCGCGCGGCTGCGAAAAAATTCGTCGGGAATGGGCAGCAGAATCCCCGCTCAATCCGTCTGAGTCCTCACCGCAGCGGTGAGTGAGCCTGTCGAGAGCTGTTAACGCAAGTTCGACGATTTCATGCGAACCCACAGCGCTCAGGCGAGCGACGAACCCAGCTCCGCACGCATGATGGTCGAGTCCGGGATTGGGGACGGCTTGCCTCATGTTACATACGTACTGGAGGGCGGCCCAGAAAGTACAATCCAAAGCTTGGAAACGGCGTATCGGAATTTATGCGCGTCACTTTAGGCGAATCATTCGCCCGGCGACGCGTCTTGCATGTGCTGCGTGGCCGAGCGCGAAGACTGGCATTTGGTGGGTGGTATACTGCGCGGCTTGTTGGCCGTTGGCGGCAAAAGATGCCATCGCCGCAGTGGCTCCTCGCATGAAAGCCGGCACACTGGTGATTGTGAACCCTGTTTCAGGCGGAGGCTCCGCCCTGCGTGCCGAGCCGCTGGTGGCGAGCTATCTCGCCGCGCAGGGCCGGGCCGTCCAATTTGTCCATTCGCGCAGCTCGGAAGACGTGCGCGAGCAGGCCGCGAATGCTGCGGCCTCGGGGTATCGTTATGTAGTGGCGCTTGGAGGCGATGGCGCGTTTCATCATGTCATCGAAGGGGTGTACGGCACGGATGCGATCGCTGGGATTTTTCCCGCTGGCAATGGGAACGATATCGCAAGGGACTTGGGGATTCCCGGAGATCCTGTGACTGCCGCGAATGCGTTTCTGCATTCGAAGCCACGCGCCTTGGATCTGGTTCGCGTGCGATTCAACAATCGGCGAATCGTGCACTACATCGGCGTGGGAGGAATGGGGCTGGATGCGGAAGTCGCGCACCTGGCCAACACGCGTTTCAAGTCATGTCCGGGGGTGACGCGGTATCTGGCTGGCACGCTCTGGACATTTTTTCGCGAGCAGGCGCTGGAGCTGCGAGCTGAAATGGATGGCGTCCGCTGGGCAGGGCGAGCGTTGTTTGCAGCGGTCGCCAACGCGACGAGCTACGGCTCGGGAGTGCGCATCGCGCCGGAAGCAAAAATGGACGACGGCTGGCTCGAAGTAGTTCTGGTGGGCGAGGTGGAATGGACGCGACTCCTCGAAGCGCTTCCCATCCTGCTGACCACTGGCAATCTGCACTTCGAGGAAGTACAACGATTCCGCTGCCGGCGCGTTCGGCTGGAAGCGGAGCGCCCGGCGAAAGTGCATGGCGACGGCGAGTTGCTCGGCGAATCACCCGCGGAATTCGAGGTGATTCCCGGCGCGGTGCGCGTGATGGCGCCAGTGGAGCGCGAAAGTTGATGCCTAACCTAGAAAAAAAGCGCTCGGCGGGGAATTTGTGCTGCGATCAACATTGTCTATGGGGACTAGAGATGAAGACTTCTGAAACCTCGACGCAAGACCTATTAGAGCAAGCCGCGAATTGCGGCATTCGTTACCTCGAGGAGTTGCCCACGCGCGGGGTATTCCCTGCGACGAGCGCGCTCGAGCGACTCCAAGAACTTGGCGGCCCGCCTCCTACAGAGCGGACGGATGCCGCGGAAGTCCTTGCACTGCTCGACGACATCGGCTCGCCAGCAACTGTTGTAACGGCCGGGCCGCGCTATTTCGGGTTTGTAACGGGTGGCGCATTTCCGGCGACGGTAGCCGCCAACTGGCTGGCAGGTGCATGGGATCAGTGTGCGGGGCTGGAAATACTTTCGCCGGTTAGCGCGGCCCTGGAGGAGGTCGCGCTGCGGTGGCTGGTCGAAATATTGGCGCTGCCGCCGGGGACTGGCGCGGGGTTTGTGACCGGAGCGACAATGGCGAATTTTTCGGCGCTGGCCGCGGCGCGACATGCAATGCTCGAGCGTGCCGGCTGGGACGTTGAATCGGATGGATTGTTCGGCGCGCCGCCCATCACGGTGATCCTGGGCGACGAGGTGCACGTGAGCCTGCTGAAAGCGCTGGCCATGCTGGGGTTGGGCCGCAATCGAATCTTGCGCGTGCCTGCCGATGGGCAGGGTCGAATACGCGCGGATGCGCTGCCGAAAATCACCGGCCCTGCCATCGTGTGCATGCAAGCGGGGAATGTGAACTCCGGAGCATTCGATCCGGCCCGGGAGATTTGCAGCGCCGCACATGATGCGGGAGCCTGGGTACACGTGGATGGCGCGTTCGGTCTTTGGGCTGCGGCCGCATCTTCGCGTGCGCATTTGGTGGCGGGAGTGGAGGAAGCGGATTCCTGGGCCACGGACGCGCACAAGTGGCTCAACGTGCCGTACGATTCCGGAATCGCATTCGTGCGCGAGCCGCGACATCTGCAGGCGGCCATGTCCGTGAACGCCGCGTACCTGGTGCGTGGTGAAAAGCGGGAACCGAATCAATTCACACCGGAATTGTCGCGAAGGGCGCGGGGAGTGGAAATCTGGGCCGCATTGCGCACGCTGGGCCGCGCAGGATTATCGGAAATGATTGAGCGCAATTGCCGCGGGGCGGCGCGTTTTGCAGAGGGATTGAAGGCTGCGGGATTCGAGATCTTGAATGAAGTGGCACTCAACCAGGTGCTGGTTTCATTTGGCAGCGACGACACCACGCGGCGCGTGATTGCCGCCGTGCAGGAAGATGGCACATGCTGGTGCGGTGGGACCGTGTGGCACGGCCGGGCGGCGACGCGCATCAGCGTGTCTTCCTGGGCAACGACGGATGAGGACGTTGAGCGAAGCCTGGCTGCGATGATTCGGATGGCCGTGAGAGAAAATTCCCGGCGCTCTTAACTGGCAGGTTTTTTGCGCGTGAGCTTCAGAGTTGCTTCAATGTCGCGCCGCGTGTCGTAATTGGAAATGGTGCGCGTGGGAGATGTGGCGTCGGCGTGCTCCGCGTGAATTTCGTAATCCACGTTGGGATCGAGCCCGCTGAAACGGTAGTGGCCAGTATCGTCCGCGATATAGGTTTTCACCGCTTGCGTTTTCAAATTTTTCAAATAAACGACGCTTGAGGGAACGGGATTTTCCGCCTTATCCAAAACGCTGCCGTGAACCTTGCGGAGCTGGGCTTCGGCTCTCTTCTGGTCTTTGGTTTGCGCTGGGGTATGAGACGCAGCAGCGATGGAGAAGGTTAGCGCGAGCATGAGCGCGAGACCGATTCGAACTTTCACGAGTTCCTCCAGACCTTTTTGCGAGGCAGCAGGCAGTGCCGGTCTATTCAGCCGGCAAACAGCGCTCGTACCGGCTCACATGCGGCCCTGTTAGTCAGATGGCGAGCAGGAGGTAAAAGATGCGAGAGGGGACCTGGGGAGAAGTCATTCCGCTTCTTCTTCTTCCTCCTCTTCCTCTTTATCTTCTTTGACGCTCGCTTCCTCGTCCGCATCCTCCTCGTCTTCGTCCTCGTCGTCCTCCGAAATTACGATGAGATGCACCGGATGAGTCTGCGTCACTTCCAGCTCGACGTCACATTCGGGGCAGCCAAGAATCTCGCCCTCTTCGACTTCGTCTTCGTCCAGATCAATCTCGGCGTCGCATTCGGGACACTTCGTCATGGGGATTCCCTCCTTCCTGGGGTGAACCTCCACCGGCGGGCGTATTATATAACGCCAGTGTCAAGCTTTTCTGCGGAGGGCGTGTAAAGGTGACGGGGACCCGCGAATATCCGGAGCGTCCAGTGGTCGGAGTGGGCGGGGTGGTGATCGTGGACGGGCGCGCGCTGCTGATCCGGCGCGGAAATCCGCCGCTCGAAGGCGAATGGTCGATTCCCGGCGGGACGCTGGAGGTGGGAGAGACGCTGCTCGATGCGGTGCGACGCGAACTCGCCGAAGAAACGGGAATCGAAGTGCGCGTAGGAGAATTGATCGAGGTATTCGAGAGAATTTTTGCCGACGGCGAGGGCCACCCGAAGTATCACTTCGTGATCGTTGATTATCTCTGTGAAGCGACTCGCGGAACGGCGCGCGCGGGAAGCGATGTGACGGATGTCGCCTGGGCGGCGGAATCGGAGTTGCCGAAATATTCGCTCACGCCGACGGCCACGCGTGTGATCAAGAAGGCCTTTCAGATGGCACGGCAACTTGATGGCCCCGTGGGTCCGGCGCACTGAACCAAACGGAATCAGCTCGCGGCGGCTTCCGGCAATCGGCCGAAGCGACGCTCGCGTCCAAGGAAATCCTCGACGGCGGCGGCGAGATCTGCGGCTGCGAATTCCGGCCACATGCGCGGCGTGAACAGCAATTCCGCATAAGCGCATTCCCAGAGCATGAAATCGCTGAGGCGGCGCTCGCCTCCCGTGCGGATCAGAAGATCCACATCAGCGGTGGAGCTGCCTGCATGCGTCACTTCGCCGAGCCGCCTGGCGAATTCACGCTCCGTGATCTCGAGACTTGAGAGCAGCCAGCAGGCTGCGCGCAGAATCGCCTCGCGCGATGAATAATCGAGCGCAATGCGCAATTCCAGAGCGCGCCCGCCGGCGCTGGTGCGTTCGGCGAATTCAATTGCGTCTAAGAGCGCAGGCGGAATGCGGTCGCGGCGCCCCACCACGCGGAGCCTGACGCCTGCGGCTGAGCACGTGGAGGCGTCACTGCGAAGGAAATCTTCCAGGAGATTGAACAGCGAGGCCACTTCGCCTGCCGGGCGTCCCCAATTGTCCGAGGAAAATGCATAGAGCGTGAGCGTTCCAATGCCGAGTGAAGGCGCGGCATGCACCACGCGGCGCACCGCCTCGACACCGGCGCGATGTCCTTCCGAACGCGGCAGGCCGCGCAAGACGGCCCAGCGGCCGTTCCCGTCGAGGAGGATGGCCACGTGAAGCTTTGTTGACGGAGTCACCCTGAAAGTACTTTTGTTCATATAGTGCGAGGGTAAGAAGCTTTTCCTTTCGAGTGGCGCTTCCAATTTCTTTTCCGCGTCGCGTTCATTCACGCGCACTCAATTTGACGCCATGTTCCAGACAAAAGAATATTTCGCGTTGATCTGGCCCCGCTACAGCAGCATTAGCCCTCGCGTGTCGCACGGATCAGGGCCTCCATGTGATCAAGATACTTTTCGAGCGCACGGCGCCCCGCGCCTGCCAGGCGATACTCTGTCTTGGGTAATCGGCCTGCGAATGATTTCGTGCAGATGATGTAGCCGGCATCCTCGAGCTTGCGCGCGTGGACGCTCAAGTTGCCATCGGTGGCGCTGAGAAGCTGTTTGAGCTCGTTGAAAGTAAGAGAAGTGTTGACAGCGAGCGCGCTCACAATGGCGAGCCGGGTGCGCTCGTGAATCAGGCGGTCGAGATTCGTCGCCGAAGTTTCCGCCGGACGAATGGCTGGCCCGCCCCGTATTGTTTTTTCCTCCCGCGTCGCGCGGAAGACATGTGATTTAGCCACCATATCTCCTCGCAATCACCGAGCCGAACACAATGTGAAATCCACCGAATCCCACGGCTAGGAATGCGTTGCCCCAGCTCCACGGACAGAACAGCGCCACTGCGCCGAGGACGATGAAGCAAAGACCCATCAGCGGGACGATGCGGATCGAGAACGCCCCGCCGGTGACCACGCCCGTGCCATACAACAGCAGCCACACTCCAGGAATCGCGCCGGTGAACCCGATGCGCACGAGCAAGACAGTTAGCAGCGCTCCCACGAAGAGTGGAGGCGCCAAGCTGTACACGAATCGGCGGGCTGGTCCGGTGAACAATGAAGTCTGCGCCTCGCGCGCTTTGGAGGCGGTGGTCCAGGTGGCGATTGCTAGCGCCACGGCAGCCTCTACCAACCAGATCAACAGCCAGGTATTGGGCGGCGTTTCGCGGGAAGCAATGGTCGCTGTGCCCAAAGCGGTGATGCCTATGGCCACGCCGCCCCACCCTGGGACGGCAGTGAATGAGCCGGCGCGCTCCATGGTTTCGCGAATGAACCGCAAATTGTCGCGAGCGCGATCGTCGAGGGCGACGGGTTGTGCAGGCGGGCGGGGAAAGGGATCAGGTTGCGCCATGAAGACAAAGTAGCAGAGGCTTGCTAGTTGTCAAGTACTTTGTGATGCAAAGTTCGTCCGCCGTCTTGTGAGCGGTGTGGGCGGGGTTTATGCTCGGTGCGTTCCAAGATCACAGGAGGAAACACAATGAATCGCATCGTGCTTGGATTTATGACGGCTGTGCTGCTACCGCTTGCGGCCGGCGCGCAGCAAGGTTCTCATCACCAAGAGCAGAAGCCGGCCCAACCAGCTGCCCAACCCACGACACAACCGGAATCGAATCCAGTGTCGAACGCGGTGAGAAAGATCATGGAACGCCGCGCCAAGGTTATGATCGCTGCGGTCGAGGCAATGCCCGCGGACAAGTACGGCTTTCGACCGACGCCCGATCAAATGGCGTTTGGTCATTTGGTGATACATACGGCAGGCGCGAATAATTTCTTGTGTTCAAGTATCGCGGGAACAGCCGCACCCACAGGTGAGAAGTTGGCCGACGCGGACTCAAAAGAAAAGCTCGTCGCCGCACTGAAGAGTTCGTTCGACTACTGCTCGCAGGCACTGGCAAAGATGGATGACTCGAATCTGGGAGAGCAGGTTCCGTTCTTCGGCGGGGAGAAGAATTCGCGGGCAGGCGCCATGATCGTCCTCACGGATTCGAACTATGACCACTACAGCATAGCTGCGATGTACCTGCGGCTGAACGGGCTGACTCCTCCGTCAGCGCAGCCGAAAAAAGATTAGCCCAGCTAACTCGCAGTCGGCCGTCTGGGGTAGCGGCCCAATAGCCAATTCCAGCGGATGACGACGAGATCGCCAAACATCAGCAGGCTATCGCGCAGAACGTGGACCTTCGTTGCCGGATCGTGGGCCCAGCGTACTGGAATCTCCACCGCGCGCAGGCCGTGGCGCTTGGCAAGGAATAAAATCTCAGGATCGAATCCGAATCGCTCGATTCGCTGCTGTTCAAAGACAATCCGCGACGGTTCGCGCAGAAAGGCCTTGAATCCGCATTGGGTATCGTGAAATGGCAAACCCGTGAACAGGCGGACGAAGGTGTTGAAGATAATGCCCGCGAGCTCGCGCAGTCTTGATTGATGGGTAGAAATGAGCGAGCGATCAAGAGCGCGCGAGCCTATGGCCACGTCCTTTCCCGCCTTCAGCGCCGCAAACAGCTTATCCGCTTCCTCGATGCGCGCGGAGAGATCCGCATCGGTGAAGAGCGTGATGCGCCCGCTGGCTTCTAGCATTCCGTGGCGCACGCTGTAGCCTTTGCCGCGATTCTGCCCGTTTGAGACGAGCCGCAACGATGGAAGCTGGCGCGACCATTCCTGAACAATTTGTGCTGTGGAGTCTTTCGAGCCGTCATCAACGACGATAATCTCCGCCTGTTCTCCCCACATGCCACGGCTGGCCAGGTAGTCACGAATGCGCGCGAGAGCACGCGCGAGGCGCGCCTCCTCGTTGTACGCAGGGATGATGATGGAGAGCTCAGGAGATTTCATCCGCGATTTGGTTCCGAATTGGATCCGCGCCAGCCGTGGCGGCCGAGCAACGGGACAAATCGGCAAGGGTAGAGCGATTTTTGTGCGATGGTCCCCCCTCGTTTGACAATGCGGAGCAACTCCTGCTGATCCACGGTACCCACGGGGATGACCAGACGCCCACCTTCGGCCAGTTGGTCGAGCACCGGCGGCGGGACGGCGGGCGCGGCAGCCGTGACGAGTATCGCATCATAGGGCGCGCCGGACGGCCAACCGAGCGAGCCGTCTCCTACTTCGATGCGCACATTCAGATAGCCGAGCCGAGCCAAGCGATCGCGCGCGGAAACTGCTAGCACTGGCTGTGCTTCCACAGCAATCACTTCGCGGGCAAGCAGCGAAATGACGGCCGCTTGATACCCCGAGCCGGCGCCGATTTCAAGCACGCGTTCGTGACCTTCGAGTGAAAGTGCATCGGCCATGGCGGCGACCATGAAAGGCTGCGAGATGGTTTGCCCTTCGCCGATCGGGAGAGGCTCATCCGCGTAGGCACGGGATGCATGTTCGGTGGGAACGAAGAGGTGGCGCTCGACGGATTGCAAGGCCTCGAGCACTCGCGGCGAATGGATGCCGCGGTCGTGGATCTGGCGCGTGACCATCTCGCGCCGCGCGCATTCAAAATCGGGCGCGACACCATTACTCTGGTTTCCATTGGCGCTCATGCGGGCGATGCCTGCGCGGCGGCGAGGTGGCGCTTCCACGCACCGGCGCGGAGAATTTCATCGATCTGCTCGAGGGCGTAGTCGATCTCCTCATCGCGATTGTAAAAGTGAGGCGAGAGGCGGATACCGGCGCCAGGGCGATAGTCCACCAGAATCTCCCGGGCGATCAGTTCGGACTTCACTTCCTTCGCATGCGGGCAATCGACGGAGACCGTCCCACCGCGATGGGCGGAGTTCCGGGGCGTCCTCACGTTCCATCCGCGCGCGAGAGCTCCCGCGATCAAGCGCTCGGTCTGCCGGATCGATTTCTGGCGGATGCGATGGATGCCTGCGTGCGCGAGAATTTCCAGACCCGGCTGGCAGGCGTAGAGCGCCGGGATGTGGGGCGTGCCATTGAGAAAACGAAACGAATCTTCGCGCGCATCTACCGGGCCCACTTCGAATTCAAAAGGCCGGCGATGCGCCACCCAGCCCGTGAGCGAGGGAGAGAATTCCTTGCGCAGGTCCGAGCGAACGTAGAGATACCCGACGCCCGGGCCGCCGCAGAGCCACTTCAAAACTCCGCCAACGGCGAAGTCTACGCCGAGCGCATGCAGGTCAATCGGCAAGGTGCCGGCAGCCTGGAAACAATCGAGGACGACGCGCGCGCCTACAGCATGCGCGCGCTGAATGATTGCTTGCGCGTCCACAATGGCTGAACTGCGAAACAGTACCAGCGATATGGGCACGAGCAACGTGGTTTCGTCAATCGCTGCGAGCAATTTCTCCATCGGCGCATGGATTCCATCCTCGGAGGGAAGAATTTCCACACGGGCGCCATGCCGCTGCTGCCCGAGATAAAAATAAATGATCGAAGGAAATTCGAGATCGACGAGTACCACTTTGTTTCGTGGCGGAGAAAAATCGAAGCAAGAGGTGATCACCGCCTGCGTTATGGTGACATTTTGATGCAGAGAAATTTCGCCCGTGCCGGCCCCGACGAGCTTGCCAATCTTGTCGCCCACCTCCACGGCCATCTCCCACCAGCCCTCCTCCCACGCGCGCACGCCTCGAGTGGCCCAGGCGTCCGCATAGTCCTGGAGGCGGGCGGAAACGCCGCGGGGCATCGCGCCGAGAGAATTGCTGATGAGGTACGTGGTATGGCCGAGGATCGGAAACTCCTCGCGCCATTTCAGAAGTTCGTCCATGAACCCCACATCCTCGCGTTGCTGCGGGCTGCACCGAGTGTCTTCACAAAGTAACACACCACGACGAAAGCGAGCCACGTCAATCCCCGAGTTGACTGCTAGCGCGCTGCCTGCCGGCGCATCTGCCGCGGCAATTCCGTGGCGCGCAAAATTGCATCTCCCGCTGGTGTTCGATACGATTCCAAGGTTCGATACGTTGGGCGGACAGAAAGTCCGGATCGACGAATAGGAGACTCATATGAAATTGCAATCTGCCCTGATTCTTGCTGTGCTTTCTATCGCCTGTCCGGCGATGGCGCAAACTTCCTCCCGCGATATGAAGGGAGGAACACCTGTGCAACATCAGCCTGGAACGCCGGCGAAACCCATCGAGCCCGCAACGACTGCCCCTAGCGCAGCTCCTGCACCCGAAAAAACGGATCCGGCAAAGCTGGCGGCCATCCGCCATCTGATGGACATTACCGCCACATCCAAAATGGGCGACAACATCACGAACGGAATCACCTCACAAGTCCACTCCGTGATGGGCCGCACGATCCCGGCGGACCGTTTGCAGAAATTCATGGAGAGCTTCTCGCAGAAATTCAGCCAGGCGGCTCCGGCGAGCGCGGTGAACGACAACACAGCTGCTGTCTATGCCCGGCACTTTTCAATCGAAGACATACAGGGGCTCACGAAATTCTATGAGTCGCCGCTGGGTCAGCGAGTGTTGAAATCTCTGCCCGAGGCCCAGGAGGAGGCGTATTCCTCTGGCCAGCGAATGGACCAGGAAGCGGCGATGCAAATTCTGCGAGGAATGTCCGATGAATATACGGAGCTGAAGCAGATGCTGCCGCCGGACCCCACGAAGCCCGAACCGAAACCGGCCGGCGCTGCAGCTCCAGCGGCTGCTCCAGCTCCCGGGCCAGCCCCTGCAGCCAAGCCAGCCCCTGAACCAGATGCTACTTCTGGGCCGGCGCCAGCGGCGAAACCAGCTGCCGCACCGCCGCAACAGTAGAAAATACAGGGTGGAACGATTCCGATGAGATCCCATATTTTGGTGAATGGGCAACTGCGTGACCTCGCGTAGTCAAATTGTCCGTGGCTTCCTCTTCTTTGTCTGCCTATGGGCAATCCTATGCGCCACGGCCCCCACTAGCGGCCAACAGAAAACTTCGATTACTGTTTCGGCGGCGATCAGCTTGAAAGATGCACTGGATGAGCTAGGACACACCTACGAGCAGCGGCATCCGGGCACAAAGGTCACATTCAATTATGGAAGTTCGGGAACTCTGCAGCACCAGATCGAGCAGGGCGCTCCGGTGGATATTTTCTTGTCTGCCGCAGAAAAGCAGATGGACGCGCTTGAATCAGGCGGCTTACTCGTGGCCGGAACGCGGCGCGACTTGGCGGGGAATCAGCTGGTCCTCGTCGTGCCGGCATCCTCGAACATCGCGAAGGATTTTTCAGACCTCGCGCGGCCAGAAGTGAAGATTGTCGCGCTTGGTGAACCGGGTACCGTGCCGGCCGGGATGTACGCACGTCAGACGCTCGAGCAGCTTGGAATGCTGGCCGCAGTTGAGAAGAAGGTCGTGTACGCGAAGGATGTGCGGGCTGTCCTTACCTACGTAGAAACCGGCAACGCCGACGCCGGAATTGTCTACCAGACCGACGCGTGCACAAGCAGCAAGGCGCGTATCGCGGCGACGGCGCCAGCAGCTACACACGACCCGATTGCCTATCCCGCCGCAGTGATTCGAACCACGAAGAACATCACCGCAGCCCGCGCGTTTCTGGAATTCCTCGAAAGCGCTGACGCGCGCGCCCTCTTTGAGAGGTACGGGTTCACACCTGCGGAAAAGCAAGCCGGAAAGAAGTGATCCAGCTACAATTCTGTGCCCATGGATTGGTCACCGCTCTGGATTTCGCTGGCAACCACCCTGGCCGCGACGGCGATCACACTGATCGCCGGACTGGCAGCAGCGGCTTGGCGCGAGCGCCGCACCGGCCCGATGATGGCGCTGGTGGATGGAATTTTTCTTCTTCCGCTCGTGCTGCCGCCTACTGTTGTCGGGTTTCTTCTTCTTCTGCTGCTGGGACGCAACGGTCCCGTAGGCAAGTTGCTGTTACGGTTCGGCACGACGGTGGTGTTCTCCTGGCCAGCGACGGTGATTGCGGCCGCCGTGGTTGCTTTCCCGCTGATGTATCTGACGGCGAGGGCGGCGCTCGAACAGGTGGATCCGCATTACCTCCAGGCGGCGCGGACGCTGGGCGCGTCGGAGTGGCGCGTATTTCGCGAAGTGGCGCTGCCACTGGCCTGGCCGGGCGTGCTTGCGGGAACGATTCTCTCGTTCGCTCGCGCGCTCGGCGAATTTGGCGCGACCCTGCTGCTAGCCGGCAATATCCCCGGAAAGACGGAAACAATTCCCATCGCAATTTATTTCGCAGTGGAAGCCAACGATCTGAAGGGCGCGGCTATATGGTGCGCCGTGGATATCGGGCTTTCGCTGGCTCTGCTGGCGGGGCTCTACCACTGGACGCATGCACAGGGACAGGGGCCGGGGCGCATCCGGTTGTCAAGGCGCTGACGTGCCGCTCGAAATCCAAGTCGAGAAGAAGCTTGCCGACTTCGCGCTCGGCGTGTCATTCGCCGCAACCGACGAACCGCTGAGCATTCTCGGCCCATCAGGAGCCGGCAAGACAATGCTGCTTCGATGCGTAGCAGGGCTCGAACAGCCGGATCGCGGGCGAATCGCGCTGGGCGGCCGTGTGCTTTACGACTCCGAACGAGGCATCTGCCTCCCGGCACGCCAACGCCGCGTCGGGATGCTCTTTCAAAATTACGCGCTTTTCCCGCACCGGACAGTGGCTGAAAACGTGGCATTCGGACTTCGTCCATTGCCGGCGGCGGAGTCGGCGGCGCGCGTTTCGACTTTCATTGAGCGCACGCATCTGACGGGACTCGAACAGCGTTACCCGCGCGAACTTTCGGGCGGCGAGCAGCAACGCGCTGCCCTGGCGCGCGCGCTGGCGATCGACCCTGAGGCTTTGCTGCTGGACGAGCCGCTCTCAGCCCTCGACACACACCTGCGAAGCCAGATGGAGACCCAGCTCTTGCTGACGTTTGCGGCCTATCGGCGCCCTGCGGTTCTAGTAACGCACAACATCGAAGAAGCGTATCGGCTGTGCTCCCACATGCTTGTCCTCTCGCGCGGACGCATAGTTGCGACCGGCGCGAAAGAAGAGATTCTTCGCCACCCACCGACAGTTGAAGTTGCACGATTGACCGGCTGCAAGAATTTTTCGCGTGCGAAAGCAGTGTCTGAAAACACGGTGGAAGCTATTGACTGGGGTTGCCGACTCCGCTTGGCCCCGCCGATCTCAAAGGCGCCGGCTTACGTGGGAATTCGCGCGCATACAATTGAGTTCGTCGAGCCTTCCGCGGCGGAAATCTCCAGTGAGAATATTTTTCCCTGCTGGCTCATGCGGTCTTCTGAGACGCCCTTTCGGATCACGCTCTATCTGCGCCTTCACCAGCCCGCTGATGGCAGCGAGGAATTCCACCTGCAGGCTGAACTGTTCAAAGAGAAGTGGGCGCGCTTTCGCGAGCGCCCCTATCCCTTACATGTGCGCCTTTCCCCGGATGCATTGATCCTGATGCAGGAATAAGGCCCGGCAGTTGCCGTTTGACCATCTGGCCTGCCAGACGGCCCAACTACTTGTCATTTGAAATGCTTGACGAATTTGACGTCGAAACCATATGTACCGTTGATGTCGCGGAGGAAGATGACGGAGAGGTCGCGGCGGACGGCGTATTCCACCTGAATGAGCTGGTACTGGTTCGATGTCGCCGCATTCGTGGAGTAAATGACGGTGAGGCCGCGGGTAATCTGCTGCTCGATAGTGACGCGCGCGGCGGCGTTGGATTCGGTCGCGGTGCCGGAAAGGAAGGGATCCACGCGGAAGTGGCTGATGCCGAAGAGGCGCTCAATCCGCCCGCCCAGCCCGCTGGAAATCGCTTCCGAGAGCAAGGCAGTTGCGCCATAGTTTTGAGAGCCTGCCGATTGCGAGCGCAGGGCGCTTTCTTCACCCGTGCTCCCAAGAGCGAGCAACGCAATGATGTCAGAATCGGGCAAGGGAGGGTCGGAGCGGTAGCTGAGCGCCAGCTTGCTGGCCTTTCCTGAGAAATTGATAGTCACCTGATGCTGGCTGATCACGGAGGTGGCCTCCACATTGAGCTCCGGATCAAGCTGGAACGGATTCGCGAAGTTGATATCGCCCCGGGTGAGGGTGAAATTATTGCCGCGGAAAGCCATCTGGCCGCCGAGCAGGTGGATGTGTCCCAGCAGAATGGGGCGATCCCACGTTCCGCGGAGCCGGACGTCGCCGTCAATATCGAGCTGCGCGCCCGTCCACTCGATGCGCGCGCCAGGACTGGTGTTCCCCGCGATATCAAAAGACAGATTGCGCAAGAATGGCGAAGTGGACGTCGGCGCCGTGGTTGTGTCCGAAGCAGCGGCGAAGAAGGAGGCCACATCTACGCCCTCGGCAAGCAGGATGCGCTTCACTTCGACACGGCCGCTGAGAATGGCGGCTTCGCTGGTGCCTGCGAGTTGCAGTGTACCGCCGGCGAGCCAACTCATGCCCACAGGGTAGCGGATGCGTACGGTTGTCGTTGCCACGTTGATCTCGTAGCGTATCGGCCCGTCAGCGTAAGTAACGGCACCATTGAGCGTCAGCTGGCCTCCACCGGCTTGGGCAGTTACTCGTTCGAAGAGAAGCCGGCTGCGGTCGAACACGAATTCACCGCTCACATGGCTGAGGCCCACGGGAAAATCTGCATAGGTTGTCGAGGCATCTTTGACGCTCGCCCGGCCAATAATCCGAGGGCGCGCCGCTGTTCCCTCGATCAATATGTTGACGTCGGCACCGCCCTGCGCCTGCAGATCCGGAACGACGCGATTGATAAACTTGAGATTGACGCCGCCCGTGACCGTGAAATGTAAGGCGCGGTCGCGATCGAAACGCACCGCACCAATCAGTCTGAAATCTGTTTCCGGCCCGTGCAGGTGCGCTTGTTCGATACGCACTTCATTGCGGCGGTAGGAAAGGCGGATCGGCCCATCGTTCTGGAGCTGTACGAAATCATAATTGAAGGAAATCTGTTCAATCTCCGCTTTTACCTCGATGGTGTCCGGCTGCCGCAAAGCTCCGGAAATAGTAAAGGTCCCGTCTACGCTGCTATGTCCGGTGAGTTGCTTCAGGTGAAGCCCGGCAACGATGAATGCATCCATATCGAAAGCTTTCATCGAGACGCTTCCGGAGACAGGGTAATTGCCTGTTAGCCCAAGGGTAATCTGACCGGCGAATGTGCCGCGAGTCATTTCTGAATCCAGTGAAATGCGGGCAGTCTGGCCGTCTGACAAGAGATGTCCGCGGAAATCTCCCTGCAAATCAGAGCCAATCTGGAGATGCGAAAGGCGGAGATCAGCTTCGGCGTTTGGCGCTCGAAGGGGCCCGCTGCCTCGCGCATTAAATTCCAGAAGCCCGGCAACTGGAAGCACGGAAGTCTGGAGCGCAGGGAATTTTTCGAGCGGGATTCCTGAGCCGATCAGGTTGAACTCCACTTCCTGTTCGACCGGGCGGTAGAGGAGGTCGCCCGCCACGCGTCCCGTACCTCTCTGCAGTTCAGCGTGCAAAAGCTGATACTCGTCGTGCGCCAAATGCAATCGGCCAGCCAGCCGGTCGAAACGGAACCCCTTCGTTTCGACTTCTTCCAAAATGAAGTCCGCATCCATCACCGGAGCCGCGCGTGTGCCGCCGCCGTGGAAGGCGCCGCTGAGGAAGCCGCTGGCAGGATAGTTCGTGCCGAAAATCTCTTGCACATCGGCGGTGGGCGCATGTTTCAGTCGAGCTTCCAATGTCCATTCGCTTTGAGGCAGGAAGCTCCACGCGCCATCGAGTTTGAGCCAGACTTCCACGATGGCGGAGGTCTGCCCGCGGCGCACGATGGTTCTCGCGAGGCGAAAAGCATCCGGTGAATAGTCGAGATCGCCCTCGATGTCATCCCAATACAGCGTGTCGTATCGCGCCTTTGTGGCGTGCATGTGGCCGGTGAAAGTGGGCCCGCCGAGTGGCCCAAGAATGCGCCCTTGCCAATCGGCCGTGCCAATGACACGGGTGGGCTCGACCTCCTTGCCGCGAAGGTCGTTGATGAAATCGTCCCAATCCAATAGTTCATCGGTATGCAACTTCACTTCCAGTGCGGAATCCCTGGCGCCCAAGAAACCGTCCATCTCAATACGGGTTTTCGGCGTGGTGATTTCACTCTGATAAAGCGCCACCCCCTGAGTGCGCTCGGAGTAGTCGTATTCAATCCGCGCCGTCACGGGCAGCACTCCTGGTGCAAGCGTCTCGGGAGGGAACCATCGTGACTCGCCTTTCGAGCGGAAGTGCTTAAGGTTTGCATCCCAGGTATTTACGGAGTCCACTTCCATACGCGCGTCCCAGTGGAACGTGTCCACAGGGAAATTTTTGTTGTTCACGGCATCGAGTGCGGCGGCCAAGCTTGCGCCGCGCAGTTGCGTCTCGGTTCGAAAAGCGAGGTTCTTGAAATCCATCTCCAAGCGTCCATTGACAGTTCCCGCCAGTGCGTGGATTCCGAATTTCGGAACCAGCAGGCGCTGTTGCGCCACCTCATAATCGCCCCAGGTCTCAATTCCCCGCGCATGGAACCACTGATACGGCATGCTGATCTCTCGCCCGGAAAAGTGGCCGCTGCCGGTCCATTCACCCGATGCGTAACTTCCCAGACCGGAAAATTCGGCGATCCCATCCGGGGTGGTGGGTTGCCTCAGAATCGTCCGGACGTCGGCCAGCGACAGCCGTCCGCGATAGCGAACGTTCCAGTCGGGACGGGCAAATGTCGGCAACTCGGCGCGGAGATTCAGCTCCGAATGGGGAAGCTTCCACACAAGTTCATCGAGCTCGAAGGAATCACGATGGAGCGCGAATTTCGCGGAAATGTCGAAGCGGAAAGGTATGTCGCGCCGCTCCGCAAGTTCCACTTTTTGCCACGTGAATCTGCCAACGTAGGATTCAGCGCCGGATGCCGGAGCATCGTAGTGCAGTAGAAATTCAAGGTCTTGCCCGTGGAGTTCGAGAGGAATCCGGCGGTCGTTGATGGTAGCACTGCCGTCGCGAAGCACCAGACGGCCAATCCGCAGGTGGAACAGCGTCTCATGCCAGGGACGGTTCGTTGCCTGAATTTTCGGCGAAGGCAGGTTGCTATGCCCGTCCTTCTCGAACCGCACTGCCAACTGCGGGCGATCGATCAGCAAATCATCCAGAGCAAACTCCTTGCCCCAGAAAGAAATAATGTGAATCTGCAGGTGCACGTGTGCGGCATGAAACAGCGGTGAAGTTCTGGCTGGCTCCAGGCCGTGGAGAGTTAAATCATCCATTTCGACGCGAAGCCGCCAGGTGTGGAGATGGAATGAGCCGAGCTCCACACGTGCGCCCGTTCTTTGTTCGAGCTGCTTGACTACGATCTCTCGCACCCAACGCTCGACAAGTCCCGCTTCGAACGCAACGATTGTTATCACTGCGAGAGCGAGAATAATCGCCAGTGCGAGCCGCAACCAACGAGACCGGCGGACGGTCACGAGCCACCCTCCTGGGTCACCACGTCGATTTTCAAGTGTTCCCGGGTCTCGTCGAGCCACTTCCTGGCGCGCTCGCTGATCGCGCGCTGGATGAGCACCTCGCGGATGGTGTCGCTCACATCTTCCGATGCCGGAACGGGCTCTCCGCGTGTTTTGAGTTGCGGGGCAAATTCCTCGCGGTAGTATTTTTCTATTTCTTCATCACTTATTTGCGCGGCCGGACGAAAACGAAAATCAATGAAGCGGGAAAGATAGAGCTGCTCCTCGAGCATCCGCCGGACGCCTGCTTCCGTCAGCCCTGCGGCCGCGCAGCGGGCCTGAAATTCTTCCGGCGACTTGAATTGCTTCACTAATTCCGAATAGGCGCGGTCCACATCGGCCCGCGAGGGCCGGGGAAATTTGGCCGTATTGGCATCACCGCGCACGATCCACTGGTCCGCCAACTCGCGGATCAACTCGGCGTGCGTTTTCGAATTTCCGTCAACAAGTTGCTGAAATGCGGCGAGTTCTCGCACCTCGCTTTCGGTCAGTATGTCGTCTTCGATCCGGGCCGCTACGCCATCGATCGTTTGCGCTGCCGCTCCCGGGGTTGCCTGCGCCAACTGCGATTGAGCTTGTGACTGCGCGAGGACGGACTGCGCGCCGGACGCAATGAGCGGTGCTGCAAGGACCAAGATGAGGATTGCGCGTGGCATCAGAAGATCGGTCCGATGTTGAAGAAAAATTGGAAGTGTGGCAGCTGGAAAGGCTGCCTTGGTGCTGGCGGGACCGTCGCTTGATATGTTGCCGGATTAATTTGGTAGCCGAAGTCCACACGCACCGGTCCCACAGGCGTGGGATAACGCAGGCCGAATCCTACCGTGTGCGAGAAGTAGGCCAGGTTATTGTTCGCCGGAGGCTTCCAGGAGAATGAGATGTGATGGATATCGGTGAACACGTTGCCCGCATCGTAAAACACTGTTCCGCCCAACCGATTTCCCACGAATGGCAATCTCATCGGAAAACGCAATTCCTGGTTGAAGGCCAGCAGCGCCAGCCCGCCAATGGGGAAGCCCGTGACGGGATCGCGCGGCCCAGCCTGGTTCAGCCCGAAGCCGCGGATGGATGTTCCGCCGCCGGCAAAGAATCGTTCCGGCAATGGAACGTCGACCTCGTGAGTGCCATCGAGAGTTTGTTCCACGCCAAAACGCGTGGAGCGCGCAAAAACAAACACGCGGCCAATCGTGTGGTAGGTGGAATTCTGAGCGAAGAAGCGGTAAAAACTGGCACTGGATCCAACAGACCGCAAGGCGACACTCGCATCTGCCGTATTGAAGTTGCCGCGTTTGGGATCGCCCGGGTTGTCCCGGCGGTCGCGCGCGTAGGTGATGCCGAAACCGGAAACCAGTGTGGGCTGGTTGAAAAGAGGGATTTCATCCGGAGTAATCCGTAGCTGGGAAGCTTCCACGCGCCGGTAAAAATATCGATAGAGAAGTGAACTTCCCGGGGAAAGATTTTGGATCAGCTGGAGCGCGCCCTCGTAGCGTGTGGAAGTGAAAGTGTTCACGTCTTGCGTTTTATCCGCGAAACCGGTCAGTTGGAGGCTCAACTTCCTGTTGGCCAGAAAATTGTCGGCAATGTAGCTGAGTACGGCGCGGTATTGCAGCGTGCTAGCGCGGGCTTTGAAGGAGAGTGTCTGTGCGCGTCCAAACATGTTGGAACGCGCAATTTCAAAAATGCCGCGCGGGCTGGCGCCAATCGTCGTGCCGCCGGGATTGTTGGTCCCACCGGCAAGCCGTTGAACTTCGAAGCCTCCACCGTAGCCAATGGTGTAGCGTTTCCCTTCCTGGGTTTCCACCACGATGGTCTTTAGCGGATCAGATCCATTGGGATTTTGGGGCGCGATAGTCACGCGGTTGAAGACACCGAGGTTGTAAAGCCGCCGCTGAGTATCCACCACCTCCCCTTCGCGAAGCGGTCCCCCAGGCTCGATTTGCACCTGGCGTGCAATGACTCCCGGCCGCGTGAACTGATAGCCGGTGAGCAGCACCTTGGAGACTTCGATTTGTTTGCCCTCGGTAATGTGATAAGTCAGGCGGACGCGGTTCGGCGTGTCGGCTGGTGAAACCGATTCTTGAAAATGCGCTTCGGGGAAACCATCGTTGTAGTATGTCGCCAAGATGTTGTTCCGGTCGCTCGCAACGTCCGCCTCCGAATAAGGCTGGCCGGGCGTGGAGCCAATAACGGAGAGCAATTTGTCCGTACTGAGCGCATGGTTGCCTTCCAGTTCCAAGCTGGCGACACGCGTTTGCGGCCCCTCAACGATGTGGAAGGAGACGAACAGGTTTCCCTTCTTGCCGTGGTAATTGTCGTCCACTGTCGGAGTCACCTGCACATCTCTGAAGCCGTTCGAAAAATACAGGGCGCGAATCGAGTCGGTATCTTCGCGCACGATTCTTTGGCTGAAGCGCCCGCTGGACGCAAACGAGGCAGGTTGCAATTGCAGGCGGCCGGAGAGCAGGTCGCTGCGGAAATACTTGTTGCCTTCGAAGGAGACACCGGCGAGACGGAAACGATCACCACGAGCGATTTCGTAGCTGATCACGCGCTCGCCATTCTGTGGGTCTTCGTGCGAGGTCACTTGCACGCTCGCATCGAAATAGCCCTCTCTCTGCAGGTAATCGCGGATATTCCGGCGGCCTTCCTGCAGCAGGTCCTCGTCCACGGCTCCTTCCGCATAAATTGGCAGGAGCTTTTTCAGCCGGCCCTTGCTGAGCCTCGCTCCGCTTACTTCGATGCGCACGCGTGGGCCGGCTGTCACTTCGTAGCGCAGCGGCGCCAGATTCGAAGCCGCATCGTAAGTTCCGGGAGTGATCAGCACACCCGCGCCAAGATATCCCTGATTCACCAGAAATTTCTTCAGCCGCTGGGAAGCACGGCTGATGCGCCCGGACGTCAATTCACTTTTGTCCTTCATCTTTGACCGCCGGAGCAATTCGCTTTCGGGATAGGGTGTCTGATTCTGGAAAGCGAAACCGCCAATGCGCGCGCGTGGACCCTGTTCGATATGAATGATGATGTCCATCTGCCGCGTATCCTCGTGCGGCAGCAAGTCCCAATTCACTTTGGAAAGATAGAGGCCCTCAGCGCGCAGCGCGTCCCGCAATCTGACGATTGCCTCGCGCAGAGCGCTTTCACGAAAGGGTTCGCCCAGGCTGAGGCGCAGCGCAGCCAGTGCCGCTGGCTCAGTGGGCGGCTCTTTCAAACCTTCGATCCGCACCACGTTGTTGAAATAATTGCGCCGCACTATGAATTCCACACGCAAGCCGACCGCTTCGGGTCCAGCCGTCACGCGGATATCGGAGTAATCACCCGTGAGATAAAGTTCGCGCAAACTGGCACGCTCCGCCGCAAAATCGAAGGCCTCCCCCTGCTTCAGCGGCAGCGCCGGCAGCTTTCCGGAGATGGGTTTTCCGGTTTCGTCCACGATGTCGATTTCCGCGACTCGCCGGCCTTCGATCGAATTCTCTTGCGCCCGAACAGACGAGCATGCCAGCAGGGTGCATGCCAGCCCCCCCCTCACCCAGGCCGCAGCCCGAGCCGTGAGGAAAACCTGCTGGATCGTTGGTTTCCGCGGGATTCTCATTCGCCAGAAGATGAGAGGAAAGGTTAGCACAGGCGCGTTGCCTGCCGGACGCGAAAAGGCGATATGATGAAGCTCAGACTTGGAAACAGGCGATGAATCGAGAGCAATTGGAAAGATACTCGCGCCAGATTCTCTTCTCCGGAATTGGTGAGAGCGGGCAGGAAAAAATCCTCGCGGCGAGCGCAGTTCTGGTGGGTTGCGGTGCGCTTGGTACGGTGGCCGCGAATCTGCTGGTGCGCGGCGGCGTGGGCCGCCTCCGGATTATCGACCGCGACTTCGTCGAGTCTTCGAATCTGCAGAGACAGAGTCTGTTCGAAGAAGCCGACGCGCGCGAAGCGCTCCCGAAGGCTATCGCCGCAGAGCGCCGCCTGCGCGCGATCAATTCTGAGGTTTGCGTCGAAGGCATCGTTGCAGACATCAGACCGAAAAATGCCGTCGAACTGCTTTCCGGCTTCTCCGTCATTCTCGACGGTACGGACAATTTTGAAACGCGGTTGCTGCTGAACGACGCGGCCGTTTCGCTCACCGTTCCCTGGATTTATGCCGCCGCGGTTGGCAGCTATGGCGTGACCATGACGATTTGCCCAGGCCACTCAGCCTGCCTTGCCTGCCTCCTCGAAACCGGACAAGAATCCGCGGTGCTGAGCGCCGAAGCCACCTGCGATACCGTCGGCGTGCTCAACACTGCTGCCGGAGTGATTGCATCCATCGAGGCAGTGGAAGCCACAAAAATCCTCGCCGGAAAAACGGAAGCTCTGCACCGCCGCTTGGTCTCGTGCGACGTTTGGAGCGGCAGGTTTCAATCCGTTCGCGTGGCCCGCAATCCGGATTGCCGCGCTTGCGCTCGACGCGACCTTACATACCTCGAAGGGGAAGCGCAGCCACACATCACTATGTGCGGCCGCGATTCCGTGCAAATTCACGAGCGCAGCCGCAAACTCGACCTCAGCGACCTCGGCCGGCGGCTCGCCAGCGCCTCCGCTGCAGAGGTGCGCAACAACGAATTTCTCCTCCGCTTTCGCGTTCCACCTTACGAAATGACTGTATTTGCCGACGGCCGCGCCATCATCAAGGGAACGCAAGATCCCGCCGTGGCGCGTTCGCTCTACGCCCGCTACATCAGCTCTTAGTGAACTGGAAATAATTCCGAAGAAGCGTTAGCCGACAAAGCGGCGTGCGGCAGACTGCCGCATGACGGCGCGATCAATGTTTTCCCGGCAGTTCATCAGGGTGAGAAGCGTGCTCAGAATGCGCGCCTTGATTTCATCAGACATGGGATAGCCGCTGGTAGCCGTGCGGACGATCGTCTCGCCGCGCGCAGCAATCTTCTGCATGAATTCGTTGTGACGTTCGTGGCTATTTTTCCCGAGGGCCGACTCGCGGCGCATCTCGGCGCATTCCTGTTCGACGAAAAGTGTGAAATGGAGAATACACATGTGCTCAGCGGCAAGCCCCGCCGGCACTCCAATCTTGCAGCCTTTTGCAGTACAAATCTCTGGCACAGGCACACCCGTTCAAGAGCTTCTGTCTTTTAGCATCTTCCACACGCGAATTCCAGTGACCGCATCCGGCTTGTTTCCATCCAGATAGCAGCGGCCGCGCCTAGGGGGAGTGAGAAATCAGGCCCGCGGACAAGACAATCCTTCAGAATTAAGAATGCATCTAATT